>WNFS01002114.1_pt1 | contig 15051 bp, 11 predicted proteins | sample 5400141 | NCBI WGS metagenome assembly WNFS01 (sample SAMN13153358, study PRJNA577476) | soil metagenome | isolation source: 60 cm saprolite under Madrone tree | place: USA:California | collected 2016-06-14
GTGATGCGTCCATGATGAATGCTGTAGTACAGCGGCTTGACCCCGATGCGGTCGCGAATCAGCCACAGTTGCCGCTGTTTCGTGTCCCACAGCCCGATCGCAAACATGCCGCGAAACTTCTGCACACAGTCGATGCCCCACTGCTCGAAAGCATGCAGAATCACTTCCGTGTCGGAATGGTCTGTCTTCCAGCGGTGCCCCCCTAGCCCCTCCAATTCAGCGCGAATTTCGGCGTGGTTGTAGATTTCGCCATTGAAGACCACCCAAAGCGTGCCGTCCTCATTGCTCATCGGCTGCATCGCTCTTTCCGATAGGTCGATGATCGCCAACCGCCGAAACCCCAGGCCAAGTCGCCGATCCGGCGAGACAAAGATTCCGGCGCCATCCGGGCCGCGGTGCGCCATCACGTCCCGCATCCGCGTCAGATAGCTTTCGGAAACTCGGAACGCACTGTTAGTGAACGAAAGTACTCCGGCAATGCCGCACATTGGCAGCTCCCCTCATTGCTACGAACAAATCCCTTTCACTGAAAACTCGCGTAGATGGACGCGTTATAGTTGCTGGTACCTCCGACCGGCCCATAAGTAGCCGGCCAAGTGCCAAAAGGCTCTGAGGTAATCCACTCGGAAGTGGTCCCTCCAGAATCAAGCCGAAGGTTGTTCGCATTTCCGGCGAGACCGTTGGTGTTATAGGCGAGCCAGTAGAAGCTGTTTGCTGTCACCGAGGCATTAATCGGGACGACACTCCAGGCGTCTGGCACGATGGCTTGTGATGCGCTGGATGCAATGAGCGCGCCCGGCGCGCCGTTGTTGTCAGCATAGATGGCTACCTGGAACTGGTTATTGGGAGACGCGGACACGGGCGAAGCAACGAATACGGATACCGAGGTTATCGCGCTGCTTTGAGCCGGCATTTGATATCGCGTAGCCGTGACAGAATTGGACATTGTGGTGCCGACGTTTGCCCCTTGCACCGCATGTCCGAGGGTGTTGAACTGGACGGTCGCGAAGAACGATAGATTGCCCGTGCTCGTTCCGCTTGGCGTTCCGAACGCGGTTGTCGAACGTAACCCACCGAGCGTCTGTAGTTTTGAACGGGCGACCGCTTGCACCTGTCGCATCAACGCTAAGGTTGGTGATCGTGCTGTTGGCCGCTGAGATAAGCTCAAATCCGAAGGCGTCGTTGGCAGCACATCCAATTCCCCCGTCAACCATATTCTCCTGAGAGATTGACATTGTATTCACTGACAGGTTACCCTGGTTTTGTAACCATACGGCCGACCCACACAGGTCGCTGCCTGCTCCGGTAACCGTGATGTTGTCCCACGCCACGTTAAAGTTGCCATTACCCTGAATCGCTGAGGCTTGCACATTCGTTGACTTAACGTTGCTAACTGTGGACTCAGCAACTCCGGCCAGTGCCAATCCCTTGACCACATGCGGGAAACCAATCCCGTTGAAGGTGATATTTTGGACAGTCACGCCCGTGAGCGGGCTCAATATCTTTTGGGCCACCGCAGAATTTGCCGCCGGGTCGTATGAATCGTGCAAGGCCGTGGTGACGGTAATGGTATTCCCAGAAACCGAGGCAACTTTCAAGACCTCCCCACGACACCCCGATGGATCGCACGTTACGGTCTGATTTGTCGCGCCGCAGACTGTATTTACGCCACCACTGTTACCACCTATTCCGCCCTGGCACAGATATACGTAATCTCCAGGGGCCACGCCAAGACTCGAAGTCGTAGTAAAGCTTGTGGCAAGTTCGTTCGCGGTCGCGTTTAGTGGTACCGCTGTGTCTAACCGCGGATTAGGATTGCCGTTAACGTCTCCACCAACCAGCAGGATTGCTTGCTGATACGGCCCGGTGTACCCGTCCTTTATCGTCACACAGCCCGAGGGGTCACCCTCCACGATCACGTTCGACAGAGGCACTCCACCGCTCGTCAGGCTGATTGTCAGTTGGGAGGTGATCCGGTAAGTGCTGCCCCCGCTGGTGCACGGAAAATACAGCGTATCCCCCGGCTGCATATCTCCGATCGCGTTACCAATTGCGGTAGTATCGTCAATTATTCCATTGCCGGCGGCGTTATAGGGTGGTTTTGTGACGTCACGCACCGTGCCGTAGGCAGAATATGGGCAGAGCGCGGCAATGGACAGTATCGATATCAGCAGAGGTAGGAGTGCCGATCGGGCCCAGATTGGCTGCGAAGACAAATTACGTTTAGAGTCAAGCATGATATCCTCCTGCTTTTCGAGCTTGTGGCTGGGCAAGAGCAAAATTTCGTGGATGACCAGACTAGCCGGGGAGAATGGCTGGTATTTCGGAGTCCCATTTTGGTTGCGCGTCTAAAACAGGCCTTCCTCAGAGGCCACCAGTCCGAAGCTTGGCTTCGAGGCTTCACGTTAGACGCTGCATCAACGGAAGCCTCAGAGTTTAACGGCACAGAACATCATAAGGGTGCCATGGCCAAGAGCTGTCTCGAACCCAAGTGTTACCCCGAACTTCCTCACGGCCTCAACACGGAATCCGCAGACATTCAAAAGGCGACGGAAACGCAATTCTGAATAGCTGTGTTTGGAATAATCGAGAAATTGAAACCAGCGCCGCCGACCTAGGTGCTTTGTGAGCCAGTATATGGCCAGCATCGGCCAGCGGGCAATTGGGTGCGCATTTGGCACTGAAACAAGCAGCAATCCTTTCGGCTTTAATAGCCGCCTGAGTTCAACCAGAGCAGCGCACGGATCGGACACGTACTCAAGCACGCTGGAGCATAGGACGCCATCGAAGGTGCCGTTTGGCAATCCGGTCTCGCAGATATCTCCAATCTGACGGAACTCGGTATCGCGGGCGGGAACGCAATTGGCAATCATTTCTGCGGAGGCGTCCACCCCCAAGGTGTGGCAGCCTTTGGCTTCGGCGAGGAAGCGAGCGAGTGTCCCCGTTCCACAGCCCGCGTCGAGCCAGCTTTGGCCCGCTAGGTGGCCAGGTGGCAGCAGTTCCTGAAGAATGTCTTTGCGGACTGCAAATCCTTTCTTTTTGTAATTGGACTCCCATCTCCGAGCGCTCTTGGAATAGAAGCAAACTGCATCATTCATGGCTGGTCTCTCGATGCAAGTCGGAAAGGACTTTGCAAATCGTCTGAAGAGTTCGCATTGTTCTCGGAGTTACGAGACCTGTCTCTGACTCACTCAAGCGCACTTTGAATCAGTTTCTGTTCAGCACACGGTAAAATGGCTTTGTCGAAGTCTTGGCCATCAAGCAGGCCGCGAAACAGGCTGGCCACTTCCCTCGCGCGCACGTCCCAGGTGCAGTTCCGCACCGCGTCTTGCCGCACTTGACGCTTGTGAGCCGTATCCGAGGCCAGCGCCTCTTCAATCGACCGGATAAATTCATCGGTCGAGCGGTAGATTCGCACCCCCGGCGTGTGCAGGTATTCGTAAAGCGGAGAAATGACGACGGGCTTGCCGGTTGCCAGGTATTCGCGGACCTTAATGGCGCTTCCATAGCTGGTGAAAGCGTTTTTTTGGTTCCAAGGCAGCACGCACACATCGATGTGCCGGTAGTACCGGGGAAGCTCCGAATAAGGCTTGGAACCGAGGAAATGGATGTTGGGCGCGGACAACTGTACGACATTCGATTTCGCACCGATGAAAACCCAGTGCCAATCGGGCCGCGCTTTGGCGACGTGCTCGATCAAGGGCACATCCATGGTGTACCAATCGGCGGCGCCCACGTATCCGAGCACTGGCCGCGGAATTGCCGCAATGTCCGCGGGCGCATCGCCGCCGGGCAAGTTAGCGAAGCGCTCGTAGTCCACCGCCTGCTCGAGGAAATACCGGTGGCGCGTTTCGGCTTCTTCGTAGAGCTTGCGCCCCGAGTACATCACCACGGCGGCGCGCTGCTTCAGGCGAGAATCCATGTCACGGATTACAGTACGCGAAAGCGCGCTGTCTTCGTTGACGTCATATTTGTCAGAAACCTGGTATACCAAGAGTTTGGCGCCGAGCGAGTTCACCAGGTCGGCGGCCGTAGGAATGGCGACCCACACGATGGGACGCCGTAGATTGAGAAAGAACATCACCAATCGGAGCTGGAGGACAAGCAACAGGCGATTCAAGGCGCGCACCACTGACCAGCCGTACAGCGGCACGTTGATCGGCGTCATCACCCATAGTCCCTCGGGCGCCTTGCGCAGCCAGCGCAGATAGCTGCGAAACTTGCGGCGAATTTTGTGAAAGAAATCGGGATCGCTGATCGAGGGCAAGCCCATCGTGATGGAGTTTACGAAGAGCACCCGATTATGTTTGGCCAGGCGCTTAAGAATGTGGTTCTTGGAATGCGGATGGTGATACCACCAGTCCTCGCCCGCAAAACATACGATGGACTCTCCAGAAAGTGGGTAATCAGCAAACTGTTGACTTTCTGCGAATTCGTTGGCGACCGATGCAGGCGTGGAAACGGTGCGATTGGAGCTCATGCCGGGTAGTCCCCCTTGGCAACAGCGTCGTAACACTTGGTTTCCTCGACGGAGTCATGTTGGGGAATTGCGATATCGGCCGTGTCGGTTACATCGGCCCACGCGACGCGGGTCGTAATGAGCGTGGGAACTGCAGCTCTTCCCCACAAGCGCAATTTCACTGCTGGAACCGTTACGTTGTAAGCGGAGCTGACGATCGATGGCTGGATCGCCCCCTGGAGCCCAGCAGGGCCGGCGACCGTGAGTTGAATTTGTGGATCGCCAAGAATGCGGCACACAATCCCGTCTTCGCTTGCCGCTAGTTCGGCATTTCGATGGGGAGCCAGCTGAAAATTGATCTCGAAATCGTGAACGCCATCGCCCTCGAGTTGGTCTTCGATAATAAAGGCCTGCTCAGCATGAGCGGCGCGGATCGATCGCGTGTGCGTTACTCCAAGCGAGCGGTATCCAGTATGCGAGGCACGAAGGAAGTAGCCCTGTCCATCTCGACCTGCCTGAATCGGGCTAACAGCTGCATCATTTCCAAGGATGAAAGTCCCGCGTGGGCTGGCGTCGATGCGATTCTGTTCCGTGCCGTCGATCAGCAATGTGTTGTGCGCCGCGGTGCCGCGGAACCGGTTTCGCATTGCGAGATCCCGCGTATAGCAGCCCGTCCCGGAGTCGCAGAGAACCTCCTGTCCATGCACGCGCAAGACAAAGCTGAGTTTGTCATTGTGCGTGTGGCTTCCCTTGCCAAAAATTCCGTTTGGAATGGCAAAGAATAACAACTCCGCAGATCCGTGTTGCAAGATACCAATCCCCGACTTTGGAAGAACTTTGATGGGGCTAGTCGAGCCAGGGCTCGTCTGAGGTTGGGGCTGGAGGATCTGTGTGTTGTCGGTAAGACCGTACCACGCGGCATCGTCACCCGGGCCCGTGCCTGCGCCGAATAGCCGTTGCCCCAGCCCGAGCAAGTGGGACACCTTTAATGAATTCCTCTCTTCAATCGGGCGACGGATCATTTGCCCGAGGTCGTCAACGAGCAGTTCGGTGCGACCGTCGTCGCAGTCACCTGCCGCAGGCAATTGGCCGGACGTGCTGGCGACAGTGTTGAGGAATTGGAACATCATCCGAAGGCGCGTTACAAACGCTGGCGTGGCAGGAGCCGAGGATTCGCTGCGCATCAGCAGGAGCGCGGTTGTAAAAAGCTGCGTGACCAACACCTGGTATCCAGTGGAGGCTTCGTAATCCCCACCGTCTTCGTACACTTGCCGTGCCATTTCAGTTTCGATCCGCTGCCGGTACTCGCGCCGCCTCGCTGCCATGCCGTCGCCGTCGAGGAACATCGAGAGACAGTAAAGTCCCACGATGTCGCTCAGATAGTGATTGCTGGTCAATAAATGCGAAAACTCGATGTTGGCTTCGATGTAGAGCAAATGCTGCGCGAGGGAGCGAGTCACGCTCGCGAGCCAGGGTTCTTCCTCACGACGGATGGGAGAAAGCAGATTCAATAGGAAGCAGATGCTCATGGCGCGCAGAGCCACCTCCATTGCCAGCGTCCAATTCACTCCCAGCGGAACGGGATTCGACCGTATCCAGTGCGACAGTAGGTCCTTCGCCGCTCCGCGATATGACTCCTCACCCGTAAGAACGTGTGCCTTGCCAAGAACTGGCAGGAATTGTAGTCGCGAAAGCTCGTACGGTACCTTGACGTCTGAACCGTCGTGGCGAATACAGTCGCGACACTCGCGCCGCACATAGGGCCACTCCGTACCGGAGATGAAATCGAAATTCCAGTTCAGGCGAGTTCCGAGTTCCACCGTGCCATACCCGAGGAACGGATATCGTCCGGCCCGAATCTCATCCGCGAAGGCGACAATCAGCGCTCGGCTATCCTCTTCGAGCGTACGCAGGTCCGGACTGTAATAAGGAACACTTCGGAATTTGAGATGGCCAGGGTCCTTAAGACGGCCAAGTATGCGCCTCTTGTTCCACTCCTTACGTGCCCGTAACAAGACCTCGCGAGCGACTAGGAGAGGGGATTCCCGTTTGAGGATCCTTATGAATCGCATTTTCGTTCAGGCAGATAGAGAATCATTTGCTTGGGGCACGCACACCGCCGCGTAGTTACGTTTCCACACGACAACAGAAACAAGCAAGAAGATCAGGAAATAGCAAACGGAGGAAACGATGGACGCGCCGGTTATCCCATAACGAGGAATGGCCCAGAAATTCACGGCGACGTTGACAACTGTATCTGCGATCCAGGCCGCAACGATGATTGGCGGAAAGCCCTCGCTATTCAGCAGTTGGACCATCACAGTTTCGATTCCCAAGAAATATGTTCCCGGCATGAGCCAAACAAAGGGGGCAACCGCCGGGAGGAAGCTTCGCCCGAATGCGATGGAGATGATGGGCCCTGCCGCCAGTGCCCCAATCACGACGGCTGGCAACATCAGCGCTGCCGTAGCAAGCACGGCCTTGTTTGCCAGCTGCAATTTTTCTTCTCTTCCCTTTAACGCCGAAAGCTTGGGAAACAAGAGCGATCCTAGGACGACCGGAAACATCATGGTGTTCTCGGCGAGGACCTGGCTTATCGAATAGTAGCCCGCTTCCGTAGCACCCAGCATGTACTTGACCATGAGCAGGTCAATTCTCAGCACAAGAAAACCGAAGAATAGGATCACATACGCGTTAATGCCGGTGCCGATACTCTGACGGAAAACGGTCAGCGATAGCTCAAAAGGTTCCATCGAAACTCGTCTGAGTCGCAGAAGAGCCCAAAGGAAACCAAGCAGTACGGATAACAAAGTCAAACCGAAGAACAGTTCGACCGTGCCAAGGTGAACCAGAGCGGGGATGCAGATTAGGGCCAGGACTAAGAGCTTGCTGCCGCATTCAATTTGGTTGTAGGCCCGCACCTCGTTAACCCCGAGCAGCAGTCCCTGAGTGAGCAGGTAAGCGAGGCCGACCGGGACTGAGGCCAGTGCTAAGATCAAAAGCGTGCCGTGGACCGGCGATAGCTTCTGCCAGAAGACCAAGCCGACGCCAGTCAAGACCGTGACGACACCAGCCACAAAGACGACCGCTAACGTGTTACCGATGAGGGCCGGTAGTAGCGCTCGGTCTTTTGCAACATAGTATGTGTTCGAGAGATGCAGGCCAAGATTGCTGAACTGCACGCCGATGGCGCCCACGGCTGCGGCAACTGCATAGAACCCGCGACCGCTAGGACCTAGCTCACGCGCGATCACCACGGCAGTTGCAAATGTCACAGCTACCACCAGCACGCGCGTGCCATAGCTCTCAAAAACGTTGCGGCGAAGCTCCGTGCCTGCAACTCCGCGCCACAGCTGAACCGAGACAGCTTGTACAGCAGCCTTCATGCCAGATTCTGCTCTGCGAGTTTTATACTGCTGGATCGCGACAGCCCAGCAGGACCGACAAGGCCCAGTGCGAACTTGATCGGCAGGCGTCGGGCATCAGGATGAAAACAAAGACGTGCGCAGCCTTTTTGCCGTCTTGGGTAAAGTGCCAAGCGAGCTTCGCGAGCGTTGGAGCCGAATTGGGCGCGGCGTTTCAGCATCAACTTGTTTCTCAGCATCCCGCTCGTAGTAGTTGCCAGTAAGCCCGATTAGGCGGCAGAGCTCGCTGGCTCCGCACAAGTCATAGTGTTAGCCCGGAAATTGCATACTTGACGCATCCACTCAGCCGTCAGCTGCATTCCTTCTTCCAAGCCGTAAGTATCCTTGTGTCCCAAATCACGAATCGCCTTTGAGACATCGACCCTCTTATGCTTGGTAGTCAGGATCTCCGAATCCCGATATTCCGCAAGGCGCGGATGGGCACCGGTCACTTTCAGCACTACGTCGGAAAGCTCTTCGATGCTGTGAGAGCAACTGCCACCAATGTTGTAGGTTTCGCCGGCCTTGAAGTTACCGACAACGTTCGCCAGCGTGGTGACCGTATCCTCCAAATAAGTGGATGTGCGTGAATGACCGCGGTACACGGTCCAAGGGAGTTCGTTTAGCGCACAGTACAGAAAACGGCAGTTCACACTGCGATACGGACTGTAGTATTCGCCGGGCCCGTAGGTATTGAACAACCGAACGATCACGGATTGAGTACCGAATTGCTGAGCCGAATTGCGGATCTGCATTTCGTTCACCCACTTGGTCATGGCATAGTCGTTGAGCTGCTTGATCTCATACTCATCCATGACGCTTTCCACCATGATTTCGGGCCAGTCACCGTAAACTTCTGATGAAGAGAAATGAATTAGCTTGAAGTTCAACCGCTCTTGCATACGGATTACGTTCTTCGTGCCCACGGCATTTGTCTTCCAGAGCGTTTCGTAGAAGTCTTCGCCGTTCCAACGGCCGAATTCAGCCGCACAGTGGTAAACATAGTCGAAGGGCCCCAACCGTTCAAACACGCGTTCCAGTTGCCGAAATTCGCCCACGTCGCAGCGAGCATACTGGGGATCGCGGACATCGGTGCGAAGAGAAAAGCCAACCTCATCCGGTTGATGCGACCGATCGCAGGAAATTACGTGATGTTGCCTCGCCCGCAGTTGGCGAATCAAACCACTACCCACGGTACCTAGACCCCCAGTTACGAGAATTCTCATGGACTTCCTCCTTAGAAGGGCATTCTCAGTCAGCCAACCGCTGCCTGCTTCAGTCTGAGCAACTCGACTACTAAATCAGCTGCGCTCGTGCGTGGTTTTCAAGGGCAGGTTGCCGTGCGGCACTGCAGGGGAATTCCTGTGAGCTCCCTCCCGTTGACCGGTCTCAAAGGGCAGGTCGGTCTGAGAAAGGAGTCGGATGGCGTTTTGGCGCCAAGTATGGCGCTGCAGGGCGGCAGCGCGGGCATTCCGTCCCAGCAGGCTGCGGAGTTCCGGCCTACTCGCCAGATATTCGATTGCGTTCTCTAACTCTGCGTCGCTTCCCGGTGTGACCATCCAAGCAGTGTTCCCATGACTAAGGACACTCGAAAGCTGATCCATGTCGCTCGCCACAATGGCCTTTTCCATCGCCATGTATTCAAAAAGCTTGGTAGGAGAGCCGAAGAACGGTTGGCCATCCGCGTTGGGAATCTGCGGAGACACCAAGATATCCGATGCGTCGAGATAAGCCGGAACGTTCGCATGCGGTATCAAGCCGGTGAAAATCACCGCTTGAGAGCCTTCTATCTTGCTCAGCCCTTCCTCGGTTTCGGCACGCAGCAGACCATCTCCGATTAGCATAAAGCGAAGGTTCTCGAGCAAAGACTCTTCGTTGCGTCTCTTCAAAAGTGCGATTATTGCGCGCGCAAACACGGGGACGCCGTGATAGTAGCTGAACGAGCCAGCAAAAGAGACTAGCGTGTGGTGTGGAGCCACTCCTAGTTGCTTGCGCACTTCCTTTCCACCGCAGGAAGGACGGAACCGTTCCGGATCAACAGCGGCCGGGTTAAGTATGATCCTCTGCGCGGGGTAGCCGCACGCCAACAACTCATCGCGTAGCGCCTCACACAGTACGACTATCTGAGAGGAAGCCGCGATGGAGACCTTTTCACAAAGACTGAGCCAAGGCCGAAACTTTGCTGGATCCCAATTCTTTGCCAGCCACACCTCCGAGCCTTGGTATTCGAGAACTAGGGGGATGCGAGTCAACCACGAGAGCAGGGCGCCGACGAGAACAAACCGCCCGTGGCGCTGGTACAGCAAGCGTGGCACACGCCGCCGAAGTTTTTTCCAAACACCTAGAGCAAACCGCAGATTATAGGAAAGTGATTGGCATTCACGAAAAAGATAGAAACGCCGGCGGCTGGGAACAACGTGGACCGGGTAGTAGTCAAACGAGAGTTGACGCCCGGAAAAAATTTCGCAACTCACCGGCTCGTTGGTCCATCCGGACAAAGTTCCATCCAGATAGCTCATCGCACCGCCCGCGGTTGCCGGCTCAAACGATGGATCGAGCAGCGCAATGTCTATTTCACCGTCAACGCGTGGCCTGAACTTTCTTTGCTTTCTCACACCATGTAATAAAATGTGGGCGCTTATCCATGTGCTTGCGAGAACTAAGATGTCGAGGAGCGCGCTTAGAAAAACTGAAGGCACCAGAACCGCCAATCGCCAACGCGTACGGACTCTTAGTCTACCTTTCGCGTCAACAAGGACCGTTTCATGACAGCGATGCACGAACCCGGAGCAGAGGAATAGCAAAGGCTCCCGCAGGTCGAACAGAGAACTCGAGAAGATGACCAGGGCCTCGCCCTGCATCGCGCGTAACTGCCGAATTTGTGATTTCCAGCCTCCCTCACGGAGTATGCGTTTCGAGAGTACGGTTATCGGCTGTCCTGGGTAAAGCTCAGTGACAAACCTATGCGCATCGTCCGACTTTCCGGAAAGCACCAAGAGATAAATCGTCTTAAGTTTAGTCATCATTGACTCTTGTTCTCGGCTCATCGGAGAAACACAGGCCAGGAAGAGATTCGGGCGGGCGCGCTGAAAGCTTCGTCAGGCACCGCCACTTCCGCGGGCGGTATTAAGTCAGGTTCCGTCAACGCATACTTACAAGAAACCGCAACCGCAAATGCGTACCACAGATTCAGATAGCCATAGCCCGAAGACTCAGTAAGCCCGGTGATCCAATAGGAGAGAAACAGATAAACATAATATTTCCACACCAGGTAACCGGAACGAGACAACTGGCGCAATTGCCACATGGCCATTAAAAGGAGAACATGCGCCATCACGTACGGCACGAAGCCCACGATGCCAGTCTCCGTGAGTATTTCAGCCAGGGTGTTGTGGGGCGTGTCCAACGAAGACACGCCCGCATAGGAAGCAACGTAACGAGGCTCTCCCCCCACGTAGTTGTTGAAGTTCTGAAATCCGACGCCCAGCAGAGGATGGTCCACAAATACCCGAAGGCTTTGCTCGAATTCGGCAATGCGGCCGTACGCATTTTCTGAACTGCTGCGATCTTCGAAGACTTTGGGTGCAAATAGGGGGCCGATGAAAATTACCCCAATAGAAGCGAGCATGAGCACAACGCGCCAGACCCGGCGGCTCGTCCTTTGTTCCCAGAAGGTGTCGATGATCAGCGCGAGCAACAGCGTGATCGCAACGGAGCGGAACATCGGCATCAGCGCCATGCCAAGTGCCGCTGCCAGCCCAATGGAGTGAAGGATTCTGCGACCCGCACTCAAATTGGGGCCAAGGGCCGCACGAAGGAAGAGAAGGAAGAAAAAACTGACAGCACCCATAAGCGCAAGGACATCATTGGAGGAAAATGGCCCGTTTGGTCGAGGGATACCTCCCGCATAGAACATTACAGAATCTCCATTAGGGAGCAAATCCTGGACTGTGACAATTTCGGCTGCCGCCACCGCCGCGCAGATGATTGAGGAGATGCACACTGCCGTGTGTAGTGTAGGGAGCCGACGACGAACATCGAACCGCGCAATGACGGACCAGCCGAGAAAGAGCGGTAGCAGGAAACCATCTAACAGTTCGTGTGCGGTGTTAAGAACAGCCGGCGATTTTCCGAGGGTGACGCCTGCAACCGCAATAAAGCCCAACCAAGCGAGTCCAGCCTGGCGTAGCTTCCTCGGCACTTCGACGAGTGCACTACGCTTGGCGAAATACAATCCCAGGAAAGCGAAGAGGATGGCCACGCGGTCCAGCGTCACGATGGAGTGTTCCCGAGGAAACGATAGGAAGTAGGGGATCAAAGGGAGGGCCGCCGCCCACACAAGTAGTATTCCGTCGATTCTGCCGCGGACCGCTTCACCGAGTAGCGTGAGGAACCAAAGGGCCAGGCAGCCGCCAACAACCACCAAGCCTGCCTCGGGCATCAGGATAAAGCCGGCAACGGCGATCGCACCGACAAGGACAAAAACAGCTTCCAGCGACAAAATTCGCTGCTGCGTCGGTATGGATATGCTAGTGAACATGGCAACGAAAATTGTGTCGTCAGCCTAAAACAAGCTCACGCAGATGCAACGAAGAGGGGCGAATACTTGCAGGCTCTTTTCAAGCGAGTGCGCACTCCCCATTGGCGGCAGCGTGTTGCCGCTCCGCGTCGTATATTTCGGGAAGCGGTGCGCCAGGCATTGCGGAAGGCGCGGGCTGCCTCAACTGGACGACCTCTCCAGTTGCGACCGCTTGGCCAACCAGAAAAGTCGTCTCGGTAACCTCCACCAGTTCTTCAAATGAGATGGGCGACGGTTTGCCATCGCGAACCGCCTCGATTGTCAATTGCAGTTCGCCGCGGTGTCCCTTGTCTTGCAGGCTCTTGAACTTCTGGATCTTCCCATTGCGCGCAAGTTCGAGTGTGCGGAAATCGTCCAGCCGCGCGATCGCACCTTGGCAGAACACTTCGAAGAATTCCTTCGGGATGCTGCGGTCACCGTTAGCCAGGTAAAGCAGATTGGCGACAGACCCATCGGCGAACTTCAGCGTGACCGTGACGTTATCCGCCGCGAACTGCGTGCCGTTCCGCAAGCCTGATGCACTCACGCTTTGAATGGGAAAACCAATCACAGAACGCGCCCAATCCACGAAATGACAGAACTCGCCCACGATGCGGCCGCCCTGCGCCTGAATCCAATGGTCATGCGGCATGAATCCGGCATTTACTCGCACGTGGATCATCATGGGCTCGCGACGGCCGGCGAAGAACTGGCGGATTTTCTCGGTGAACGGCGCAAACCGGCGGTTGAAACCCGCCATCACAAACGGGGCGCGGCCGGCCTGCAGCTGCGCAGCATACACCTCTTGAAGTTGAGCCAACTGTTCGCGATTCACCGCCAGCGGCTTTTCGACGAACACCGGCCTGCCGGCAAGCAGTGCCTGTGCTGTCAGGGTTGCGTGGTTGTCATGGCGTGTTACGACGAATACGGCATCGACATTGGGATCATTCAGTACTTCCGAAGGTTGTTCCGCGGTCTGAAACTTGAAGGCGCGCTGCGCCGAAGCAGCGCCGGCGCCCGAGGTGGTGCCCACGGATTGCAAGCGCACGCCCTTGATGGACTGCAGATTTGGAAGTATCACGCTCGACGCGAAGTTGCCGGCGCCGATGCAGCCGATCCTCACTTCATCGCCAATGCGGGGCCGCGCTGCTACAACGGCCGGCATGTTCTTCTGCGACACAGCGGACGCCCCGTTGTACTCCAGGATCGATGTGTAGAGGCCATTCTTCAGATCGGCGAACGCTTTCGCACCCTCCTCGATAGGGTAGCGATGCTCTAGGAGCGGCGTAACGTCTATCTGGCCCGCCGCCAGCAGGTCAAGAAAGGCTTCCATGTTGCGCCGTTCCGTCCAGCGGACATATCCCAGAGGGTAATCAATTCCGCCTTCTTCATACTGCGGGTCGTACCTTCCCGGCCCGTAAGAGCGTGAGAGAGTCAGCGACAACTCCTTCATGTACATGTTGTTGCGGGACACTCCCATGCCAACCATGCCCACAACGATGATGCGGCCGCGGTCACGCAGAATCCTGGCCGCCATCTCAGCCGGCTCTGCGGAGTCCGTCGCAGCCGTCAGGATAGCGGCATCGACGCCGTACCTGGAAAATTCCTTGATAGTTGAGGCCAGCGTTGGGTCATCGGCGGCAACCGCGAGATGCGCGCCATGTTCCGCTGCTTGCTTGACGCGTTGGGGCGAAAGATCGATCGCCACGACTCGGCATCCGGCCGCGCGGAGGATCTGGATCGTCAACACGCCTACCAGCCCGGCACCGATCACCGCGACAGTTTCGCCAATACCGGCCTCTGCCTGCCGAACTCCTTGCATGGCGATCGCGCCAATGGTGGTTAAAGAAGCCGCAGCCGAGGACACCTGTGGCGGGATGCGTACCGCGAGATTGCGCGGAACAAAGTTGATCTCGGCATGGTTGGCATAAGTGCCGCCGGCGCAAGCGACGCGATCACCCGCGCGGAATTCGTGCACGCCATCCGCCACTGAAATGACTTCGCCGGCGCAGCTATACCCTAGAGTCGTCAGCGTATCGAGCTTTGCGTGCACCTTATCGTACGCGGCTTTCACCCCGTTCTGGCTCGCGTACTCGATAACCTGTTTGACGAGATCGGGCCGCGCTTTCGCTTTGGCTAGAAGCGACTTCGAACTTAATTCCAGCGTGGCGCGCTCCGTACCCGCGCTGATTGCCGAATATTGAGTACGCACCAGGAGGCCGCCAGGGCGCAGCTCCGGCGCTGGAACATCGTAGGCGGACACCTCCCCTGATTTCCTATCCGTCATGAGTGCTAGCATTGATTCCTCTGGTTCGCGTACGGCATATGTAAATTCGGAGCTTGCAAGTCAGGAATTTCTATTAGAGAACAACTTGGCATCACGTAACTCTCCCGGGCATTCTTCTACTCACTTAAGCTGCAGAAACGCTCATCTCAAGGTACGCGCCAAATCGCGATGCCTGTTGCCATTTGCAGGATCGCCTCCACCCCCCGTTTGGTGGCGCTTTTCGCCGCACTGCCCGGAACAAAAACGACGTCGTCTGCCTGAAGTTGTATATCCGGAGCCTGTGCGGCCATAATTTTCTTGAGAGAAAGTGGGACATCCTGCGGACCCTCAGCAGTCTTGCGGA
>WNFS01002481.1_pt1 | contig 15051 bp, 10 predicted proteins | sample 5400141 | NCBI WGS metagenome assembly WNFS01 (sample SAMN13153358, study PRJNA577476) | soil metagenome | isolation source: 60 cm saprolite under Madrone tree | place: USA:California | collected 2016-06-14
CGCCGGCTTCAGGATCACGGTATTCCCCGTAACCAGCGATGCCACGGTCATTCCCGCCATGATCGCGCACGGAAAATTCCAGGGCGGAATGACGACGCCGACGCCGAGTGGAATATACACAAGGTAGTTGCGCTCACCGCGGATCGGCGTCAGTTTCTGCGGCTCGCCCAATCGCAGCATTTCGCGGCCGTAGAATTCCAGGAAGTCGATCGTTTCGGCGATATCCGCATCCGCTTCGACCCACGTCTTGCCTACTTCGTAGCACACCAGCGCGTTCAGCTCGAACTTGCGTTCCCGCACCATCTTCGCCGCACGAAAGAGACACTTCGCGCGTTCCTGGGCGGAAACTCTCTTCCACGCGTCAAAGTATCTGTGGGCGTCTTCGACCGCCTGCCTAGCCATCTCCTTCGTGCCGTTTTGAAAAACGCCAATGACCTCCGACGGCCGCGAGGGGTTGGTGGAGGTGCGCTTGTCCGTGGTGGTCACCTTCTGCCCGTTGAGCCACATCGGGTATTCGCGGCCAAATTCTGATTTTACCTTTTTGAGCGCCTCTCCCATGCGCGAGCGGTTTTCTGGCTTCGTAAAATCAATAAAAGGCTCGTTGGTGAACTCGGAAACGTGGACTATCTGTTCGGCAGTGGCCATGGCGGGTTCCCTCCTCGAGGTGCAAACAGCTCATTGTACTGCGTCCTGAAAGGGTGCGACAAGCGCGTGACCGGCGGAAAATCATGGCTACTCCTCGACGTTCCTCGCGGTGTGCGAATGGGGAGTTCCAAACAGAGGCAAGGGAGTACCGCACCCCTGGTGTTTGGCAAAGAGCGCGGAATCAGTTGAAAAGAAAAGACTTGATTAGCTAGTTCAAAAAAAGCGCAAGAGTTTGAAAAGGAAAAACTTGAATACAGTGACGGGTGATGAGGTCCAGATTGGGAATTGTTCGCATACCGCACCGGCTGTCTCGCAAGAGTGGCAAACAAAGGAGTTCCGGGATACGGAACTTGAAAGAGTGCGGAAGAGCCCGACAAGAGGGAGATACAAGATCTGGCCGACCATCAAACCGAGCGTACGGTCCAAATGCGCACGCCGCGGGGTCTTCCGAACCTTCTGAGGATTCCCCGCCTGTGTTTCTGCCGCTTCACCCAGCTCTGCTTTCTCGTCCTCTTACGGCGGAGGCGGTTACGGGTGACGAAGTCATGAATCAGCCGCATGCCTGGCAAACCTATTGATCGCTGGCTCCAAAACGACCGCGTTGCCTGACGACCCCAGCGGCATCGAACGCACTTTGACCCGCCGCCGCCCGCCGCCAAGGAGCGAGCCGATTGCTAAGTGTGCGCATTAGCGTTAGGCTCGCAACTAACGCTCGTCACCTTCGATGTTCCTCCCAGCGGCCGACCCGAGAATCCCCGCTTCCGATATCCTGACCTGCGAGCCTCACCTCCAAGAGGGGTAGGCAGCGTGTCGCGTATCTACCGGACGATCTGAGAACTTTGTTTTTCCGCCGCGATTCAACTAAGATTCAAACTGGCCAGCACGTTTCTTTTGTTCAGAGGTGAGCTCTCGAAGCAGAAATTTTTCGTCTTTGAGTTCTACCATGATGGAAGACTTATCCCGTTACCATTACCCGGTCAGCACGCTGTTTGCCCGCTCAACGACCTCCGACGACTGGGATCGCTACCGCCTGAGCGAGGAACAGCTCGAATTTTTCCGCGAAAATGGATACTTAAAAGGCATTCGCATTCTGACCGACCAGCAGGTGGAAGCTCTGCGTGCAGAATTGGAACAACTGATGGATCCGGGTAATTCCTGCCGGCACGTATTCCACGAATATCACTCCAACGAATCGACGGATCCGAACCGCGTCGTTTTTCACGCCCTAGGTGCTTGGCGCGCTCTGCCCGGCTTTCACGATCTGCTTTGGAACCCCGTGTTCCTGGTGCCGGCATCCCAGTTATTGGGAGGCCCGGTGCGCTTCTGGCACGACCAGCTTTTTTGCAAACCGGCACGGCATGGCGGTGTGGTGGCCTGGCACCAGGATTATTCGTACTGGACAAGAACGAGGCCTCTGGCGCACCTCACCTGCTGGATTGGCTTGGACGATTCAACCCGTGAAAACGGCTGCTTGAACTACGTTCCAGGAAGTCACAAATGGCCCGACTTGCCTAAGCCCGTTCTGACCGGGGAAATGAACGGGATCCGCGACACCCTGCCCGAAGAGCTGAAAGGCAAGTTCGAGCCTGTTGCCATCGAGTTGAAAAAGGGCGAAGGTTCGTTTCATCATGCCCGAACGATGCACGGCTCGGGCGCGAACGATACGCCCGCACCGCGCCGCGCCACCGTGATTAACGTTTTTCGTGATGGGGTCATGTCGAATTCGAATGAACCACTGCTCCAAGGCGTCCCCGTAATTTCTAGCGGGGACAGGATGGAGGGACAATTCTTTCCCCTGTTGTTTGATCGTCAGTTGGCAGGGTCCAAGTTGTGACGATCATGGAACACCACAGTTTAGTGACAGTTCGTCCGACGAGGCGGCCTAAGCGCGGGCGGCGCGCATCTGGGCGACTCTGTCGTTGAACTGCCGCGTGAGATGCGGAACGATGCCCAGTTGGCGCTCGATCAGCATCAGTTGGGCGCGATGGTGCATCTCATGCTCCTTCGCGCCAAGCAGCCTCTCGAACAGCGTCTTCTGCGTTTTCCCGTCCGGCTCGGTTATCGTTTCTGCGAGGATTTCCGGTGTGAGAGTTTCCATCCACGCCGCGAACTGCCCCCCTTCGGTTCGCAGGAGATCGAGAATCTCCAGCTTGGATCTGGTCTTGGCTTCCTCCGCGTTGAACCGGTCCATCATGCCGAAAAAGTCGAAGCCAACCAGAGTAGTGAGACGCTTTTTGTGGACTTCTTCCCATATCCGCGTGGCGATGGCGACGTGCGTCAACATCCGCGCGACGGTTCGCACGTCGGGCGCGGCCACGAAGCCGTACCTCGATTCGGGGATGTCCTCCGCAACCTGAATGGTGTTCTTGCGTACCGTACGAAACGCACTGGCTAACTCTTTGGCGCCGTAAGAAGTCATAAGTCACCTCGTTCTCGGATTCATCCGCCCTGAGTGGACGGGCTGCCAACTTCGATGCGCCGTTGCCACGACTCGTCACTCACGATTTTTTTGTGCGGAACGGGCCGCGGGAGGAGGCGAAACTCTTGCAGGCGGTGCCACGCGCCAGATATCACCCTTAGAAAGCGCGCCTAGAGTCACAACAGTATCTTCTCGGTCGATGAGATGATCGAAAGTAGGTTCCGGCTGGTGGAGGTTATCATGATCTTGGGTATGACGACATTTACTTTCGCGCGCGTGCTGGTGAGTTTGATCGGGATCTTCGCTGGATATGTGTTGGTGTGCGGGCTGCTCGCCGCGAAACGGCTGGACGGGGCTGTTTCTAGTCACTAGGCTCACCAGCGCGACGGGGTGCCTTTTTCCACCGTCGCATGGAGTCGGCATCGTTTCGTTGATCGTGCTGGCGGTTGCGATCCTGGCACGCTACATCTCTTGATCTCAGCGGCGCGTGGCACCGGGTCTATGCGGCACCACCGCAAATTGCCATCTATCTGAATCTCTTCGTCTTGATCGCGCAGATTCTCCCGAAGGTGCCGGCTCTGAAGGCGATGGCAGCGACGCAATCCGAGCCGCCGGCGTCATCAGGCGTTCGCGTAACCGAGAAGCGGTACAGTTCTCGCCGGAGACAGGGCAGTTGTAGGCAAGTTACCACGAGGCCATGGCAAGAGGCACAACCTGGAATGGCTGTGCCATGCCCACCGAGAAGATGGCGACATGAAGTTGGGGCTGCGTGGGTGGACGCTCGCGCCCTCCACCAGACGGGTTATGGCTCGAACCAGAATTTGATCGTAACGGTAATGTGATGGGCGACGGGCTTGCCACGCTGTGTGGCTGGTTCGTAGCGGTACTGCTTGAGGGCATCCATGGCGGCGGTGTGAAAAGAAGCCGGTCCTGAAAGTACCTTCATTGATTTCACTTGTCCCGAGGGGTCTACGACGGCGTCCAGCGTCACATTGCCGGTAACAAAATCCCGTAGGGCATCGGGCGGAGCAATCGCTCGGACCGACTTGGTCAATTTCGGCGGCACGATAGGAGCTTCCTCCGAAGAAGGTGTTGCCGAATCCGGAGGGGCTTCGCTCGATGGACGCCGCACGCCGCGCTTTGCGGCGGAGAGGCCTGCCGCTGATTGTTCCTGAACCGCCGCCACAGCTGCTTTGCCGGGCGCGGGCGCCGCGGGCACGGCGAGTGTGGCATGCCCCGCCGCTCCCGCGGGCGCGGATGGCGCTCTGTCATGTGAAGCGGCGCTCGGCTGAGAAGCGGCGGCCCTGGCCCTTGTTGTCGACTGTGGGTCGGCTGCCTGCTGAGGCGCGAGGCTCACCGTAGGACCTGGGCGAGCGGCGATGCTTGAGGCCGCGCCGGCAGAAACTCTCTTCGGCTGCGACCGCCACGATAGCCGATGCTGGTACCACGCCGCGCTCGCAGCGACGAGCAATAGCGTCACAAAAAGTAGACCGAGGCGCAGCGTTCGCCGGCTTATGGCAAGTTTCTGCTTGCGTTTCGAATGACGCTTGACTGATGCCAATGCCTCTTCAAAGTCCAGTGCCGGTTTCGGCAAAAGATCCTCTTCGGAAAATGAGGTCTCTTCACGGTCTATCGGCAGTGCCGCAGATCCATGAGGAGCAGTAACGGCGACGTTTGTGGGAACATCGAGAGTCACCGCGGGCGCGGATGAATTCCCTGCCCCACTCTGCGTTTGCAACAATTTCAGTTGCATGCGCAGCGCCTCGACTTCGTGCTTCAATGCTGTGACTTCGAGCGCACTGGGAGCGCGTACCGGCGCTCTAGGTCGGTCAGCGATGGCTTCCACTTCATGCGCGAACTCGGCCGCGTCTCTTTGCTGCGCGTTTGCTGGTGGGAGTTCCGGCATTTCGGGAAAGTCGATGCCCCAGAATCCGTGTGAGGGTTCGCTGAATTCCACTTCGACGTAACAACTCGTCGGCCGGAAGTCGCGCTTGCGTATCACCTGCGCCACAACTTCGCGCCCGGTTTCCTTGTTGGTAAGAAGCAGCAATTGCCCGATGGCCACCGCTGCGGAGAGCCGCATCACTCCGCCATTCTCAAAGGCCAGAACCGTGCTCGCCTCTTCCGTGAGCAGGTTCCGCTGGCCGCCACTGTCTCCCGGGCGCGCGCCGGTCGCCGTCACCGGCACTTCGTGAGCTATCGGAATCTTCATTGGATAGGTCTGGCCGCTTGCCCGAACCGTTGTCGAAGGGCTCGCCGGCGGCGAGGTGGTCGAACGACGGGTGTTCATTGAAGAAGCCACAATAGGATTGTCCCTCGTGTGCCGCGAGTCTAGGCATCCCCAGAAAAAAGCTCAAGCTACGGAGAGCCGTCCACGCAACGGCCCAGCCAGCTCTCTATTTTTGCAGCCAGCGATCCTGCTGGCCATAGTACAGACGTACAGCGAACTGCAGGCTGCCCCAAAGGACAGCACGTTCCGAACAACTCAGCAGGACGGCACTTCAGAGGCCGATTATGGCGCCGCTATCGTCCACGTCGATGGAGGAGCCTCGCCAGACTTTTGGAAGGCCGGGCATAAGCATGATGTTGCCGGAGATCACCACAACGAAGCCGGCACCCGCGGAAAGCGAGGCGTTGTTGACGTTGAGCGTCCAGCCAGCCGGTGCGCCAAGGCGCTTCGGATCATCGGATAGGGAATACTGCGTCTTGGCCATGCAAACGGGCAATTTTCCGTAGCCCCATTCCGTGAATTGTTGCAGCTTGGCTTTGGCTTGCTCGCTGAAATTCACGCCGCTCGCGCCATAAATGCTCTTTGCGACTCTCTGAATTTTCTCTGTGAACGGTTCGCCCGGAGAATAAAGCGGATGTGCGGCGGGCGCGGGATTCTTCGCAATTGCTTCAACAACTTTTTCGGCGAGATCTTTCGCGCCGGGGCCGCCTTTGGCGAATCCTTCGGAGAGCGCGCTGTCGACTCCGCGTTCCGCGCAGTAAGCGGCTACCCGATTCAGTTCGTCGTCCGCATCGGTCGGGAACCTATTGATGGCCGCGATCGTTGGCACCCCAAATTTTTGCAGGATTTCGATGTGCTTGCCGAGGTTGGGCAGGCCACGTTCGAAATCAGCTCCTTCGCCCTGGTTGCGTATGCTCCGCACGGTGGTGACGAGAACGGCCGCTGCCGGGGTGATGCCCGATTGTGGCATGACGATATCGAAATATTTTTCCGCACCAAGATCGGAGGCAAAGCCGCATTCGTTCACGACGTAGTCGGCCAGGCGCAAACCCATTTCCTGGGAAATGACACTGCTCGTGCCGTGGGCGATATTGCCGAAGGGTCCGGCGTGAACAAAGGCGGGCGTGCCGTCGGTGGTTTGGACCAGATTGGGAAGAATGGCTTCTGCGAGCAGCGCCATCATTCCTCCGGTCGCGCCGAGGTCGCAAGCGCTGACCGGTTTTCCGTCACCGGTGGCAGCGACGACGATGCCATCGAGGCGCCGGCGAAGATCCTGGTGATCTTTCGCGAGGGCGACGATGGCCATGATTTCCGAAGCGGCGGTGATGATGAAGCCGGTTTGGCGGCCGCTGCACTCTTTTGTGCTGTCGAGCGAAACGGCGATGCGGCGCAAGGCGCGGTCGTTCATGTCGATGGTACGGGGCCAGGTGATACGCTCGGGATCAAGATGCAGATCATTGCCGTGGAAGAGATGCGCATCGATAAGAGCGGCGAGCAAATTGTGCGCCGAGGCGATGGCATGAAAATCGCCGTGGAAATGGAGATTGATTTTCGCACTCGGTTCGATTTGCGAAAGGCCGCCCCCGGCGGCGCCGCCCTTCATGCCGAACACCGGGCCGAGAGACGGCTCGCGCGAGGTGATGACCACTCTCTTCCCGATGTGGGCGAGACCCTGGGTAAGGCTGATGGAGGTGACGGTCTTGCCTTCTCCCGCAGGTGTAGGCGTAGTGGCGGTGACAATGATTAATTTTCCGCGGCGCTTGAAGGTGGGATCAGAGAGCAGCTCGAGCTTGACTTTTCCGCTTTTTGATCCCAATTGTTCAAGATATTTCTCTGGAATTTCAAGTTTGCGCGCGACAGCTTGAATCGGAAGAAGAGTCTCTTGCATAAAAGTCTTGAGTCACCAGCGCGAAGATTTTGGCGCGGACGGAGAGAGTAACACACTTGCGGCGCTTGGCATAAAACCCAGCTTGCCGATGTCGCTCCCTACAGGCGGGAAACTAGTGTGGCACCTCCAGAATTAATTTCTGAACCCGCCAATTGAGAAGTTCAGCGACGTACAGCTCGTTTTCCATAGGGCAAGCGATTTCGTGAACCCAACCGAACTGGCCGAGCTGCTTACCGGATTTGCCGAAGACGCCGAGAACTCTTCCGTCGAGGGTCAGTTTATAGATACGTCCGGGGAATCCATCGGCGCTGTAGAGGATTTGATTTGGCCCGGGCGTGATGCAAATGGCCCAGGGCGCGCCCGGGGACATGGTGCCGGTAGTTGCCGTGGGCTTGTTGCCGATGGCAGGACGAGCGTTGGGATCGACGGGGACATCAATGGTGAACTGGCGGAGAAATTTTCCACCGGTATCGAAGACCTGGATGCGGCGGTTGCCACGGTCGGCGACGTAGATGTTGTCGTGCGCATCGACAGCGATGCTGTGCGGGGTGTTGAAGTGGCCCGGCTGGTCGCCGGGTTCGCCCCAAGACTTGAGCCAGTTGCCCTCTTTGTCGACTTTGGCGATACGCGAATTGATATAGCCGTCGCTGATGTAGGCGTTGCCCGCGGCGTCCCACGCGACGTCGGTGACTTGACGGAACATGCCGTCGACGGGAGGAAGCGGCGGCTTGACGTGCTTGAGCGGCTCGGTACCTTCGTCGGAGGCTTCCTGCTTGCGGCCGAAAACCATGACGACGCGGCCTTCAGGGTTGAACTTGATGACCATGTCGGAGCCTTTGTCGGTGGCCCAAATGTTGTCGTCCCTATCGACCTTGACGGTGTGGGCGTAGGACCAGGCGTAGAGATGGTGGCCCATCTCGCGGAGGAATTCTCCGTCGGGCGTGAACTCGAGGAGTTGCGCAGCGCTCGCGCCATAGGCAGGGCCGGCGGTATTGCCGCGCGTGAAGACGAAGATGTGGCCCTTCGAATTGACGGCCACACCGGTGGCTTCACCGAGATGCAGGTTGGGCGGAGGCTTCAGGAAGTCGGGGACAGATTGGAAGCGGATTTCGGGCGGTTGTTGGGCGAAAAGAGGAGCGGCCACGATAAAGAACAAGAAGAGAGAACGTTTCATCGGACTCAGCCTCATTACTCCGTCCCGCATCATACACGCGTTTAGGGACTCAGTCGCCCGTCAAGGATTTGTACTGGGTTTTAGTGAGGGGGACGACGGAGAGGCGGCCGATGCGGACGAGCGGAGAATCACTGAAGAGTTTGTTGGATTTGATTTGAGCTAAGGATATTGGCTTTGCGAGCTCTTTTTCTGCTTTGATCTTGACGGCTGGATTTTTGGAATCGGAGGCGTCCACGAAAACGACGGTGGCGGTGCCAACTGCGCTCTTGCGATCTCCGGTTTCGTAAATGATGAGGCGCGTGCCGGGAGTCATCTCGCGAAGATTTCTTACGGCCGTTGGATTCGATACGCCGTCCCATACTGTGACCCTGTCGCGCTGGAGATCGGCGAAGGAGTATTCGGAAGGCTCGGTCTTGAGCAGATAGTCTGATGACATCGACACTCACCTCACTCGTTTGATGCTCCCTATTCTACATGACCTGCGACCAAGTCACTTGTTCTTCACGCGCGTACGCTGTGGCAGAAGAGCGCCGATTCTGCGAATGCCCGATGCGCCCGGAAAACCGCTTGCGTCTTGTTTCTTCCTTTTTGCGCTGACGGCCCACCAGGTGCTCACTCTTTGGCACCAGGGGACGAAAGAATTCCCCAGCGGCCTTGTTTGCGCGTAATTGCTTTTCCTGTTCACGAGTGAACCGCGAGCGCTTTCGTTGTTCGTAGGCATAGATGCCAGAATTTTTTGTGCTACGAACGGCAAAGACGTTGAGGCCTGCCGGATGCATCAGACCCATTTTCTTGAGCTGCTGGACGCGTTTGATATTGACAGCTCCCCTGGTGCGAGTGGGCCGGCGAGAAGTGAAGCGAATCGTGTACCTGGTTTCGTTGATGCTCTTTCGAATTCTTTCGATCCAAGAAGAGAGCAGCGTCTACCGATTCCGGCCAGGTGATGCTGGGTTTTCCCGAACTCTTTCTATGTAAGCCGACAAGAAGCTCGTGGAATTTGTCATGGTGGGCTTCGAGCCCAGCACGGAAATCGGTGGGCGTTGGGAAAAACGCGGGTTTTGCCGACATATGGTTTAAAGACTAAACCAGGAAGTGGACGTAAGGGAGACTAAAGCCGAACAGTTCTCGGGATGCTGACCCGCGCGAGCGGTTCAGCCGGTCAGACAGCCGTATCGCTGCCAGGCGGATGCCAAGAGCACTAAGGGCCAGAAACAGAAGCAGCTTGAGGTCAGAACATCGTGGGAAATCATACCGGAAGAGAGCACAGCCAGGATGGCTGTGCCACCTAAGAGGTGAGTTCGGCGGCCGCTGAGGCGAAGACTTTGGTATGCGCGTCGATGTCGGCCTCGGTGGTAGCGGGGCACATTAACGCCATGTTGTGGAAGGGCGTGAGAAGGACGCCACGGTTGAGGGCGTAGAGATGGAGGAGGCGCTCGAGTTCGAAATCAGCTGCAGCGGCGGATTCGCCGCCGTTGCGCGGGGCCTTCGAAGCAAAGGTGTATTCGGCTCGGGCGCCGAGGCGGATAACGTTCCAGGGGAGGCCGGCGGCTCGAATGTTTTCGGCAACAGCATCGGCGAAGCGCTTCGCGAGCGAGATCATGTGTTCAAACGCAGCGGGCGTGAGAATGTATTCGAGCGTGGCTCGCATAGCGGCTAGAGACAACGCATTCCCTGCCAAGGTTCCGCCGATGCCGCCGACGTCGCAATCTTCCAGATGGATGCGCGCGGAGATACACTGGGCGACTTCTTCGGACACGCAGAAGGTGGCGCCGGGGATGCCGCTGCCGATGGCTTTGCCAAAGACCAGCATGTCGGGATCGAGTTTCCATTCGGCGGTGCAGCCACCGGGGCCGGCGCAGATGGTATGGGTTTCGTCGGCGATGAGCAGGGAGCCGTAACGGCGCGCGAGTTCCTGGGCGGCGGGCCAAAAACCGTCTTCGGGGAGGATGATGCCGACGTTGGTCATGGCGGGCTCGGCGAGGATGCAGGCGACATCATGATGCTTGAGGGCATCTTCGAGGACGTTGAGATCGTTGAATTCGACCACGCGGGTGGTTTCGGCGGGATTGACGGGGGGGCCGATGTTGCCGCGGCGCGGGCCGACGACACCGTTTTCAAGCGCGGCGAAGGATTCGTCTACGGTGCCGTGATAGCAATAGTGGAAGACGAGGATTTTCGAACGCTGGGTGATTTCGCGGGCGATTCGAATGGCGAAGCGGTTGGCGTCGGTGGCGGTGAGTGTGAATTGCCAGTATGGCAGACCGAAGCGACGCTTGAGATCTTCGCCGACCCAAAGGGAATCTTCGGTGGGGAGCATGAGGGTGATGCCTTCTTCGGCCCGGCGGGCGACAACGTCAGCGACGATTTCGGGTGAGTGTCCTGTCATCGCACCGGTGTCACCGAGGCAGAGGTCAATATATTCGCGGTTGTCGACGTCGGTGATGTGCGCGAGTTTGGCGGATTTGACGAAGACAGGGAAAGCGCCAGCCCATTTTTTCATCCAGTTCATCGGGACGCCGCCGAGGAGTGAGGACTGAGCGCGGTTGTAGAGGGCGGCGGATTTGGGATGGTCGGCGAGGAAGCGGCATTCTTCGCGTTGTTGGAGAGTTTTCAGTTTGGTGCGATCGATGGTGGTCATTCATCACCCGCCTGAGCCGAATGGGGTGTAGCGATGCCACGCCCCCACAAAGAAGTAGAAAATCATCGCAGGTCGCGGATAATTTCGCGGGCGGCGTTGGCGCCGGAGGCGCCGGTGAGGCCGTTGCCGGGATGGGTACCGGAACCGCAGAGAAAAAGGCCACGGATGGGTGTCTTGTAGCGTGCCCAATCGAGAACAGGGCGCATGGTGAAAAGCTGATCGAGTGCCAGCTCGCCGTGGAAAATGTGGCCGCCAGTAAAACCGTAGGATGTTTCGAGATCCTGGGGCGTGATGATCTGGATGCCTTCGACCAGGCCGGGAAGATTCGAGGTGTAAGCGGCGAGAGCTTTGATGACGGCATCGCCGAGATCCCTGCGGCGGGTATACCAGTTCCCCTCCCTCAGCTTGAATGGCGCGAATTGGACGTAGGCGGAGAGAACGTGCTTGCCGTCGGGGGCGAGCGAGGGATCGAGAATCGTGGGAATAGTAACGTCGAGCCAGGGCATTTTCGAAAATTCACCGTACTTGGAAGCGTCGAAGGCGCGCTCGAGGTAGTCAATTTCCGGGCCGATGTGGATGCGGCCGGATAGGGCTTTGAGATAGCTTTCGTTGTCGGCAAGCGCTGGAAACGCAGGCAGCCCGCCGAGGGCGAGATTGACCTTGGCGACCGTGCCATTGGCGCGGAAATTTTTCATGCGGTTGGCAAAGGTGGGATCGAGCTGCGAGGGATCGACGAGATGGAAGAAGGTGCGTTTTGGGTCGACTCCGGAGACGATGGCTTCGACGGCGATTTCTTCGCCGTCGGCGAGAACGATCCCGGTGACGGCGCCGTCTTTGATGAGGATGTGCTGAACTTCGGCATCGGTGCGGATTTCAGCGCCAACCTGTCTTGCCGATTCGGCGAGCGCGCATGTGAAGGCGCCAAGACCGCCCCGCGGAAACGCGGCAGAACCTACGGGATGGGCATCGGCGGCGGCGCGCAGAAGAAGGACGGCAGTCGAGCCGGCGGACCAGGGACCGAGCGCTGTGCCAAAGATGCCGCGAGCGGCGATGACGGCGCGAAGCAATTCTGTTTCGAAGAATTCGGCGACGAAATCTGCGACGGCCATGGGACCCCAGCGCAGAAGATCGAAGATGCCGGCCTTTCCAAGGCTGCGAACGCTGCGGCCAGTTTTTAAGAGATTCCAAAAATCTTCGGGAGTGGGCTTGTCGATTGCGGGAGGCGTGATCGAAGCGAGTTGTGTGAAGAAGCTGGCGGTTTCTTCGAGCGAACTAGCGAATTGTGCATATTTCGAAGCGTCTTTGGCGGAGAAGTTCCCGATGCCAGCGGCGGTCTTGGCGACGTCGTCGTAGAAAAGGAGCGCCTTACCATCGGACGTTGGAGCGAAGACGCGCGGGTCGGGAGAGAGAATTTCACAATCGAATTTATCGAGTTGTAGATCACGCGCGACATCGGCGCGGAGCGGGCCGAGTGTGTGCGCCAGGGTGGAAGCGCGGAAGCCGGGATGAAATTCTTCCGTGATGGCACCGCCACCAACCATTTCGCGGCGCTCGAGGACCACAGGTTTGAAGCCGCCCTTGGCTAGATAAAAAGCGGTGATCAGAGCGTTGTGCCCGCCGCCGATGAGAACTACGCGCTGTCCGATGGGCATGATTAGTTGGACGCCTTTGACGCGGCCACAGTGGGGCGCGGCGAACTGCCTTTCCATTCTTTAAGGATGACCTGGCTGGCAATACGGCCGTTGGCGCCCATGATGCCGCCGCCAGGGTGCGTGGCGGAGCCGCACATATAAAGGTTTTGGATGGGCGTGCGGTAGTAAGCCCAACCGGCGACAGGGCGCAGGAAGAAAAGCTGTTCCAGAGAAAGCTCGCCTTGAAAGATATTGCCCTGGGTGAGGCCAAATTCGCGCTCGAGATCGAGCGGGGTGAGCACCTGGCGGCCGATGATGATGTCTCTGATGTTGGGTGCGTACTCCGCAATGGTATTGATGACATTGTTGCCAAAGGCTTCGCGCTGATCGTCCCAAGTGCTTTCGGCGAGCTTGTACGGCGCGTATTGCACGAAGCAAGAAAGAACGTGTTTGCCGGGAGGCGCGACGCTGGGATCGGTGAGGCTTGGAATGACCATGTCAATATAAGGACGACGCGAGTAGTGGCCGTACTTGGCGTCGTCGTAGGCTCGCTCCATGTAGTCCATGCTCGGCGAAATAGAAATGGCGCCGCGAAGATGCGCACCTGGCCCGGGAAGGCACATGAAATTGGGAAGCGCGTCGAGTGCGAGATTGACCTTGCCGGAAGAACCACGAAATTTGTAACGGCGCACGCCTTCGAGAAAATCGGCAGGCAATTCGTGCGGGTCGAGAAATTTTTCAAAGGTGAGGTGCGGGTCGACGCTGGAGGAGACGACGTTGGCGGAGAGCTCTTCACCATCCTGAAGGGCGACGCCGTAGGCTCGGCCGTTCTTTGTGAGAATTTTGCCCACGGGCGCTTTGATGCGAATTTCGACGCCAACTTCCCGCGCGGCGTCTGCGATGGCGTTCGAAATAGCCCCAGTGCCGCCGCGGCTGAAGCCCCAGGAGCGAAACGCGCCGTCGATTTCTCCCATGTAGTGGTGCAGGAGAACGTAAGCGGTGCCGGGCGAACGAATGCCGAGGTATGTGCCGATGATTCCGGAGGCGGACATGGTGGCTTTGAGGACGTCGGTTTCGAACCATTGGTCGAGGAAATCGGCGGAACTCATGGTCATGAGCTGGACGAGGGTGTAGCGCTCGTCGGAGGAAAGTTCGCGGAAGCGCTGAAGGAGGAAGTGAAGCTGCTTGAGGTCTTTCGGATTGAGCGTCGTGGGATCGGGAGGAACCATCGAGAGCATGGGCTTCATGAAGCGGCACATGGGCGTCATCATCTTGGAGAATTCGTCGTAAGTCACCACTGGGCATGGGAGAGAACGTGCCATCGAGGGGCAAAATTTCCAGACCGTGACGAGGGAGATCGAGTTCACGGATGATTTCTGGACGAAGGAGCGAGACAACGTAAGAACATTCGGAAAAAAGAAAGCCCGGGATGATTTCTTCGGTAACCGCGGCACCGCCGAGAACATGGCGTCGTTCTAGAACGACAACTCTCTTGCCCGCCTTGGCGAGATAGGTAGCGTTGACTAGGCCGTTGTGGCCGCCGCCGATGACGACGACGTCGTAGTGCTGACCCATTCGGTAAGACTCCGATTCAACTCCGTCGAGCGCGACCTGGAAGCGGTCATTGCAAAATGCGACTGCCAAGGGGTCTACAAAAAAAACTGTTGGAAACGAAGATTAAACATTCTACTGAGAGGAGACTTTGGGCACAAGTCGCGGAGGTAGTTTGTGCTAGTTTGCCTAGTTTGCCCGAGATGAAACCTTTGGTTCCCTATCTGACTGACAAGGTATACCGAAGCTTGCTGGGCAGCCCAGACCGACTCCAACGCGTCGGTGGCTTTCAATCCGTGAGGTTGATATTTCGGTTCTCAGTTGACATAGCTAAGACTTTTCTGAGATACCGGTAGTGGACTCAGCCGGTCTGGCCACCAAACGCGACAAGACTGTTGGCCGCCCGCGCTCCGTTGTACGGCAGGGCGACAACTGTTCAAAATTGAACAGACTCGCTTTTGTTGCCATACCTACTATAGGCGCGTAAGGGTGTATGCTTCGGCCGCTGATCTCTTTGTGAGCGACTTCCATGGTTCCGGGTGAGTATTTCCATGTCGAGCCTGACTCAGAACAAAATCCCGTCGGACCCGAGAGGTTCCCGTCCTGGGAGCACGGATTCTCACCGATCGCGTCCTATCCACATCCTTTTCGTCCATCGCGAAGCAGACACGGTGGAGTGCTGTCTGCAAGAGCTCAAGAAAGCGCAATTCGTTGTTAGTGCCGATACCGCTTTGAGCTTAGCGCAGTGTACCGAACAGCTCCGCTCCCAGTCTTATGATGTGGTCGTTGCCGAGTACCCCAGTCCTAGCTGGAAAGGATCGCAGGGTTTGCAATTCCTGCGTCAAACCGTGGAGGAGGTTCCCCTGCTCTTCGTG
>WNFS01002115.1_pt1 | contig 15049 bp, 10 predicted proteins | sample 5400141 | NCBI WGS metagenome assembly WNFS01 (sample SAMN13153358, study PRJNA577476) | soil metagenome | isolation source: 60 cm saprolite under Madrone tree | place: USA:California | collected 2016-06-14
TAAGTGGTCTCCCTGATTTCTCGGTATAGTGATTCTAACTCCTTATAGATCCCTCCCACCTTGGCCCTTCAGGGCCATACCATCCTCCGGTGTTGTCGTCTCCTTCATCCGCAAATCCGTGTCGAGCGAGAAATTGGCTGGCTAGCCATTTGCTAATTTCGCGAGTTTAGCTAGCCAATAGCTAGCGATTAGCTGGCCTAAGTGAAATTATAGCTAGCGAATAGATGGAATAGATGGACAGGGGTCGTAAATAGATAGATTCGCTGAACAGGGGTTGCGAATAGATGGAATAGTTCCGAATATATGTATGGCTAATGATCTTTGATCAATTCGCTCGCTATAATAACCCTCTACCGGTATATTTGCTAGCTATTGGATCGCATTACATATTGTATTAGCTGCTTCATTTCGTGCTTGGCTTCCTGGTCTTAGGTTCAGGGAATTTATCTATCGGCAGCATATTATAATGTTTATAGCATTACATTATGAATATATATATAAAACTACTATACATAAGATATTACTTACTGGTATTCTTTTGCGATTTGATCCGCTTCTCGTATGCCATTGGCTAAGAACTCTGGGTCAAATATCGTATTGTATTGGTCCCAGTCCACATAATTATTGATATAGTATGTCCCATCGCTGCCTGCAGGAATCACATGGGCACTCCGTAATATCATATTCATATCGAAGAAGCAGCGATAGCCGATATTGCGAGGCTTCCGGGAGGATGCCTGTGGCCAGTCCTCAGCCTCTATCATTCCATGGATATTGTTCACATTCCCTTGATGCCTAAATCGTAATAGATCAATCAAGGCCCCAGTATAGTGGACTGCTGTACCATTAGTATTATGCCGCTCATGATCAATGATTGTGACAATTGCTTGGAGCTGGCCGACCCGTTTACCACCTAGGAGTGACCCATCTGCCTCAGTATCCTGTACCCATACATAATCCCGGCGCCACTCTTTCCCAGCCTGCCATCCTTCCTGGCAGTGTACATACTCTTTTGTCAGCATTTCCAAATCGTTGGAGTCGTTCCCCTCACGACGCCAGCACCGGATAGAACGATGTAGGGCTATAGCAAATTCCTTGACCCATAACGGATCACTCTCCCTGCGATCCATCGAAGCATTCGTGACTCGAATATTGTCAAATCGGTTGCGGCTTTCCCTTACGAACACAGCCAATGCATCAACAAACCCATCGATCTTGACCCATGAGACTGTGTCGGCCACTGTCCGCCAGAAATGGGTATTTAATCCACGTAACTGTAGGTCATGACGATGGGTAAGATCAACTGCCCAGCCCAACCGAGTAAGGTTTTGCATCCGACTGGGCATTGACACTTGGGCCTCGATATTATCGCTGGTCTGTGTTGTATATTTGCTTTCTCGATAGAATATGATATTCTCCATCGCTAGCATATTGTTCCGTCTCGTGTTATGTAGGCAGATTTGGTCTTCATACCCTCGTCGTTTATTGGTCCTCCCGTAGAAGGCCTTGACATGATATTTGTGCCCTGCCTCACTGTGTTCAGTGTCGAAATTGTCCGCAGCACCATACTCCCTAATACAGGTCGTATAATGAATCATGACATGGAACTTGGGAAAGTTGAAATGGCCCTCTTCCGTTATCTTGTCAATAGGGCGAAGCCTCTGGAAGGCAACCTTGGTCCTGTCAATCCGATATAACGCCTGCTCTAGATAACGAAGAGTCTCATCATCATGAGTTTTGTACTGCGCAAGGAGAATGAAGTCAACAATCGCTCGGGCACAGTGCATTGCCCCTGGCTCTTTAGTCGAAAGCAATGGCGCAATGACAGGTATCAACTGCCGTATGATTGCCTTCTGTTCGACGCCTGTCCACTGCTTAACTTCACTGAAGCGGCTGAAGCGTTTAAGACCTGTGAAATGGGGTACACATCGGAAGCGCTCATCCAGTTGTATGGACCCAGATGATTCCTTGATTGTCCGGCCTTGCCGTTTCCTCTTACGGACAGCTGGCAGTAGGTCGCTGGCCAGAGTCCGTATCCATGATATCAAATACATAGCAATACCCTTTAGAAGCTGATGAAGTATATCAACCATCATAGCTTTATGAATATTGAGGTATGGGTGTTTCCAGGCGAAGTTTTCAATGTCATGGACCCATGTATCATCAGTCTTTGATAGCCCTGTCTGGCGCTGGTGGGATATCTGCTGTTGCGTGAGCTCGTGTGTTTGATCGTCCCATTGCTTTGTGAGATTTTCTCTCTCGTGTGGAGGAACAGTACAGATACTACAGTGTTGAGCCTTCTTGATACCCGTTATCAAGACTTGTTCCTCATAGTCTGTCATAAAGCCAGCAATGATTGGATGGCATTGACGATGATGTCCATCTGCACACTTCACCAAGAAGCCGTCTTTCGCAAGAGATTCAAGTGCTTGGCGATCCCAAGTTAGCATATACTAATATACGTAAATTCAACCCATTTACTTACGTTTGAGGATTAGTTCCATCGCTGCATGGTAAACTCGTGCCTTGCTATTCTCTGCTGTCTCTGAGGTAATGGGGAGAAATCCTAGAAGGACTGATCCCGGGACTGTCTGTCTGTGACGTGTTTTGCGGTCCAGATTGCCAATAGTAATATATATTGGCCATGCCGATTGGTCGCCATGATGTAATGATAGCATGGTCTTGTCGCTGGCCAAAAGGACCGGGATAATTGTACCTCCCTCTGGGACCTCGCCTTGTGTCCTCCACCACCAATCGCCAGTGTGCATCTCGTCATATATCCGGTTGTCACTGCCATTACCACAGAACTGTCTGACTGGGGCGTACGAGAGATGGTGTTCGAAAGGCCCATGACCCATCAAGAATTCCAATACGGATTGGATATTCCGATATCGTATCTGATAGGTACTTGGCGGAAGGCCTATTGTCTCTTGCTCTACCTGAACCTCTGTAATATTCCATATGTCGTCTGGGATGCCATAGGGTATATCGTGGATTTTACCCATAAGTTCATCGTAACTCGTAAAGCTGAGAAGGTTCTGCATTGCCCGAAGGTGCTTATCCCCAAAGAATCTATCGATATCCCCCTTTGTACAACCAGTCCACAGAAACCATTGAGCAGCAGCAAAGTCCGTTTCGCTCTTGAAAGGGTGATATGATGGTATGTGTGCTGTTTGTGCCTTTGGTATTCGGGACCCGCTCTTATGATTGATGTGCTCCAGGTTATCGAATACCTGGCCAGCGCTCTTGCCTGTGGCTTCTTTATATGACTCGATTCTAGCCGATGCCGTTGTCGAGAGTCTGCTATGCATTTGGGGTACCGATGGATAACTTGAGCCGGTATCCTCATTGATATCAATCCAGTCCCTATCTTCTTCTTCGTATAACTCTTCATTTCCTTTAGGCTCATATGGATGTGGCTGCATCGAGTTGGACATGTGGCTATCTGGGGACGACTCGCCAGCCGGGCTATGTCGATATATTTTAGGGACCACTCTTTTTCTCTGACCTAATAGTACAGGGCATCTTGTACGGTGGCGTGACAATCCACTGAGAGACTTGACGCCCTTTCCGCAATCGTGGCATGAGCGTCTATTCATTGTAAAACAATGTAAGGATCGAATATGGGACCTGGTCAATAGTATGAATATCCGTTGTACAAGTGGAGACGAATGCTGCACAGATACCATCCAACACTAGCCAGGGCATTGCCAAACACCAGCCAGAGCAGTTTCTTCAAGTCCTTAAGCTTAGCTTAGGGATACGGAAGAAATAGACCACTCTGGGATCTGGGGAATAGCAAATTCCCAGGCTAGGCCGTAAGGTTTTTACCTACAGAGAGAATATTAGTGGGCGACCACCAGGCAGAGATATTTCATCAAGTCCTCAAGCTTAGCTTGTAGATATGGAAGAAATATCTCTAATTCCTGGTGGTTGGAAATGTTGAGAATTCGTAGAATTACGGAAGTAATGTTATGTGTGGGATCAATGCTCGGCTCTAGCGTCTATGTGGTCACATGACCCGAACTTGGCCCCTCCTCGTATGATAGGAGCGCGCGCCGCAACTGGCCTGAGGTGTAAACACTGTGGTCACGTGTACATTCTGCCACGTCGCTTTTTGTATTCTGCTACGAAGCATTCTGTAATCTGTCACGGAGCATTTCACGTGATTGTGTTCTGGCACGAAGCATTTTGTATTCTGCCATGATGCGAAACGTATTCTGTTACAGAGCATTTTATGGATGAGAGCGATTTTATAAGGGCCTTACATTACGTGTATATGGTCAATTGGTAACGTCTTGTATTAGTTTCTGTAACTTTTTAGCGTCTAAACTAATAAAAGCCTTCTATCTGCATATGACTCGTAGCAGTCGTATGATAGTTAGTAGATGATATTATCACGATCTCTCGGCTATACAAATCAATTCGGGACCAGCTTTGATTCAGTCTATCTTCTGAACCACAGGATCATGGCATAACCAAGGCCTATGACCCTAATACCTATATTGTACATCCTGCATTGCATCATCGCCACCATGCTCTGGCCCATGCTCTGCCTTGTCTCCACCATGCTTTGTCTCATCTCCACTATGCTCTGCCTCATGTTCTAGTCCCTCTTCTGACATGTCCCACTCCTCGAACTCCACCACAGCAGACCTATTTCCATACCATAAGACCGTATTAGATCCTATGTCGCACATGATTTCGAGAAATAAGCAGGATCCCTTCGCAACTCGAGGCTTGGACAGCAATCGTCGATATTTACGCCCATCTCCTATCACAATCAGCACATCCCTTGCCCGGCTAATGGCGACATTAAGTCTGTTCTTGTCTCTCATAAAGCCTAAACCATCTGTATCATTGGACCGGACAACCAGGTCTAGCAATACGATATCTGCCTCCTGTCCTTGGAACCTATCCACCGTAGAGACTATAACCTTGCCCATTTCCAGATTTAGGCGGGTCGCTTCGCTCATAGCACGTATATGGCGGACTCGTTGTGCAGCGTAGGGGGTGATGACAGCAATTTGTCGTCCATATATATCCGTTTGTGGAGCCAGGAGGGTAAGGCAGATTTCACGAACAATGGCTATATGGCCGTTGTTAAATTTCGAACCAGCGCGGTCTGTCCTTGAGAGTGTACGTGTTCCCTCTGGCATATCCACCATCAGAACGTTGCTGATCGGCCACTCCGTGGCCGCCCAATATATCCCGCTCAGATTCAATTCCTGAGCTACTTGCATGTACGCTTGATATGCTGGGCGATCCACCATCGTGGACACATCATTTTCTAGCTTATTCCGGTAGAAATGGTGGATAATCAGGCGTGATATTTCCGGCCGCATGCGATATTGCTGTCCCAATGTCACACAAGGGACAACAGCTGACAGGCGTGCACGCTCGAACCAGGACTTCCGCAGCTGGCACGCGAATTCGTTTTCTTCTGGTGCTGAAAGCACAAATGGCTGTAGCTGTTGATCATCGCCGGCGAAGATCACCTGTTCGAGTCTTCCAATAAACTGGACTACAGGCAGCAGAGCCGCTGCCTCAATCGCCTGGCTGCATTCGTCTAGGATAATGATATTCGGCTGGAACTGCTCGGGCCTCAGGGTCCATGAATTGTCGCATGTCGTGACGACGATGTCCATCTGCCCCAGGCAATGTCGCTCATACTCCGCAGTCAAGTATTTGAATCGCTCATAATCGTTCCGGCTCAGCGACCCAAGTCGACGGCACAAGCGCAGCCATTCGTCGCCATCATGCGTATCGGCAAGGCTCTGGGCGTAGGCTCTTATATGAGAGGCCATAGATATGCTGGCCATGGACTCTGGAATTCCGACTGCACGGCCCGTCGTCATAATACAGTGCTCCGCGGTCGGGGTTAGCCAACGGACAATTTTCAGGTGCCCTAATCCCAATCTTGTATTCTCTTTCGTCCATACATCCATGATTTTATCGGTGAAGGCGTTTCCTGCATTGTTCGACGGCGTGCATATCAGACATTTCATCTTGCGGACCAGTGAATAGGACAGACTGATGACAGCAAGAGCATATGTTTTCCCGGTCCCTGGAGGACCTTGCACCACAAGAGCTGGCCTTCCCGTATCGTGTGATCGTTTAAAGGCATTTTGCTGCGTTGGATTTAATAAGGAAAGCATTGGGCCTAGACATGTCTTGCCGCGGGAATCCCATGGGGTGCGCTTCACACGCGGGAGGTCCCCCTTCAGAAGAAGTAACTGTTCAAGTGGAAACGGCATAGGTGATTTGAGTTTGGTGCAGGCCTGTACAACGCTGGCCATGTGTCGTTTAAGGGAGACCAAATTCTCCTTCCGCCTAATCGCAATCGTAGAAATCTGGCCATAATTCATATCCTGCTCAGTCCACTGGGCTGTCTCTTGCAATGACCATGGGACTATATTGTCTGAATCCTTGAGCCGAACCACGAAATCTGCATTCTTGCCCAGGTCGGTAACCACAGCATCGCGGTAAACCTCTTTCGCACTGTTAGAGAGCTGGCGACAGCCATCATCTCGTAGAACTATCTTCAACTTTTCACTCAGCATTGGAACAGCGACACTGGGCTGATTCTTTCTAGCAGGGTTACTGTAGACTTGGCAGAAAATACTGTCGCCGACCTTCTCGAATATACCCCAACAACTTTGGGTCTTTGCCTCTCCTTGGTTTGACAGGGTGACCGACGTCTCTCGTGCCAAAGCCGCATATATAACGGTGCCCCACGTTAGTGTGTCGGGAAAGGAGTTCACAGCAGTATGGGCCGGCGTGTTTGTAATAAGAGGCAAATGTCTTTCCGCGTGCCAAGGGCTTGGGTACATAGCCAGCATTTCCTGCCGGCGCACCACACACTTCTCATGGGTAGAGACAATCCTCTTCCATTCGTCTAATGAAAATGCCCCTATGGCTGGCGCTTGTAAGTCGAAGGTCTTCACGCCTTCATTTAGGAGGAAGTCGGCGAATTTGTGCTCTGTCGTCTTAAGGTCGGCTCTATAGGATGTATAGTTCAAGATAATGGGAGAGTTTCGACACTCCCAGCGTACGAATATGAAAGGTTTTTTATAAATGAAGTTCATCTGAATCCCGAGGTTCGTAAGGTTGCCCGCATCAGAGTCAAAGACGACATTGACAGGTTCTTTGGGGCTCTCAGTTCCCTTGCCGAAGCGCATCGTAAGTGTTAGACGTAGACCATCATACTGACACTTCAGCTTCGTCTTAGGCATGGATTGCGACTGTTTGTTACATTCTGCGTAACCAGTAAACACAGTAACCGTGTAGTTGAATTGTTCGTTTGTAGCCATTGTAGCCGCACGAGTATATGATGCTTTAGCAGAAGGGTCTACGAGAAAGTTAGCAATTGAGACGTTTTAGTGAGAGTGAGATATGGTATAGTAGACTTACCCAGATAATATTCGTAAGTTAGCACCAGAGAAAGCCAAGCCAGGTCGCTCTAATGCCTTTGCCAGATCAGTCCAATACCTTTTGTACCACGGTCGGTGGGAGGAGGGCCTATTATATGTTAGCGGTGAGAGTTGGGGCCAAGGTGAATTTGAATCAAATGGAAGGTGAGCTGGATTCGACTGGAATCCGAGCTTACCAGTGATGAGAGATCGGGAAACCAAAACCAGATCGATCCAATGCCTTTTGCAGGATGCCACCGCTCAAGTTGCCCAGCTTAGCTGCACAAACGGAGGGTGAACCGCTAATGGGCCAGAGTATGATCGGGTTTGGGTATGTAATGGGAAGGAAGTTGGTGGGTGAGAAAGTGGGCTTTATATAGGGCTTACGCGAGTGCATGGGCCAGGGCAAAGTGAGAAGTGGAAAATAGCACTGGAATCATACGGCTTTCTAGGCGTACCAGTTATGAGAACTCAGGAAACCAAAGCCAGATCGATCCAATGCCTATTGCAGGATGCTACCGCTCAAGTTGCCCAGCTTAGCTGCACAAACGGAGGGTAGACCACTAGTAGGCCAGAGGATGATTGGGATTGGTGATGTAATGGGACGGAAGTTGGTAGGTGGGATGTGAGCTTGATATAGCTTTATATAGAGCTACGGGTGGGTATGTGATATTTTAAACTGAGCTGAAATCGGATGATTGCTAAGCTTACCATTGAAGAAATATCAGGAAGCCAGAGCCAGATCAATCCCATGCCTTTTGCAGGATGCCACCGCTCAAGTTGCCCAGCTTAGTTGCACAAACGGAGGGTAGACTGCTAGTGGGCCAAAGGATGATCGGGTTTGGATATGTAATGGGAAGGAAGTTTGTGGGTAGGAAGTGGGCCATATATAGTGCTTATGCGAGTGTATGTGACAGGGTAAAGTGGGCTGGAATCAAATGAAATGGTGAGTATAATTCAAATAGAGTCCAAGCTTACCAGTGATAAGAGATCAGGAAACCTAAACCCGATCGATCCAATGCCTTTTGCAGGATGCCACCACTCAAGTTGCCCAGCTTAGCTGCACAAACGGAGGGTGGACCGCTAATGGGCTAGAGTATGATTAGGTTTGGAGATGTAATGAGAAGGAAGTTGGTGGGTGGGAAAGTGGGCTTTATATAGTGCTTACATGAGTGCATGTGACAGGACAACGTGGGTGGGAATGAAATGGAATAGTGAGCTGAACTCGAGTTGAATCCAAGCTTACCAGTGATGAGAAATCATGAAACCGAAACCAGGTCCTTCCAATGCTCTTCACAGGATGCTACCGCCCAGGATGACCAGCTTGGCTGCGCATAACAGAGGGTAGACCGCTCATGTACTGGAGGATGATTGGGTTTGGTGATGTATTAGGAAGTGGGTATGTGAGAGGAGGGCCTAACATTATTGCAATTGCAACTTTGGGAAGCTAGGACAGCAGTTGTAGTTGGGTGATCGCAATTAAGGGCTGAGCAAACGTCTGGAGTACCCATCAGTATGATAATTGACTATTGAAGGAGCTCGTTCACTTATTGAAACCCCCAATCAGCCTGTGTGACAGGCTTATAAACTGCCTAGGATTGGCCTCTCCTCCCCCTTCTCTAGTCCCGGCTCCCTAACCCAGTCCTCCCAACCTGCGAGCCTATTTCCCAATTGAGTTCCTCCATGTCTGTTTCAGCCTTGGCCTTATGAGCCACCTGTAACTTTCCCACTGCCCCCCCGGTGCTTCTTTTCAGCCGATTGTGCCCCGTGCCTGCTTCGCCGTCTGTTTCTAGACTTAACCTCGGGGTTGAGTCGGGTTAAGTCTAGAAACAGACGGCGATATAGGCACAGAGCACAATCGGCCAAAAGAAGTACCTGTTGTTCCCCCTGTGCACCTGGCGTGGCAGCTTTTCTAACTTGAATCCGTGCTGTTCTTACGATCTCTTAAGTGGTGCCCTATTTCTTGTAGTTAGCGATAGTCAATTAAATCAATTTTTTGCGCCATACCTTCCAATGCCTAGTAATCGTAATGCTCTATATATGCCAAGCTTAGCTTGTATCTCGGGAGATGGGATCGTGGACAGGCACCATGAGCCTGGTTGGCTGTTTGGGATATTTCAAAGAGGAACCCGAATGCCTATAATCCAAAGCTCAAGCCCTGGCCGACGATGATCTCATAGGATGCTAAGCTTAGCTTGCGTCTCGGGAGATGGGATCGTGGACAGGCACCATGAGCCTGGTTGGCTGTTTGGGATATTTCAAAGAGGAACCTGAATGCCTATAATCCAAGCTCAAGCCCTGGCCGACGATGATCTCATAGGATGCTAAGCTTAGCTTGCGTCTCGGGAGATGGGATCGTGGACAGGCACCATGAGCCTGGTTGGTGGTTTGGGATGCTTCCGAGGGGAAACCCCGCATTCGATGTAGTTTGAATATGGTCACGTGATCGCCTATGACGACCTCTTGCTAAAGCCTTGAGCTCTGGCTGTACAGTAAGAGCTCGAACCTCATACAAACTAGTGAGTCGGTCCAGTGGATGTGTCTAAGAGACAATGGCAATATATACTAATTCATGTAAGCCCTCAACATGAAACCCTAAGCTAAGGCTAACCTGGGCTAATAAATAAGCCTATAATCCCACAGAGCGAGTTCCTGAATAATCCCACATCTATGCGCTCAACTCCCACATATCTCTACCAACCATGGACAATAATATGCCCCTTAGTTTCTACGAAAATACTGATCGGAAAAACTGGACGGTGGAGATCATCCAACGTGGTCTCCATATCAGTAATGACACGTATGCATCGATTTGTACGGTCATGGAGAAGGAGATGCGCTCACAAGAGGTGTTGGGATTGCTTCTCAAACAACCCGTTGTTAAGAAGAAGCTACAGCCTATATTCACCCAGATTATACAGCACTTTCCAGCAACGTTCGAAAAAATCCCCCATGCCTGGCGGGAGAAGTGCCTCACTGCGATTGCCCAGAAGTGCAACTACAATATGCGACGGCGGAGAGTTAGATCAGAGTCACCTGGCCATATAACAGCTGCAGGACCTCAAGGCCGACTCAGATCACCTGCCCCAACGTCCGATGCAGTTGGCCCAAGTCCATCGAAATGCTTGCGAGCTCTTGATACAATCACGGTCCATACAAGCATGGTGGCTGGTGGAAGGTATTCCATATGTCGGCTCCTGGACCTTGCCAGAAAGGAGTCAATGGAGCCTCTTACCATTGAGAGTCTGGCCTACGATCAATTCCTTACGGTACTGAGGGAGGACATTCAATTTGATACGGTCCAACATACCGTTTCCTACCGCTATGCTAAGGATATAATAGTCCCGATTGGCAATGAACGATCGTGGAAGGCTGCAATTGTGGATATGCACATACAAGGCATGGAAAGATTCATGTTCCATATTGAAGAACACGGTAAGTGGACGAATAACCATCGCCCCTATATATTACTAAAGTATCCAAGGTCAAGCTACGTGTACACCAGATGAAGATGCGTCACAGGTAGAGGCAATTTCAACTATAGACGAGGAGCATGATACCAAACCCTTGGCTGGCGATACTCCTGATGATAAACCCCATGGTTCTATCACCGAAGATCCCGAAGATATGGATCTGGGACGGGATCATAGGCCCAGGCCACGGCTTTTGCGGCGGATCAGGTCTGGTAGAGTAAATCGTCGGAAAAGGGGTTATGCCAGGTAGGATACGCTATCCCTATCGGGAATTAGTATATTAGGCTAACCGAAATAGGAGTCGAGGCACGTCCACAACGCGAGAAACACGCTAAATGCTAGCTCGCATTCCTGCTAGCTAACATGGCTAGCTACCAACCCCCGAATTTCTCTCTTCTGCGAATCACCCCATTCAACTATTCCACCACCAGTAGTGGTCAATTGGAATTGTGGATTTCCTGTACGACTATTCATCATCCGAAGATTACCATCCGCTCGTGAAGCTAAGCTTCTTTGACTTGACGGGATTCTTCTGGCGGTGTTCTGTCATTCAGTGATTCCCATCATTTCCAACTATTATACTGATTTATCAACTTACACATATCGTGGAAGTCAGTCGTAAAATTATGGCTAGGTTATTAGCAAGCAAAAATCAGGTGGTTCCCTTCCCCACTCCAGTAGACAGGTTGTCGATTGGTTTAAACTAACTGTCTATAGAAACGTGCCATTCGGCCAAGGGCTAATCAGCATGAACTGCCATCTGATGGTATGGATGAACAGAGTTTAGTCCAGTCCTTACAACGGCAGCCTGAATGTATTGCTGATCAGGAATATGAAGATGATAGTGGAGATGGTCTTGATGACATGTTTGGGGTTAGCAGTCAGCACCCTCAACAGTTTACATCGACCAATCACGATGATTCCCAAGACAGTAGGAGGTCACAAGTTAGGGTATCAGTATGTTATATGATATACGTGGTATTATATTGATACTAAGAGCAACTGACTATTGTGGATACAGAGCTCATCGACCTTACTTCACTACCAGCCACGCAAGCGTCGAAAGGTAGGAACAGTTAGCGACGATGGGCCTGGGAGCTCTCATGAATCCAGGCGAGGTAGCCTGGCTAACCTCACGGAAACATCCTCGTCCCACAAACGATACAGCAAAGAAACCCCCAAGTCTTCAGTGCTAGGCATTGATAGAGAACGTAAGGGTAAAGAATCGACTGGACTGGCATGGGGGGATTTGTGTCGACGGGATATTTCAACCAAGTCCGAAGGAGCGCTAGATCCAGTGCTCAGGTATGCCATGTCACAACTGCATGGTGCAATGGTGACTGGGTGGCATGGGAACCATTACAATGGTTGGCCAGAGGAGGATCAACGAGCGCTGAGCAATCTCATCTTTCGGATTTGGAGGGACATGGCGTCCAATCAGGACTTAACCTCTAGGCTGAGGGAAGAGTCGATTGACACGAAGCCGTCACATGCTGAGGGTCGAAAGGTTAAATCTAAACCCTCTATCATGAATAGTATTAATGCTTTACAGATGTATGATAGCTTATCTGAGATCAGAGCTCAGATGCTAGGCAAGATCCGGGACATGATACCGTCCCATTACCGGTTCTCTGCTCACGAGGACATAGGCCCTCTGGTCGGAGATCTATTGAAGGATGACAACTTCACCTGCTATGACTTCCGAGAGGCAAGCCCCAAAATCAATGCCAAGGGATAAACTGACCATACATAACAGCCATCAAATAAAAGATTCCTGGCAGATATTATTGTCGACGCGATTGCCGCGTTGTTTTTCCAGAATGCGCATAGAGGGTTGGCCAGGACTGCAGCCACATCGGTGATGTTCAAACCGATCCGTGGAGAAACTGTTGTTTTTGTAGCCACCCTCATCCAGCATGCCATTGAGGAATATTCGGCAGGGACGAAGGTGATAAATAAGATCCACCTTCCTACAACGTTAGGTCAGTTACAGCCAACTATTTCCATCTAATACATCAGTCAGTAACCGAATAATAGTCAAGTACAACCGCTTAATGGCGACATGGAATGATCAAATCCCCGAACGACAGGATCGGATACTACAGATGATATACGGATCTGTAGCCCGCCATGTGGGGCTTCACCAACAGTGTTTCATTGGAAGTGCTAGGCCTGTGGCCAACCCTCATAAGGGTGACCTGGATGACCTGACTGAATCAGTGGGCCAGGAAAGGGTACAGGGCGAGATCCGGGTTGATAACCAAGTCGTCAACAAGGTCGACCTGGACCTCAATCTGGTCATTGACCGGGACAATGTTGCCCAGGCTGATACCCAGGTCATTGACCAGGACAATGACCAGGTCGATAACCAGGACAATGACCAGGTCGATATCCAGGTCAACGACCTGAGTGATGACCAGGTCGATGACCAGGGCAATAACCAGGGCAATAACCAAGACAATGGCCAGGTTGACGACGAGGTCGAGGACATGGCACAGCTCCAAACTACCTCAGATAACGGTCTAACATCCACAGCTTTACTCTCCCATACCTTCCGGTCGAGGCTACAACAGCACACCCCAGGGGTTGGCCAGCCTAAGACCAGGAAAGGTCAAAATAAAGATGAGGCTGAAGACATGGTAACACTCTACCTTAAATAGACAACCTTAGCTAACCGTTTACCCAAAGGACATTCTTACTTGGGACACAAGTCCCAATGATCCTGAGCCTACTCTACCACCCCATAGCACGTGGTCGAAGGAGCAATCGCCGGGTGTAGCATATAGCCGGGCAAAGCCCAGGAAAGATGGTTCAAATAGAGTAACTTTCATTCTATCTTAGCTATATGACTTAGCTCACCATTTCTGAAAGCATAGGTTTACGTCAAACATATCCCCAAATACTGAGAGCACTGAGCCCCTCCCTGTACTAGGTTCAATTGGACAATACACTACTGAGCCTAACACTGAGAGTACTGAGCCCCTCCCTCTGCTAGGTTCAATTGGACGGTACTCGGTTGGGAGTAGCAATGGGAAGGTGTCATCCTGTACTGTGTGTATTCAAGCTAACCCTAAACTCCTAATATACAATTCTAACGGACCATAGTTGCCCTTACTACCCAACGCACAGGCCTCGACACACCCACCCGATCCTCAACCAGATTTACAACGATCGACTGATAAAAGAGTGACCCTACGCAGGGGTAAAAGCAAACCCCGGAGCGTATGCGGATGTGACTGGGCTGTGAGGGAGGAGCCTTCGGGTCGTGTATTTGAGTTCATCCGTAACACTCCATTTGAAGCCTTTTGGAGGACAATTGGAGCGGTGGAGGGGGATATCTGGTGGTATCGGGGACCCCAGATGAAGTCGGACGTGGCACTATCAGAAAAGGAAGACTTTCCCAGGATGCGGGATATGGCAATGGCAAGCTGGACACAATGCAATGATTATGTCAGAATTCAGAAAGCTGTCAAGGAGGACTTTGAGGGATAGGGAAATATATGAGACCAGAGCATTACGAATATATGGATAATTAAGATATAATCATATGTATTGAGGCTATATCGCATATGAACTAGGTGATCCGAGTATTATATCAGATAATATAGGGTTCCATATAATCTATATAGCCACTATAATAGAGCAATCACAGATAATATGTCAGATCATTCTAATACATATATTACAGATAATATATGGAATTGCCGATTTATATATATTCTAGCTAAAGTAACCAATTGATATATTCTAGCTATTCGCGAACCCTATGCATCTAAACCATCTAATCGTGACCCCTGTTCAGCTAAACCATCTATTCGCGACCCCAGTCTATCTATTCCATCTATTCGCTAACTAAATTTTCGCCTAAGGCAGCGAATTTACCGAAAATAAGTCGACATGGGATAACCGTCTATTCGCAGCGATTCGCTCGGTTTGCTAGCTATTTGGGCCAATAGCCACCCCAACCGAAATGCAGATGTGTTGAGCTGTCCAGGGCCAACCCCAGAGGGGTGGATGATTATCGAGGCAGGAATTCCTTTAGTTATTTGGCGCTTCTCACCTAATATTCGCTTAATATGCATATTATGTAAGGGTAGGCAATGCGCAAAAACCAGCGATATGCAAATTTTTGCCCTACCATCCAAAATGCTGCCTAAAACATAT
>WNFS01003488.1_pt1 | contig 15028 bp, 18 predicted proteins | sample 5400141 | NCBI WGS metagenome assembly WNFS01 (sample SAMN13153358, study PRJNA577476) | soil metagenome | isolation source: 60 cm saprolite under Madrone tree | place: USA:California | collected 2016-06-14
AGGACTGCTGTTGAATAAACCGCAGTGCTCCTGCAAAACCCTTCGCTTCGTGCGAATTGGAATCGAGTGCTGTGTACAGAAGAAAAAGCCCGATCATCATGAACACGACTGAGCGCGCTGCAAAAACCAAATCGTCCCAGCGCTATGACCACTCGCCGCTGCTTTGATTCAAGTTCCAGCCGGCGCCTAAACTCGCCCCCAGACGCCAGCAATGCCGCTCAATCGCCGCTATCGCCACGCCGAGCACTCGATTTTTAGCCGGCCGATACTTATCGCAGCCGTCCATGGATTGCGACATCTCGGCGCGGAATGAAGGCCGCCGAAGGTTTACATCGGCGGCCCAGAGGTCAAGTCAGCAAGTTTCCTACCGGCGCGGCGGAGGAGCGGCAGGAGAACCCGTGGTCGCGGGGGCGGCATTCTCCGGCAGCCAAGTCATCGCATTGCGGTCGTACTTGAATCCTTTTGCGCTTTTGAGCGCGTCCTTCGTGGAGTTCATCACGAGGTAGTACTTGTTGTTGTCCTTGCTGGTGGCCCTGACCGAATTAAAAGGAACGGCAACGTCCTTCTCGCCCGCGCCGAGGAACCCACCTACGCCGACGATGAGCGCGGTGACCTTGCCGTCGCGATCGACCAGCACATCCATGATCTCGCCGATCTTGTTGTCCGAGGGGTCATAGACGTTCTGTTTGTACCAGTGGGTGACCGTCACGCTGTCGGCGGGAAGGTTTGTGTGGATCTGGGCGGCCGGGCCAGGACTTTGTCGCGGTGCAGCTGGAACCGGCTGAGGGGCTTGTGCGCTCGCGACCGTAGTCATGAGCGCGAACAGGACTGAAGCATAGGCAAGTCTCGCCATGGGGAGTCTCCTCTGGTGAAGGGATGAGATTTTCATCCTGCCACAGCAACGTTGCAGCGCGAGCTAGGTTCCAGAGTCGGTCCCGACGGAACGGACCGATGGCGTCGGCAGACCATGGCAAGGAATCCGGACTGCGGACGGAGTACGAGTCGGCCCAGCGAGAGTTCAATGAACGGCAGATGATGCCGTAGTTAGCCCTGGAGACGCGGCCGGCGATACAGCAACAGCAACAGCAACAAAATGCAGCCTAAGAAACAAGAATGAGTCCTCCTCAAATTGGCGGAAGCCCATTAATGGAACCAAAGATAGCCGGCGACCGTTTAGGATTTGGATTTCCCGCGGATATTGTTGATGTCCGGTAGAAAATCGGAGAACTTCAATGGGTAAAGGCCTATTGCTCTGGCTGATTGGAATCCCAATTCCAATCATCCTCCTACTTTGGATTTTTGGCTTTCTCCATTAGCCAAAGACGGACGATAGCGGCTTTGTTCAATCGGAGGATGTCATAACCGGAGCCATGTCGGCTTTGTGCCAAAACCGGATGTCGCCGCAGCATCAGCCGAGATCCGAGTCTTGCAAAAGAAGGGAACCGAGTTCCTCATGCAAAGCCATCAGCTCCCTGACATCCTGCTCGATTTCGAGCGCGGGATGGATCATGGTCCAATAGTGAGCAGTTCTGATGAACGCGAGAAGAGCGAGCAGATACTCAAGTCGCTTCGCACCCAATGCTTGCCGCAATACCTGTAGGGCGCGCTCGGACTTCCTCGGCTCGACAAAGATCAGAGCGGACATTGCAAATATCCAGTCTTCCGCATCGCTTTCAGGATCGGGCCAATCGATCACTGACCTGAACGCCTCCAGGCGTTCATAGATCGGGTCAAGCGGCCGTCGCCACGGTGGCGGCACCTTGAGCAGCTTGAGCGCCTGCTCGATGCTCTGTCGGGCGGCCAAAGCATCGCCGGATGCATAGCCGTAGCCGACCAGAAATCCGCAGTGACGAGCGATGCAATAGCGGACCTGGCAGAACCGCGAGAGGAAGACAAACAACCGCTCCTTGAAGAGGGCCGGGATCGGGCTGTCGAGATAGGCCGACTTGGCGAAATCCCACAGCTTCTCGACAATCTCGGGCGCATCCGGGGTCGACAGAAAGAAATTCGGTATGAGCCCGAAGCGCTGGCTTACTTCGCGGTGAAGCGGGCCCAGCAAGCCCAAAGCAATCCCCGCAAGTCGGTCTGGATCGCGCTCACCGTGTTGCGCAGCTTCAATGATCTTCTTAGCTAGTAGTTCTTGTACGACGGGCGGCTGGCCTTTGCGGTGGAGGGACCGGCAGGCAATGTCATAGGCGTTGCCCAAAATCTGCGTCGCCTCGGAATCGAATCCCCTGTCCCTAAAAATCGGTACGACCGAGGACACGAACGCCTCCCTCTTACAGCGCAACCCCACCCCGCCACCTTCCTGCGGGCAATGCCACTTGATGACTTGAATGTACCGCGTCGGCGGTTTTCCATCAGCATATCGCCCGCCAGGAGCGTCTCTCAAGGTCCGCTAGCCCTCGCCCTGCGTGCCAGGGCGTGCGCTGCCTTGCAGTGCCCCTCGTGCGCATCCAGGAATGGCTCTAGCAAGCTCAAGCCGCATCCTGAGCCTGGGCATCCTGGTTCACGACCGTTTCGGCAATCTGCGACAGCGCCTCGTCGGTTGCCTTCTCCTCTCGCAGCGTCGCCTCCAGGAGCTTCACGGCGTCCGGCAGGCCCAGTTCCTCCGCCCACGTACGAAGCGTGCCGTAGCGCGAGATTTCATAGTGCTCGACCGCCTGAGCTGCCGCGAGAAGGCCGGCATCCAGGGCCGGAGAGCCCTTGTACTCCTTCGCGATCTCCTGCCCCTCTTCGACAATGCCGATGATGGCGTGGCAGGTCTTGCCCTGCGGTTTTGCATCGATGGCGCCGAACACCTGCTCCAGGCGCGAGACATGAGTTTCGGTCTCGATACGGTGTTTCTCGAATGCGGCCTCTAGTTTCTGGTCTTGCGCGGCCTTCGCCATCTTCGGCAGGGCGGCCAAGATTTTCTTCTCGGCGAAGTAAATGTCCTTCAGCGTGTCGTGAAAAAGTTCATCCAGCTTTTTCGGTCCTTTGGCCATCGGTTTCCTCCTACTCGAACCAGGTAGTTGAGCTCTATCCCCCAACGCCGCTTCTACTGGAAAGGTCCCTGGCGAACCGCGAAAATGAAACAAACGTCTCGCTTTTCGGCTTTAGCGCAGAAGGAAGAACATCCAGCGAGGCGAGCAGCGTCGGGCAACGTTTGTCGGGTGCCAGACCAACCCCGGCGTCATCGCGTCATCAAACCCAATCCGACGCCGCCACGGCGGCAACGGGGTCGCCCGCGCGCAGTGTGGGATGCAGAGCAAAATGGAAGCGTCGCCTGCGGCGGCTATGTCTGCCTAACCTTTTGGCATCCCGAACCGTCATTCTGATCGTTTGAGGACCACAGCGTCAAAAGCCGACATCGCAGCCTGCCGAGCGGATAAACGTAGAACCCGAAAGAAAGAGGAAGGAACTTAGAACATCTTCACCTTCATCAATGGCGCGTCATCCCGTCGGGCACCTCTAAGAACGGAAGCGTGAGAACGTTTTTTCCGTCTTTATCCTTTACCAACATAGTCCAATGAGACCATCTGTGGCCTAGCATCCCCGTGCTGTTGAACATCAACTCACGCGCGACCGCCAAAGCGTGGCTCATGGCTGCGTTTTTGTCGAGCAGCACGGTTCCGTACGGGTCGGTAACGCAGCGTTTGTCGGATAAATGGAAATAGTATCGGGGCATTGAGCCTCCATATGGAGGCCAACCCGGAAAGTGGTCTGTCGTTCCTAAGCCGCAAACCGGACACTAGGGTGACGCGAGATTGACGCCGATGATTTCGGGAAGGGTTTCGTGTTGGATGATTTGGTAACACTCGCAAGCGACTTCTTCGAGGCCTGCTCGGTCAAGGATAACAATGTGACCGCGTCTATACCTGATGAGCCCGGCTTCTTGAAGCGTTCGGGCGACGAGCGTGACGGTTGTTCGGCGCACTCCGAGCATCTGGGACAGAAACTCTTGGGTCAGAGGAAGCGAGTCCAAACCAATTCGGTCCTGCACTTGCAGCAACCATCGGGCAAACCGCGCTTCCGCGCCGTGAACGGCGTTGCATGCGGCAATCTGCTGCGCTTCGACCCAAAGCACCTCCGTGTAGTGCGTGATGATGTCTTTGATGGTATCGCTTTGACCGACAGCGCGTTCAAACACTTCGGCAGAAATATGAGAAATCATTCCAGATACCTGGATGACGGCTCGCGTGAATGAGCGTCGTTTTCCCAATCCTCGATGCAACCCGACCGCCCCCTCGCGGCCTATCGAAGCGGCCTCTATGCCAACTCCTTCCTGCGTGACGACCAGGAGCGAAATCATACCAGTTTGTGGAAAGTAGATTTGGTCTACGGGCTCCCCGACCTCCTGGACAATCGCCCCTTGCTTGAACGTCGTCGCCCGAAGGCCCGGTTCAAACAGCGAAAAAGCGCTCGGGGGAAGGGCCGCGAGCAGTCGGTTCTGGAGATGTCCGTTGGACTGCTTCTGCACCATCACATTTTTCCCGGCCTAAGGGGAACAGGTTTGTTGCTTTGGCTCGATCGCTTCTTCGTTCGAACGACAGCGGCGAGAGGACCAGTCCCAATTATACGCGACTCGAAGCGGAACGTCGGTAAGGTACCTTACCGACCTGATGAGGTAGCGTTTTTACGTGTATGTCTTGGGAAGGTGAAAGGCGACGCGTGCCCTAACTAACTGATAACATTCACACGATTCCTCGACGAGACGCCGCCGATCAACTATCCTGACTTGCCGTCGACCGTGCTCAATCGCACCTGCACATTCCAACTCTCTGACGGCATGCGTGATGGTTGGCCGCTGGACACCCAACATTTCGGCGAGCAGGCTCTGAGTGATCGCGAGTGCGTCATCGTCACTGCGGTCACGCATCATGAGCAGCCAACGCGCTAGCTTCTCCTTGAGGCTGTGTGCACCGTTGCACGCCACCGACACCAGGACCTGCTCGAGAAAGGCGTGAATGTAAGCGGACATGAGATGTCGGAAGGACGGCATCGACTCCATCGCCCGTGCAAAGGCGGCGCGCGACATTTTGGCTGCGCTGCCGGGGATTTGGACCAGAAGCCTGACAGAGGATGACTTGGCGCCGAAGAAGGCTTGCATGCCCGTGCAACCCTCCCGACCGATCGTTGCCATCTCAATGACGCTGCCGTCCGCATAAACCGCGACCACCGAGACGACACCGCTTTCGGGAAAGAAGACATGGTCGAGCGAACTATCAGCGTCCATGAGAACCTGCTCGCGTTGGCAGCGAATGTGTTCAAGCTCCGGCATGAGTCGCTTGAGATTGCGGGAGGGCAGCGCGAGCAAAAGTCGATTGCGGGGCCAATCTGATAAAGCGTTCATGACGTTAAACCGCGCCGGGATCGCGTTAGTTCCAAGGAAACACGGTGTGACGCGACTCTATTGCCCGCCCGTTCAGCGCGAGGAGAGAATGTGTCTGCAATGGAAGCGGAACCTGCCTACCGATGGCCGCGATTCGATTAGTGGTGCGTCCGGAGCGCCTGCCGGCCGGCTTCCGTGCTCCGCATGCGGGCAACGTTGATCGGGGCGGCCGCCGGCGACAACCCCGTCGTTCTTCGCGGTCGCGAGCCCCGCTTGCACCAAGTCAACTAGGATCTCGACCGTGAACCCATGCGCCCGCAGCATTGCCTCGCCCATTCCATCAGGGCTGCGGACGAGCAATTCGAGGGCCCGGCGGCGCGTGGCGGGTGGGCTGCGTTTGCGGCTATGAAAAGGAAAACCGGCAACCGAGGTGGCCTGCCGATAGGAACATAATTGGAGCGGCGGCATTGGACTAGATGCCCCGCTATTTCTTTGATGTGACCAACGGCAGCACTCTTGCGGATGAAGTTGGGGAAGAATTCGAGCTAGTTGAAGCCGCGCGAGGGCATGCTATGGCCGTGGCACGCGAATTGTCACGCAACCGGCTGCCGCTCAGCCTCGTTGGGCGCTTCATCTCGGTCGTCGATGAACGGGGCGTCGTAATCTTCAGGACGCCCTTTTAGACGGGCTTTCGAGGGGCAGCGGGCGATCTTCCCTGGGCTCGTCCCCGAGGCCTGCTGCAGACGTTATGGCCTCCGCGCGAGCTTGCGCCCGCGTAGAGGCGAGACCGCGAGCGATGATGCTCCCGTCGCACCTAACGTCCCAATGCTCGCACGACCTGGTCGGCGTCTGAGCACTATTGATCACTTCACCAATTCATCTCGTCCTCCGCTGGCGCCGCTCCGTTGACGATGAAGCTCGCGCCGGGAACCTTTTCATCATCCAACGTCTTATCAGATGCGAGAGCCCTTTCTGGAGCCGAAGCTAAATGCGCGACAAAGCGCTATCCTTCGGCCGTAACAAGAACCCGGTGCTGCTGCGCCGGGTTCTTTTTTACTTCGTTGGAGTTATGTGTGCATGCTCGACTTCTGGCGCAATTTGATCGATGCCGGCCTCTTCGCGGCTGAAGTGCAGGGCGTGATAGCCCTGCGCCTAATTCGCCTGGCTTCCGGTGGATCGGAAACAAGCGCCGAGATACGCCGCATGGTGACTGAAAAATTCACCGCGCTCTCCGCAGGTCACGCAACCGCCACATCAGCGTTCCTCGGTGGCAACAACCCAGTACAAATTATGAATAGCGCACTTCTTCCAATCAAACGCCGCGTTCGAAAAAATCGCCATCGACTCGCTGGCCCTCGCCGCTGAGGCGTGCCGAATGCGGCATGTGAGCAAGATCGAGTAGTGCCCAAGTCTCCGAAATTGAAGCATTGAAGATGCGATATTTCCTCCGCGTCTTGGAGGCACGAGAGCGGCTTCGTTCAATCCGCGGCTGTCTGAAATGGGTCATAAGCAGACACGACACCATCTTTGGGTCATGTCTGCTTTGCCCCCGAAAGCGGACATTGACGGACGCGGCGGCCATGTCCGCTTAGTGCCAAAAGGCGACATTCGCATTGCAGCAAAGGCACCGCTATTCGATCACCTCGTCGGCGCGCGAGCAGTGGTCAGCGGCACAGTGAGGCTGAGCGCTTTGGCCGTTGAAAGACGTACTCATTGTGACTTAGGTGCAATCATCGCGGGGGCCGTCCAATCTTTCGGAAGGATCTCCACGACCAATAGGCGAAGCGGCACGTTTGTCTTATTCTGCGCGGTGTGTGCGAGATTCCCAGTTTCAAAAAAATACTCGCCAGCTTTATAGATCGTCTCCTGACCTCCCTCTGCGAATGTAAGCTCGCCGGAAATCACATATCGAATTCCGGGCCCAATGTGGTGATGGACTCCGATGTAGCCGTCTGGGGCAAAGGTGAGTTCGGTGGCGCGTAATTTGAACCTACCATTAAGCTCAGTCAGATGGCCGAAGATAACTTCGTCGATTTTTATTACCGACGTGACGCTTCGTGTCTCCACGGTTTCCTGAGCCGCCAAGCGGGCTGTTCCGCCAAGCAGCGCCACGAGCACCAATAGCGTGAAGCGCCTCATTGTCTTCTCCAGACCTTTGCCGCGCCGTCGGGCGGGGTAATGGCGTGTCCGCTTAGCCACTTGCCGACATAGGCTCTCTTATTCAATCACGCCGTCGGCGAGCAATTGCAGCGAGTTGGGCACGGCGAGACCGAGGGCTGCCGCGGTCTTGAGATTGATGACAAGCTCGTATCTGAGCGGGAGCTGAACCGGCAGATCGCCTGGGCTCGTGCCCCGCAATATCCTGTCAACGTAGGACGCCGCCGACCGCACCAGCTCGAGCTGATTGATCCCATAGGACATTAGGCCCCCGCTCTCGGCATAGAAACCGAACGAATAGATCGCAGGCAAGCGGAGCCGGGCTGCCAGTGCGATGATGAGATCGCGCCGCGTCGCCGTCAGCGCGCTCGGTGTCACGATGAGGCCGCCGCTTTCCTCTCCGAAGGCCGACAACACGCGCTCGATATCGGCGGCATTACGAATCTCTGCCGCTGTCACAGACACGCCCAATGAAGGGGCTGCAGCCTCGACCACGTGGAGGAACGCGACATTCGGCACGATCTCTGGAACGTGCACCACTGCGACGCGGCGCAGATCGGGTGCGATCTGTTTGAGAAAAGCCAGCCACTTCCCGCCGATGGCCGGCTCGAAATTATGGAAGCCGGTGATGTTTCCGCCGGGATGCGGCAGGTTAGTCACAAATCCGCTTCCGACCGGATCGGAGACCCAGGTGAAGACGATTGGAATGGAGCGTGTCGCTTTCAGCGTTGCTGAAACGACCGAGTTGGTCGAGACCAGAATGACATCAGGCTGGAGCCCTGCCACTTCCTCGGCCATGCTGCGCATCAGCTCCTCGCTATCACCGGTGAACCGGTAGTCGAAGCGGATGTTGCGCCCGTCAGTCCAGCCGAACTCTTGTAATCCTTGTCTGAAGTTCGCGAGATAGGCCTGCCATACTTCGTCGTTCTCGGCGAATCCCATGATCACGCCGACCCGCCTTACCTGATCGCTCTTTTGCGCGTGTGCAGCGAGCGGCCATGTCGCCGCACTGCCAAGCAGCACGATGACCTCACGCCGCACCATATTGGACATGGGCCTTCCTCCGGTCTTGGCGTCGCCGGTCAGTCTACCAGAGGTTTAGAATGCCGGAGGGGGGTGGGAAGTCCTTGGGATAGACCTGAATCGTTCTGAATCGAGCCGGTCCAGCGAGCAATCGCGACCTTGCGGCAAGGCGGTCTCACTCTGGTTGGAAGTTGGCATCCTTGAGGAGCTTGGCGCTGCGGTCGAGATCGCCTGCGATAAATCTCGCGAACGCCTCCGGGGTCTCCGACACCGGTTCAATGCCGAGCGCCGCTAGGCGCCCCTCGGCGGCCAGATCTTTCACCGCGTCATTGACCCAGCCGTTGATCGTCTGGACGAGATCAGCCGTCATGCCTGGCGGTCCCCACATGGCCCACCACGCGCTGAAATTGAGCTCCGGCAAGCCGACCTCCGCCATCGTCGGGATCTCCGGCGCCAGCGAACTCCGCTTCGTGCTTGTCACGGCGATTGCCCGCACGCTTCCAGCGCGCACCATCGGCAGTAGGGCCAGAATCGCCTCGATCATCATCGGCACGTGCCCGCCGACGACATCGTTGGCGGCCGGTGCTGTCCCGCGATAAACGATGATCGGCAGATTGAGGCCGTTGTATTGATTGAACGCAACGGCGGCGAGATGACCGGGCGCGCCGAGCTGCGCCGTCGCGAACGACCACTTGTCGGGGTTTGTCTTGCCTGCGGCGACAAGTTCCGCCAGCGTCTTCTCCTGCCGGTTGTTCGAAACGATGTGCACCAGCGGCGCGTTGCCGGCGAGTGCGATCGGCGTGAAATCCGCGACGGGATCGTAGGGCACATTGCGCATGACCAACCGCGCGACATTGTGCGTCGAGGCGTGGAACAGCACGGTGTAGCCATCCGGCGCGGCGCGCTGGACGTCGAGGCCCCCGATCGTGCTATTGCCGCCGGTACGGTTCTCAACGAAGAACTGAACGTCGCGCTGGGTCTTGACCTTGGCTGCAATGAGGCGCGCGAAGGTGTCGACGCCTCCACCCGGCGATACGGGAACGACGATGCGGATTGGGCGATTGGGGAAAACCGCTTGCGCGCGCACGATACCTGGCGCGAGCACGACGCCCGCGGCCGCCAGGAGCGATGAAATTGCCTCACGACGATTCGTAGAAATGGTCCTTACCGGATGCCCTTCGCTTTTATAATATCGCACGCGCCATCAATAGAGACTATGGTCGAGCGCAGTTGCCAAGCACACGGTGGAAGGATGCACCATGGCAGCGAAGAATGCGATCCCTACAATCGACCTGTCGCCGCTCCGCGGGGCCAGCGGGACCGAGAGGCGCGAAGTGGCGCGCCAGATCGACGCGGCCTGCACCGAGATCGGATTTTTCATAGTCACCGGGCATGGCATCTCTCAGGATCTGATCACGACGGCGCGCCAGCAGGCGATCGACTTCTTCGCGCTGCCCGACGAAGAGAAGATGAAGGTGCAGCGGCCCCCCGCCAAGATCAGCCGCGGCTACAATTGGGTCGGCGACCGGTCGGTTGCATATTCGATGGGCCAGGCGGCGCCGCCCGACATTCAAGAGGCCTTTGCATTCGGGCCCGAAAGCGTCGCCGATCTGGCATCGCGGGTCGACGCCGCCAGCGCGAAAATGTACGCGCCGAACATCTGGCCGGACCGTCCGGCCGACTTCAAGAAGATCATGCTTTCCTACTACGGCGCCATGTCTGACTTGGCGTCGCATGTGCTGCGCGCCATGGCGGCGTCGCTTGGCGTGAGCGAGGCCTATTTCACCGACAAGTTCGATCGCCAAGCGAGCGTCGTCCGAATAATCCGTTATCCGGCGGTGACCCAGCCGCCGCTGCCGGGACAGCTTCGCGCGGGCACCCACACGGATTACGGAATCATGACGTTCGTGCGCGGTGACGATACGCCGGGCGGGCTGCAGGTCAAGCATCGCCAGGGCGGCTGGATCGATGTGCATATTCCGAGTGACGCCTTTTGCTGCAACATTGGCGATCTAATGGCGCGCTGGTCGAACGACCGATGGGTATCGACCCTGCATCGCGTCGCGGTGCCACCGCCAGGCGCCGTGCCGACGGATCGCATCTCGCTTGTCTTCTTTCAAAACCCAAATCCTGACACGGTCATTCGCTGCTTCGAGAGTTGCGTGAGACCAGGCGAGACAGAGAAATATCCGCCCATCACCGTTGCGGAGCACTACCTCGGCAAATTGATGAAGGCAGGCCACAGCCGGCTTGATGCCAAGGTCGAGGATGCATTGACGGATGCCAAACGGCGCGAGTCCCAAACGACCCAATAATCCCCTCGCAGCCTGGCTTCGAGCGTCAGTGTTCACGGACAAGATGCTCGAAGACCTCGGCCGGCGACTTTCCGGTCGACGCGCGTGATCTCAATGTGGATTAGGGCGTGGACTCATTAACGCGCAGCCACAGCCGTATTGAGGCGAGCTGAACGAAGGCAAGGTAGTTGGCCGCGAGCTTGTCGTAGCGTGTCGCGACCCGCCGACATTGTTTGATCTTATTGAAGAACCGTTCGACCAGGTTGCGCGCCCGGTAGAGATGCGGGCTAAAGCAGGTCGGCTCGTTGCGATTGCTTCTCGGCGGTATGTTGGCCCAAGCGCGCCGCTCCGTAACGAGCGCTCTGATCCAATCGGCGTCATAGCCCCGATCCGCAAGCAACATTGATCCAGTTTTCAAGCGGCATAACAGGCTGCCTGCAAGCCGATTGTCGTGTGCCTCACCAGCGGTCAAAGCGAGCCGGATAGGTAGGCCATTTGTATCGACCAGCGCATGAATCTTGCTGGTCAATCCGCCCCGTGACCGGCCCATGGACTGCCTTCTATTCCGAGTGATGCAGGCACCGTGCTGATGCACCCGGACAATCGATGTGTCGATCATCTGCACAGCGGTGTCATGCGCGCCGGCCAGCGCGTTCATAATCCGAGCCCAAACGCCAGCTCGTCGCCAGCGAACGATGCGATTGTAGCAGGTGGTGTATGGACCGAAGGTCTCGGGCAGGTCTCGCCAAGGCGCCCCTGACCCCAACACCCAAAAGATGCCGTTGAGGACACGCCGGTCGTTCACCCGTGCTACGCCCCGCGGCTTGTTCGGCAGCATTGGCTGGATAGTAGTCCATTCGTGGTCGGTCAGTTCATAGCGCATGATTCGAAGCTCTCCCGTTTGGAAGCTTGAATCACAGTCTTGCGGCCCAGTTCAACGTGCCTTCCAGCCTGTCGCCGCCCACCCGCAGGTCCGCTTTCAGGGCGAAGCGGACATGAGCCGGCCGGGAAGACTGGGGGGTTCAGTCGAAAATGACCCAAGCGGACTGATGCTGGAAGTAGCAGTGGCAGGCGGATCCATGTCCTACATCCTGATTGTGATGAGCCGCTGCTCCCGCGCCTTGCGGCTTGCGGCGTAGGTCGCGCAGCTTGCCGCGGAACGTGAAGGACCGCCGGTAACGCCCCGACGGTCTGCCGTTGCGGGCGATGCGCGGGCCCGGCCAGTCGGGTGACGAAGTATATGCCGACGGTGATCGGTAGGATGCCAACGAGGTCGCGCAACTCGACATGCTCGCCAAGCAAAAGCCATCCAAAGAAGACGCCGAGGGGCGGCATGAGGAAGTGATAGGCACTGGCAGCACTCGGGCCGATTACGGTTAGGAGGTGAAACCAGATCACGTAGGCGAGGATCGAGACGAATAGAACTAGGAACCCGAGCGCCCACAGCAAGCGCCATGTGGGCACAACGTCGCTCACGGATTCGAAGGTAAACGCGAACGGCGCGACGGCGACGCCGGCTACCAAATTCTGGATGCCGGTACCGATCCAAAGACCGGCCGCCGGCTTCAGGCGTTTGAACAAGATCGTGCCCGCCACCAAGGCCGTCAGCGCCGCGACCGCGAATGTGATCCCGATCGGCGCATCGGCTCCAATCGCGATCCGATGCTGGACGATGATGGCCACGCCGAGGACCCCGAGCCCGAGCCCCGCGGCCTTCCGCCAGGTCATCGGCTCGGCGAGAAACGCGCTCGCGAGCACGGCAGTGAGGACGGGGTTGGCGCTGGCGATCAGCGCGGCGAGACCGGCGGCGACGGTGGTCATCGCGAGTTGGTTGAGCCCGAGATAGAGCGCATTGTTCGCAAGCCCCAGTACGACCAGTACGCCGAGATCGCGCCAGGAAATGTGCCAGGCTCCCGGGCGCGCGGCCGCTACGATCAAGGTCAGGCCCCCCGCCAGCAGGAAGCGCGCCGTAATGAGCAGAGCGGCGGACAATCGATCAGCGCCGCCTTGGCCGCCGCAAAGGCCGAGCTCCACAGCAGGCAGAAGGTGACGATGAGGACCGGGATTCGGTAGGGCTGTAGCGACATTCACGGCACCAGTCTGCGTGGCGACCCGAACGCTACGGCCAGACATTACTATTTGACAATTAAATGATATAATAGTTATCAGTGGAAACGCTAATGGATTGTGCATGCTCGATCTTCAGCTGTTGCGCAGCTTTGTGTCGGTGGTGGACGCCGGGAGCTTCACCCGCGCCGGCGAGCGGGTTCATCGCACACAATCGACGGTGAGCCAGCAGATTCAACGGCTCGAGGAGCAGCTCGGGCGACCCTTACTGCATCGCAACGGCCGCCAGGTGACGCCGACCGATGACGGCGAACGCCTCCTCCCCTATGCCCGCCGGCTCTTGGCATTGGCGGACGAAACGCACGATGTCATGGCGCAGGCCGAAGGACAGGACATTCTGCGCCTGGGCATTCCGGAAGATTTCGCGGCGAACCGGCTATCGCAACTACTCTCGCAGTTCTTTCGCGCCCATCCCAAGCTCAGATACGACGTGCGCTGCGAGCTCAGCGTTAACCTACAGCGCGACATTGAGCGCGGTGAATTAGATCTCGCCGTGCTCAAACAAGATGCCGATGATGGCGGCGCTGTCGCTACGTGGCCGGAGAATCTTCATGGGGTCACGAGCCAGCGTTATCCGATAGGATGGCAGAGTGATCCCATGCCCTTGGCCGTCTTTCCGCAGGGTTGCCAATATCGCAATCGCGCGATTCACGCGCTCGAATCTCGCGGACGAGCTTGGCGGATCAGCTACACGTGCCCAAATTTCGCGGGCATCCAGGCCGCGGTCTCGGCAGGTCTCGGGGTCAGCATTCTCCCGAAGTCAGGTCTACTCGCCGGTCACCGCATCCTGACTCGGAAAAATGGGTTTCCCGTGATCCCGGACACGGAGCTCGCGCTCGTGGTGGCGCGGGACACGAGCCGTGCGACCCGCCATCTCGCTGAACTTCTCCTGTCCTTTTGCGCGGAATGGGCGGCGGCACCGCCGAAGCGGCAGCCGCGATCAGGCAGGAGATCGTGAAGGGCGCATCACCGCACGGTGACCGTCGACGACAATAGGCCGGCAGATCGGTCATTCGGCTCTCGGCTACGCCCCATTGGTTCGGTTGCGCCTCCATCGTGCCGTCCGAGCCGCTGTATCAAACGCCTAAGTTATCTCCTATTGGCCCATCGCTGCATTTCACGGCGACGCAGCAATTCAGTCGCTTTCGGAGTGAAGCGGACATTCAGCGAGGTGCGCTGACAGAACCGGGCTTATGAGTACGCGCCCTTCTGTAATGGGCCCGGTGATGTCAAGTCTCCCCGAGTGATGTCACGCCGCCGAGCTCACGCTTCTGTCCGTGGTCGGCGCCGAGGCCGCCACACTATGCTGTCAGAAGGAACGGTGAGCCTATCTAGATACGCGTGGTTCGTCGGATGACGGCCACTGGGCGTGTAACGGCCTCACCAGCTCCACCGTCCCGGCGACGGGACTTCGGGCAGTAGAGGCCTCTGTTCGGCCCGCTTGCGTCTCGGATTCCTCCTTGATCAACCCTGCGCTGCCATCGGCTTCGCTTCGGCCCAGCGGTAAGTTGTGCCGTCAATCCACATGCGGTGCAGGATTACTCCGATCTTGCGAGCCAAGGCGACCTTCGCCCGCTTTCAACCTCGCCGCTTGGCGACGTCCATGCCCCAGCGTTTGAGTTTTGAGAACCGCGTTATCCGCGATAACAGAACATTGGCAGCTCATAGAGTGCCGTACGTACCATCTCATCCCCGGTTCGCGTGATTCCGCCGGTGACATCTTTTTCACCCGACTGATACTTCTCGGTGTCAGCGCGAACAGCGCTCCTACCGCCTTCGACTTCGCGATCCGGCTCGGATCGTCCACCGCCGACTTAAAGGTAACTGCCACCACGGGACCAACGCCAGGCACTGTCATCAGCCGTCGGCAGACCGCGTCTTCACCAACAATCGCGAGCACAGCCTTGTGCAGTTTCTCGTACTGCGCTTTCAAAGTTGCCCGCGCCGAAAGCATCGCCTCAGCAATGCGCTCCAACGTGGTATGACCTGTCACCAATTCCCGAATCCGCGCTTCAAACGTTTTGCGGGTCACCTGGCCGACCTTCAGGCCGAAACCGCGCAGGATGCCCCGAATGCTCAATTCCACATCCAGCAACCTTCCGAGAAGCTGCTT
>WNFS01002123.1_pt1 | contig 15025 bp, 14 predicted proteins | sample 5400141 | NCBI WGS metagenome assembly WNFS01 (sample SAMN13153358, study PRJNA577476) | soil metagenome | isolation source: 60 cm saprolite under Madrone tree | place: USA:California | collected 2016-06-14
GGACGACCGCCGCGTGTCACCGCTCGACGCGGCTTTGGGGCGGGCCGGCAGCAGCGACAATCGGCCCTCCCCCGAGGTCGCCAAGATACTCCAGACGGCAATCGGCCAGTAGACTGTAGGATTAGGGTTGAGTCTTGTCGCCTGCTCAGGGCGACGGCCTCGTCGGCAGTTTGTTGTGAGCCGAGGCAGCGCCAAACGCGCTCTCTCCTCCACTGGAGGCTATTGTAACGCACAAGAGGAAAGAGAAATAATGTCTTTCGCCCAACTGAGTCGGGCAGCACTCAGTTTTTTCAATGAGCAATACTCGGATGCACCTATGGCGAGACGGCGCGTTTTTATAAACTTCGGAGCAGGAGGCGCTGTTACGCATCAAGCGCCAGCTGTTCCGTCTTGTCCTAAGAGCATCGGTCGCTCTGGATGGAACACGTCGTGCGCGAGGGATCGCAGTTGAAACGCCTTGATCCGGCTGGGAATGTTTGTGATCCAACCGTATGTTCCTAGGGTTTCCCAACTCTTTTGGTGCGCCGTTCGGCAAGATTGGCTGGCAAGAGCCCAGACCAATGTCACGTACAGAGCACGACCGGGTTATAATCATCGAACGCATCGAGCGGGCGCTCGTCGTGCTTGCCTACTTCATCGAGCTTGATGGTGACGTGCATGTGGCAATGTACGAGAAGTTTGAGGCCGAGCTCGCGGAACTCAGAAAAAAGGAAGACACCAAAGCTCGCGCGCGCAAGCTCTTGCTGTCCTATGCCAATGCCGGCGGCTTGAAAGCGATCTGCTGAAGGTACTTGAGCTTCAGCTCCAGCGATGGGCCTTTGCCGTACTTGGGCTTATAAGTCTTGTGCCCCATCAGGCTATCGATCAGGCTGTCCGGCGCCTCGGCAGCCACGAGCCGGTCCTTGAAGCTGTGCCGCAGCGAATAGACCGAGTGATCCTTGGTGGGCCGAAGCCCGTTCACGCGGAGAAACTTGTTCACCGTCGCCGACAAGCTTGATGACTTATCGCGATAGCGAGGAAAGCCTTGCGGCCGTAGTTTCATCGCGGCGAGTGCGACGCGGCTGTTGCGCCACACGCGAAGTTGGTTTCGTGAGAAGTCCTTCACTTCATCCTTTGTCATCGCTTCGTATTCTTCGAACAGTTTCGACCAAGGAAATGCAGGTCGTTTCACCGTTCCAAGCAGTGCGGCACGAGCGACCGAATCGTTGCTGGCCCCGCGGGCAACAAGAGTTTCGAGGCGTTCGAGACGCTCCTCCGGCGGCAGCATCAGCAGTTGCGCGTTTTCGATATATTCAAATCCAAGGCTGCGCGCCCGGCGCCGCGCCTCGTCATAGCGGCTGCGATCACCTTGTGAACAACCATCAGCCAAGGATTTCCAGTAGAGCTCCAGCGCATCATTCAGCTTGCTGGCTACGCGGCCGCGCGCCGTCCTGTGCGGTCCTGAGCGATGCGAACCTTGGTGGAATGCTTGATGACGCCGCGCTCATCAAGGTGTGCGAACTCGACCGGGACACGCCGGACAAAATGCCATGTGCCGCATCGGCGCGTGAGAAAATCGGGCATCGTTTTCGGAACGTGTTGGACGTTTTGTTGGACGTATTCTGGCGCAGACGATTGCTTAGCTGCACTTGAAAAGCAATAACATTCTCAAATGCAATGGGAAATTTTGGGAATGATTGGCGCGCCCGAAGAGATTCGAACTCCTGACCCCCAGATTCGTAGTTTGGAGTTTTGCGAAGGCGCGTCACTCGGTGCACCGTAGGAAGTCGGGATGTGCGCCGGGAGTAAATGCGCCCGGCAGCTCTGCGTCGTGCGTCGTTTACGGAGCTTCCGTTAGGAATTGGTCAATACCAATTGAATGGGCAGCACGAAACGGTGCCGCAATCGGTGCCGGTGAGATTTTATTTTCGGCTAAGTGCTGGTCGGAGTGGCAGGATTTGAACCTGCGACCCCCTCGTCCCGAACGAGGTGCTCGACCAACGGGATTGGCGCGCCTGAAGAGATTCGAATCCTGCCCCCGGAATGCTTCGTCAACATAGACCATCACGGCCTGCCACCCGCCGTGATAACGGCAAGCCACGGCCAGCCGGCATACTTGTCGCCGGCCTGGCGGATGTGCGTGTAGCGTTTCAGCGATTGCCAACTGCGGTGGCCGGACACGCCCGCAACATGCGGGATATTCCACCCCAGCTCGAACAGGCGCGACACGCCGTCGTGGCGCAGGTCGTGGAAGTGCAGCCGCAACTTTGCAGGCATCTCTTCCGTGTTGATTCCGACCACGTAGCACGCCCGCGTGAACGCGGCGCAGATGGTGTCCGTCGAGTAGGGAAAAATCCCCTCGCCGGTCCGCGGCTGGGCGCGGATAATGGCGAGCGCCTCCGGCGTAAGATCGCACCAGACGTCGTTGGCCATCTTCTCGCCGGGATTTTTCATATCCCTGACCAGGATTCGCGAATGGTTCTCGTCGAGGTCGGGCCAGGCAAGCCGGCTGATTTCGTCCTCCCGGCGCGTCGAGAAGATTGCGAAGGCGGTGAGGGCCGCCATAGGCGTGGACTTCGGGCGCCGGGCACGGATCGCGCCGAAGTGCTTCATCAGCTTGTCGAGTTCGTCGAGGGTCGGGCGCCGGTCGCGTTGTTTGCTCCGGCTGATCGTCCCCATGCGCTTGAGTGCCGTGATGGCGTCCTTCATCGCCTGCCGGTCGAGCGGGTATTTCCACAGCGGCTTAGCGACCGCGACGACGGCGCTGAGATGCGAGATGTAGTTCCCGACCGTCTGCGGTTCGACCTTCTTCACCAGCTCCTGGGCGAACGCTGAAATCTCGTCGCTGCCGACCTGCGAGCATTTCAGGCTGGCGATGTCGTAGCCCTTGATCGCGCGCAGCACCTGTTCCTTGGTGCGGCCTAACGCTTTCCGGGACTCCCTGATATATTGGTCGATGACATCGGCGAGCGGCGGATCGTCGGCGGCGAGGCGGTCGAGCGCGCCGGGCTGGGCCAGCTCGTCCTCGCGCTTTTTCAGCCACGCGGCGGCGGCCGGCTTGCGGTCGAAGGTCTGGGCCTCGGTGTGGATGATCTTGCCGCCGTGCTTGAGACGGATCTGCGCGGTGTACCCAATTGTCCCATCCCGGCGCTTTCTGGGTGTGATGGTTCCCATCGGTGCTGCGGTCCTGCTGTAGCAGCCGAGAGGAGAGTGTGAGGTAGTGCCGGTCTGGCCCGTCGGCACTGCCGGTGCTACAAACCCTGTTCCGGTGCTACGCCGTAGCACTAGCACGAGGAAAATGAGCTGAAAAGTGCTACAATGAGCGCAAATGAGACATTGGTTAAGTCGGCGCAAGCCGTTGAAAGAGAGGTAAAATACCGTAAAATCAGTGCTTATAGATTTGCTGTTGCGCCGATGATGGATTGGACAGACCGCCACTGCCGCTATTTCCACCGGCTGCTGACGCGGCGCGCGCTGCTGTACACGGAGATGCTCACCACCGGCGCTGTGCTGCATGGGGACCGGACACGGCTGCTGCGCTTTGATCCAAGCGAGCATCCTGTCGCTGTCCAGCTCGGCGGGTGCGATCCGGACGCGCTTGCGGCGTCTGCACGCATTTGCGCCGATGCGGGCTTCGACGAGATCAATCTCAATGTCGGCTGTCCGTCCGATCGCGTACGCAACGGCCGCTTCGGCGCCTGCTTGATGGCCGAGCCGGCGCTGGTGGGCGAATGCGTTGCCGCCATGAAAGCCGTGGTGGCGGTGCCCGTGACGGTCAAGTGCCGCATCGGCATCGACGATCAGGACCCGGAGGCGGCGCTCGATGGGCTCGCCGACGCGGCAGTGGCGGCGGGCGTCGACCGTCTTATCGTCCATGCCCGCAAGGCGTGGCTCAGCGGTCTATCGCCCCTGGAGAATCGCAGCGTCCCACCGCTCGACTACGCTCGCGTGTATCGGCTCAAGCAGCGTCTTCCGGGGCTTGAGGTCGTCATCAATGGCGGCGTCGCGACGGTGGAACAGGCTCTTGTCCACCTCACAAAGCTTGACGGCGTGATGATGGGCCGGGCCGCCTACCAGGAGCCGTGGCGGCTCCTCGATGTCGATCCGGTGCTGTTCGGAACGCCGGCCCCGGTCATCTCGGTCCGCATGGCGGCCGAGGCCATGATTGCGTATTTGGAGCGCGAGACGGCGGCCGGGATTCGCGCGAGTAGCATCCTGCGCCACGTCGTGGGACTGTTCCACCGGGTGCCGGGCGCCCGCGCGTTTCGTCGTCACCTTTCGATCGCGTCGGTCAAGCCCGGCGCTGGCGCTGAGGTGTTGCGCGATGCGCTCAGTCTCATCAGGAACGGGGCGGCACTAGCTGAAACAGCTGCCGCGTGACTGTGCGGCCGGAAAAACCGGCACGCCGCGGGTTTGGCTTTGGGACCGCCTCGCGAATCCTGCAACGAGATCATTCTGAGCCGGCGTCAAGAATATAATCCAAGAAAACCAACTTACGCTGCCGCGTCAAAGTCGGAACATCGGAGCCAACAACCTCGGAAGGCACCGATGTTCATTTTATCAGGTGCTCTGATTGAGAAGCTTCACGAAGGTGTCGGCCGAAATCACAGGAGCGAAGAAATTGTTGATCCGCTCCATGGCCGCAGCTTCCTGCTCCGGCTTCTGACACCCGCACGCGTCGCCGACTACGATCGGAAGATAGCCATTGTCGCGGGCAGCCCGTGCGTTTCCTTCGATACACCAATCCAGGTGTATTCCGGTCAGGACCAGCACCTTCACTCCTTTCCTGGAGAGCTCGAGCGGGAGTTGCGTTCCCACGAAGGCCGTCTGCAAGGCCATTTCGTTGAACTGATTGTCGCCGGGCTTCACCAACGCCTGAAGCTCGCCAACAAGCTCGTCATCCCACTTCTTCTTCTCCGGCGAAAAATTCAGACCACTCGTCCAGCTTTCATATTGGACTTTGTCGAATTCGGATTGGGGATAGTCTTCGCGGAAAATGGTGTAGCCAATCCAATTGAATGAAACGAAATTCTTGGCCTTGCGCGCCGCCTGCACAACTTTGATCGTTGCCGGCAGGCTGCCGCGTTCTCGGTGCTTTTCTGCGGACTGTGCCCCGCCCTCGTCGTAGAGCGACTTTGACTGACTTACCGAGGCATACGCCGCCGGCAGTGCAAGTATTTTTGCCAAGTCCAATTTCTTCCATTGCGGCGCCAGCTCCGGAATCGCACTTGCACCCCCGACCGTGGCGGCGTGAGCGGTTGATAGTTTCGATGAAGACGCAACAGCAAGACCTGCTGCGGCTCCCGCGAGCAGGGATCGACGGGATGAGACCAAAAGATTCATAAACCTCCTCCATTGATGAGCGTCCCTACCGCGTTTTGGGTGAGAACGACGCGCAAGCTCGTTTAGCAACAAGCTCATTTAGCAAGAAGAATGCCAGCTGAATTCTGTGTATTACCTGTCTCGTTTTTACATGCGTGCGCGGACTATCAGTTCAAATCGCAAGCACGCGATGAATATTTAGCGCAAGCTGGAGTTTTGCTGGAAGCGTAAGTCTTCGCTCGCCTCCATGAGGAGCCAGTCGATCAATGCCGTGAGGCCTTCTTCGGTTTTAATCCGCTCCTCGAAGACGAGATACCACCCTTCGCCTGTTTCCCATTTCGGCATGTTCGCCAGGACCATAAGTTGACCGGAGTTCAACTGGCGAGACAGGAGAGTCGCATCTAGCAGGGCGATGCCGTGGCCATTTATCGCTGCCTCCGCGACAAGCAGGTCATCGCCGAATTTCGCGAGATTGGTAGGGCCAAATTTTGTTTGCGTGGCATCGGCCCATTTTTGCCAGAGCTGGGGCCGGGTTTCGCAGACTAATATCTGGCGTTCGAACGGTAATTCCGGGCCGGTTTCTGGGCTTCGACTGAGATAACCAGGGCTGCACATGGGAATGAGGACTTCGCCGAACAGGAACCGACAATCGAGATTCCCCCAACCGGCTCGGCCGTACCGGACTGCGAGGCTGACGCCGTCCAAATCCGGCACCAGCAAGTTGCGGCTAGTTCTCGGAACAACTTCGAAACGAGGGTAGTTGCTCCGAAAGCTTTTCATGCGGGGAAGGAACCAGCTCGCCGCGAAGACCGCGGGCATTGAGAGCGTCAGGAGTTCGTGCGGCGGCTGCAGAGCAGACAATGAGTTTTCGATGAGGTCGAATGTGCTCGTAAGTGTTGCAAGGAGCTTCCGGCCTGGCGGGGCGACAGAGAGAGATTGAGGCCGGCGTTCGAAGAGCCGGACCCCCAGGCGATCTTCCAGCAGCTTAACTTGCTGGCTGACCGCGCTGGCTGAAACGCCGAGTTCGATGGCGGCGGCGGCAAAACTCCCGCACCGGGCCGCGGCTTCAAAGTTTATTAGTCCCAGGAGCATCTGTGGGCGACGAATCGGTTTCATAGCGTGCCTTTTTTGCACCAAACAGGGTATACTTTCTCGCTCTAGCAACCAGCGTGCCGAGCCTCCCAATGGCCCGACAAGGTCCCTGCATGGTGAATGGGTTGAGCAAGAGTTTCACAATCAGAAGCGCGGAGCTGCCCGATGCCGTTCGCATCTGTGCGATTTACGGCTTTCATGTCGGGGATGGCGCCGGCACTTTCGAGGAAATCGCGCCCGCGGCAGAAGAGATTCGTCGACGCATGGAGAATGTGAAAGTGCGCGGTCTGCCATGGCACGTGGCCGAAGCAAAGGGAGAGCTTGCTGGCTACTGCTATGCGAGTCCCTACAACGCGCGTTCGGCCTACAGATTCACCGTTCAGACATCGGTTTACGTGGATCGTAACTGGTACCGCAGGGGCATTGGGCTGGCATTACTGAATAGTGTGGCGGCTGCCTGCCAAAAACTCGGCTATTGCCAAGCGATGGCGGCAGTCGGCGACAGTCGAAACGAAGGCGCATTAAAGCTGCATGCACGAGCTGGTTATCGGACTGTGGGCCACGCTGTACGTGTTGGAGTGAAGTTTGGGCGCTGGATGGACGTGGTGTACTTGCAGGGATCGCTGTGCGACGCGAGCGTTCCGCCAGCGGAGGTCAGTCCCGTGGGATATATTCTGCCAGTCGACCAAACTGGGCCATAGCCCGAGCTCCAAGCGTAAGCACGGCTGCGGTGGAACAGCACTCCTGTTGGACAGAACTAAGTCACCGATAACACGCTAGCGCCACAGCCGCCGCGTGACTGTGCGGCCGGGAGGAGATCACTGATGTTCGGTATCCCGATTAGCGAACTTGCCATCTTGGCGGCGGCCGTCGCGGGCGGCGGCGTCGTTACCGGAATCATGGCGGGCCTGTTCGGAATCGGCGGCGGTGCCGTTATTGTGCCGGTGCTTTACGAGGTATTTGGTGCGCTCGGCGTGGCGGAGGATATCCGCATGCAGCTGTGCATCGGCACCTCGCTCGCGATCATCGTGCCAACCACGTTCCGTTCCTATTTCACTCACCGCTCCAAGAACCTCAGCCTTGATGACGTGGTTCGAAAGTGGACTCTGCCCGCCGTTGCCGGGGTGGCGACCGGGGCGACGGTGGCGGCGGTCGCGCCGGCCACGGTCTTCAAGCTGGCGTTTGCCGGCATCGCCGGCATGATCGCGATAAAGCTGTTGTTCGGCCGCGACAGCTGGCGGATTGCCGACGACCTGCCGCGCGGCCCCACCCTCCGGCTGTTCGGCTACCTGATCGGACTGGCGTCGTCGCTGATGGGCGTCAGCGGCGGCTCGGTGGCGAATATGATCATGATGCTCTACGGCAAGTCGATACACACTGCGGTCGCGACCTCGGCCGGTCTCGGCGTGCCGATCGCGATCGTCGGCACCATCGGCTTCATGCTGGCCGGCCTGCCGCATCAGAGCCTGATGCCGCCGCTCACCATCGGCTATGTGTCTTTTGTCGGCTTCATCGTGATGGCGCCGGTCTCAAGCTATGTCGCCGGCTTCGGGGCGAGGCTTGCCCACAAGATGCCGCCGCGGCGCCTGGAGATCGTTTTCGGGTTGTTCCTGGCCATCATGGCAGCGAGGTTTACGGTTGCCAGTGTTCAGTGATCAGTAATCAGGGATCAAGACCGGTATCAGCAGGATCTTTTCTTGATCCCTGATTACTGATTGCTGATCCCTGACCCTCGCATCACCACCTTGTCGCCCCGCACCTCCCAGCCCTGCAGCCTGGACAGGAAGCTCATGCCGAGGAGGCTCGTCTTGAGCGTGCCTGGTTGGGCGATCAGCACCGGTACATTGCGTTCCAAGATGCCGCCAACCGCGATGCGCTCGATGACGGCCGCGGCCGCGTAGGTGCGTCCGTTCGCAGTCTCGATATTGACATTATACTTGATCATTTCTGGCGGCAGGCCAGCCGCGATGGCGGCGTCGCGCGTCAGCATCACGGAACTTGCCCCGGTATCGAGCACCATAGGCACCCGCACGTCGTTGACCCGGGCTGCGATCTGGAAGTCGCCGCTGCCGGTGCGAGCCAATTCGACGGTGCGCCCGCGCGCCGCCGCGTGCCCCGGCAGCAGTTCCGCCAGAACCCGGTTGGCGGTGTCCTTCAGTTCAAAGCGGTACGTATAGCCGACAGCCAGCACGAGGGCGACAACGACCCATATCAGGGCCATCCGGGCCGCCGCGGCGAAGCGACCGCGGAACATGCGCGCCAACGCGCTGGCGACCAGGATCAGGAGGCCGATCCTGTACAGGAGCGACAACTGCTGGTGATCGTCAAGTCCCGCCATGGCGCCGCCGTGGCGGACCACGACGATGACCAGTGCGCCGCTGAGGGCGAGCAGTCCTACGGTCTTCAACGAGCCGCGCACGTCATCTCTCCGCCAATCCAAACCCTCCGAGGGGCCTGCCAAGCGACGTCCTTAACCTATCTTAACCTGAATCGACCGCACGCCAGAATAGCCTTGCGGCACGTCGCGGGCGCGACTCAGCTGATGGATGATACCAGTTATTCGCGTGCTGTGCTCGAGTACGGCAGATGGCGGGCAGCGAGCAGGATCGCCACCCGGCTGATGACCTGGCTTGCGGCCTTGCAGCGATCGCGGCGCGCGCAACCGGAATTGATGGAGATGGGCGTCCATCCGGATGGGGGCGCGAGTGTCCGGTGTCGAGGTGAGGCGGCTCCAGGCGGCGGACAGGCTGAGCCGTATTCGGCGGCTGCCGCGCCGCCGTCGTCTCCTGCTTGGCGACGCAGGCGAAAGGATCGATAAGCGCGAGTTCCATCGGTCGGCTGACGTGGTGAAGAAGGCTCCCAACCTCGCCTAAAAGTCTTAAGGGCATGCTTAAATGAGCTAACAATTATTGACCCATCATGGTTAACGATTTGACGCGCGGGGATCGGATGGCAGACGCTAGGCGCCGCAGGACCGACCGAGATCCATCTGATCGATATCTGCCATCGGACATCCGACCCAGGAGATCGGCGAAATGAAGCTTTATGATTGTGGGCTCGCCCCCAATCCGCGCCGCGTGCGAATCTATCTCGCGGAAAAAGGCATCGCGGTTCCGAGGGAGCAAGTCGACCTCGGCGCCATGCAGCAGAAGTCGGCAGCCTACACGGCCATCAACCCGCTCCAGCGGGTGCCGGCGCTGGTGCTCGACGACGGCACCGTGATCGCCGAGTCGATTGCGATCTGCCGCTACTTCGAGGCCTTAAATCCGACGCCCGCGATGTTCGGCGTCGGCGCCATCGAGCAGGCAGTGGTCGAGATGTGGAATCGCCAAATCGAACATTACCTATTCTTTCCGGTGGCCCAGGTTTTTCGCCACCTGCACCCTGCCATGAGGGAAATGGAAGTGCCCCAGCTCGCATCTTGGGGAGAGGCCAACAAGCCGCGGGTGACGGCGTTCCTGCCAATTCTCGAACGCCAACTTCAAATCGGCCCATTCATCTGCGGCGCACGTTACTCCGTCGCCGATATAACGGCCCTCGTCGCCATCGACTTCATGAAACCCGCAAAGCTCGCGGTGCCGCCGGAGCACACCAGCATCGCAAAATGGCACGCGAAAGTCTCCGCCCGGCCTAGCGCCAGGGCGTAAATTCCGGCGTAAATAGAGCGACAGTGCGGTCTGATTGTGGATTTCTAGCGGCTTCGCCTCCAGACCGACACCGCATATTCTGGCAAAATACTTGTCTGGTCATTCCGGGGGCTCGGGCGCAGGCCGAGAGCCGGGAATCCCATAACCATAGGTCAGGGAAGTATGGATTCCCGACTCGCCTCCGCTTCGCACCGGCGCCCCGGGATGACGCCCTTGACTCAGACTCAAGTTGACACGTTATAGGGGTTGGTGCGTGACTTGTAGCCGCAGCTCGCCCACAGTGGCGCTGGGGCCTGTATGTTTCCGTAAATCTATCCCGAGCGTGGCGATTCTCCGAACGTTTGACAACGGCGGATTCAGCATCCGTTCATCGGTGTGGTCAGATCATTTCCACGTCGAGGATGCCTTTCACGTAAGGTGGGAATCGGTTCGCGCCTCCAAAAACGGACCAAACACAAATAACGAGAGCGGAGAAGCCCCCATGTTATTTCTCTACCGCATCGCGGCCGTGCTGGCCGTGCTGGCGCCACTGTTTGTGGCGCCGGTCAACGCGCAGGCGCCGGAGCGGCGCTTCGCACTCGTGATCGGCAACAGCGAATACAAAGCCGGCCGGCATCCGACCGCCGCCAATGATGCCGGGCTCATCGCCGAGACCTTGCGGACAGCGGGTTTCGACGTCGCCGGCGCGCGCGACCTTGACCAGGACACGCTGCGCCGGTCGATCCGCGAGTTCCTCGACAAAGTGTCAGCGGCGGGTCCGCAAGCGGTGTCCTTCATCTATCTGGCGGGCTATGGCCTGCAGTTCGAAGGCGAGAACTACATCGTACCGATCGACGGCAGCATTCGCCGCGACGAGGATATTCCGATCGAAGCGATCCGGATTTCCGACTTCACGCGGCCGCTCGCCGGGACGCCCGGGGCCGTAAAGCTGTTTGTGGTCGACGCCGCACGTCAGCATCCGTTCACGCCGGGCGGAGCTTCGCTTGCGAGCGGCCTGGCCTTGGTCGAGCCCGATCCCGGCATGCTGATCGCCTTCAACGCGGCGCCGGGTTCGATTGCATCCATCGAGAGCGGGCCCTACGGGGCATTCGCGCAAGCGCTCGCCGAGATGATCAGCACCGGGGGGCTCGGCTTGGACGATGTGTTCGCCCGCGTGCGTCTGCGCGTCAACGAAAAGACCAATGGTATTGCAGTACCGTGGTATGCTTCGAAGATCACGCAGCCGTTCCTGTTCGTGGAGCGGACGGCGGACGCGCCGCCGCCGCCGCAAGTTACGGCGAGCGCGCAACTGCAGAGTCAGCCGATCCGGGAATTCCGCGGCGATCAGGAAGCTTATGTGGCGGCACTGCAACGCGATACGCTCGGCGGCTATGAGGAATTTATAGCGGCCTTTCCGGACAGTCCGCTGGCGGGGCGCGTGCGCGCTCTCATCGCCGTGAGGCGTGAAGCCATCACTTGGCGACGTACGCTTTCGATCAACACGCAAGAGGCCTACTGGTCGTATCTGCAACGCTATCCGCAGGGCGCCCATGTGGCCGACGCGGAGCGTCGCTTGGCGCGTCTTGCGGCGGCCTACGATCCGCCGCCGTCGTTCGTCCCAATGGCCTTTGCGGACGTGGGGCCGCCGCCGCCGGACGAAGTGGTCTATCTTACCCAGCCGGTCGTCTTGTTCGACGGTCCGGGCTTCCTGCCGCCGCCGCCGATTCCGGTGTTCTTCTGCCCGCCGCCGCCGCCCGAATTCGTGGTGCTGGCGCCGCCGCCGCGACCGATTGGCGCCTTCTTTTTGCCGGTGCCAGTGGTGCCTTTTATCAGCGGGCCAAGGCCCTGGGTGCGGCCCCCCGCCTTCGTGCAAGCGCCGCCGCGACCGCCGATCCAGCAGATCACGATCAACAACACGACCGTTATCAATCAGCGCTTGGGAGGCGGCGCCGCGCCGGTGAGCGCGCCGTTGCCGGGTGCCGTCGTGACCCGTGTCAATAGCGGAGCGCTGAAAGCGCCGCCGCCCGCCCCGCCGCCACCGGCTCCAATCCAGACGGCAGCGCTACCCGGGACCACGACGCTCGGCAAGCCGACCACGCTCACGCCTCCGCCGCCGCGGACAGGTTCGACCACCGCGACCAGCGTACCTGGCGGGCAACCCCAGGGATTGATCTCGCCCAGCATTACGCGTCCGACGACGGCCCCGACTACGGCAACGACCGCCCCCGGCGGTCAGCCTCAGGGATTGATCTCGCCCAGCAATACGCGTCCGACGACGGTCCCGACTACGGCGACGACCACTCCCGGCGGACCGCCCCAGGGATTGATCTCGCCCAGCAATACGCGTCCAACGACGGCCCCGAATACGGCGACCATCCCGCCCGGCGTGCCGCCTGGTTCGGGCCCGCAGGGGCAACCCGCTCAGGGCGGCCGACCTCTGCCAGGGCCGCCGACTGCGACCACGACGCCGGGCCCATCCCGCCCGGGTCCGGGCGCCGCGCCGCCGGCTCCAGCAGTTCCGCAAATCAATCGGCCGGTCACACCGCCGCCGCGCACTCCGCAGGTGGTGGACCGGCCGCCGCCTGCGGTAGAGCGCATCACGCCGCCTCCGCCGGCCGGGCGCATGAACTCTGCACCGCCTCCTCCGGTGACGCGTGTCGCGCCACCTCCGCCTCCGCAGATTGCGCGGCCGGCGCCACCTCCGCCTCCGCAGATTGCGCGGCCGGCGCCACCTCCGCCTCCGCAGATTGCGCGGCCGCCGCCACCTCCACCTCCGCAGATCGCGCGGCCGGCGCCACCTCCACCTCCGCAGATCGCGCGGCCGGCGCCTCCGCCGCCTCCGCAGGCGATCGCACGGCCGGCGGCTCCTCAGAAATGCGTGGTTGAGAACGGCAGGCCGGTTTGCAGGTGAGCGTGCCTGATTGAGTCAAACCCCTGTTTCGATGAGATGAAACCATCTCACCGTGCTCTTTCTCTCCCCGCGCGAGCGGGGAGAGGTTAGCGCCGCGGTCCGCCGCAACGGGCGAGGCAGCTTTACCGCTCCAGGAGAGCGATCAGGCTCGACGTGTCCCAGCGCTTGCCGCCCAATTTCTGGACCTCCGAATAGAACTGGTCGACCAGCGCCGTGACGGGCAGGTGGGCGCCGTTGCGGCGCGCCTCGGCGAGGCAGATGCCGAGGTCCTTGCGCATCCAATCCACCGCAAAGCCGAAGTCGAACTTGCCGGCCGCCATGGTCTTGTAGCGGTTTTCCATCTGCCAGGACTGCGCCGCACCCTTGGAAATGGTGGCGATCAGCTTCTCTACGTCGAGGTCGGCGCGCTTGGCGAAATGCAGCGCCTCGGCGAGCCCCTGCACCAAGCCCGCAATGCAGATCTGGTTGCACATCTTGGCGAGCTGGCCGGCGCCGGAAGCGCCCATCAGGTTGCAGGCGCGCGCGTAGGCAGCAATGATCTTTTCGGCGCGCCCGAACGGCTCCGCGTCGCCGCCGCACATCACGGTCAGAACGCCGTTCTCGGCGCCCGCCTGGCCGCCCGACACCGGCGCGTCGATGGCATCGAACCCGCCCTTGCGGGCAACCGCGTGCAGCTCGCGCGCGATCTCGGCCGATGCCGTGGTGTGATCGACGAATACCGCGCCGCTGGCAACGCCGTGAAAGGCGCCGTCCGCCCCGAGCGTGACCTCGCGCAGGTCATGGTCGTTGCCGACGCAGGCGATGACGAAGTCCTGCCCCTCGGCGGCGGCCCGCGGTGTCGGCGCCGAACGCCCGCCGAACTGCGCCACCCACTTCTCGGCCTTGGCGGCGGTGCGATTGTAGACCGTGACGTCGTGCCCGCCCTTGACCTTAAGGTGACTGGCCATCGGATAGCCCATCACGCCGAGCCCGAGAAACGCAACCTTTGCCATGAAGATCCTCCCTACCGCATATCGCCGTATCGGGCGTTCGCTGTTCCCCTCATTCCCGAGCCGCGAAACTCATGCTGCCTTCGCCTTCACGGTTGGGATGTGATCGAGCTTTCCCGCGATATCTTGACGGGCATGCCACAAGTCATAGCTGACCTGCATCCGCAACCACAGCTCCGGTCCGTTACCGCAGAACTTGCCGATCCGAAGAGCCATCTCGGGAGTGACCGGCGCTGTCTCCGCGAGAATACGATGGACTTGCTGACGCGAAACACCAAGCGCCTTGGCAACGTCAGAGACCGACATGTCGAGTGCCGGCAAAACATCTTCGCGCAGGATCGCTCCAGGATGCGTGGGTGCGCGTGTCGGAACCAAATTCTTCCTGACCATGCAATCCTCCATCAATGATATTGCTCGAAATCGACGCGATCGGCATCGCCATCCACGAATTCGAATGTTATGCACCACGGACCGTTGACGTGGACCGTGTAACGCTGGCCGCCTTTTAGAGCGTGGAAGTCGAAACCGGGTAGATTCATGTCTTCGGGGCGCGTGGCATCCTTCAAAGCATCGAGCCGGCGCAGGCAGCGCGCATACATAATCTTCTGAATCTTTCTTGTCGTGCCCCGTTCGAACAGCTCTTGCAGGCCTTTATGCTTGAAGCCTTTGATCATGCGAGGGTGTAACAAACTGCGTTACACCACGTCAAGCCTCGCCACCTGATCGCCGCGAGACGGATGGCCGAAAAGGGCTTCTTGATGCGCAGCCGCCCTCGCTTGACCTGGGGTCGTGATTGACCCTGCCACGCCCGTTCCTATTTGTGCATAGTAGCCGCACTCTGCAGGAGTTTAGTCGGTGGCGGTCTAGGAGAGCCTCATGGCATTGACGAAGAGCGAGGTTCTGGCGGGCCTCGAACGCGTTGCGAGTCCCGACGGGCTTGCCTTGCCCCAGACCGGCACCCTGTCCGACATCGTGGTGTCCGACGGCAAGGTCTTCTTCTCGATCACCGTGGACGCCGCCGCGGTGAATGCATGGGAGCCGGTGCGCAGGCGTGCCGAGGCGGCCGTCAAGGCGCTGCCGGGCGCGGCCTCCGTCATGGTGGCGCT
>WNFS01004323.1_pt1 | contig 15022 bp, 19 predicted proteins | sample 5400141 | NCBI WGS metagenome assembly WNFS01 (sample SAMN13153358, study PRJNA577476) | soil metagenome | isolation source: 60 cm saprolite under Madrone tree | place: USA:California | collected 2016-06-14
CATGCTAGAGAAACGATGCTCGGGATTGCGCATGATCTCGACCTCCTTGTCTGCCGATTCGAAGCTCTGGAAAGATGGCAGAACGTGGAGCAGCCCTCCGGCGAACGGGGTGGGTTGGTGTTGAAATAGATCATTACTGGAGCGTCGCGCTCGAAACGGTCTGCGCCAACGGTATCGACCTTTTGTTCTTCGGCGCTCATCCTGACCTCCGCCTGACAAGAATAGGCAAGCACCCCGCGTTGGCGTTGCCACAGCACGTCGCTCACCGTGAAAAGTTTGGGACCATCATGGGCCGTGGCTGAGTTTCGATGCGGCGTTAATACGCGGATTAACCGTCATCTCGATCTCGTGACCGCAATTTTCACAAGACCTTCTGCCCACCGCCCTTCACGTCCTTGCCGACCGCGACGATCTCGCCGTTGCGCACGTGAACCGAGCCCCCGGCGATATCGGCGAGCGCGCTGTCCATTGTTTCACATAGGCGTTGGCGATGGTGAACTCTCCGCGCGCCGGCAGCTTCGCGGAGCCGCCATCGCCGCGCCGCGCCTGCGCCATGAGCGGCGATGAAAATAATCCGGTTGAGCCCGTCGCACCGAGCGCGGCAGTGCCGCGGACAAAACGGCGCCTCGAGATTTCGCACATGAGACACTCCCGCAAAGATCGAGCGGGACCGGGTGTCTCAAAGAGCGGTGCCCCCTAGTATCGGGATTACCAGAGAGGCGGGCCTACCCTGGTGCAGGCATTTGTCCCTCAATGCTATCCTCGGGGCTAGAGCCGCCGCCCGATGATGGCTGAATTAGACTGAAAGGAGCTTCATGTCGCAAGAGCGCCTGCAACGCCGGCTGGCAGCAATCCTTTTTGCCGACGTGGTCGGCTATAGCCGGCTAACTGGTCAGGACGAGGTCGGCACGTGGCGCCGGCTACAGAGTGTATTGCGGGACGTGGTTCGGCCACACCTCAAGGCGCATGCTGGGCGGATCGTCAGGATCAAAGGCGACGGCATCTTGGTGGAATTCTCGAGTGCGGTGGAGGCCGTGGCTAGTGCTGTCGCGCTGCAGCAAGCCATGGCTCAGAGGAACGCAACGCTCGCGGAAGCGCATCGCATCGAATTACGGATCGGCATTAATCTCGGTGACATCGTCACCACTTACGAGGATGTCCACGGGGACGGAGTCAACGTAACCTCTCGCCTCGAACCTCTGGCAGAGCCGGGCGGCATCTGCATCTCCGCCACTGTGCACGAGCATGTGCGGGCCAAGCTTGCTTATCCATTCGAGGATCGCGGCGTGCAGATGTTCAAGAATATTGCCGAGCCGGTGCGAGTTTACGCGCTCGGACCAGAGAAAATTGCGAGCCTACCGACTGATACTCCGTCCTCGGTCATGCCAAGAAACCGTTTGGGGTGGTACGCTGCGGCGATTGCAGTCGGATCTGTGTGTGTCGCAGGATTGTGGATGGTTTGGGCGCGGTTGGCGCCTCCGACTGAACACGAAACCGCTTTGCCCCCTACACTGGCTGCATCCGTCCCCGAACCGGTTATTCAGGCGAACCCACCGCGGCTATCCATTGTAGTGCTCCCATTCGCGAACGCGGCCCGGGATTCGGAGCAGGAATACTTTGCCGAAGGAATAACCGAAGACTTGACCACAGACCTGTCGCGCATTCCCGGGTCATTCGTGATTGCCCCCAGCACCGCCTTTTCCTACAAGGGAAGGCCGATCGACGTTCGACAGATTGGGCGCGAATTGTCGGTGCGCTACGTCCTGCAAGGCAGCGTGCGCAGAATCATGGATTCCTTGCGCATCAACGCGCAACTTGTCGAGGCTGCAAACGCCTCTCAGCTTTGGGCGGAGCGATTTGAGGGGCAGATCGCGCAGCTCGCAAAAGTCCAGGACGATGTCACTCACCGCATCGCTGGCGCGCTAAACGTGGCGCTAATCGATGTAGAGAGTCAGCGCGCCCTGCGCGAGCGGCCGAGCAATCCCGATGTCGTCGATCTGACCCTGCGCGGGTGGGCACTGCTCAACAAGCCGGCGAGCCGCCAGAGCATGCAACGCGCACGCGAGCAATTCGAGGAAGCACTGCGACGTAGCCCCGATCATCTTCCGGCTCTGAACGGGCTTGCCAACGTGATGCTGATCGAATGGGGGTCGACTTGGTACAGTGGCTCGAGCGACGGACATCTCGAGGCACTCGATCGCATCGTTACTAAGGCGCTAGCGATCAAACCTGACGACGCGCTGGCCACCTACTTTCACGGTTACGTGCTGAAAAGGTTGCGAAAGGACCTGAATCAAGCCTTGGCTGCTTTTGATCGCGCGATTGCCATCGATCCTAATCTTGCCGTCGCGCACAACTACGTCGGTCAGATTAAGGTCTTCCTCGGCCGCGCTAACGAAGCTGCCGGACACACGCTCAAAGCGATCCAATTGAGCCCGCGTGATCCGCAATTGGCAGAGTGGTACTACCAGTTGGCGATTACCTATATTCACCAGCAGCGCTTCGATGAGGCGGTCGAATGGGCGCGGCGTGGCGTGCAGGTTAACCCGAATTTGCGCTATCCCTATCGCGTGCTCGCGGCTGCACTTGCCCTATCGGGCCGAGTCGAAGAGGCCCGCATGGTGGCGGCGGAAATGCTGCGCCGCTATCCAAACGAGACGATCGGCACATTTCTGACGCGTGAGCCATGGACCGATCCCATCTATCGGGCGGGTCAGGATCGCGAGATCGCGGGGATGCGACTTGCAGGTATACCGGAATGACGCGCGCCTTGCCAACAAATCACGCTGAAAATCCGCCAGCGCGCACGAGATGATCGAATGAAAAGGCGCGAATTCATCACGCTCATCGGCGGCGCGGCAGTATTCGTCCCGCAGGAGTGGCACTGGTCGCAGGCGGCGTCGGTAAGCCTTACGCGTTTGAACAAGCCGCCGATGCCGCTGCGAAGCGATCGAGGTGGCGCTTATGGGAGGAAACAATGACCGCGACGGAAAAAGCCGCCGTGAAGATGATCGCGGCCCTGCTTTTAAGCTGTGTCTCTACGGCCGTCCACGCGCAGCCCTATTTCAACGCTAGCGGCATCGGCCGAAGCAGTTGCGGACAGTACTTGTCCGCATTTCATGATCGCCCGCCTGGAAAGATCAGAACCATAACACACCCAGAAGGGGATTTGTTGATGAGGCCGCGCGCTATACCGATTGGCTCGCGGGCTTTTTCACGGCGTCGAATTGGTGGATAGCGCGTACCGGCAAGGGTAACAGCGTCAGGGGCCGATTACGCCATAATTGACGTCTGGATGAAAAGATGGTGCGAACAGAACCCAACCAAGAGCGTGCTTGAGGGAGCCATCGAATACGTCAATTCCGCTGCCAATTGAGCGGCATCTTTAGCACTAGATTACCGCGGTCGTCGGTATGCTGGAAGGAACTGATCGGGGCAGCGGCTATCTCCGCTCCCTAGCACTTCAGCACTTCGCGACGGATCGCAGCGAACGGTCGCTTCCGGGGCGAAGCGGACATGCACCATGGTGTGGCTTCGACGGCCTCGGTCGCGGATGACCCGAACCGGCAATTAGAGGCCGCTTTTGCTGCGGTGCACGGCCCTGACCTGCTATACTTCCTCTGATCCTTGGGTTTTGGCGATGGATTGATGGCGGGGTGACCGCGCCTACTGTCCGAACCGAGGAATCGCATGACTTCGCGCACACGATCGACCGGTTTTGTGTTCCAGGTCGTGACGATGTCCCCCACGAGCAGTCCGGCCCGCGCGGCCGGGCCATCTGGATCAATGCTAGCAACGAGAATACCGCGCCCAGTACCGGAAGGCTGCGCGCCAACGGAGGACCGTTTTGCGGATGCTCGACTTCAATGAGGATTTCGTCAGCGTCGCGTATCCGAAACGGGAGCTCAACCTTGAACGACTGCTGGCGGACGCGATGCGGGCCGAGGCTGCCAACCGGCAGTCAATGGAGCACATGATCTCACGTGAGCGCCCGGCCCAAGGCCTACAAGCAGAATGCAGACGCCATGCAGCTGCATCTTGATGAAATCGCAACCAAGGTCACTCCGGGCGCGCATGCGATCGTCCTCCTCGATCAAGCCGGCTGTTGTGGGTCTTGAATGTCCTGCGCAGGGGCTTTGCACAACTAGCCGTGAATGGAGAAATGCTATGGCGGACCTTAGGCAGGAGAAGAACACGACTATCACCAGTCGGGTTCAGTTGACCGATGCCGAGGAGCCCTAGGCGAACTCTCCGAAGCACGGAAGTCCGCCTCAGTTGGCGGCTTCCCATCCTTCCAGCATTTCCACAACGTCCTTCATTTCCCAAAGGCGATCAGTGATGCGGCGACGACTGCGTAGGCGGCGAGGTGTGCCTAATGAGGTGTGCCTTCCCGTTTCGGCAGGAGAGCGGCATCCGAAGATGGCCGCGCGTCATGAGCACGCTGCGCCAGGCGCGAGTTGGTAGCTTGTTAATTATGTCATTGGCATGATGGATTGAGATGCTTGCAATAGGCGAAAAACAGAAGATGAGTAGTCGTCGACATGATTGAGAACCATGTTCGACCCCGCAGCATCATAACAGGGGTGACAGATGATCTCTTCGGCGGCGCGATCTCTGGCGTCGTTTCCCTCATCTATTGCGTCTCTTTTGCAGCATTGATCTTTTCGGGTCCGCTTGCGCCAGCGCTCGGGTATGGGATCGCCGCGACCTTGATCTCGGCTACGATCGGCGCGCTCGTGGTAGCGGTGCGCAGCTCGCTTCCCTTCACCATAGCAGGACCAGACAGCCCCACCTCTGTCGTCACGGCGACCCTGGTAGCCACCTTTGTAGCGTGGCTCGTCGACAACGGCGCGACCGATCATCTTCTTGAGCCGACGCTCATTGTTATGGCGGTGAGCTCGGCGCTCGTTGGAATTCTGCTTTGCGGGCTCGGATTGGGAGGGGCAGGTCGTGCGATCCGCTTCGTCCCCTACCCAGTAATTGGCGGATTCCTGGCGGCGACCGGATGGTTAATGGTTTCCGGTGCTAGCCAGGTCATCACGGACCTGCGGCCTGCCCTTGCCAACATCCATGTGCTCCTAGGGCCCGCAGGTCTCTCTAAGCTTGCTGCGGGCGCAGCGATCGCGATCTCGCTCTAATTTCGGGCTGCGGCGTTTTCGAAATCCACTTGCCCTGCTCGGACTAATATTGGCAGCTATCGCAGCGGGACATTTCGCACTCTTGGTCATGGGCATCTCGATAACCGAGGCACAAGAGGCTGGCTGGCTGTTCAAGCCAGAGGTCGCGGTCCCGCTCAAGCCTCCGTGGAATTTCGCGGAACTCAGCAATTTCCCTTGGCCAGCACTCCCGGCACTCGCCGGCGACATCATTGCCATGATTTTCGTGACGGTTATGAGCGTGCTGCTAAACACAACTGGGATTGAACTTGAAACTGGTCGCGAGGCGGAACTAGGGCGCGAACTCAATGCGGTCGGTTCTGCCAATCTATTGTCGGCCAGCCTCGGTGGATATGTCAGCTGTATCTCCTTAAGCCGAACCACGCTCAATTACGAGCTCGGCGGTAGAGGGCGGCTTTCTGGGCTGACGGTCGCGGCGATATCGGGGCTCGTGCTAGCGTCCGGTTCTGGCTTCCTCGCTTACGTTCCGAAGTTCGTCCTAGGTGGTCTGCTGCTCTACAGTGGCATGTATCTGCTTCATCGATGGCTCATCGCTTCGTGGCTGTATCTCTCACGCGTCGAATACATATCACTCGCTGGGATCGCTTTGATCATCGTCGAGTGGGGTTTCATCGCCGGTGTACTGATCGGGGTAGTCGTCGGCTGCGCGACCTTCGCGTTGAACGTAAGCCGGGTTAACGCAATCAGGTTCAGCTTCGATGGCTCGGAATACCACAGCGCCCTCGACCGCGAACCTGGCGAACTGGCGCTCCTCACGGAATATGGCCGGGAAATTCAGGGTATGTTTCTGCACAGCTACCTATTTTTTGGCTCGGCCAACCGGCTCTACCGACAGGTCAAGGCGCTGCTCGCAAAACAAAAGTGCCGTTTCTTGTTGTTTGATTTTCGATTGGTTACGGGAATCGATTCATCTGCGACATTCAGCTTTGCACAGATTAAGCAGGTCGCCCACCGGTGCGGCACACGGATTGCACTGACGTGTCTCCCGCACGAAGTAGAAACTGCATTCCGCGCCACACGATTTATTTCCGACGAGATCATTGTGGCGCTCAATCTTGACGGTGCACTTGAATCATGTGAGAACGTGATCATCAAGGCTTACCGAACGCAAGACAGCGAGGCCAGTACCCTACGCGAATGGTTTATTGAAGCGCTCGGCGGCGCGGAGAATGCTGACCAGCTGATCCAGCATTGTAGGCGGATTGAGGTTCAGCCGGGGGAAGTGATTGTGCGCCAGGGAGATCCCGCCGACTCCATGCACTTCGTTCTGAACGGCCGAATCGGGATCATGGTCAACGCAACCGGGCTCCCGGTCCGCGTACGTAGCGTGGGACCCCACACGACGATCGGCGAGATGGGCCTCATCACTCAGCAGCCGCGTAGCGCCACGATGCAGGCCGAGGTGGCGAGCGTGCTTTACGAGCTCAGCGCCAGCGCCTATGAGCGCATCAGGCGCGAGAACCCTATGCTGAGCCACGCCTTGCTGACTTATGTGGTTGAGGTGATGGCCGAACGGCTCAGCTTTGCAAGCCGGGTAATTGGGATACTGCAGCGCTGAAAGCGCCGCCACTATCTCGAAACTTCAAGGTACAGGTGACTGGCCAAAGCGGATTCCTACGCCGGCCGCATCGTCTAGGCGAGCAAGCTCGCAACGGTACCAACCCCGTGCTCCCCACGCTGCTCCGCCGACCAGGTGATGAAATGAAGGGGGCGCCAGGCAAAGCTGGCACGATCAACCAGTATAAGTCCGGCCCAGGTGAGGCCTAGCGAGCCGCCTGGAAGCGAGTGTTGCGTGCGGCGGCGGTGACGCGAACACGAAGCAAAGCACGCACCGGACGCAGAGCCGGGGCAAGCGTGTTACAGGCGCTGGGACTACGGTTGCCTCCGCTTGCAGTCGCGCATGAAGCGGTATCGCTTTACGAGATGCAAATGCTGCTCTTGCGCCTGACGCTTGCAATCTTCATTGCGCTGGGCAATGCGGTTGCTCGCCGCCGCAATCTCCCCGGGAGATTTTGGTTTTACGGACTCGGCGTGTGCGGCAGAGACACCGAGCGAGATTGCTGCGAAAGTCCCAATTGCAACACGCAAGAACAACGCCCTCATCATCATTTTCCCCTCACATTCGCTCGTCCTCGCGATGCTTTCAATCCGTTTGGCTCTTCAGTCAGGTTGGTCCAGGTCAACCGTGGAAACAAGCAGCGAGTGTACTCTCCCATGACTCGCGGTTTTCCACAATCCTAGCGGCGCATCGGCGCTCATTGCGCGCATCGTTTGCCGAAGCTTCAGAACAAATTCCAGTGTTGCGGCCGGTAGATGATTTCCCGCGCCGCAATGGGCACAGTCGACTTGCTCTGAGCATCGGCCGCGCCTAGCCACGGTTTGATCGCTAGGATGGTCGCCGCCATCGCAAGGGCCATCCAGAAGACAAGTGCAAACCTCGTAGTTCTGGGTCCCATATCCGCCTCCTGATGCCACATTGACATCATTGTCCACAGTCACTGACTGTAAAAGGTAAACCAAGGCGACCATGTGAGCGCCCTCACACTCGCGCGAAATAAGGGCCCCTTGGGGTCAAGTCCGACTGTTGCTGGATAAACAAGTGCCGTGCGACGATGGGGCGGGCAGGGATTCGACAGGAGCCGCAGCACGTTCACACAAAACTTCGGCAGCAGCGAGCTCGATGCGAGTCTGCATCGCGTGTGGAAACCCCATTGCCCGTATCCCGAAATCGAACATAGACGACCATGGGATCGAGCTTGGCCACCGAGTTGTGGTCGAGCGCAAACCGCTCCATCACGCCCGGCCGGAATTGCTCGACGATGACATCCGCGCGTTTCACCAAGAGCTGCAACCGGGTCCGTTCGGCCGCGTTTTAGGTCAAGGGCGAGACACTGCGCTTGCCGCCATTGAAGAGCGCGAAGCTGGCGCTGTCGCGCCCGCAATTAGGCGCATGGAGCAAGCGCATCACCGGCGGATTATGCCCAACACTTGCCAGAGCCGGTCGCAGATGTAGGCGTGCATCCCGGATGTCACTTCGTTCAATCCGGCTACGTTCTCTGCTAGGGCACAAAAGAGATGAACACGCCTATCGTCACTGGCACGTCGCAGGCAATGTTGCGCCCAGATGTGTTCTTACCCCGCAAAGAGTTTTGCGGTCGTAGCAAGGGGAGCTGCATTAAGAATGTTCGAGCAGCTCCGATCCCACGATCCGGCGCCCGAACGATCGGGCTCCGATGTCCCCATTGCTCTTTCCCCAAACCCGCGAAGCTGGGTTCCAAATGGGCAAAAATGTGTGAACACAGATCACAGACGATGCGGCGTTCTCCGCTCATATATTCCGGTCAACGAGATGTACCTTGCCCTCCCGCCTCGCTCCCCCCCGAGCGCGCCGTGCAGGCTGCTGAGCTCAGCGTGCGGCGAGCCTATCATTCCGGAAATTTGTGAGCGATCGCCTTTCGACTCGCTTGGAATACTTGCTTTCTTGCACGATTATTCCTTCTCATATCCGCATCTTTTTAGAAGCCCTACAGTCCAGCAACCACTTTCGACGCAGGTCTCATACCGCCTTTGGCAGACTCGCTGCGTACCGCAATGTGATCGTGCCTGCGAACACGTTGCTCGCTGTTGGGCCGATGCCTCACTGCAAGACATCGCGACAAACGGTGCGGCAAGCATGGCGGCAACGACGACTCCGAAAACAAAAGATGCCCTCATTTCCTTCTCCCATTCGGTTTCTACTGTCCCCAATGTCCCGGCGTGAAGGAGCTCGGCCGAAGCGGGGCTACCGCACCGTTTCGGCATATCCGGACAATCCTCTGGGCGCTGTGGGCCCCGCCTTAATTTAAAATGGTTTCACATCGGCCGCCGTCAGGATGTGATGGCTGTCACATTTTGGCGCATTCCAACCCCGCTCGTGGCTCTTTCTGACGGCGGGAGCCACATGCATATGACGCCGCCGGGCAGACATAGGGCCGATCATCGAGAAAAAGACCATCGAGCGTATTGCCGAGTGAGCAAAGCTACTCTCGATCGAAGTTTGGCGCGCACAATAACATTCGACCACATACCAATGTTTGCGGGATCGAGGCGCCCACGACGCTCGCGGATGTCCGCTTCGCTCCGATGCTTCCAAATTTGTGCAAAGCGACTAAACGATATTGAGTACCAATACGGGTCATGCGTTCTGTCACTCAAACATTCCGTCGGCCAGCGCGAGCAGCTGGTCTGGAATTCGAGGCCGAGCACCGCCGTCGGCCTGGCCAGTGGCCTCAGCGGGGCAGGCTCATCTGCTCCGGCAGACGCTTCATTGACGCAATTCCGATCCAACCACAGCAATATACGTGAACTCATTTTCCGGTAAGGGAACTAAACTAATCCCCGTCTCTTATAATTAGACAGGACGAATGAAGCATTCCCCCCTTTCAGGACGAAGTCCCAAGACGCTCAGCAATTTTAGAAACCAGTAGAATTCCAATTCAATGCGGGCGCACCTAATTTTGGTCTTTGCAGTTCTAGCGACCGTGGTAGCACGAGCGGACTGTCACGACCTCTTACCCGTAGACACAAATGACTATCCTTGGTCGTCGATTGGCAAGCTCTACAATGGTGCAGGCGGAGCTTGCACAGGAGCAGTCGTTTCCCAGACAGAAGTCGTGACGGCAGCTCATTGTCTTTACAATCGTCGAAACGGCGTGTTACTCCAAGCAACGTCGTTGCATTTTCTTATCGGCTACAGACAGGGTGAATATCGCGAAGATCTGCGCATCTCAAAATTCGTTACCGGTCTCGACTATAAACCCGATGGCACCGAAGCGTCAGAAAGGGGCGATTGGGCACTATTAACATTGGCACACCCGCCTGCGCGGGAAATCAAGCCTGTTTCTCTCGCGAATAATCCTCCCAGCGTTGGAAGTCGAGTCATGGTCGGAGGATTCGGACAACCAAAGCAGTTCATAATGACAGCTGATACGGATTGCGGAGTGAGGGAAATTCTTCCGAATGGTCTGCTCGTACATGATTGTGCAGTTATGCTTGGCAATTCAGGAGCTCCACTCATTCGCTCGAATGGCGATGCAGTTGAGATCGTTGGAGTGAACGTCGCATCAGCACATATGGATGGGATTACCGTAAAGATTGCGGTTCCAGCGTCGAGCTTTCAAAAACTATTGTGGCCCCGCGCCCAGCTCACTTCGGCGAAGTGATACATGTCTTCCAGGTTTTCGTACGGATCGCCGTGCCGCTCGGCCCGCTTGGCGAGATCATGAAGGATCAGGGCGTGGAGTCGGCATTTTTGGCGGACATGGCGGCGAATGCCGCATCGATGTCATCGGTTGAGTGCGGCTCGGTCCGTAAAAAGGAACATCCTGGATCCCCTCCGCCGCTGCAGGAAATGGCGGGGCTGCGCTCTCGAGCCCTTCAGATCCTTGGACGTCAAAAGCGACAATACGCGTGTCTCGACGGATCTCATCGAGTTTTTCTATTGCGAGTACAGGTGCGGCTTAGGGTCATCGGAATTTCGTTGAGTCCGGGCGGTGGTGGCCAACATGCCGGGACCGGCGAACTCAACTGACGGATTGCGCGACCCGCTAGGAAGACTCCGGCATCGAGCAGGCGAGCGTGCGCCGATGCGACCGCCAGTGCCCGCCGACCTCCTTGCGTCCGCCGCCCCACAACGGCATTCTAGGGCCGCTTCGCCAACCCGACCACACCGTCCAAGAAAATTTTGAGTCGAGCCGACGGACAGCACGGCGCGCCGTTGCGGCCGGATGTCTGTCTTGACGGAACTGGTTGCCGGGCCTTCCTCAGCAGCCCGAGGCGCGGCAACGCGAAGCCCTCGCGGCGGCCCGAGCGCAGAATGCTAATCTCTGATCGCATGCTGCGACTGCGCGAGGACTGCCAGGACAGCCACCGTCGCGGCGGCTTCCAATCCTCATCGGGTGAAATCGGGAGCCCGAGGCGCGGCTTGGGGGCGTCATTCGACCGCCGAGCTACGAACTAATTTCCGTGCACATGTTTAACCATGTTTTGACGTTTGAGTGCCGAAATACGCTCGAGACAAACAGGGTGGAATGGGAGTACGTCTTGGACCGGCACGTGCTGCCCTCTAAAGACAGATCCGAGGTTCAGTGCGATAGAGAAACATGAAGTTCTCGTCCGTAGCGCTACTGATATCCATGATCATCCTATGCGGCTGTGCCAGTCCTGTTCAGCTCCTTTTTGAAAATCCCATAGTCGTTGACCATCTCGACGGCAGCTACCAGCGCCTCGCGACCTGCACATATGAGCATCTTGTTCGGCAAAAGGGTCAATTATCGATGACCGATTTGCCCGAGCAGCACACCGTCAGAATTGCTTTGACTAAAGGCCCAGAAACACATTGGGAGCTCTCGTTCGTCAACGAAGATGGGGGCAGACAGACGCGGCTAGAAGTTACGTCAGCCAACGGATCTTTCCCCAGCGAGCACACGCTCGCATTGGCTCGCGCGTGCGCGGCATAGCTCGCGACAGAGCGGGTTTTACCGTCGGTGACGGACAGACGCGGCCGCAATCCCATCTCCCCGAGGCGATGACCAAAATGGGTGAGGTGCTCAGCCTCAGCCATGCGATCGCCGGCAAAAAAGGGCGGTACGGCCTCGGTTTCATTCGAAAGTGGAAAAGCCGCGCGATCGACTGAACGGCAACGATTGTACTTCGGTTGCCTGGGCCGGTCGCCGTAGCGTCGGAGGTAGGCCGCAATCAAGGCGCCGTTCGCACACTGAGCAGACTTCTGGCGAATTGCTATCCACCGCTTTTCCACTCGCGAAATTCGGCCCTAGGAAATTGGTGGATGTCGTGCGCATAATTCTCCGATGGCCAAACCGCACTATGAACGCACCGACTATTCGGTTGTCGTGAAGAACAGGGCACTGCCTCCGAAGGCGTGGAGGTGGGAGATTTACCGGGCTGGAAACGCCAACCCGATCAAGCGATCATCAATCTATTTCGACACCACGGCGGCGGCCAGGCGGGCGGGAAAAGGTGCGCTCAATGAGCTGTTGAACAAGCTCTTCAACTGATCGCCCGCCACCTCAAGTCCTCAAAATGATGCCACCAGTCGGTGAATATCAGCGGGGTATTTTTTGTGGACCCATGTCTGAAATTTTGGCCCGCGCAAAGATTGGGGTCGGGCATGAGTGCGCCGCGGGTTTGGTGATGGCTCGCGCGATCATGGCGGCCAAACATCGACCCTAGAGCAAACTCATATGTTGAGCCCGGTAAATCGGCTCGCTGTGCGGCGCGGCCGTATCGTTCGCAAGGTTTGGGGGGACCACCCAACTCGTGACTGCTAGGACGAACACCGCCAACGCAAGAACCAACGCGAACCTAAATGCGAGGCTATCTGGGTTCTGTGCCATGTCTGCCTCCTGGCACCAGAGTGTCGAGAAAATCGCGAGAGATGTGTGAACCGCTTCACACTCGCAGAAATAGACTTCCTACAGCACACTCCATGACACGTTATCAAAGGGCAACCACCATAAGACGTGGTGGCTGTGCCCCGGCACCGTTGCGCCCGATCAGTTTCGCGCTATTGATCATCTCATGATCGCAATGCGCATGATTGTCTCCCCCGAGGAGCCGGGAGCAGCTCCCCGGCTACCTTATGCTGAGCCTTCGTCAGATGGTTTGCCTCAGCGATTAGTGGCGGAGGCTCGCGATTTCGTCCTTTACCAGCAACTTGCGGCGTTTCAACTCAACGATTTGAAGATTGTCGATCGACGGATGAGCACGGGCTTCGGCAATCTCCGCTTTCAGGGCCCGATGCCGTCGTTTTAGTTCCGCAAGATGCGCTTCCATGGACATGTTGGAGGTCTCCTGAGTCAGATCGCGGGCGTGGCCGGGCGGCTCTGGCAATGGTTCGGCCTGCGACGAACACCCGATCCGCAATTTCACACGCCGCCTTCTAGCCGTGGGTGTGCTTGGATACCGAGGCGCAAATTTACGTGGAGTGTTGCGCTTTCAACACAGTCCAGCGCAAATTCGATAACCATTCCTTAAGGGTCGAGATTCGTCCCTGCGCCAGCCTGGCAGTGGGGCAGCTGGTAAGACCAGTGTTGAGCTCAGCCGTTCTCGATCCAGGACATGATATGCTCGGCCAGCGCATCGCTGTTCTTCTCAAGCATCATCATGTGGCCATTGCCTACGATCCCGCGATCGCCGAGATAAATGAAATCCGCCTTCGCGCCGTTCTGGTTGAGCCACTCGACGATGGATTCGTCGAGCTTGCGCGGATGATCGACGTCTTCGGTTCCGGTCATCACCAAGATGCGCTTGCCGCGATAGTTAGACAGATCGGTGACCTTGAGCTGGCTGCCGCGAATGTTGCGGCGCTGGTATAGCAGCCGCGGTGGGATCGGAATGAGCGACGAGGCATAGACCCCGATATGCTCGCGCGGAAACTCCGTACTCTTGCCGACCAGCTTCACCTCGACAAAGTTCCGGTCGGAAACGACAGGCTGTTTGAGGTTGATCGTCAGCGTGACCGAGCTGCGAACCACCACCGTATCCCCGGTTTCGCTGATGATGTCGGACACGGCCTGGATATTGCCAGGCGCTCCGGGAGCGACGGCCACCACCTTGGCGATGTGCTGGCCATAATTCTCGATCAGCTTCCAGCCATACGCGCCGGACATCGAGTGCGTCATGATGATCGCCGGTTGGCCGAGCGAAGCCACGACCTTACCGAGCCCTTCGACCACGACTTCGCCGGTCAGATCGTCAAAGGGGATGTAACCGCTACGCCCGACGCCGGGCCAGTCCGGCACCACCACTTTGTACCCAGCCCGCACGAAGGCACGAGCCCAGCCGGGACGTCCATCAGCGGTCGCGAGATAGCAAGCGCCGGTATGGGCGCCACCGGAGATCAGCACCATTGGCGGCTTCTTCGCTCCCCCTGCAGGTTCCAAAACCTCGTAGTAAGTCGGAGGCGACTCGATCAGGCCGGATGAATAGTTCACCGGCCCACCGCCCCGCTCGTTTGCGGCCGCGCTCTGGTCTGATGTCATGAGCCCCACGCTGGCCGCGGCTGCCAAGGCGAATTCGCGACGCGAGATCGTATCCTTGTGCAAGGCACCTTCCCCACAATTGACTTGATCCGAGATATCCAGACGACCTCAAGGTCGGCGTGAACGATAGCATTCTGCTGAGGTACTCGGAAGCCAAATGGCGGCTTCCCAGACTTTCCGGTGTCCAAATCCCGCGGATTTTTTCGCAGCGCCCGGCCTCGGGTGACTTGGGCTGTTGCGGCGTTATTTTGCCTTTTGGGCATCTCACGCGCTCTGATCTCGTGCGTATCCTGTATGAACGAGCGCGACTATCATCGGTCGATGTACGCTTCGTGATGGCCATTGATGCCCTCGAAGATCAGGGCTCGGACGTGCGGGTGGCATTTACGGATGACAGTTAAGGTCGCATTATATTTGTTTATCCGCTCGGCGAGGGTCTGCTCGCCCCCGGCGGGAGATCCTGGCCAACAGCTCTCGCGTCAGAGTAAGGTGTCAACCGACCAGAGAGGAATGACACATGAAAGCGCCGATTGTTGCGGTCCTGCTGTCCCTCGCCTCGAGCGCGCCCGTTCTCGCGGGTACGTTCGTTTACGTCTCCAACGCCGAGGACGGCGATATCGGGATGTACACGCTGCAAGCGGACGGTTCGCTGCAGCCGGGACAGCGCTTCAAGGCGACAAAGCTCGTGATGCCGATGGCGGTGAGCCCGGACAAGCGCTTCCTCATCGCTGCCGTGCGCTCCAAGCCGTTCCAGGCGTACAGCTACAGCATCGACAAGAGCTCAGGCGCGCTCAACCTCGTCGG
>WNFS01002125.1_pt1 | contig 15017 bp, 17 predicted proteins | sample 5400141 | NCBI WGS metagenome assembly WNFS01 (sample SAMN13153358, study PRJNA577476) | soil metagenome | isolation source: 60 cm saprolite under Madrone tree | place: USA:California | collected 2016-06-14
CTTGCGCGAACGCCAGCGGCGACGCGCCCAGCAACACGGCGAGCCCCACAGCGCAACCCGTGATCCATATCCGCATGGTCAGTCCCCTTTAACGATGGCGCTACGGTTCCCCCATCATGGCATCGGCGTCAACCTCGCATTATGAATGCGGACAAATTAATGCGATGAATTGCCAATCCGGTGACCCGCGAGGCCCGCATCATGCCCGACAATCCCATCGCCGATCCGCTCGCCTGGCGCTCCTTCAAGACGCCCTCCTTGGCGGACCTGGAAGTTCTGGCGCGGGAGGTCTTCGCGCGCCTGCCGGTCAAGTTCCGGGCCTTGTGTGAGGGATTGGTCATCCAGGTTCAGGATTTTGCCACCGACGAGGTGCTCGACGACATGGGCATCGAAAGCGAGTTCGACCTGATGGGCCTGTTTCAGGGCGTTGGCCTGCCGTTCCGATCCCAGAGCGCGCCGGTGCAAATGCCGAACATGATTTGGCTCTATCGCCGCCCGATCCTGGATTACTGGGCCGAGCACGACGAAACGCTCGGCGCCATTGTGGCTCATGTGCTGGTGCACGAGATCGGCCACCATTTCGGACTGTCCGACGACGATATGGAAGCGATTGAAGCGGCGGCCGGATGAAACCAAGGTAGCGGATCGACAGCCAATGACTGCCCTCGAAAACCTTGGCGCCTTCGTCGCCCGTTGCAAAGCGCCGTCGCCACGACTGCGCGAAATTCTTGAGCTTCACGTTGCCGACATCGTCGGCGCCTGGATCGCAAGCCTGCCCACGCCCGAAGGCGCGGCGCTCTTGCGCTGGCGCGCCGCAGCAGTCCAAGGCGCGGCGCCAGGCTCGATCCACCGGTTGCGGCTCGACGTTGCGACCCACTGCGCCCTCGCGCGGCTGAGCGAAGTGGACGATATCCATCTCGCTTCGACGACGACGCCGGGAGCGATCGTGGTGCCGGGCGCAATTGCAATTGCGGCCGCCCTGCGAGACCGCGATCCCGATGCCTTGGCGGCCGCCATGATAGCGGGCTACGAGGTGATGGTGCGGTTCGGGCAGGCCATCAATGGCCCGTCAGTTCTCTATCGCGGCATCTGGCCGACTTATTTCGCCACGCCCCTCGGCATCGCTGCCGTCGCGGCCCGCCTCCTCGATCTCGATGCTCAGCAGTGCGCCCACGCGCTGGCGTTGGCACTGGTACGGTCCGCTCCCGGTGCCGGGCATCATAACTTGACCACCACCTCGCGCTGGCTCGCGGTGGGCCAGGCTGCCGAAGCCGGTCTCGCGGCGGCGCTGGCGGCGCGCGCCGGCTTCACTTCGGATCTCGGCTTGCTGGATGGCGGATACCTCACCGGCGTGTTCGACCTGAAGCCAGACGTGGCCGTGCTGACGGAAAGGCTGGGAGAGCGTTTCGGACTTGAAGAGGTCGCGTTCAAGCCCTGGTGCGCCGCGCGCCAGACCATGGCGGCGACGCAAGCCTTGATCGAGATCATCTCCTCCGGAATAGCGGTTGACACCATCGCCCAGGTAACGGCATTGGTGCTGCCGCCGCATCGTCGCATGATCGACCATGGAATCACGGTCGGCGACCGCGCATCATTCCTCACCAGCCTGCCCTATCGCCTCGCGCTCGCAGCGCTCGCCCCACATGCGGCGTGGGATGTCGGACAAGCGGGCACGGATGTGCCGGGTCCTATCCGCGCCTTCATGGATCGCGTTGCGGTCGCGCCCGACGACGCCTTACTTTCGAACTTTCCCTCACGATGGCCGGCCCGCATTGAAGTCATGACGTCATCGGGCCGCTACGAACGGACCGTGACGGATGTGCCAGGCGACCCGGCGCGACCGTTCGATGCAAATGCGGTGCGGGAAAAGTTCCGCCGATTGGCGGGGGCCGTGATAGGCGCCGCGGCCTCTGAACAGATGCTGGAGCGCGCCTTCGGGTTACCAAGCGGCGCAGCCGACGCCGCAGGGCTGCTCAAGCAAATCGAAGAGATCGGCAACGTCCGGCGACGCTAGTGTGGTGACTCTAACACTTGTTTCCGTCATTCCGGGTCCCAAGCGCGCAGCGAGGGAGCCCGGGAATGACGCCGATGGGTATGTAAAAAACGGGACACACATCGCGTCCCGTCCTTTCCTTGCTACAAAGTCGCGGCGGTTGCTGCGTTCGTTAAGTGAGGCCGCCAAGAACCGGCGGGGTCAGGTCCCCACGGCGTCGCGCACGCATTTCTTGGTAAAGCTCGACTTCGCCGCGCCAGCGAGCTTCTTGTCGGACGCCTGGGACGTGCAGGCGGCCGTTGCGTCCTTTTCGCATTTTGTCAGGAAGCTCTTGAGCGCGGCGCCGGCAAGCTTCTTGTCGGACGCCTGGGCCTTGCATGGCGCGTCTTGCGCAAAAGCGGTCGCCGCGAATGTCGAAAGCAGTGCGGCGAGCAACATCTTCTTCATCGGATTCTCCTTAAGATTGTGTCAGGGAATCCTCCCCCGGCCGAGCTTAGCGGCGAGGCGGTTGTATACCCGAGACTATGCAAAAATCCAGCGTGGGAGGGACAAAACTCGTAGCAGTTCCCACTTGGTCATGATCCCGACCGAGATCGCGCCGGGACAGGCCCGGCGAGCCGATCGCCGTCCAGCGTTAGCGTGACGCATCTGCGGCGACATGAAGGCCGCATTCCTTTTTTGTGGCGTCTTCCCACCACCAACGGCCGGCGCGCTCAGGCTCGCCGGAGCGCACCGCGCGGGTGCAAGGGGCGCAGCCGATCGACAAAAATCCTTTCTGGTGCAGCGCATTGATCGGGACCTCGTGGGCGGAGGCTAACTCTTCCAAAGCCTGGCGGGACCAATCGACAAGCGGGTTGAACTTGAGGAGATCGCGCTCTCGATCTGCCATCACGAACCCGACTTTCGCCCGATCTGCCGATTGCTCGGCACGCAGGCCGGTGATCCATCCTTGCGCGCCCGCGAGCGCCCGCTTGAGCGGCTCGACTTTTCGTACGTCGCAACAGGCGATACGCGCCTGTTTGGCATAATAGAATCCGTTGATGCCTTGGGCCGCGATGAGGTCTTCGAGCGCCGCCTGGTGCGGATAGACCGCCCGGATGCGGCAGCCATAGCGCCGCTCGGTTTCTTCCCAGACCGTATAGGTTTCCGGAAACAGCCGGCCAGTGTCGAGCGTGACCACATCGATATCGAGCCCGGCGTCGCAGATGTGATGAAGAATGACCTGATCTTCCAGCCCGAAGCTCGTGGTGAAAACGATGGCTCCGTCGAGCCCCTCGCGGATAGCGGCAAGCCGCTCGGCCAAACTCAAGCCGGCGAGCGCGCGATCGAGAGAGGCCGCCCGCGCAGCGAGAGCCTGGGATTTCTCCGCGGCAACCGGAAAGGTTTGGGACTCATCGTCGAGTGCGAGCACCAGTCCGCCGCCCGCGATGTAGCCGCCGACATCAAGCACGATACGCCCGGTGCGCGGACTGGCCTCGTACTGATCGGCCGCAATCGGGTCGGCCAACGTAATCTCCACGTCGCCGATGTGATTTTGCTTGAGATGATTTTGGCCGCCGGCGTCGCGGTTCGCTGCCGACTGGTCACCCGGATCAAGCACATTCCCGATCTTCGCGATGGTGCCGCGGGTCTCAGCGGATCCAATCCGCACCGACACAGATGCGCCTGTGGCGAGGGGGGAGTCGTGCAGCCAGAAGATCCGCGCTTTCAGGCGCCGCCCCGATGGGGCCTGACGTTGCGCAGGTGCGATCATGTCGCCGCGGGCGATAAACAGCTCGCGGTCGAGCATGATGCCGACCGATTGCCCGGCGCCGGCGTGACGCGGCCCCGCGCCGTCGTTGCCGGGCCACGTCTCGATGCTGCGCACGACCGCGCGTCTGCCCGAAGGCGCCACCGCAATTTCGTCGCCGACCGCGATAAAGCCGCTTTGAATCCGGCCCGCCACGATGCGGCGATCATCGAACCGATAGACGGCTTGCACCGGCAGCCGCAGCGGCAACGCGGTTGCGGGCCTCTCCGGCGCGAAGCGGTCGAGGGCCTCGATCACGGTTGGTCCCCGGTACCATCCGATCGCAGGGGTTCGTTCGACCACGCCGTCGCCGTGGCGCGCCGAAATCGGGATGACGGCCGCGGGCTTGAGCCCCAAGTCGGCGAGATGCGCCGTAATTTCGGCATCGATTTCGCGGAAGCGGCCGTCGTCGTAGCCTACACGGTCCATCTTGTTGATGACCACGACCACTTCCCGGATGCCGAGCAGATGCAACAGATAGACATGCCGCAGCGTCTGCTCGCGCACGCCTTCGGCCACATCGACGAGGAGGAGCGCGGCGTCTGCCTGCGATGCGCCGGTGACCATGTTGCGCAGGAATTCGGCGTGCCCGGGAGCGTCGATCAGCACGAATTCGCGCGCGGGCGTGCGAAATCGAATCTGGCTCGTATCGATGGTGATGCCCTGATCACGCTCAGTCTGCAATGCGTCGAGCAGGAACGACCATTCGAACGGCATGCCGCGCCGGGTGCTGACCGCCTTGAGCTCATCGAGCTTGCCGTCCGGCAGGCTTCCGGTTTCGGACAGCAATCGTCCGATTAAGGTCGATTTGCCGTGGTCGACGTGACCGACGATGACGATGCGGACCAGCGGACGAGAAGGGACTTGCAGTTTCGGCGGGATGACGACTTCGGCGGCGACATGAGCATTCATAGCGGTGTTACTCGATGACGAGAGGGGAAACCGGCTACTTAGAGATATCCAGCGACGCGCAATCGCTCGAAAGCGTCCTCGGCCTCGTGATCCATGGCGCGGCCGGCGCGTTCGGGGGTCCGCGTCGTATCGAGCTCGGCAACGATCTCGTCGATCGAGCGCGCCTGCGACGGCACCGGAAACGTGATGTCGGCATCGCCAAGCGAGCGATAGCGTTTGCCGTTTTGGGCGAGATAGAGCGGAATGATCGGGATGCCCTCACGCCGGGTATAGGCCCAGATGTCGGCCTCGGTCCAATGGAGGATCGGATGGACCCGCAAATGGGCACCGGCCGGAAGCCGGGCATTGAAGTGATCCCAGAATTCCGGCGGTTGATCGCGCACGTCCCAGCGGCCCTCAAGGCCGCGCGGCGAGAACACCCGCTCCTTGGCGCGGGTCGCTTCCTCGTCGCGGCGAATGCCGGCGAACACGCCATCGAAGCCGTGTTTGGCAAGGGCAAGTTTCAACCCCTCGGTCTTGCGCGCGGCTGACCGCGCGGCCGGCGGCAGTGTGGGGTCGACGGCTTCAAGCGGCGGGCAGGGTTCAACGATGAGAGTGAGTCCCCATTCGCCGGCATAGCGATCGCGAAATGCGTACATCTCGGGAAATTTCTTTCCCGTATCCACGTGCATGGCGGGGAACGGCACGTGACCAAAGAAGGCCTTGCGGGCCAGCCATATCATCACGTTGGAGTCCTTGCCGAGCGACCACAGCAGGGCGAGCTTCCTCATGCGGGCGAACGCCTCGCGGAAGATGAAGATGCTCTGGGCTTCAAGTTCGTCGAGCCGGTCCATGGATCACTCCGAGCCCGGCGCCAGGCGGACGCGCAGCCCGCTGAGGTTTGACGACATCAGAATTTGACAGCAAAGCCGGGACGTCGGCTCGACCCCAAAAGCTTCGTCCAGCCGGTCTTCCTCCTCGACGGTCGGAGGATGCAGACGCTCGATCCAGGGCGGATCGACGTAGACATGGCAGCCCGCGCAGGCGCAGGCGCCGCCGCACGTCGCCCTCAGGTCGATGCCCCAGTCACGGATAATTTCCATGACGCGCCAGCCACCGATCGCCGGCAGAGCGTGCTCGCGGCCGCGGTGATCAACCACCAGAATGAAAATTTCATCTAAGGGCCCTTGTCTGGGAACTTGTTTCAAGATCGACCCCAATGCTGAAAGAATTATTTTCTATTTGAGCGAAGTTTGTAATATCTATATAGAATTCCATTCTCGTCAATGGGGAATTTTAGCAGATGCGTTTCCCGCTGAGTCTTTCCGTACCCGAGCCTCAACGGGTCAATGAAATCCAATCGCCGAGCGAAATCCGCAGCAGCCTGTTCCGCCGCCATGAGGGGCATGGCCGATCATTTATAAAGGCCGTAAGTTGGCGTACCGTCGGCACCATCGACACATTCATCATCAGCTTCTTCATCACCGGCAAAGCAAGCCTCGCCGGCGGCATTGCCGCTGTCGAGGTGGTGACCAAGATCATGATCTATTATTTGCACGAACGCGTGTGGGCTTTGGTACCCTGGGGACACCGCTAAGCCCACCACAGCGTCGCAGCAGTCGGACCCGGAGCGGGTTTCGATCGCATTGAATCACGGACTTGCGTCGTCGCCGGGCTTGTCCGGGCGACCCCGAGCTTTCATGCATGGAGCAAATAATCGAGGTAGCCGGGACAAGCCCGGCCACGACTCCGCAGAGGCGCTCAGTGCTTCAACCTGACTGGAATCCACTCTACAAACCAACACGACCGGCCCACAAAGCTCGCATCTGATACTGACGGGATCGCTATGCCCTCAACTCCCGCCGAACTGTTCGCATTCCTCGACCGGATGGACATCCCCTACTCCACCGCGTCCCACCCGCCCTTGTTTACGGTCGAGCAATCCCGCGAGTTGCGCGGCACAATCCCGGGCGGGCACACCAAGAACTTATTTCTCAAGGACAAACGCGGCGCCTACTATCTGGTGGTGGCCAGCGAAGACGCCGCGATCGACATGAAGGACCTCCACCGGCGGCTGGGCGCCAAAGGACGGTTCTCGTTCGGATCGGCAGACGCCCTACGGGAGCTGTTGGGGGTGGAACCTGGCTCGGTTACTCCCTTCGCCGCCATCAACGACGTTGCCGGCAAAGTTGCGATTGTGCTCGACGCCGCTATGTTGGCCCATGAGGTTTTGAATTATCATCCCCTCGTCAACACCATGACCACCTCCATCTCGCGGGCTGGCTTGATGACGTTTCTTAAGGCCTGTGGTCATGAGCCCCGCATCGAAACCGCCTCGGACGCCCCCTATTTGCCCTCCCGGGCAAGCGGGGGAGGGTAAATCGATATCCCCTCCCTCGCTTGCGCGGGAGGGGAGCGGCTTTAAAGTTGCGATTGCAATCAGGTCGTTGCTCACCATTTAATCAAAATCTGTATGAAGGCCCATGCCTCTCGAGAGACTAAAGAAAGGTCGATTTGATGGATGTCGGGGTTGCGGCGGCGACAGCCGATGGTCTGGTCAGGGACACCACAACACAGACCTTCAGGAAGGACGTGCTCGAAGAGTCGCGTCGGCAGCCGGTCCTGGTCGACTTCTGGGCACCGTGGTGCGGACCCTGTAAACAGCTCACGCCGATTCTGGAAAAGGCGGTGCGCTCCGCCAGGGGAGCGGTCAAGCTCGTCAAGATGAATATTGACGAGCACCCGACCGTAGCGGGTCAAATGGGAATCCAATCGATCCCGGCCGTCTTCGCCTTCGTCAATGGTCAGCCCGTCGACGGTTTCATGGGAGCCTTGCCGGAAAGTCAGGTGACTGCCTTCTTGGAGCGCCTGACCAAGCAGGAGATCCGCAGCGAGGAAAAGGAGCTGCTCAAGTCGGCCGACGCCGCGCTGGTGGCGGGAGATGCGGCTGGAGCGGCCGAGCTATATTCCGAGGTTCTCGCGGGCGACCCGGCCAATGTGCACGCGCTTGCAGGTCTCGCCCGATCATATCTGGAGACCGGCAGCATCGAGGAGGCCAAACACACTTTGGCACAAGTGCCGGAGGCCAAACGCAACGATACCGCAGTGGCGGCGGCTCGTGCCGCCCTTGAAGTCGCCGAACAGGCGGCTCATCTTGGACCCGTTGCCGAGCTGGAACAGAAGGTTGCCGCCAACCCGCTCGATCACCAGGCGCGCTTCGACCTTGCCATTGCGTTGAACGGAAATAGCCGCCGGCAGGAGGCCCTCGACCAATTGCTCGAGATCGTGCGCCGCGACCGTAAATGGAATGACGACGCTGCCCGCAGGCAATTGGTTCAATTCTTCGAGGCGTGGGGCCCGACCGACGAACATACGGTGTCGGGGCGACGGCGGCTGTCGTCGATCCTTTTTGCCTGATCGGTTCGGGTTGGCGTGATGGACCCTTCTCTACCCTTCTCGGCACGCGGAGAAGAGTAGAGAAGGCAGCGCTAGCCACTTCGGAGTACGGCGATGCCGATGAATGCGGTCTATCGCGGTCCCGCCGATTTGCCGGGGACGATACCGGTGTTTCCCCTGCCCGGAGCACTGCTGCTGCCGCGCGGGCAAATGCCGCTGAATATTTTCGAGCCACGCTATCTTGAAATGGTGGACGACGCTTTGCGCGACGGCCGCAGGCTGATCGGGATGATACAACCCGACACCGCCCATCCGGGTGCCGAGGATCGGCCGAACCTTTACAAGGTCGGCTGCGTCGGCCGCATCACCCAATTTGCCGAAACCGGCGACGGCCGCTATCTGCTGCAACTGACCGGCGTTGCGCGTTTTCGCATCATCGGAGAATTGGCGGTGGCGACGGCCTATCGCCAATGCCGCGTCGACTTCTCGCCTTTCGGTGACGATTTTATTGCCCGCAAGGGCGAGGAGCAGGTCGATCGCAAAGCGGTGCTGGCGGCGCTCACGGCGTTTCTCAAAGCGAACAATCTCAAAGCCGACTGGCAAGGAATCGAAAACGCCCCTAATGAGGCCCTGGTGAATGCGCTTGCCATGATGTCGCCCTACGACCCGGCGGAAAAACAGGCGATGCTGGAAGCTCCCGATCTAAAGACGCGCGCCGAAATCCTAATCGCGGTCACCGAAATCGCCCTTGCCAAAAGCCGCACCGAGGGTGACCCGCCGCTACAGTAGCGCCGCGGGCCTGCGGCCGGCATGGAGCGCAGCGCAATGCCGGGAAGGCCGGTTCGTACGGCACGGCCGGCCCGAGGTTACCCTCCGCTCCGTCCAGGCTAAAGGGGGTAAGTAGGCGACTGACTTGAACGCGGGCCTGGAAACCTGGATAACCTGTCTCTGCCCCAAGAAGAACCCGGTGGACCGTGCCATGAATTCCGCATCGAGTGATCGCCCATCAAACACTATCGACCCGAAGCTCCTGGAAATTTTGGTGTGCCCCCTGACGAAAGGTCCGCTGGAGTATGACGCCGAGAAGCAAGAGCTGATCTCCCGCTCCGCCAAACTCGCCTATCCGATCCGCGACGGCATTCCGATCATGCTGCCGGAAGAGGCGCGTCAGCTTGAGTAGAGCGTCACCTCTCCAGCGTCATGCCCGCGCTTGTCGCGGGCATCCACGTCTTTTCTTGCGGGCTTTCAGCTAAAAGACGTGGATGGCCGGGACAATCCCCGGATCAAGTCCGGGGACGGCCATGACTCCGAATGAATGGTTCCACCAACTTACGGAAAGACTACATGCTCAAAATCTGGGGAAGGAATACGTCGTCAAACGTTCAGAAGGCGATGTTCGCGATCGGCGAGTTGAAGCTTGCGCATGAGCGGATCGACATCGGCGGTGCCTTTGGCAAGAACAGGGAGCCGGCTTACCTCGCCATGAATCCCAACGGGCTTGTTCCGACCCTTGAGGAGGACGATGGCTTTTTGCTGTGGGAGTCAAACTCCATCATTCGATATCTCGCCGCCAAGCATGGCGCCGGCACGCTGGAACCGTCGGATCCGCATGCGCGTGCGCTCGCCAATAGATGGATGGATTGGCAACTCTCAGTGCTCGGTCCTGCCCTGACGCCGGTGTTCTGGGGCCTGGTCCGAACGCCTGCCGAGCAGCGCGACCACAAGGCGATCGCCGACGGCAAGGTCAAGACGACGGCGGCGGTGAAGATTTTGGACGAGCAGTTCGCGAAGACGCCCTACGCAGCCGGCGATATGTTTTCCATGGGAGACATTCCGATCGCCATTATGTCCTATCGCTATCGCGAGTTGGTGCCCGAGCGCCCGGCGTTTCCGAATTTTGAGCGCTGGTACGCGGCGATCGCATCACGCCAAGCTTTCCGCGACCATGTGTCGAGCGTGCCGATAACCTGATGTTCCGTTTCTAAGTTTTCTCACCGTTGTCATCGCCTGCGAGAGAGCGTGTAAAATAATCTGACCTCATCCTGGGGAGCGCCGCTTCTTAGCGGCGCGTCTCGAAGGATGGCCACCGGCTCGGCTGTGCCTGTTGCCATCCTTCGAGACGGCCGCCCATCCTTCGACAAGCTCAGGAGGGCGGCCTCCTCAGGATGAGGGGCTTTCAATTTCTTCACACGCTCTTTAGGGGGCGTGACAGGTTGGGAATGAACGTCACAGTCACAACGCTAACGACTCCCCCCGCAACAGCTTCGGTACTTCGCCTGTAAGTCCCGCGGCTTCGCGGATGAACAGACGCTTGAGCGCCGGAAAGCGATCTACGAGGCCGAGGCCGAGGTCGCGGGCGAGCCTCACCGCGTCTGACGGGTTGGTGAACAGCCGGTTGAGGCCGTCGGTTGAAACGCACATCGTCATGGTGTCGAAACGGCGCCAGCGCTGATAGCGCTCCAGCACGATGGCGTCGCCGGGATCAAGGCCTGCTCGCACTGCGTCGACGACGGCCTCCGCGAGCGCCGCCACGTCGCGCAGCCCCATGTTCAATCCCTGTCCGGCAATCGGGTGGATGACGTGCGCGGCATCGCCGACCAGGGCCAGCCGATCCGCGATGAAGCTGCGTGCCACCCACAAGCCGAGCGAATAGGCGCGCCGCGGCCCCGACACAACAATATCGCCGAGCCGCAGGCCGAACCGTCTCTCCAACTCATGGTGAAAATCATTGTCGGGCAGAGCGACGATCCGTTCGGCCTCCTCGGTCCGCTCGGTCCAGACAATCGAGGAGCGATTGTGACACAGCGGCAGGATCGCGAAGGGACCAGAGGGGAGGAAATGCTCTTCAGCTCGACCGTGGTGACTTCTCTCATGGGCGACCGTCGTCACTATCGCGGATTGTTCGTATGACCAGCCGTAGGTCGCAATGCCGGCGCGCTCGCGCAGCCGCGAACGGGCGCCGTCCGCTGCCACGAGGAGCTTGGTCCTGATCGCCGCACCATTGCGAAGCGTGACATTCATGCCGGATGTCTCAGCGGCGAAATCCGCCACTGCCGTCGCGATGAGAGCGACGCCGGCCGATACCGCCTTAGCGGAAAGCGCAGCGACCAGCCGACCGTTCTCAATCATGTGGGCGAACGGTTCACCCGGTTCGATCTCACCCCCGAAAGTCAGGAATACGGGCCGCACCGCATCATGGACGCGACTATCGGTGATCACCATGTCGAGGATGGGCTGCGCCTCCTCGGCCACCGCGTCCCAAACGCCGAGTGCCTCGAACATGCGGCGCGGCGCGGCCGCGATTGCGGAAGCCCGAACATCGCGTCCCGCTTGGCCAACCGCCGGATCGGCCAAGGTGACGGTAAAATTCACGCCAAGGGCCTGGCGCAGCGCGATGGCGAGCGCAAATCCGGCAAAGCCGCCGCCCGCGATCAGAACGTCCGAACGACCGTTGAGGTGTGCTGGCAAATTCGATGGCCTTTCAGCGGAGCATTTCTCGACTGGTTGACTCTCCCCGTGTCATTGCCCGGCTTGACCGGGCAATCCAGTATCCACGGCCGGTGGTTACTAGATCGCCCGGTCAAGCCGGGCGATGACAGCCCAGAGGCAGGTCACCATCAGCTTGTCACCATCAACCTATTGACTTCGATTGGGTCCCAAGCGTGACTGCGACAAATGGCCAAGTCCGTCTGTGCGTCACGTTTGCGTACCGGATGCCGACCGATTGGGACGATCTATGACCTCTGCCGTAAAGGACTTGCTTGCCATCCTCGATCTCGAACCTATCGAGGTAAATCTGTTTCGAGGCCGTTCGCCGCAAGTGGGCTGGCAACGCGTTTTCGGCGGCCAAGTCATTGGCCAGGCGCTGGTGGCCGCCTGCCGCACGGTCGACGAGATTGCGGACCGGCCGCCGCATTCGCTCCATGGTTATTTTTTGCTGGCTGGCGATCCCAACGTCCCCATCATCTACGAAGTCGACCGCATTCGCGACGGCCGCAGCTTCACCACGCGGCGCGTCGTGGCGATCCAGCACGGTCATGCGATCTTCGCCATGGCCGTCTCATTCCACGGCAGCGAGCCGGGACTGAGCCATCAAGCCGAAATGCCCAAAGTGCCGGGCCCGGAAGAGCTGCCGAGCGACCTTGAGATCCGGCAACGGGTCCTGCCGATGATGCCCGATCCGATACGGCGCTATTTCGAGCGCGAACGGCCGATCGAACTTCGTCCCGTCGAATTCGAGCGTTATCTCGGCAATAGATTTCCCGACGGCCGGTTCAATGCGTGGATACGCACCACCGGTGCGCTGCCGGATGTGGCCGCGATCCATCAATGCGTGCTCGCCTATGCGTCGGATCTGATGCTCCTCGACGCCGCCCTGATCCGGCACGGACGCACCGTGTTTGACAAGACCATCATGGCGGCGAGCCTTGATCACGCATTGTGGTTTCATCGACCATTCCGGGCTGACGAATGGCTGCTCTATGCACAAGACAGCCCCAGCGCCGCCGGCGCGCGGGGTTTTGCGCGGGGTTTGATCTTTACCCGGGACGGAACGCTGGTCGCATCGGTTGCTCAGGAGGGCTTGTTAAGGGAGCGACGTGAAAGGTGACGATCTCACCGCCACGCATAATCGCCTAAAGTCTGTGCAGAGCCTCATCCCAACCCCGCTTATGCCCGCCTTATGAACGATTCCTTTTGCCGTAAAATATAGCATCTGGCATAATTTTGAACATATTGGTGCAGCGGCGCCTGCCGGCCGGACGCGCAGGGCAAGAAGATGTCTGCGTCCGTACGTTACGGCGGGCACGATTGGAGGGGGGCCAATGAAGCTCATCATCGCCATTATCAAGCCATTCAAGCTTGACGAAGTCCGGCAGGCCCTGACCGGACTTGGGATAAGCGGTATGACAGTTACAGAGGTAAAAGGCTACGGTCGGCAAAAAGGACACACGGAGATCTACCGTGGTGCCGAATATACCGTGAATTTCCTGCCTAAGCTTCGCGTCGAAGTTGCCGTATCGGCCGGACAGGTCGACCGTGCCATCGAAGCGATTACGACGGGCGCGCGGACCGGACAGATCGGCGACGGAAAGATTTTCGTCACCGCGCTCGACCATACGGTGCGCATCCGCACCGGTGAGACCGACCGCGACGCACTCTAACCCCAAGCAATAGCGAGGAAATTCATGACCGTAACGTCGCGTCGAGCGGCCGTGCGCGCACTCGCCATAGCGCTCGGAACCATGGTGGCGTCGCCCGCTTTCGCCCAGCAGGGCAAGATCGACGGCGCCGACACTGCCTGGATGATCGTCGCAACCGCCATCGTGCTGATGATGACGATTCCCGGACTCGCGCTGTTCTACGCCGGAATGGTGCGCAAGAAGAACGTACTCGCCACCATGGCACAGAGCCTCGCCGCCACCGCGCTGGTGTCGATTCTGTGGATCGGGTTCGGCTACAGCCTGGCGTTCACCGGAGACGGTGCCTGGCTGGGATCGACCGACCGGTTGTTCCTGCGGGGTCTGGAAATGGACTCGATCAGCGCGCTGGCAAAATCGATCCCCGAAGCCTTGTTCATGCTCTACCAGATGACGGACGTTCGCCATCATCACGGTGGCGCTGGTGGCAGGCGCCGTCGCCGACCGCATGCGATTTTCCGCCTTCATGATATTTTCCGCACTGTGGCTGGCATTTGTCTATGTTCCAATTGCCCACTGGGTCTGGGGCGGCGGCTTCCTGGGCAGTGCCGGGTTGCTTGATTTCGCCGGCGGTACCGTCGTGCACATAAACGCGGGTGTGGCCGGATTGGTGGCCGCATTTATTCTGGGCCCACGACGAGGCTACGGCTCGGAAAATCTGGCGCCGTTCGATCTATCGATGGCCGTCGTCGGCACCGGACTATTGTGGGTCGGCTGGTTCGGCTTCAACGGCGGGTCCGCACTCGGCGCCAATTCCCGCGCCGTCATGGCGATCGCCTCGACCCATTTGGCGGCGTCTGCCGGTGCACTGACCTGGATGGCCTGCGAATGGTGGAGCCGCGGCAAGCCCTCGGTCCTGGGCATGGTCTCCGGTGCTGTGGCGGGGCTTGGAACCATCACCCCGGCCTCCGGTTTCGTGCTGGCGTGGCACGGTGTCGTGATCGGTATAGCTGCCGGCGCAATTTGTTTCTACGCCTGCACGACCGTCAAGCGCATCTACAAGTACGATGATTCGCTTGACGTATTCGGCGTCCACGGTATCGGCGGGGTGACTGGCACGATATTGTGCGGCGTGTTCGCAACCGCCGCATTGTCGGTTTCGCCCGAAAAAGCCTCACGGCAATCCAGGCCTTCTAGACGGCAACCCCGCACAAGTGCTGTCGCAGCTCTATGGAATTGCGGTCACCCTGTTGTGGTCAGGAGTAATCACCGTGATTTTGCTGAAAATAGTCGGGGCGTTGACACCACTACGGGCCTCGCAGGAGGAGGAGCGTGAGGGGCTCGATATTTCGCTTCACGGCGAGGCCCTTCAATAGCCGATATTCTGCCAGCGAGCGGTCGCATCGTCAGACTTCGGACAGAGACAAGATGCTTATTTGATCATCTGCCTATAAGTTAGCCAACGGACCGCCGATCGCTTTGTCTGCTCAACATTTAATCTGGACGTTCAAAGGTCGATCTCCTAATCGCGGCTTTCGGCGAGTCCGCTCGTGCTATGTGCCAGCGCAGCTCAACAAACTTTGAGGTTCTCGGCAAAGTTGGCACGGCGTTTGATTCCCTTCACCGCGGCGATCACTCACGCGGCCGACGGCCTGGGCTGAGCTCGCTGCATAGAGATCGCCCAATCTGGGGTCATCAGAACGGGCCTTAGCGGGGATGGAACCCATGAAAATCGTAGTGGCCATCATCAAGCCATTTAAGCTCGACGAGGTCCGCGACGCGCTTACCGCGATTGGGGTGCACGGTATGA
>WNFS01002131.1_pt1 | contig 15000 bp, 6 predicted proteins | sample 5400141 | NCBI WGS metagenome assembly WNFS01 (sample SAMN13153358, study PRJNA577476) | soil metagenome | isolation source: 60 cm saprolite under Madrone tree | place: USA:California | collected 2016-06-14
GACGCCGCGCGCTCGAGCATCCTTGCCCATCATTTCGCCGACGCGGCGGGCCAGGTCGACGTCCCAAGAAGCAGCCAATGCGATTCCTGCCGGATACGCCGTTGTCGGTCCGTAATCGTGCACTCCCAACGGACCGTCGGACATGCGCAGCGCGGGCAAACCGAGCCGCGGAAGCGCCTGGATGTAGAAGTCATTGATGCCGCCGATGAGCGTAAGTTTCTCGTCAAGGTTCATTTTCACAAGAAGCGCATCGACGCGTTTCTCGATTTCCGCCTTCGGAAGTTGCGTGGATTGCGCGAACACCGCTTGCAAGTTGCCAATGAGCAGAAGTGCACCAAGAATGATGCCAAGAAGCAATGCTTGCCGCGCCGCTCGAGAGGGTCTCGCGCTCATCGCTTATTTCTCCTCAATAATCGCAGCATCCCAAGGCTTCAGCGCTATGCTTTGCGCGCGCGCGACCGCAGATTGTGTAAGCAGATCGGCGCCGGGGCCATAAGCATAGGTGACCGTCTGCGGATCGCTCGAGTAATTCAGATAAAAGTGGAGCGCCTTGCCTTTGCGGTTGAGGCCGTGCTTTACGCGCACCGTTGTAGGGAGACTCTGATCGGGCCCCGTCAGCCCAGCCAGCTCCAGAACGTTCAGCAGCACTTCGGTTTGCAGCTTGTTGCTTAGAACCGTGCCCTCGTACGTCAAGGTGCCCTTACCAAAGGAGTTGCGGGTAATGGCAGGGTATTTTCCGAAGAAAGGATGATCGTAGTAAGCCAAAGGCTTGGCGGTATCCGGGATCAGCATCTCCGCCCACTCAGACACTCGGTTGTCCGCTCCCGCATGGAAGGGATCGTCTTTCAACGCAACGGTACGCTGCAAACTCGAAAACTCCTGATAGTGCACTCCGGCCGCCTCGCGCAAGGGCCCCGGGGCCATTTCCCAGCGCACGGCGGAATATTCGTTGCAGAAACCACTCTTAAAGCCCACCACAAGATGGCCACCGGCGTGAACATACTCCGCCAACCGCTTGAGCACCGCATCGCTGGCCACATACAGCGGAGGAACCAGGATCACTTTGTAGTTGGAAAGATTTGTGCTTTCCGGAAAAACGAAATCCGCGCCCAGGTTTGCGCGGTACAGCACTTCATACATTTGCCGTAGAATCGTGCGATAGTTCGCGTGGTCGCTGAACTTCATAAAGTCGATTCCGTACGAAGAATCGTTGCTATAAAGGATAGCGACATGATTCTTGCGTTGAATGTCCACGATTTCTGGACCGATACGCTGCAGCTCGTGCGCCGTGCGGCTGACTTCGTCGTAGGCCCTGCCGGGTTGCAAATCGTGGCCTAGCACACCCTTCCAGTAGGTTTCCTGGCCGTAATGTATGGAATGCCAGTGCCAGTATTCGACCATGTTGGCGCCGGATGCCGCATGCGTGTAAACATCCAGGCGGAGCTGCCCGTCGTACGGGGGATATTGTTCCTTGGAGTCCCACCCAATCGCTTCCGCATTGGTTTCGGTGATGAGATAGTTGGTATTTTTCAAGGACCGCGCGTAATCGCCGGCGTACGAGGAAGCCTCGCCGTCGAACTGGTCTTGCGTCCCGTGATATGGATTGGCGGCGGCGATGTCCAGCGTTCGAACGACGTCCCGCTCGTTCACTTCAGGCCTGGGCGGCCCCGCAAAATCGTGGGTGATGAACTGTTCCGGGCGCTTGTACTCGCTGACGATCTGCGATTGCCAGGCAAGAAAATCGGTGGTCAGCCACTGCGAGTAGCGCTCCCATTCCAGCTTCCAGCCCGGATTGATAATTCCATCGCGCGGAGGCAACTCCGACCAGTCGTTCAGTCGCTGGCCCCAGTAGTTCAGCCCCCAAACTTTGTTCAGCTCATCAACGGTCTTGAATTTCGATTTCAGATAGTTTTCGAATCCCACCTGCACATCATGATTCGCGGCATAGGCGGAAGAAGTCTCATTGTCGATCTGATAGCCAATGATCGCCGGATTGTTTTTGTAGTGTTCCACAATCTTCCGGATCACACGCTCGCAATAGAACCGGTACGTGGGATTGGCAAGATCGGTATTCTGGCGCAGGCCATAGTAAAGATACTGACCGCCCAGGCGGGTCACGACGATTTCCGGGTGCTTCTTATACATCCAGGCGGGAATGGAATAGGTCGGGGTACCTAGAATAATTCGAATTGCGGCTGCGTGAAGCTTTTCGACAACGCGGTCCATCCAGGCATACTCAAACTTGCCATCTTCGGGCTCCCATAGACCCCAGCTGGATTCGCCGATACGCACCACGGTGATGCCGGCTTTTTGCATGAGCTGGACATCCTGGTCCACCCGGTCGTAGGGCATATATTCCGGGTAATATGCGACACCGTAAAGTACCGTATCCATGTGATCCGGGCGGAAGGCCTCGCGGGTCTGCGCGTCTGCGGGCAACACTGCAAACGAAAGCGCCCACAGAAAAAATCCCGCTGCCTCGCCCGGCAAACGCCGGGTTCCCATCTTTCGACCGAAAATCATGAGCGGCCTTTCTCCATATTCATCGCTGTGGAATCGCGCTGCACAAAGTTGGTTTTCAGGACGTATTCGGTGCCCGTAGGGTTTGGCGTCTCGCGTTGAACATCTTGCAACAGCGCGTTAAACGCCAGCCGGCCGAGCTCCGACTGCGACATCTCTATGGTGGTTAGCGGGGGAAGAACGTACTGCGACAAGTGGATGTTGTCAAAGCCGATTACGGAGAGCTCGCTGGGGACGCTGACTTTGGCGGCATAACTCTTGTGCATCACGCCGATGGCGGTCATATCGTTCGAGCAGAGAACGGCCGTGGGCCGCGGCCGCAGGCTGAGCAGCTTTGCGCACGCCTCTCCCCCGCCCTCTAATGTGTGGTTGCCTTCAATAATCAATTGTGAATCGACGTGCATTCCAATTTCGGTCATGCAGCGTATGAACGCCTCTTTGCGGGCAACGGCGGACTTCAGCGTCAGCGGACCCGATATGAACGCAATCCGTTCGTGGCGCAATGCGGCGATATGCTGCACCGCCTGCCGGATACCATGGATATATTCGATCCGAATGTTACTGACGCGGGGACGCGGCGGCCCCACATCTACAAACACCAGCGGCACATTCCTCAGCTTGAGATCGTCGAGGAGGGACTCTTCCATGCCGAAGGTCATTACCGCAACGCCTTCGACGCGGTGTTCGAGCATGCGCCTCACCGACGTTTTCATTCGCTCCGGGTCGTGAATCGTCGATGTCACCAGAATCTCGTAGTTGTGCTGTACCGCTATGTCTTCGAACACGTGCACAATCTCGGGAAAGAAGGGATTCGTGATTTCCGAAACGATCAGCCCAAAGATGCGGCTGCGCCCGGAAACGAGGGCGCGCGCCTGCGTGCTCGGAAAATAGCCGAGTTCTTCGACAATCTTCCAAACACGCTTCGCAAGCTGCGGCTGCACGCTGGGATGCCGGTTAATCGTGCGCGACACCGTAGCGGTCGACACTCTTGCGCGTTTTGCGATTTCTCGGATGTTCATGGTTGGCTACATCATTTTTGTGGTTCGTGGCCCGCACTGCTGCACCCGTCCGACTGCGAAGCGCCGCGATCTGTTCTGTTGCACGACGGTGCGGCGTTTCCCCAGAAGTCGTGCCCACCGTTATTCTCGATGAGCTTGCCACTGCTCTTGGCCAGAGACTTTGGTTGCAATCGATATCCGGATAGCGTGTGCCGCCCAATCCCACCTTGACCCGCGTCGATCAAGCGCGGATCTGCTGTCAGCGCATGCGGATCATCGGCAAGAGCCTTCACGCCGTAATAGACATTCGCATCAAATACATTTTCCTTGCTGGTCCCGAATCCGGGCGCCGTCGAGTACGCGCCGTCAGAAGCGCGCGAAATTCCGTACGAAAACTGGGCGGTTCCCCCCACATAAAAAATGTTGTTGTACAAATATATTCTTTCGGTCCATCCGCCCCAATCTGAAAAAAGCAGCAGGTCCAACGTATGTTCGGGGCCAACGTAAATCGTATTGTTGTAAACCAGACTGTCCTTGACGGGCCCGGCAAGATTGATGCCCCTCGTGCGGTCATTCTGGCTGATGTTGTAGCGCACAATCGTCCCCGTGTTCCCGGCGCTCTCTTCGGGGCTGTGGCCGCCTTCATTGCAGATCAGCAGGAATCCGCCGTCGTTGTCGTGGCTATAATTGTATTGGATGACCGTATTCCGGCTGTTCCAGTCGGAATCGAATCCTTCGCCGTCCCGCTGTCCTTTTGTTCCGTAAGCCTCGTTGTACTGAATCACAGAATTGTCGGCGCTCCAGGCCCAGATCGCCACATTGTATCCATCCGACCGCTGATTCGCATGGCCGACCACGTTGTGTTCGACCAATGCGCCGTCCGTCGCCACCACCACGATCCCATCGCCCCCAATGTCGTGAAGCTGATTCCCGCGCACAACCACGCCCAGGCTGGGAAACCATTTCGAGCGCACCCACGAATCCGCCCAGCCGAAAATCCCGCTGCGGTCCACGTGATAGATTTCATTATTCTCGATGCGCAAATCCACGAACCGGCTGGGTTTCTTGTCGCCCACCGAAGTGTAGTTGATCCCGCCATTCGGCTTGACGCTGTCCACTCCATTCACGTCATGGATCGTCAGCGACCGAATATAGATATGGTGCGCCTCGCCGTAATTTTCCACCGCCACATGAACGGCACGTCGTTCGGCACGTTGTGCACCGGTGTTGGTGATCTCGAGGTCCTCAATTTCCCAAAATTCCTGGTTTTTTAGCAGCACCGCGTCCTCGGACAAACCATCGCCGTTAATCACCGGCTTCACTCCCCCGCCATACATGCTAACCGTGATCGGCTTGCCTTCCGCACCAGATCCTTTCGGCCAGAGTTGTCCCTGCCAGACGGAATTCGACTTCAGCAGGATGCGGTCACCGGGTACGAAGCGGGTGCCGTTCACTTTTGTCAGGCTCTTCCACGCCCCCTCAGAACTGGTGCCTGCGTTGGCGTCATTTCCGTCCCGTGAATCGACATAGAAGATCACGGGCGTTCTCGTCGCCATTTGGCCGGGTCCATCGGCGCCGCGAGCATCAACACAAACAAGACCCGTCAACGCCACGAAGATCCATAGTGCCCTCTGGCGTGATGAACTCACCTGTATAACGGTCCTCCCCGGAATAAATGGGCTGTGGAAGAGTCCGGGCATTCTTTCGAGTTCGTCCTCGACCTTCGCGAGATCACAGATGCGGCTTCCTTGTGGAGATCCGCGCTGCTCGTTGGACCGCGAGCTGCCCCAATTGACAGAACTAAGAGCTAGTCAGAACGTAAATCGCACCGCAAACTGGCCGGTTCGTGGCGCGCTATTCACGCCGGTAACGAAACCCAATGGCTGGCCAGCGCTAGCCTGAGCATGTCCGCCGCCGCAGCCCTGAATTCCGAAGTAGTGGCGATTGAAGAGGTTATAAAACTCTGTGCGAAACGAGAGCTTGTATTGCCCGTCCGAGCCCATCGAGAAGTACTTCAGAATACTGGCGTTCTCGTTTGCGCTGCCCGGGCAACGCAGCGCCGAAATCGCCGACGGGCCGGTTCCGAACTGTCCATAGGCTGGGGCAGTGACTACGTCCGCAGGCAGGTAGAAATCACTGGCCGGCGTCTGATCTGTAGGTGTTGGCGGCGTGTATTGGCCGCGCTTGAAAATCGGTCCGCTGAATCCGCTGAGATTAAAGTTGGGGTAAATATTGCCCCATCCTGCGTAATACGGATTGGGGACGCCGGCCTGGAAGGGCTGCCCGGAAGTGTAGAGCACCAATCCTGCAACTGTCCATCCACCGACTAGGCTGTTCACCAAACGTCCGCGGTTGGATATCCACTGGCGCCCCCTTCCGAATGGCAATTCGTAGGTCACCAGGCCCTTTACGACGTGGGTCTGGTCATAGTTTGTAATCGTGTGCGCAGCCTGAGCAATATTCGAGAAATCCTGGATCGGCGTGTAATCCGCATACGTTTCCTGGAATGCCGTATAGGTGTCCCCTTCTTGGCGAGATAACGTGTAGTTCAGGTCCATGGTTAAGCCTCGGCCCGCGCGCTTCTTCAGGTCGATGACCATGGAATTGTAGTAAGTCTGTGCGAGCGGCAAGCCCACATAGTAAAGCTGATCGTAATAGTAGGTATCCATAAGGCCCGCCAACTGCGGATAGGGAGCAATCGCCTGGTAAAGATCGCCGCAGAATCCCGGGTACGGATACTTGATCCCGAAGCTTGCCGCATTGGCGGCGCTGCAAACGTTATAACTATAGGGGTTGTACGAATTGCCCATGTTGATGAAGCCAAAAAACGTCTTAGCCGAGGGCTCGTTGTAATTGAGCGCGGTATCGGGTAAACGGTGGCCGCGGTTCCCAATATACGCTGCCTCTATTCGCATTGTCGGAGTGATCTCGTACTGAACGCCAATGTTGAACCCGTCGGTGTAACCGGCGCGCAAGGCCCGCGGATCGATACTTGCCACCACACAACAAAATTGCGTGATATCCACATTCTTGTTGCCTGGCACAAAGACTCCGGGGTAGCCGCTGTCCCAATTGAAGGCGGCGTTCGTCTGATTTGTGCCTTGGAATCCTGGGGCAAACCCGTAGGGCGTGCCTTCCCAATGCTGCGTCCCGATCGGCACATAGAGGATTCCGAATGAGCCTCGGAATACCCATTTCTTCCACGGGGAATACGCAAATCCCAATTGGGGTCCGAAATTCGTCGGGTATTCGTTCTTCTCAAAACTGTCAGACCCGTTTTTCGCAAAAACCAGTGTGCAGGGAATCCCCAACTTTGGGTCGATGGCCGTTAGGTCGAAGTTAGCCCAGTGGCCGTATTTCTCGTGAAAGCGGAATGTATATTCCCATCGAAGCCCCAAATTGAGAGTCAATTTGGGCGTCAACTTCCAATTGTCTTGTGCAAATAGCGAAGTGGCCTTCCGCCGTCCGTATAAGTCATAGGGCGTCGATTCTTTTGCATTGGTCACATCGCCGAGAAGGAAGGTGGCGAAGCCGAAACCCACATTGCTCGAGTAACTTGCACCAGGTGCGCCCGTGGTACTCGGCAGGAAATTGAAGTTCAACGCCCCCGATCCTGTGTGGCTGTTGATCTGGTAGGCGCGGAAATCTCCACCAAAGGTGAACGTATGACGGCCCTTCGACCAGCTCAGGGAGTCCCCATAGATGAAAATCGCCCCACTGTAGTCGTTCTGCCAAGTATTGCCGATGGAAGTTACGCTGTAATTGTTGACAGAGCTTCCGAAGGAAATGGACGGAAAGTTGTCGGCTCCCGTATTCCCTAGTCCCAGTTGCGAGGCCCAGTTCGTTCCCGTAGATGTCGGGTTATTCCCGTTCCAGTACCAATTGTAGGTCGCGTTGAAAACGTTCAGAAGATTCGGGGCCAGCGTGTGCGACTCGCTAGCTCGGAACTCATATGCACGCACCAACTGCACTCGATCGTCGGCCAGAGGCCCTCCGTCCGTGCTCCCAGCTTCCCAGATGCCGCCGCTGTCGACCAGGGTTCGCGGGCGGTGATTATAAATCCACGAGCCAGACAGACGGTCTTTGCCACTCAGAGTGTGATCCAGTTTAATCACTGCCTGATTGGGAGTCTGCGCTGGCGAATTGTTGCTGGGGAGCCGGTTGTTCGCAAAGAGGCTGGTGCTTTCCGGTGCATAATATTTCTGAAATATAGGAATAATTTTCTGGGCAACCGAACTGAACATTGTTGTGGGAATTTTATTCCCGACGAACACGGCTCCCGGATCCTTGGGATTGAAAATCGCGCCGGCGTAGATGGGATTCCCGTGAATGTCCGTGCCTAGATTCTTGGTGGTGTCGAGCAGTGCGCTAAAATCCCCGTTCAAGAAAGCCTGTGTGGGTACGAATTGGGTGAAACCTCCAAGCGAGAAGTCGTTTTGGGTATAGCGTTCAAACGTGCCGAAGAAAAACGTCTTGTTCTTTCGAATCGGGCCGCCCACGCTCCCGCCATAGTCCCAAGCGCGCGCCTTTGTCTTCGTCGCGCCAGTTAGGTCATTGGTCCAACTGTTCGCGTCCAGCAACTCATTGTGGCCATAGCCGAACGCGCTGCCATGAAACTTGTTTGTCCCCGACTTCAGATTGAGCGCGATGATGCCACCGCTCGTGATGCCGCTCTCGGCGTCTATTCCGCTGGTTTGCGCTTGCAATTCCTGCACCGCCTCCATACTCGGCCCGATTTCCATCGAATCGCCCTGAATTGTTGCCGTGGCTGACGTGCCGTCAACAGTAAAGTCTTTAGTGAAGCCCTGCGTCCCGTTCACAACGGATTCGTATGGATTGCTGATGGGGGAATAGCCTGGCGTAATCGCAACAGCAAAGTTCTCCACGAACCGTCCGCCATTGTAAATACTGAGAGGAAGATCGGTGACTACATCTCCCTTCATGTTTGTGCCAATAGCTGCATTTTCTCTGTCGATGACGGGAGCATCCGCCGTAACCATAATCGACTCAATTGCCGCTCCGACCTGCAATGCTCCGTTAATTTGCGTTACTTCCGTTGAGTCCAGCGTGATGCTTGGCCGCTCCAGCGCCTTAAACCCGTTTTTTCGAAACGTTATCGAATAGGCTCCCGGCGGCAGATTAGGAACCACGTAGATACCGTCGGCGTTCGTGACCGCGTGAGTTACGACATCGGTTCCCAAGTTCTTTGCTGACACCTCCACGCCCACTATCACCGCGCCGCTCGAATCCGTTACCGTTCCCGTGACTGTGGCGCGATTCGCTTGCGCTCTGACCATCCCCACAACGAGCAATGGAAGCACACCTACACACAAAAATAGTTTACGCATCCCACCTCTCCTTAGCCGCGCAGGCGCACTTTGACACCGTTCGCATTGCGAACTCTACAACCCGCGGCTTATACCCCTGGTTTCCCTGATGGCTGACCCCTTCTGTCCTGTAGGTTCGTTCTGATCCCCGCAATCGTTCCAACCCACACGCCGTACATACTCGGGTGCAATGGTCAGCAAACGATTGCTCAAATGTTTGGTACGCTACTCCCCGAACTGAAGTATGTCAAGTCCCTTTTCTGAATTTCATCAGTTTTTTTGTTCTTCTTTTCTGTTCTTCATATAAGCTACTTACCTACAGCGTATTAGAGTCGTAACGCCGCAACATCTTCCCGGCCCACCGTCTGGGTCTCGTACAGTTCAATCCTGCAATATGAGTAATCGTTTGCTCCACAGGTTCTTTTGTTCACCTCGGCTGCCTCCGCACCTCTAAGACCCGCACCCTCTTCTTGGCATTTCTTTAATCCGTTCTATACTTATTGCTGTAGGTAATTCCGCAACGAATAAGCCAAACGGTCCCAAGAGCATCCCGGCTGCGTCCCTAACTAAGACAAATTGTCTTTCCAGCGAGGGCATCTTTCTGTGTCAACCGGACTACAAGAACGCGAGCTTTTTAGAATCAGTTGCTTACGAAATGCCCATTCTGTAAGCCCTTTGTTTTGATATTCATGTATGTAATGTGGGTGTACCCCGCACCGCCGCTCTCGGCAGGCTTCGCTTAATAGGTGACGGAGTACAGCTGGCCTTCGAGAACCACCTTTGACTTTTCCTCCGACGAGCACTGGACGCGAATCTGTTTATCCGCCAGGAAGTTGGAGTGTCTGACCTCTCCCGCACCCCACGAGAGTCCGCTCCAAATCTGCTTGTCGTAGTCGATTTCGACCGGAAGCCGTTTGTCGTCCTGCTCGACTATGATTTTGAGCACTTTCCCGATAGAGGTGCCGGTGGGCAGCCCCCCGGGCCAGCTGCGCATGATGCCCCCATCCGAGCTGCGCTGCTGAAAAATAATCCGCAGGTCTCCCTTCGCCGGCGGCCGAATGATCGCTTCGATAGTATTCGAGCCCTTGTCCGAAAATGATGCCTGAATGGGAGTTATCGTGCGGGGGATGCGCACATCTTCTTGAATACCAAGATCGAACTCCGGCGCGGCGTATCGCCCAAAGCCGACCCCTGCCATTTGGCCCGGCCCGAGCTTGATCGTGTTACCGCTAAGAATGGGCAAGAAGCCTGCGTCGCGAAAAATCATACGTCCGTGCTCCAGCGGTTTCTGCGCTTGCGAAAGCAGCGGCATTTCGATTTCCTGCACGGATTGCGCTGGGTTCATCACCGTGTAGATTGCTCCGCTAGAATCCAGCGACCCGAATCCATAGGGCTGCACCTCTCCGGGAATCCCGCCGAACGTCTTTGTCCTTCCCATGGCCTGCAAGCCTGCGAAGATTTTCTGGACTCTTGCGAACCATTTCGCCTTCTCGTCATCCAGGAATTCCAGGTTGCCGTGAATCGTATTCACCCACCCGCCGCGCGCGACCATCAAAAGCAACATTCCTTTCCACGCGTTCGTCTTGCGGTAATAGATCGTCCCAGTATTTCCAATCATGAAGCCCGTCGAATCGATGCGCTCCAATGGCAGAAAACTCTGTTCGTAGCGACGCACCATGTGATCGCTGTAAATGTCCATGGATCTCCAGAAATTAACCTCCGGAACATCGGAAGGTCTTGGATCGCCGGAGTAGAGCGAGTCGAAAACTTCGAGCCACCGCAGATCCACGGGATTGCGAAATGGAAAGGGCCCTGCTGTAGACTCGACATCACCGCCAAACCCATTGAATGCGACGAGCATCACCTCAGGATTCTTCGTTCGGAATTTCTTCAGCGCTTCCCGAAAGGCTGCTTCATTTCTCGCATGGATCTCTTCCGCCGTCTGCGTCTTTTCCGCAGCGGGTGTCGCGGCCCCAAAATCCACGAAATCAAATTTGAACATGCGAATGCCGCGGTCATACCAGAACTGCAAGACGTTCATGAAATCCGGTAAAAATCCGCCCTCATAAAACGACATCGATCCGCCCTTGGCCGTGAGCGAATCGCGCCACTGCGGCGCGGCGTTAATCTTCACCAATTCGTTGGTCCCGAACCACATCCCGGGCAGCAAGCCAATCACCTTGCATTGTGCGATCCATCGGTCCGGGCCATTCGGCCAGTTCGGAGTTCTCCATTCACGATAGCCTCCATCTGGAGCGAACCAGAACGCGTCCATCATGTAGTAGTCAAAGTGAATGCCGAACTTGCGCAGCCGCGCAATCTCGTCGAGCTCCTTCATCGCCAGCGCCTCAGTCAGAGGAATGTTGTCCGACAATTCGTCGTAAGAAGACCAATTGTTGTATACCCACACCGGATCGCGCAGCATCGGTTCGCCCAGCCGCGAAGGTGACCAGCCCTTCGTATCCGCAGGAGGGCGCGCGTGGGAACCCGCTGCCGATTCTTGAGCGGGGCCGATTTGCTTCGACTGCGACCCCAACTGAACTGGGGATACGTAGCAAGGAACAAGAACCAACACCGCACTCAGCCGGCTCGGCCGCGCCAGTTTCATCGTGGTGCCCCACCTGCGTTTAGTCACTGTTTCCCCGCAGATTCGCCTGGCCAGTCGTCGGTCCGAAATGGCGAGGCCGGCAAACCTTCTTTGTTGTAAAGATTGCATTCCGGACTTCCAGCCCACCCATATCGAACGGCCACCGGGGCGCTAACCTCTTCGCTGGAAACAACAATCTCGGCGCCTTGGATTCGAGCAGTTGCCCAGTGAAATTTGCGGTCTGCGCCCGCAATCGAAAATCCCTTCAGCGCATCGCCATGCGCTTCGAGTCCACCGCCCGCATGCCGAAACCGAATCCGCACTTCGTTACCCGCGACCCGGCTTGAATCATAAAGTGGTCCAGAATAAACGATCTTCCGCGCATAGTTCGTGCCGAGTGCCCACAGTGCCAGGCGCTGGCCAATCTCCGCTTTGCGCGGAGGATGCAGGTTCTTCGCTTCACCTACGTCGATCGTCACCGCCAGACCTGCGTTCGCTACTCTGTTCGCCGTCAGCAATTGAGCTTCGCGCAACTCCGCCCAGATAGAATCGCCAAGCTCCGGACTCGTTCCTTGATTCGGTAACTGTACAATCAGGAAGGGAAAATCACCTTCGGCCCAGCCTTTGCGCCAACCCTGAATCAATGCGGGAAGCAGCGTTCGATACTGATGTGCCCGCCAGGTATTTCCCTCTCCCTGATACCAGATCGCGCCGCGAATTTTGTAGCGTTGCAGCGGCATGATCATGCCTTGGTAAAGCCCCGAAGGTGGCCGCTCCGGATCGCCTATTGGAGCCATGCTGCTAATTACAAAACCCGTAAGCGCTTTCGGCGTGAATGGCGCGGCCACGCCCCATCCCGCCTGCCTCAGATCTTTGAGCCATACAGTGATCTGTTTCCACTCCGGCGCAGCCTGAAAAACTTCCGTAGAATAATTATCCCAGTCGGAGATTGTTGGCTGAAGCATCTGGAATTGGAATGACCCGCTGCCTCGAACCCAAAACCGCACACCTGCAAATGCGTTCATGTCCGCCGGCGCAGCATCGCTAGTGAAGCTCGCCTGCCAATTCGAGGAACTCGCTCCATCGATGTTCCCAGCGATGCGCGCCGCATAGCCCCCGCCGCCGCGCCCCGGCGCAGCCAGTTCGAACGCCGTAGACCTAGCATCACTCCAGTTGTAGGTCCAAACGCCGCCGGTCGCGGTCCGTGAACTGCCATCATCGAAATTGCTGAATACAGAGGCGCCGCGCGCATCTCCAGGTGCGGACAAGAGTTCGAAATCATCAAACTCCAACGCAATTTCAGCGGGCCGCGTCGCGAATGCTTTCACATTTTCAGCCGAGGCATCCCAGCGTTTCACGATGGGCTGCAAAACCGTTTCTCGCCGCAGCGATTCCGGGTCGGTCCATTCCTCTCCCGCCGTGCCGGGCCACGCGCTCAATACTATTCCGACGGGAACGCCGAGAGCCCTGTGCAGATCGCGGGCAAAGAAATAAGCCACCGCCGAAAACGCTTTGGCTGTATCCGGCGAGCAAATCTCCCAGGCAGCAGGGCCCGTGTCTTCCTGTGGCGTCAGTGCAATCTTCTTCGGCACGGTAAAGAATCGAATTTCGTCGTAGTTGGCTTTGGGAATTTCTTCTGTGGCGCCCGTGGCCCCGCTCAACGCGTACGTCATGTTGGATTGCCCTGAAGCAACCCAAACTTCGCCGAAGAGCACATCTTTAAACACGATGGTTTTCTTTCCTTGAACCACCAGAGTATACGGTCCGCCCGCAGGCATTGCGGAGAGCGAGACATTCCAGTGGCCATCGGTGCTCGTGACCGTCTCACGTTTGCTGGGGCCCAGGGTTATCGACAGGCGTTCTCCCGGATCGGCCCATCCCCAAACCACCACGTCGGAATCTCGCTGAAGTATCATGTGGTCGCTGAACAGGCGTGGCAACGTAGGTTCAGCTGGTAACACCGCCGGAAAAATAATCAGCAGGAAGAAATAAACAACAATCCTAGCAGTGCTGGCCTTTGCTAACGAGTGGTGACTCAACGGATCTCCGGCCTCACGGCTTTGAGTGAACTATACGTCTATATCAGTGAACAACCCCTCCTGTAAATTGAACTGTCGGGAGTCGAAGGAGTCCTCTCTGCCGCCTACGAACAGGCATCCATTGACACGCAGCCCGAAGCAGCATACCTTTCGGCACCGAAGGAACCCTTCGCCGAGCTCGGATGAAAGAGAAACTCATCAGGGAGGCGGCCCTTATTGGTTCGGCAGCGATGCAAATTCACGGGCCGGCCGACGAACTGTTCTAGAAACGGGCCGCATGCGGGAAACCAATGAACTTCACCATTTTAGATTGGGCGATTGTTTCCGGCTATCTGGTCGTGTCTCTCGCCGTCGGATTGCTCGGTAAGAAGTACATCGGAAACGTTGCGCACTACCTAGTTGCCGGCCGAGAGCTCGGAACATATATAGGGATCGCCACCCTGGCTGCGACGGAGATTGGCACGATCACCTTCATGTATAACGCTGAACTTGGTTACAAGTACGGGTTTTCCGCTTTCGCGGCAGCACTGATCTCTGGCTTGGTGATGATTATCATTGGCCGCACCGGGTTCGTCATAAGCCGCCTCCGACAACTGAAACTGATGACCGTTCCGGAGTTTTTCGAAGTGAAATACAGCCGGGGGTTACGGCTCGTCACCGGAATCCTTGTGGCACTCGGTGGGATTCTGAACATGGGTGTCTTCCTGAAGATCGAAGGCGAGTTCTTGACGATCGTAAGCGGGATCAATGCCAAGTATCTCATTGCGGTCATGACCGTGATCCTTGTGCTTGAATTGTTATACACGGTTCTGGGCGGCATGGTCGCGGTGGTGATTACAGACTTCATTCAGTATGTACTGCTGTCGGTGGCTACGATCTTGGTGTCAGTCTACGCAGTGCATCACGTGGGGTGGGCCAACATCATCCACAAAGTGAGCGTGACAATGGGCGCCCCAGGGTTCAATCCTATTGCCAATCCCAAGTTTGGTGTGACATTCATCGTATGGCAGATCCTCCTTTGGTTCTCAATTCATACTTGTTGGCAAACTACTGCGATGCGTATGTTTTCGACGAAGAGTCCAGAAACTTCCAAGCGTGTGATGACCTGGACGGGCTTCATCTTTTTGGGGCGCGGAATGCTACCCATGCTCTGGGGCATTGCCGCTTTGACGCTTTTTGGAGTGGGAGCTCTGGAAAAAGGTGTCCCGCTGCCGGTTGTCAATGGAGTGACGCTGGCCCCGATCGACGCAATGCCGGCAATGCTGGCGAGCATGCTTGGGCCCGGGGTGAAAGGAATTGTGATCGCAGGGATGCTGGCGGCGACGATGTCGGTGAACAGTTCCTATCTCTTGGGTTGGAGTGCGGTGATTTCGCAGGACGTGATATTGCCGACGCGGCAGGTCATGGGTAAGCCGCCGCTCAGCACAACAGGACAGATTTGGGTGAATCGACTTGCCAATCTCTTCGTGGGACTATTCCTCATGTTCTGGGGACTGTATTACACGCCTCCGGGAGCCGTCTACCTGTAC
>WNFS01004514.1_pt1 | contig 14991 bp, 14 predicted proteins | sample 5400141 | NCBI WGS metagenome assembly WNFS01 (sample SAMN13153358, study PRJNA577476) | soil metagenome | isolation source: 60 cm saprolite under Madrone tree | place: USA:California | collected 2016-06-14
GGGCCCGCAACCACTTGCAGGCAAACAGGTCATTGGCGTTCCGGTTTCAGGTGACGGTCTGAAACCTGGGTTGGGTCGTGGTCACGTTTTCGCCAGCTGGCTCCACGCCGTTCTTCATCAATAGGTTCAGCCGATCGGTGATTGCTCAACGCGTGCGCGGACGCTATAGTCGCCTCGTCCAAAACGATAGCGGTGAGCCGGTTTCGCAGCCAGAAATTTATAGTCGACGGGAAAGGCTGCAGGGCCTCGCCGCCTATCCCTTGGGTACGGCGAGGACCACCAGAGGGTAAGCGACTGAATTGAAAAGGAAATGCCTGGAGCCATGGACGCGATCACGGGAGGTATGCGGCCGACTGCCGCGGTGTTGGCTTTGCGATGCAGCGGCATACGCAGCTCTATCTACTTCTAGTTGGCCAGGCAGGAGGATGCGCTTCGCCGCCGAACCGGCCTATCCCTAAAACAACCCCCAGACTTACGGAGGGGAAATGCGACTCAAGGCATCTGAGGTGTTCACGCCGGGTTCCTTCCCTACCCATACGTACGTGGAGCGGTCGGGGGAGCGCCTGGAAGAGGCCCTTCGCGACGCCATCGACACTCCTGGCCAGGTAGTTTCGCTTGTCGGGCCGTCGAAGTCTGGTAAGACCGTCCTCGTGGAGAAGGTTGTCGGGAGGGACTCGCTGATTACCGTCACCGGCGCAGGAATTCAGTCGCCCGACGACATTTGGACTCGCGTCCTCGACTGGATGGGGGCCCCGACGACGCATACGAAAGGCTCCACAACGTCAGGGAAGGTCGGGGCCGAGGCCGGAGTGACCGGGTCGGCTTCGCTTCTTGGGCTCGCGAAGACCACAGGCGAAGTCAAAGGAGATATTGAGCTCGGACACGAACGCGAGAAGTCAACCAGCTTCGACCGCGCCGGGCTTCCTCAGATCGTGAAAGAGATCGGCGGTAGCAACTTCGTCGTGCTTGTGGATGACTTCCACTATATGCCCCGCCCAGTGCAATCGGAAGCCGCCAAGAGCCTTAAGGAGGCGGTCCGGCTCGGCGTCAAGCTTTGTACGGCGGCCGTCCGGCATCGGGGCGACGATCTCGTCCGGGCGAACCCCGAACTCCGAGGTCGGGTGCGTGCAGTCGATCTCGAGTACTGGGGCAGTGACGACTCTTGAGGAGGATCGCGGCAGCGGGCTTTGCCGAATTGAATCTCGATGTCGATCCCGATTCGGTCGAGAAACTCGTCATGGAAGCGGCTGGCTCGCCTCAACTCATGCAGCTCCTGTGCCTCAACACCTGCTTCGTTCTGGATGTACGGGCGAAAACGAATTCTCCGAAGAACGTCATGATCACGCCCGACCAACTCCAGGCAATTCTCGAGCAGGTAAGCGCGAGCACGGATTTTCGCTCTTTGGTCGATGTACTTGATGCAGGCCCGAAAACACGCGGGACGGAACGGAAGCTCTACGATTTTGCCGACGGGTCTAAGGGTGACGTATATCGATGTGTCCTCAAGGCAGTTGCCGCAGATCCGCCACGGCTGTCCTTCAGCTACGAAGAGCTTACGAGGCGCACGGCGCAGGTGTGCCGAGATGAATCGCCGCTTGGATCGAGCGTAGTAGGCACGTGTCTCCACATCAGCCGCCTTGCTTTGGACAAGTTCCCGAGCGAACGCGCTATCGACTGGGACGAACAGAAACAAATCCTCGACATTCCGGATCCGTACCTCCTTTTCTATCTGCGTTGGTCGGGACGGCTTTCCGAGGCTGAATAGCTTCGGGCCGCTGGCTCGCAGTCGCTCGCCGCGCGGGCCGCTCAACACGTACGTTCGGCAGAATGGTTCGATGACTAAGGACGAACTCGAGGCGATCGATCCATGAGCGGCCTCGGTCAAGAGCGCGACGCCCAACTCCGCGTTTCAGCAGACGCGCCAAAGGCGGAGCGCTCCTGAGCGCCGCCGTGGCCCGCCGTGTGGCATCTCGGCGGCCTGGAGCGCACTTGGCGGCGCTGATCGACTCGGTGACGGGCTCGATCTCCTGGCTAGGCGACGGCATCGGACTAGGGGCAGAAGTTTCGTCTTCGACCTCCCGGGCAACCAAATCGGCCGATTACGCGTTCCTTGTCTGTCTTAGGTGCGTCTGGTGCGCGGTCTCGGCGATCGGCACCGAACTCAGACACCGGTCGCCTGCTCGAATCGAGGAACTTGGATGCGAGACCGTTGGGTTGCTGACCCAATGCTCACCAGGGTCGGTGAGGGCGATCAGGCTCCAGCAGGGAATGTAACGCCACTTATAGTTCCTGTCGGCGTCCAGACCACGGGACTGAAACCGCGACTTTCAGTCCCCTGCACAAAGAGCTGATTCGCCCCGGTGCGCGGCGAGCATCCGGTTTCCCATTAACGGAGCCGATCTGATTGGAAGCCTCGGTAAGCTTACCCTCTGCGAGCCACCACGAGCGCCGGAGAGGATGCGACGCTCCTGATGGACGTGGGCAAGTTTGCCTTGCTATTGCTTTGAGCGTAGGCAACATTCGCACCGTCTACCTTTGTCGTAAGGCGCCAGACTCCGACACGGCGCGCCCCAGGAGCCGACGGCACAGCGGAGGCGGGAGGAGACCTCATGACAGCCAACGGGTACAGCGACGACCAGGGTGGCGGAACCTACCGATCGGCCGCGGCGGCCGAGGGTTGGCGGCGGAGCGGTGCGGCACGCGCAGAGTTCCTAGCGCCGATCACGGAGAGGCTTCTCGATCTGGCCGGGATCGAGCTCGGCAGTCGCGTGCTCGACGTGGCAGCCGGCACCGGTGAGCAGACGCTTCTGGCGGCCCGGCGCGTTGGACCGAACGGCTCGGTTCTGGCCACCGACATCGCGGCCCAAATGCTGGCCGGCGCGGTCGAGGCGGCCCGGCACGCGGGACTTGGCAACGTCGAGACGCGAGTCCTGGATGCCCGCAGCCTCGACCTCGAGCCGGAGTCGTTCGACGCCGCCATCTCGCGGCTCGCTCTGATGCTCATCCCGGAGCGTGCCAAGGCGCTGGCCGGGATCCGCCGGGCGCTGAAGCCGGGCAGAAAGCTCGCGGCGCTGGTCCTGGGCAGGGTGGAAGAGAGTCCCTTTATTGCGTTCCCGCTAGAGATTGCCGGTCGCCGCGCTGGTACACCGCTGGTACATTTCGATGATCCCGGGATGTTTGCACTCGGCGATCCGGCGGTGCTCCAGGCTGCCTACGAGCGAGGCGGTTTCCGTGAGGTCGCTGTCGAGGAAGTGTCCGTCCAGCGACGGTTCGCTTCGCTCGCCGTGGCCATGCAAAACTGTCGGGACATCCTGCCAGAGGTGTCACAGCTCATGGTCCACTTGAGCGAAACCGAGCGCGACAAGGCCTGGGTGGAGATCGAAGAGGCTATGCGCCAGTTCGAGGCGGCCGAGGGGTTTGTGGTGCCGCAGGCGTATCTGATCGGCGTGGGGACCAAATAGTTAGGCGAGAGCTACCACCGGCTGGCGAGGGCGGGGCTAATTCTTTGAAGTAGGACGGCGCAGTGTCTGGGCCGAAGGGTCCGCTCCCGGGGGCTCACCGGATCACTTCGTCGACCTGCACAAGCAGCGACTGGGGAATGGTCAACCGCATCGCCTTCGCGGTTTTGAGGTTGACCACCAGCTCGAACTTCGTAGGCTGCTCGACCGTCGAGACGAACGCTCCCGGCCGAAGGAGATCACATCCACGGGGACAAGGGACTGAAACGCGACTTTCAGTCCCCGTAGATCCCGCCGCCAACATGATCGGCTTCAACCAGCGAGGTGTGACCCGAAACTGGTCTGCGCGATCGGCGCTGTCAGGTTGCCCCAACACCTCGCCTTGGAGGAGGCGGGGCTGTGTCACACCGGATCATGAACCGACCGCAGCCTGACTCGGTTGCCCTTGGGTCCGCGGCAGCCGGAAGGCGAAACGTGAGCCGTGTCCGGGCTGGCTCTCGACCCAGATGCGGCCACCGTGTGCCTCGACGAGGTGGCGGCAAATCACGAGTCCAAGACCCGTGCCCGACCGTGGCATCGCCCGGCCTGTCTGAGTCTGGCTAAACTTTTCAAACAGCAGTGGGAGCTCATCGGCCGTAATCCCCGGTCCTGAATCCTCTACGGCAACCTCCACGTCGGTATCTTCCTCCCCGACTCGTACGGCGACGCGACCGCCGTCGGGCGTGAACTTGAGCGCGTTGCTGAGCAGATTCATCAGCACTTCCTCGAGGCGGCCCCCGTCCGCCCACACGATGGCGGACTCGGGCGTGCCGATGAACTCGAGCTGGATCCCTCGCCGCTGCGCCACGGGTACCATCGCCTCAACGACATTGACTGCGGAGGCCGCGACATCCACGCGGGTGAACTCCATCTTCAGCTTCCCCGCCTCCAGCTTGGACAGGTCGAGGATTTCCCCGATAAGCTCGATCATTCGGCGCCCCGACTCGATAATCTTTCTCATATAGCGCGCTGGCTTTTCGGAAAGCTCTCCCCCCGCGCCCTGTGCCAGCAGGTCGGCGTAGGCGACAATGACGGTCAACGGAGACCGCAGATCGTGTACGAGCATGGACGTGAAGTCCGCACGGAGCTGGCGCATCTCCTGCGAGAGCCTGTAGCGTTCGATTGCCGCCTGCACGCGGACCGCGACCCGCGCGGGAGAAATCGGCTTGGTGATGTAGTCCGTTGCACCACCGAGCAGACCGCGCTCCATTCCCTCGAGACTTTCGTCCGTCGCCGTGAGGATGATCACGGGGATCTCGCGCGTGCGCAGGTTCGCCTGGAGTCGCTCAAGGACCTCGAAGCCTCCGAGACCGGGCATGGCCAGGTCGAGCAGGATGCAGTCGGGCCTGGCGGTATCGGCCACTGTGAGACCGTCGCCCCCGTTGGCAGCCTCGAGTACCTGGTACCGGGCATCGTCGAAGAGATGACGAATGAGCAGTCGATTGTCCGGGTTGTCGTCTACAACCAGGATGGTCAGCGGCCGCTGGGCTCCGGCTGGGCCGGGTGCCCGAGTCGGATCGGCGGGGGGCGTCATGCCGGCGCAGTCTCCTCCGGGGTGGACGAGTCGCTGGGCAAGAGGCGGTGGAGGAGAACTCGGAGCGTATCGGCTGAGGCAGGCTTGACCAGCACGCCATCAGCTTCGAGCTGGCGCGCCCGCTGCGGATTGTCGATGACAGAGTGGATGACGACTGGGATGTCGTGCGTGGCGGGATCGCCCTTGAGGGACGCCAGCAGGTCCCAGCCGTCGTGATGCCCCTGGAGAATGATGTCCAGCAAGATCAGCGTCGGGGGGCGCGTGCGCACATGGCGTAGGCCGGCTGCTGCGTTGGCGGCCCACTCCACGGCGAAGCCCTCCTCCGCAAGAGCATGTCGGATGAGGTCCACAGTGTCCTGATCATCGTCGATCACGAGCACGCGGCGGGCACGCGCCCCCGCCCGCAGGCTCCGCCCGATGTCGGAAGCCTCCTGCCCGTCGGCATACCGGAGGGGTAGCCGAAGCGTGAACACGCTGCCCTGCCCCTGGGCGCTTTCGACGGTCAAGCTGCCCCCCATCAAATCGGCCAGCCGGCGGCTTATTGGCAGTCCGAGCCCGGTGCCCCCCGCTGCGCGCGTCTCGGAGGCATCCACCTGGTGGAAGGCCTCGAAGATCTCTTCGAAGTGCTCGGCACGGAGTCCGATGCCGGTGTCGGCGACGGAAACGGTGACGGCGCCCTCGTGTGGGGGTCCAATCCGCACGTCGACGGAGCCCGAGGCGGTGAACTTCACCGCGTTCGACAGAAGATTGAGCAGGATTTGCTCGACCTTCCGGCGGTCCTGGACCACGGTCGGCGCGGTCTCGAGCCCGACGCCCTGGAGGCGGAGGCCTTTGGCCTGGGCCTGCGGCTCGACGACCTCGAGGCACTGCCGGATGAGTGGGCCGAGCGCGACTGATTCCGCCCGGACTTCCATCTGGCCGGCTTCGATCTTGGAGAGGTCAAGCACGTCGTTGATCAGGCTCAGGAGGTGCTTGCCACTCTTGAGGACCTTGTCGAGCGAAGTTCGCTGCCGCTCGGTCAGCGGCTCCTTGGCGCTGCTGAGCAGCAGCTCCGTGAAGCCGATGATGGAGTTGAGGGGGGTGCGAAGCTCGTGCGACATCGACGCGAGGAACTCCGACTTGATCTCGCTCGCCCGCTTCAGCTCGGTGTTGAGCTGTTCGAGCTGCTGGGACTGGTAGCGAACGGATTCGAAGAGCCCGGCATTGTTGAGGGCGACAGAAAGTTGACGGGCCGCGTCCTCCAGGAAGCTTCGCATGATGTCGGTGATGGCCTCGAGCAGCGCGACCATGAGGACCCCGACGAGGCGGTCTTGGTACATGAGCGGGAAGCCAGCCACGGCTGCCACGGGGATCGTGCCCATCCCGGTGCGGAGCACGAGGCGTTCCCCGTGGTGAGGCAGGGAGACGACCACGGCCACCCGCTGCCGCGCGACCTCAGCGGGGAACCCGGCCGCGCCCAGAAGTGCCGCATCGACGAGCCCCGCATCGACCCCGCTGTAGGTCTTCAGGCGGAGGTCACCAGACCCATCTTCCGTCAGATACACGGCAGCCAAGGGCGCGTGCAGCGAGGCGGCGATCTTCTTCGTGGCCTCCTCGAGAATGTGGCTCCGATCCAGGGAGTTGAGCAGCGCGGCGAGCTCGCCGTAGCCGCGGCGGATCTCTTCCTGAATGCGGAGGAGCGCGGCAGCCGTCTCCGCTTCTCGTGTGCTGTGCTCCAGCTCGCGCGTGCGCTCGGCCACGCGGGCTTCGAGGTTCTCGTACTGCGTCTGGAGGTGCTCAGCCATATCCCGGAACCCCGTCAGGAGGTCATCAAACTCTCGGATACGCGAGCGGCGGCGGAGCAGGAGAGTGCCGGCCTCGAACCGCCGCGCGGCGACGTCGCGGGCAGCTTCCACGAGCTGGCCCAGGGGCCGGCTGAGTAAGGCACTGACCGCCACGGCCGCGACGCCAGCCAGGATGATGGCAGCGAGGCTCGCGAAGGCAAGATCTCGCAGCAGGCTACGCAACCGGGCGGCTGAAAGCTCGGGCCCGCGCGACGCCCACACAACCCAGCCCGTCAACGGCACCTTGACGTAGGCGCCCCATTTGGTCTGGTTGGTGAAGAGCGAGAGGTACTCGACTATGCCCTCGCTCTGGTGCTGGGCAGCCTGGAACACAGACTCCGAGGACAGGTCTCGCGCCTCGGCCTCCCATTCCGGGGACCAGTGGGAGAGGATCCGGCCGCGCGCATCCACGACGACGAGCCGGTCCCGGAAGCCGGGGAGCGCCTCACGCACCGACTGACGCATCTCAGCCAGGTCGAGCCCTCCCACGAGCACCCCGATCAGACGCCCCGTGGGCAAACGAACAGGAGCGGCGACCGCGACGGTGGGTAGCCCGACCGTCCGGCTGATCACGACCTCGAACGAGGGCTGCCCCGAGCCCGTGATGGCGCGCCGGAACCACTCCCGGTCGTCTAATCGCAGCCCGGCCGCGGATCCGGCTCTCCCAACGCCCGTGGTGTCAACCACGGTCAGGGCGCGGAAGGCCGGATCGAGCGTTCGGGCCCGCGCGAGCCAGGAGTCTAGAGGGGGGCCTTCAAGCCCGCCCCCGGCTCCGAGCTCTCGGGCAAGCGCCTCGATGAGGCGCAGCCGCCCGGCCATGTAGCGATCGAGGCCGGCGGCCACCGACCGCGCAAGATCGAGGTCCGCATTCAGCTCATCACGGAGCAGGGTCCCCGTGACCCACTCGTAGCGTTGGACGGCGAGAAACGCGATGGTGAGCGCTGCGACGGAGAGGATGCAGCTCGCGAGAACGAGCCGGATCGGGACACGCCGGGGGCCGCTCGCCCTCAAACGAAATGCGCCCGCAGCATAGAGACGAGGGTCTGTCGATCGAGTGGCTTGGCCAAGTATTCATCGCAGCCGGCCGCCAGTGCGCGCGCCCGATCGCCTGGAAGCGCCTGGGCTGTGAGGGCAATGATGCTGATACCGCAGGTGGCAGCATCAGCCTTGAGCTGCCGTGTGGCTTCCCAGCCGTCCAGCACCGGCATCTTCAGGTCCATGAGGATCAAGCGAGGAGAGCATTCCCGGGCCCGCTGCACGGCCTCAAGGCCATTGATCGCGGAGACGAACCGCACAGGGAGCTCCGTGTCCTCGACAATGGCCCGGACGAGGTCGATATTGTCGGGCTCGTCATCCACGACCAGGAGCACCTTCTCGCTCACGACCTCTCAGTTAGCGATTGCCCGCTCATCAAGTGTACTCGCTGGGTGGAGACTGACCATAATGACTACTGACTGATCATATCCTGCGTGATGCTTTAGCTTCCCACGGATTCGTATCCGGCCCTTCTCCCGGTTCGACTCTGTGACAGGGCGCGTCATCTGTCGTCTACCCCTCATAGCCGTTGCCTTCGCTCCCGCTGCGCAGTTAGTTCGAGGACGCGGAGGCAAAAGCGATGGGTCTCGCTGGTGACGAACTCGTTCGTCCGATAGTCGGTGGCATCCTTCGCAGCGCCCCGTGGACTCACGCGTTCCTCCATTCCCGCCCGAACACCACGTCCTCCGTGGTGACGTTCCCCGCCGCGCCCTGGTGCGCGTAAGGAACATAAAAAGCGTGTTCTCGGACACGGCGGCCCTGGGGCCGTGTCACAGCGCGGACGATCCGTGGCATCTCGCGCCGATCCTGTCAGAGCGCGCAGGACAATCAAACCGGAGCCTCGAGGCAGCGAGGGGGAGCCGTTCACCGGGGCGCTCCGGACAGACCGCCGCGGTCGCCCGGCCGTCCACTCGGGGGGTCAACGGGACTCTCCGAGATTGCAGTGTTGCCCCCTGGATCGCTAACAGGGACTGAAACGCGACTTTCAGTTCCCCTTCAGCTCCAAAGGTCGCTGGTTTAAATCCAGCCGTGCGCTGGACAAGCGCTTGGTCCCATCTCTCACCGAGCGGTCCGGCGCTGCTCCCATCCGCGAATCGCGGAGAGAACGGCGTCTGCAATCCTTCCTGGACGCTCGCCGATCCCGGTCACCTCTCCGGCTTCGCCGCGTGGATCGACTTCAATTACCTTCGTCCGCACCTTCACGGGCACACCGTCATGAGTGAGACCCCGCAACACACCATCAAGCGGCGCGGTCAGGACGGCAGAACCAATCTCGGCCACCTTTTGCCCTTGGCGAACGACGTCACCGATCCGGAATTTGGTGCAAAACACGCCTTCGACCGGCGCGTACACGTATCTGTCGCGCGAGTGGCCCGAGATCTTGCGTGGCTCGCCAGTCAAAGGCCGCGTCGCCCCCTGCGTGATGACGGCGCCGAGACCGTCCCAGCCTGTCTCGATCACTACATCGGCGTGGTGTCCGGCCACGAGGTCCGGACCGAGGGCGATGGTGAAGTCTCCATACTCACGTTGGATCTCCGGCTCTGCGTGCTTCCACATCCGAGCATCCACAAGAACTCGATGCTGGACGGCCCCGAGCAGCGACTCCCACTGGCCAGCGTACACAGCGATGGCGTCGCGCTGGGTGAGAGCCTGCGTAACATGTCCCAGTTCGTCTGCCCGGACCGCGCGCACGCCGTCCAAGGTCGCGTGGCCGTCAAAAATGGCATCGGCGAATGCCATCCCGCGCCGAGTCGTTGTTGGCCCCGGCTCATCGTGGAGGACGACGCCGTAACCTTCTTGAAACAGGCGGTGCGCTACCGCGGACCCGATGTCGCCCACACCACGCACGAGTACCAGCATGGTGGTCGGGCTACCGGCGCGCGAGGATCATCGTGACCCCGGCAATAGCCATGTAGGCTTCATGATCTTTGGGAGCCCCGAACGGCGCCATCGCAGCGAGGTAGCCGGAGACGCCGGCATGACCAGCCGAGGAGTAAAGGACAGCCGCCGCAAAGATCGCGAGGGTGAGGAACCCGGTCTCAGTCACCGCGTCAGTCTATCCTCGACCGATTCGTTCCGCCATTTAGCTCCGAGACACAGGCGGGTCCGGCCTCGCGGTGACCCGGAGCATTGAGTCGTGCACCCACCGTTCCAGGCCGAAAGCCTGGAGGGGAATAGAACGCGACTTTCAGTCCCCTAGAGAACAGGGTGCCAGATCCCTTCGGCCCTTGTGGTTCAGATCGAGGACCCGCTACCACCTACAGGCAAACAGGCCCACGTCGTCGAAGTACCTCGTCATTGCCTTCCCTCCCGTGAGTCGCTGGCTGCGATCCAGATGCCAGCAAGAACAGTGATGAGCCCGAGCATGAAGCTGTAGGTTATTGGCTCGTTTAGCAGGACCATGGCCACCACAGCGGCAGAAACTGGATTGACGGTCATAGTGACTGCCACGCGTGTCGGAGTCGTTCGTTGAAGGGCGAATATCCAAAGGACGAAGGCGAGTGCGCCCCCACCCACCCCTAAATACAAGCCCGCTAGCCACTCTTGCGTACTGAACTCGCTGAGCGTGACGAAAGCGCCGGAGAAGCAGCCCACGACTATCAAAGCGATTGCCCCAGCACCCATCCCTACGGTCAGGAATCCCAAGGCGCTAGAACGGTCAATGAACGGGCGGGACCAAACGTTGTAGAAGGCCATGCAGAGCGAGGTTCCGAGCATGATGAGCTCGCCTCGCCAGGCGACCATTGTCAGAAGCGGGAGCGTCGAAAGCGCGAGCGTGCCACGGGCGGCGGTCGTATAGCTCAGCGCGACGTTGTAGAGTACTATCGCAATTGCGAAGAACATGACACCAAGACCGGCGACACTTGGCCAATCTTGAAGTCGCGGCCAGCGAATCCGCGCTGCTGCTGCAACGGGCAGCACAATGAGAAATCCGAGTCCAAACCTGACGATGGCAAGTGCAATCGGGTCGGCGCCGGCTGCGAGGTAGCGGGTCACCGCCGCGGCACTCCCGCCCACGCTGCTGGAGACCACAGCCATAGCGACACCGATCGATTCGCTCACCAGGGCGCCTCCGCGCTTTCTTTGATGGCATGATGCCAGTCGCAGTGGTCCTGGCAACTACCTGAGAGGTAGTCATGAGCAGCGAGGCGACATTCGTGGCGCGCCTCCGCTGGTGGCGTAAACACCGTGGATTGTCACAGCTGCGTCTTGCGCACCGAGCCGAGGTATCCACATATCAGCTTCCTGGAGCTGGATCGCAGGCTGCGAAGCCGTGAGATGGTGCTTCGCTTGGCCACTACATTTCTGTCAGATCGGCACTTCGAGCGATTTACAGCAAAGGTGGTTGCAGGGGTCCGCAATCACCGAAATCGACTCGCCTGACTCTCGGGGTAGACGTCCTCTGAATCGCCAAGCCCATTCCCATCTTGTCCGAGCGCCCTCCCATTGACGTCAATGCATGGGACGTCGCTGGGAATCGATGTGGGAATACCATGGGAATGTGGGAATCGGATTGGGTTTCCCTGTGGGTCGGTACCGATCCAGGTCGCGGCGAACCTGTGCTCAATCTGGTCCGGCGGCGAGCCGCAGTCCCGACGATCGGATGTTCGGCGCGGGAGATGCGGGCTCCGGTCGCATCCCGGAGGGCAATGGGTGACGGGATTGGACTGCGCGCCTCTGCAGCCTAGCAGGGCGGCACTACAAGGCGCCTTGGCGTCTAAGGATGCGAGGAATAAGGGCTCCTGGTACGGGCAGCGGCGCAGGGCCAACGGTGCGGGGCTGCATCGGCTGCAGTCTTTACCGTGCTATACAGGTCCGTCTAATAATAGTTCGGCATAAGTTCCAAAGGAAAAAAGCGAGATGCAGAGCAGTGCTGAGCAGCATATCTTTGTCACAGGGGCATGCGGCGCTGGCAAGTCAACGCTGGCAAAGGCGTTGTCTCAGCACTTGCAGCTTCCATTGCATCGACTCGATGACCATCCAGACTTCCGGCAGATGCTTTCGGACGAACCTTGGCTCCACAGGATGACGGATCCACAGCGGTATGCCCGGTGGCAAGCCCTCCGTCGGCATTTAGTCCATGAGGCGGTCAAGCTGCCACCACCGCACATCATCGAGGGCACCCACATCCTGACTGCCCCCGAGTTGACCACCGGGCACAGACGGATCTTGGTCGATACGCCCTTCCACCAAATTATCCGGCAATGTCTGGCGCGAGATCGCGCCAAGTACGCCGAGGACCCTGCACGGTACGCCGATCGTTATGCGGGTGCGCCCGGCTCAGTGGTTGCCCGGCAGCGCGCGGTACGCGCCCGGCAGATCTACGAAAGCCTGCGACCAGAGCTTGACGCCTTCCGGCTCCTCCCTGGGGTCGAAATTGTGCCAAGTCGTGCGTTCACAACCTGGCTGCCACAGCAGGGGAGCGGGAGGGGTATTGGGTCAGGTATTGCATCGTGAATCAGGCTCTGGGCCGAACAACCGCCTGCAGCTGACGCCCTACAGCCTCCGCTTCGCTGCGGCTTCCGGGCGCAGCTGAGGCGTAGCGTTAGGCCATGAGCGATTTTCAGAGTCAGCTCGAACCTCTTCGGTTTTGGAACCGCGCTGCAATCCTCGCGTTCATGGGAGCGCTGCCGGTGGCGGGTGGGCTGGCATTCGCAACGAGCGGAAGCGCCTTGGGTCTAGCGCTGCGATATTTGGAGTATGCGTAGCTGTAGGCGTGTTTGGCTACATCCGCATCCGGATGTTCCGGTGTCCTCGGTGCCGGAATTACTTCACGATCAAGCGCCGATTTGACACTAATTCGCGCGGGAGAAGGTGTGTGCACTGTGGACTCGACGCCTATACTTAACTCAGCAGCTGCACCGGACCGGCGGTCGCGTTGCTCGCACCCGGCCTGGTGAGCGTGAGTGTTCGACGGACAACGGATGAAGCCCATCGGGCATTCGCGACGAGCCTTTTTGAGGGCACTACCTCCTGCGGCCGTCACCGCTGTCATCGCCGTTGTCGTCGCGGGAGCACATATTGCGCGGGGCGGGCAGTCTATCACGGTCATCCTCGCTATTGCGGCCGGCCTGACGCTCGTCGTCTTCTTGACATACTTCAGCTTGAGCTTTCTCGGCTATCGCGTGAAGGCTGATACCGTCAATGTGCCAGCACGTTATTCTTGGCCGATCGTCGGTGGTCTGACCGTTGTCGTGATGGCTACGGCTCTCTACCTAGCAAGTCGTTTCGGAAGATGAGCCGTCCAACCTCGCAGTGCACCGGACCGGAGGTCGCGCTGCTCGCTCCGGCCGGTGACCGCCGGCGTTAGACCTACTGGGGATCATGGATCCGCTGGACACGATCAAACACCATCTCGACAACACGGATGATCCGACGCTGCTGATCCTAAGGGCTCACCTTTTGGTAGAGGAACGTCTTCGCGATGTCCTGGGCAGGATCTGTCAGTCACCCGATGAGCTACCTGCAGCCAGACTGTCGTTCTACCAGGTGCTCTGCCTATGCCGTGCGGTAGTCGGGAGGCACGATGAGCCTGCATGGGGTTTCGTGGCGCGCCTCAATGAAGTGCGAAACAGGATGGCCCACCACCTCGATCCCGGCGCCTTGGACGAGCTTCTCGGGTCAGTCGTCGAGAAGCTCGGCCCTGGTTACACGGAGCGGTTCAAGACGCCGGTCGATCGATTTCGCTTCGCCGTCTTCTACGCCTGTGGCTACTTCGACGCAATCAGAGGCAGCATCCGGCTGAGGGAAGCGTATGCACCCGAAGATGAACGGTCGGAGAAATAGTAACAAAAAGTCTAAAGCTCGATTTTGGTTGTTGCGCGGGCCCGCAACCACCTGCAGGCGAACAGGCCGCTGGGCTTCTGCTTCGAGATCCCGATCTAAATGCGCGTCTCAGTCCCGACCGCGTGTTCACCGAATGTCCCAGCACCTGTGCGCTCACTGCCTCTTCGACAATACACGCACACATGGCCCGCTGACGTTCCCTGTGCACTCCATGTGCTCCCCGAAGAGCTCGATGTGCTCTGGAGACGAGACGGACCATCCAGCTCCGGGCAGCCGCCACGGACTCCCAGACGACCGCCCTCCTCGGGTCACCCACGCGATCGACGGGCAAGAAGCAGCGCTCCCCGACCGTTCCGGAATGTAGACGCACCGCTGGCAGCGGTTTGGTCGCCGCCGTCCCCACCGTGTCCGGTGTATCGCTCTCTCAGCATTGTCCCGGTGGGCACCTTGACCTCACCTGGGGGCCATGGCCCTCCAGCGAGCGGTCTACCGGCCCCGCAACGCCGAGCACACCGTGCTCCACCAGGTCATCGCCGAGCACCTCGAGGTCTTCCTGCGCACGGTGGCGGCGGCCGGCGACGGCGCGGGCCTGCCGCAGTTCGTCGAGTGCGAATTCCGGGAGTTCCTGACGTGCGGTGTCTTCGAGCACGGCGTGGCGGTCATCCGGAAGATCCTCGCGCACCTTCCCTCTGCCACTCCGGGCAGAGTCCCGGCCTCGCCCCACGCGAGTCTGGCGCCGCCGCATCCTGATCGGCTCCTCGAGAGCGCGGCGGACGCCGTCGTGCCTTCGCGGCTAGATGTCGCGGCGAGATTGACGCGGCGGTGTGTCTCGCATAGCATGCCGCTCACCCGAGCCGGCTCGCTCGATCCGCGAGGAGGCCATTCATGTGCACTGTGGCAGGGGCTCCTGGGGCGGCCGGCGTCTGAGTCTGGCAGATTACGTCGCGGTGGGGGACGCATGGATAGGGCGACGGCCGCCGGAGCGCGTTCATGTTGACTACGCTCTCGACACTGCTTGACCCTGGTGATGTGCGCGGCTAGGATGCCGGTTAGCCTCGGTGGCGGTGGTCGGTGCGCGCGGAAGACCTGTCATGTGCGCTGTGCCTACGGGTCCAGACTGGAATCCAGCGCGCGGAGGTGGGGTGGGGACGGCAGGGGGAGGGGCGCACGCGGCGGGGAGCGCGGGGGGAGGGCGTTGATGTCGCCTACCCTCGCACGGAGGGAAACGCACTGTTGCACGGCCTCATCACGTCCTGATCTCCGCGCCATTCCACAAAGGTGGGCAGCACGCCTTCGACCACATCGTTGGTGTTGT
>WNFS01009390.1_pt1 | contig 14976 bp, 13 predicted proteins | sample 5400141 | NCBI WGS metagenome assembly WNFS01 (sample SAMN13153358, study PRJNA577476) | soil metagenome | isolation source: 60 cm saprolite under Madrone tree | place: USA:California | collected 2016-06-14
ATCCTACCGAAACTGGTTGTCGTCGGCGGATGGTCCATAGATGGCAGGTACCTTTGCACCCAGCAAACGCAGGTAGACGGTCATCTGACCGCGATGATGCGCCCAATGATTGATGGTGTCCTGGATCATCTGGTAGCGCGGCGCTTCCATCACAACGCTTCCGCGCGCGAGTAAGCGCCAGTTGGTCATCAGGTGATCGTCAGTGGTTTTCTCAAAAGCGGAACGCGCGCCGGCCGCGGCCTTGTCGAGCGCCGCAACTAACTCAGCGCTTGTGTCCATCCGCTTTTGTTCCATCTTCGACTCACCAGGCGCCGGCGCTACGTCCAGCTCGTCCTGATTGATCTGCATGGTTATCCACATCGGAATCGTCGCCACCATGTTTGCCAGATAGCCGAGGATCATCGACTTCTCGTGCGGCTTCCAGTCATACTTGCCCTCAGGCACCTGCTCCAATGCGTAGCGCGAGCGCTCCACCTCTCGGTCCAGCTCTGCTAGTAAGAATCCTGTTAGTTTCATGGGACCAATCGTAAATCGTAAATCGTGAAGCGTAAATAGGAAGAGCGGTGACCAGGGGGACGGGTCTTGAGTTAAGCAACAGATTAATCAGCCGCAGATTTGCGCGGATAAACGCGGATCAGAGAAGACGAATGCAGAAGGCAGAAAGCAGAAGGCGGTGAGCGGTGCGCTGTCCACGGTGACGGGTAAAGAGCTTGTGCGCTACGATCTCTCGCAATGTTCACGAAAGCCATCGCACGTCCTCCGGCGCCAAACTTTTCTCAAGGTCTAACCACGTCCGGGCTCGGCGCTCCCGATTACAAACGCGCGTGCAAACAGCATGAAGCTTATTGCGCTGCCTTGACCCGATGCGGCTTGACCCTAACCAGGCTGGCGCCCGATCCGGATTATCCGGACTCCACTTTCGTTGAAGACACGGCGATAGTCACTAATCGTTGTGTGTGAAACAGGCAGGAATTTCTTCATCGGCATTTCTGAACGAACAAACGAAGCAGGCGCGCAACAGTTGGCCGAATTGCTCGAGCCACTTGGTCATCCCTGCAGTTCGGTGGATATCCGAGACGAAAGCGGTTTGCTGCACTTGAAAAGCGGACTCGCGTACTTGGGTGATAATCGTTTGGTGGTAGCTGAATCATTGGCTGGCCGCGCCGAGTTTGCCGGTTACGACCTGGTTGTCGTGAGTTCCGGCGAACAGTATGCGGCCAACTGTGTCAGGGTCAACAATCAGGTGTTGGTGGCCGCCGGCTATCCTGCCTTTACAGGAAAGTTGCGAGACCTCGGCTATGAAACGATCACACTCGAGATGAGCGAGTTTCAAAAAATGGATGGCGGGTTGAGCTGTTTGTCCCTGCGCTTTTGAATGGGTAACCACAGGTGTGCTTCGTGGAATTCGCCAGTCATTGACCTGCTTTTATGTTGCAGGTTTTACCCGGTCGCTAGCGCATCGGGTTCTGCACTTAGCTAGTCACCGAGTCAATGACATTGTGGGTCGACTAATACGGAACCGGGAGCGGTAGCGACCGGGCCTACAACTCACTATTGTGGGTCAACAAATTTCCGCGTTGAGTGTGACCAGGTCGCTACCGCTACCGCTCCCGGTTCCGTATTTGTGTGAGCAATGATCCGCGTTCCAGCCTCCTTAAACAAAACTCTTGCAACGCAGGTCGAAGCGACCGTGTCTAGCATTCCACCATTGTGGGTTGACGAATACAGAACCGGAAGCGGTAGCGACCGGGTCGTTGTAAGTTCAGCATCAAACAACCAGGAAGCCTAATTTCAGGGCAGCGGTTCGCCTTGCTCATACTCTACGTACGCTATGGCATTGATGAGGTCCTGTTCGGCCCACAGATATCTCTTACTTACCGCGCTCAACCCACGGGCTTTTGCTTGAATTCCAACATCCCGCTTCCCTCAATTTTTGAGTTGCGTTCGCTTTGAAAGCGGCAAGGATCTTTTCTGGTTTGCACGGCGCTGACACCACCGTGTGAACGTGGCTAGTTCTTATATTCGTTACCCAAAACTCCCATTTGCGAAATTTGCAAGTCTGGCGAATTGCTTCCTCGATCGTTACTCTCTGGGGACGACTCAATTTCACCGGTGACTGGCTGAGTAAATTTCGATTATATTTTTTCCACTGTTCGTTGTGAGGAATTCGGGGCGTACCAAAGCGTTTGTGAAACCGATCAACGGAGCCACGCTTATCACCATGAAGCCAGGTGCCATAGCTGCGAAAGGTGATTAGGTAACCCAGTGGAATCTGTTCGTTGGGGAATTCGCAGCTCATTGTGGTAGTTCTATATCGCAGGTTCGACCCGGTCGCTACCGCTCCCGGTTCTGTATTTGTCGACCCACGATGCAAGAATTTTGGCAAAGCCGGCATTTCGATAGGCAGGATTGAATGAGGAAGTTGCGAGGCTGAAATGTGGCGAGCGCCCAAACAAAGTCAGAACCGGAAGCGGTAGCGACCGGGTCGTTGTAAGTTCAGCATCCGATCTAAGCCAGTTACGGGCTCTGGTGTATGATGTGTGAACAGCCAGAAACTCGAACAATTAGAAACCGCTGTCTTCGATGCTACCAGTGACCTGTCTCCACGCCACGACCTGAAATGCTGATCCAACAGAACATCGCTCAATCCCTCCATTCTCCAATTGTGTTGCTAGCGCTGGGCGCAATCGCGTGTGGATTGCTCTACGTACTTTGGCGCGAGGTGCGAAAGATTCCAGCCAAGCTCTTTACCCTGATGGCCACGGCATTTGTGGACATGCTTGGGCTGTTAATGATCATTCCGCTGCTGCCTTTTTATGTGAAGAGTTTGGGCGGATCGGGAGTCGATCTACTGGGGATGCACTTTGGCATCGGCATCATTATTGGTTTTATCGTGTCCGCATTCACCGTCGCCCAACTCTTAAGCGCGCCAATGTGGGGCCGCTTTTCCGATCGCGTTGGGCGCCGGCCAACACTGCTCATTGCGTTAGGAGCAGCCGGGATTGCATATCTGATTTTTGGTTTTGCTCACTCGTTACTGTTGTTGTTTCTCTCGCGCATTGTGCAGGGAGCAGGCGGCGGCACCGTCGGCGTGATTCAGGCTTACGTGGCCGACTCGACCGATCCCAAGGATCGTGCGCGCGCGCTCGGATGGCTTTCGGCGACAACCAATCTTGGGGTGGCGCTGGGGCCGGTGCTCGGCTCTTTTGCGCTTGCATTAGGCAAACGCGACCTGATGCCGGGAGCGCGCACGCTGGAGATGGGCCATGCCGCGCCGGGCATCATGGCAGCGGCCCTGTGTCTGCTGAACATGATCTTTGTTGCGCGCTATCTAAAGGAGTCGCGTGATTTCAACGAACAGGCGCAGCCTGGAGAAATACTTCAGACTTCGCGGCAGGCTATCTGGCGGGTCATCTCGCATGCGACTGAGCCTTCGTCGCGTCTTATCTGGATCTATGCGATTGCTATCGGCGCTTTTCAAGGAAGTTTTTCAGTGCTCGCGCTTTTCTTAAACGCGCGCTTTCAAGTCACCGAACAAACAATTGGTTACTTCTTCATGTACGTCGGTTCGATCTCGGTCTTCGCGCGCGTGTTGCTGCTGGGACGGGCCGTCGACTGGCTGGGCGAGGCAAATCTTTCTCGGTTGGGCCTGGTGCTGTTAGCGACTGGCGTGGTGGGCATGCCGTTGTCGCGAAACCTGTGGATGCTGGCAATCGCAGTAGCGTTGATTCCGTTGGGGACGGCCTTTACTTTTCCCTGTGTCACTGCACTTCTGTCGCGGGTTATTAGTCAAAGAGAGCGCGGTCTTTATATGGGATTGCAGCAAACGTATGGCGGTGTCTCACGCATCATCGCGCCGCTATTTTTTGGCTGGGCGTTTGATAGGCTGGGGGTCTCGTCGCCGTGGTTTTTCTCAGCGGCGTTCATTGTGGCGACGATTTTTCTTGGCTTCGGGCTGGACAAATACGCGCGGCCCGCGCGCACCGCCGCGCGCGAAACGGCAACGGCGACGCAAAAGCAGGAAGCGTAAGTATGAGATTTAAGTCCTTGCTAGCAGGGACTGTCATCGCCGCGATTACGGCGGACATTCAACCGAATTGCGAGCAGACTCAGAGCGATGAAGATACCGTAAAGCAACCCAGTAACTCCATCAACCAGGTCACCTAGACGCCCTGTTGCTGGATGCAGGAACCAACGCGAGAGGCTGGCGAGCAGGAAACACACCATGGCAATACGAATCATGGCCTTAGGATCTTGAAAATGGTCTCCAAAAATCATCGTAATTTCTTTCGCGTAAAGCAAACTGTTAGTTTGCGTTGGTCGCCGGCCAATAAAAGTTGAGTGGGTAACGAGCCACCGCAAACTAACAGTTTGCTTTACATTGGCGAAGCCCGGAAACACAAAATGAACAAACTAATCTGCCGAATAACCTTTGCGTCGTTAACGATCGTATCTCTTTTTGTTTGTGCAGGCTCGCAGACGCTGTCGCCCGCAGAACAAAAAATTGCAAGTTACATCGATGCCCATCAGTCGGAACAGGTTGCTTTGCTGGAAAAAGTGGTCAACCTGAAAAGTCCGACCGAAAACATCGCTGGCGTGAAGCAGGTTGGTATGGTCTTTAAGAGTCAGCTCGAGTCGCTGGGCATGACTGCGAGATGGATCGACATGCCGGCCGAGATGAAACGCGCCGGCCATTTGCTGGCGCAAACAAAAGGTACAAAAGGCAAGCGTGTGCTCTTGTTGGGCCACATCGATACCGTTTTGAGTGGTGAGAAGTTTAAGCGCGACGGCAATCGAGCTCTTGGCACCGGCACGGTGGACATGAAGGCTGGCGATATCGTGCTGCTTTACGCATTGAAAGCGCTTGACGCCGCGGGATTGCTAAAGGACACGCGCATCATCGTCATGTTGACTGGTGATGAAGAGACTGCCGGCCGGCCGCTGGAAATCAGCCGCGGAGATATGATTGAAGCCGCAAAGAAAGCGGATCTGGCATTGAGTTTTGAAGCAGCCGCCGGCAATCGCGCCACTGTCGGACGACGCGGCTCGAGCAATTGGGCCCTGGAGGTAACGGGCCAGACCGGCCATTCCGCCGGCATCTTTCGCAACGACGCCGGTGCCGGAGCTATATTCGAAGCCGCGCGCATCCTCGATCAGTTTTACGAAGCGCTGCACAAGGAAAAGTATTTGACTTTTAATCCGAGTGTGATCGTCGGCGGCACGCAAGCGGCGCTCAATGGAACCGATGGCACTGCCAGCGGCAAGACAAATGTTATCCCGGCCGCGGTGCTGATCACCGGCGATCTGCGTTTCATCAGCGAACAGCAAAAGGAAGCGGCGCGCGCGAAGATGCGCGACATCGTGGCCCACAGCCTGCCACGCACGAGCGCAAAGATTACTTTCGAAGATCGCTATCCGGCCATGACGCCCAATGAGGGAAACTATCAATTGCTAAAGCAATTGGACCAGGTAAGTCAGGATTTGGGCGCAGGGGAAATGGCAGCACTCGACCCGGCTGAGCGCGGCGCAGGCGACATTGCTTTTGTTTCACATTTAATTCCCGGGCTGGACGGTATTGGCGCCAGCGGTGGTGGCGCGCATGCTCCGGGTGAGTTTGTTGAGTTAGACTCACTGCCGCTGTTGACGAAGCGAGCGGCGTTGTTGATTTATCGCCTTACTCGGTAATCGTGAATAGGTGAGAGCAAAATTAGCCGCGGATTTTCGCGGATAAACGCCGATCTGAAAGTAAGGCGATCTGAAGAATCGTGAATTGTGAATCCCGAATTGTGAATATTGAGGCGGCAGGTTATTCGTTCTGCTTACTGCCTTGTTTTCTTTCTTATCCGCGTTTATCCGCGAAAATCCGCGGCTAATTCCTTCCCAGCGCACAGATCAGCATTTCCAATTGCAACTTTGCTCCTTTCGGTCCGCCGCCAGCCAGCGAAGTCTTGACAGCCAGGTCCGCATCCGCGATTAGCTTGATATCGCGCGCAATACCCGCGGCGTCGTATCGTTGCAGCGTATTAAAGAACGCGTCTTTCTTTTCGTAGGATCCATAAACCAGCCGGCTCGCTTCATCTTTCCGACCGTGTTTCATTAACTCCTTCGCCAATGCCAGCCGGTGATAGTTGCTGGCGATCAAACCTATCAGCATTACCGGCGCCACGTTGTCTTCCAGCAAATGATGCAGCGTCATCAGCGCGCGCGGGCGATCACCGGCAATCAATTGATCCCCGAGCTCAAAATTCGACAGCTCGCGCGAATGGCCGATCAAGTCATCAACCATTTGCATCGTGATAGTGCGCGTCTCGATTGCCGCGGCCGCGAGTTTTTCCAGTTCCGAATTGAGCGTCTGCAAGTCAGTGCCAACCAGGCGAATGATCTCACCGAGCACGCGATCGTCTGCTGAAGTTTTCAGGTCTCGCAAACGGTTTCGCGCCCACGCTTTTGCTTCCGCATCCTTAACTGCAGAGAAGTCAATTACGGTACAGGTGCTGAGCAATGTCCTGGTCAACTTCTTGCGCTTGTCCAAATCATCCGCGATAAAAATCACCACGCTCGATGGTGACGGCGCGTTCAGATAACGAATGATGATTTCTTCGTCCGCCTCGCGCAGTTTGCCAAAGTCCCGAATGCGTACGACGATGCGCTCGGACATCATGGGTAGTTGTTGGGCGATCGAGATGGCCGCAGTCGCGCTGTCGGAAAGTAAGCTGAAAGACGATTCGTTGAACTCGCGCAACAGGGTGCCGGCCAGCGCGGTCTCAGTGATCTTGCGCGCGGCGGCCTCGCGCAGGTAAGTTTCGCAACCGGCTAACAGGTAGAGCGGCTCGACTCGTCCGGCTTTGAGCGAGGCATCGAGTTGCGGGCGCGTCAGCGAAGTCATTTCTTTATTTGAATGGCGTTGGTCAGCAAAGAGACGATGCTTTCAGCGAAGTTGCGCGCCATGCGTTCTACGGCCGGGTCTTCTTCGTTGAAGAAATTGCGCGGGTCGTTTGCGAATTCGTATTCGCCGCGAAAGACAAAGTTTTGATTGTCATAGAGCACGCGGTTTTCCGTCTGGTCGCGCACGGTGACGGCGACTTCAATGGTCACCTCAAAGATTCGCGCGCGGCCTTTGTCGTCGAGCAGTACCCCACCGTAACTAAAGCTCTTGACGTAACCTTCGATGACGGTGTCGGCGCCTTCGCGTTCACCCTGCACATGCAAGCCGCGGCCGCGATGAATCAGTTCGTTAACCACCGCTGCGGTAAAGCGCGAACCAATCTTGTAACGCAATGCCTGCGGGCCCATCTGAAAGGCAGGCACGGCAACGGTCTTGATGCGCGCCGGCAGCTGATTTTTCGTTACCGGCTTGTAACATTCAGCAAAGCCGGAAACGAATAACAAAGTTACAAACAAGACTGACAGACGAAGAAATTTTGGCATCACAATCTATGGGCGAAAACTTTGAATAGCTACTGAACGCTGCGACAAGCTTCAAATCGATGTGTGATTCTCTCGCAGTAGTTACAGTTGAAGCAAGCAGGGATGGTTGCAAGCAGTCAGTTTAGTTCGGGCATTTCCTCCTGATTTTAGAGTTTGGCTTTTGATGATTGAGCAAACTTGTCCGCCTGTTTTGCCGATAGCCTTTGCGATCCGAACCCACCCGCTACCGCGTGGTGGTACTGACTTCATGGGACTGAATCAAGAATTAGGCGCATAGAAACAGTCGGTGCCACTGCGATTGTGTGAAAACGAGACCCACACGTTGTGAGGTCAGTACCACCACGCGGTAGCGGGTGGGTGAAACAAGCGCGAATCAAGCTCGTTGTTGTATCTCGCTGGCTGCGTCTAATCTGCTTATCACTTTCTCAGCGAGTCGACCGCGCGAACTGTGTCAACCGCCGCTTTCACATCGTGAACGCGAACGATGTGCGCGCCTTTCAAGATTGCTGCGGTGATGGTGGCCATTGAAGCATGGAGTCGTTGGTCGGCAGGCGCGGGCGTGCCGTCTTCATCAGCAAGGATGCGGCCGAGAAAAGATTTTCGCGAAGTTCCAATCAAAAGAGGGAAGTCGGGGAAGGCGGCGATAAGCTGATCGAGTTTCGCGATTAGTTCGATGTTCTGTTTCTGACTTTTGCCAAAGCCGATGCCCGGATCGATGACTATCGATTCGCGCTTAACGCCGCGGCGTTCCGCCATCGCAATGCTGCTGCGCAAGCTTTTCGTTACTTCATGAAAGATGTCCGCGACTGGCGGCAGCTTATGCATAGTTGCAGGCGTGCCGCGCGAGTGCATTAACACTAAACCCGCTCCCGCCTTTGCTGCCTCATCAGCCACATGAAAATCAAAGCGCAGTGCGGAAATGTCATTGACGATACTCGCCCCCGCATCCAGCGCGGCACGTGCCACTTCAGCTTTTGTGGTGTCAATTGAAATTGGGACAGTAGAAAGTTTTGCGAGCTGTTTGATAACAGGCCGGCGTGCGCGAGCGCTTTTTCAGGTGAGAGAAACTCGCCGCCGTCGCTGAAGCTGTCAGGGGTGACATTCAACACGCCCATCACCAGCGTGCGCCCGCCGATGGGAAGCGCGCGGCCTTGGGCTATCTTCCATTCGCGGGTCATGCGTGGATGATACGTAGAGAACGAGAGATTTTCCATTTGCCATTGAAGAGTAGAGCGTGTTTGCCTGCTCCTATTTTGGACGGGCCAACCTGGAGAGCGGCGAACAAAGTTCTAATCTGCAATGAAAAATGATGAATGGTAAATCGCGAATTCAAGTTTGAAGTGCAACAGTTCATTCTGGCCCGATTCATGGATGTTTATTAGATGATCGCCATTAAATGCTCAATGCAGAACCGCGAGCGGTAGCGACCGGATGCCGGCATTCAAGGTTGCAGGCCGCCCCAAACGTTCTATTTCATCGTTGCTCGTAGCATCCGGTCGCTACCGCTCGCGGTTCTGCATTTAACGCGATATATCATTTGTTGACCTAATACCGGTGCGCTTCCAACTTGTTCACCAATGACAAATGGAAAATCTGATCGAATGGTCTACACCGAAATAAAAAAGGCAAAAGGAAACTCCTTTTGCCTTTTCATTGTGCTTTTGCTGGGCCGACTACGCCGGCGCCGGATTGCCGCCGGTAATTGGTGGCAGGATCGGTTTGAGCGGATGTGCCGAAGGCTCTTTTAACTGCGGCCGATCTTCATCGTTGCCGGGATCGGAAACTGGTTGCGCCTCATCTAACGGCAAACCGGCGATGATGCGACGAATCTCAACGCTATCGAGTGTCTCGCGTTCCAGCAAGCATTCCGCCAACCGCACCATCGTATCGCGATTTTCTTCGATGATGGCCTTGGCCCGATCAAATTGCGCGGTGACGATCTTCTTGACCTGTTCGTCGATCTTAATCGCAGTCTCTTCCGAAAAGTCGCGATGTTGTGCAATCTCGCGACCCAGGAAAATCTGCTCTTCTTTTTTGCCGAAGGTCAGCGGTCCCATCTCGGACATGCCGTATTCGCAAACCATCGCGCGCGCGAGCTCAGTGGCGCGCTCGATATCGTTTGACGCGCCGGTCGTGATGCTGCCGAGGAAAGTGCCCTCAGCAATGCGGCCGCCCATCAGAATTGCAATCTGGCCCAGCAAATATTCTTCGCTGTAGTTGTGCCGGTCGCCTTCAGGCAATTGCTGCGTCACACCCAATGCCATGCCGCGCGGAATAATTGTTACCTTGTGCACCGGATCGGCGTTAGGAACTTTCAGACCAACCAGCGTATGGCCGGCTTCGTGATAAGCGGTGACGCGCTTCTCTTCGTTGGAGATGACCATGCTCTTGCGCTCAGCGCCCATCAGGACTTTGTCTTTCGCCAATTCAAAGTCGCCCATCGCCACCAGCTTCTTGTTATAACGCGCGGCGTTGAGTGCCGCTTCGTTAACCAGATTGGCGAGGTCCGCGCCGGTAAAGCCGGGCGTGCCGCGCGCGATCACGCTGATGTCAACATCTTCGCCCAGCGGAATCTTGCGCGTATGAACTTTCAAAATGCCCTCGCGTCCACGCACGTCAGGTCTGGAGACGACGACACGACGATCAAATCGCCCCGGCCTTAACAGCGCCGGATCAAGTACGTCGGGTCGATTGGTAGAAGCGATTAAGATCACGCCGTCGTTCGATTCAAACCCATCCATCTCAACGAGCAACTGATTCAGTGTCTGTTCGCGCTCGTCGTGTCCGCCGCCCAAGCCGGCGCCACGATGACGACCAACTGCGTCGATCTCATCGATGAAGATAATGCAGGGCGCGTTCTTCTTGCCCTGCTCAAACAAATCGCGCACGCGCGACGCGCCGACGCCTACAAACATTTCCACAAAGTCAGAACCTGAAATCGAGAAGAAGGGAACGTTGGCTTCGCCGGCAATTGCGCGCGCCAGCAGGGTCTTTCCGGTTCCGGGCGGGCCCATCATCAGGACACCTTTGGGAATGCGGCCACCGAGCTTTTGAAACTTTTGCGGCTCCTTAAGAAACTCGATGATCTCCTGAAGTTCTTCCTTGGCCTCTTCAACGCCGGCAACGTCTTTGAAGGTCACGCGCTTCTGCTGGTTATTCAAAAGTTTTGCGCGCGACTTGCCAAACGACAGTGCCTTGTTGCCGCCCGATTGCATTTGCCGCAGCATGAAAACCCAAATACCAATAATAAAGAGGAGCGGCGCCCAGGTGATGAGCATGGGCCAGATGTAGCTGCTGCTGCCTGAATCGTCTTCAAACTTAGCGACTTTAGCATTGCCATCCGCGTTTTTCTCATTCGCCTTCTTAAACAACTCGTTCTTCATCTGCTCGTTTGTGAGCTGAACGCGGTATTCGTTGTTCTGCTGGTCAATAGCGGTCGTCTCGTTTTGTTTCACCGTCAACTGCTTGATTTCGCTCTTATCGATTTTCGCGTAAAGGTTCGTCAGATCGATCGGCTGCGCATTTTTACCTGACGGATTGACGAGCTTATAAAGCAGCAACGCGCCGGCAATAATCAGTAACCAAAAAACTATTTGTCTGGCTGTGGAACTCAAAGTCATTAACGCCTCCGACTGCGATCATACCTTATCCGGCGGGCTTTGTCTCTGGCCTATGCCAACCGGTTTACATTAATAAAAGGAGAGCTTTGCCGCCCCTGTTGGATGCGCACGGCCGCTTGGCTGGTTGTGCTATGCAATGCTGACTTGGGCTGCCATGGGGTTAGAACCCTGTTCGGCCGGCAAGTTCCTCGCTCGATTTCTGCGCGTGCTGTCCTGCAAAAAGCGAAAACCGCCGTCTTTTGCCCGGCGGTGTCAACGCCTTGAAATTTTAGAGGCAGCCGCGCGCTTTTTCAATCCTTTTCCGACGTAGGAGAGACCTCCCGTCTATCCGGCTTTGTCGGCTCGGCCTTTTAACTTGAAAACTTTCAAAAACTGCCCATTTCGCATGACTCTAAAACTACCCGGCAACTCGACAACCTTGCCGCCGCGGCTGGTAAGCAGCTTTTCAACTGCCAGCAGGTGGCTCATTTCCAGGCGCTTCAGATTTCCCCGGCCGTCGGCCAACCACTGCCGCAACGCCCTTCGCCGCAGTGCCGCCGGTGCCTGCAACAGGACCTTTACGTTGAGCGCCGGCAACCTTGTTTCAATATTATTTGGCTGCTTATTTGTGGGGTCGCCAAGGGCCAGCTTCAGCAACTTACCAGCCTGGTCGGACAAAACGGTTGCATCTTCGCCGAGCAGGCTGGCGGTGCGACTCAGCGCTTCAACGATGCGGTTATTGAACGACTCCATCAGGGGCAAGAGTTGTTTGCGAACCTTTACTCGCGAGAACGTCTCGTCGTCATTCATTTCATCAACTCGAAACTCCACGCCCAACACGCGGCAATAATCCTCCGTATCGCTGCGCCTGACCCAGGAGACAAGCGGCCGCGCCACCTTCACGGGCGATCCATCTTTTATATTGCGCACCGACAACGTGCCGCACAGTCCTTCGGCAGCACTGCCGCGCAGCAAGCGCAGTAAAACCGTTTCTGCCTGGTCGTCAAGCGTGTGCGCGGTCAGAACGAACTGCGCTTTGTGTTTGTTGGCAGTTCTGAGAAGAAAGTCGTAGCGCTTGGTGCGCGCCGCCTGCTCGAGGTTTACGACCGGCTTGCCCGCTGCCGTTTTGAGTTGCGCCTTGCCGATTACCACTTTGTAACCAAGTTCCTTTGCCAGGTTGGTCACCCAACGCGCGTCGCTCGCGCTTTCTTCGCGCAGCCCGTGATCGAGATGGGCCACAACCAGCTTCACACGCAGCTTCTCGTTCCTGATTAACTCGTCGAGCGCCAACAATAGAGCGGTAGAATCCGCGCCGCCCGACACGGCAACCACTACCGTCGCTTCCGCATTTGGCAGTTCCAACTCTTTCCACGCTGCGCGTAGGTTTCTGGCAAATTTTGTAAGCGGCTGCCGAGCCGGCGGGTGCGGTTGTGATTTCGTTTCCTGTCTAACCATGGTGAACCGATTGTCTGGTTGCAACGAGCTTCAGTCAACCTAACAAGCGGGAGGGTAGTCTTAATTTGAAATCGAATTGAGACACGAGGAACTTACGCGGGCTCTATCTATTCCTGAGTTAGCTACTGAGGAACAGAGTCTCCAAGAAATAATTCAAGACAAATAGTCTGAGACGCTCCCGCTTGAATCATCCACTGAGTCGCATCGCTGTTGTGTGTCACAAAGAACTGCTCGGTGGTGTTTATAAGGGCGAGCACACCTTTGTCCATCATCACGGAGCAACAAACATGAAAACCCCAGCTCGCGTTCTGGCGCGCCTTGGCGCCGGCGCATTGATCGCGCTTTGTTTTGTTATCCCGCCATTCGCGCAGGCGCAGCAGCCGGCGGCGCCATCGTTTCAGGAAACACTCAAGAACGCAGAAGGCGCCACGGCGCAAAAGGATTGGAAGGCAGCGGCTGGTTACTGGGCCAGCGTTGTCGCTGCGAATCCAGTCAACGCAAGGTTCTGGGAACAGTTTGCGCAATCGCTCTACCAAAGCAAAGATTACAAGCAAGCGATTCCCGCCTATCAGAAAGCGCTGGAGCTTGGCGCCGGCTTTCCGTCCAACCAGGCCTACAACATCGCCTGTTGTTATGCGCTCCTCGGCGATAAGGAAGCGGCGCTGAAATGGCTCGAAAAGGCTTTCGAGATTGGGTTTCGTGATTTAGAACTGGCGCAAACGGACTCTGACCTGCAAGCACTTCATGACAATTCGCGTTATCTGAAACTTGTGGGGCTTGACGACGTCGGAAAAATGACGCGCGAACAAGGCTGGCACTATGACCTGGCGATGTTGGAACGGGAAGTGGATCGGAAGGGCTTTGCTTATGGCGTCTTTCGGACCACGACCAAAGCCGAATTTCATGACGCAGTTGCGAACCTTAGCACTCGTGTAGACAAAGTCAGCGATCAGCAAATGGTCGTTGAGATCATGAAGCTGATGCGCTCGCTTGGCGATGGCCACACTGGATTGTTGCTGCCACCGCAGCAGCCCGATTATGCGCTGGCGCTGCCACTGCAATTCTATTTGTTTAAGGAAGGCATGTTCGTGATTGCCGCTGATCCAAAGTACAAAGACTTGCTGGGCGCGCAGGTGCTGCGATTGGGCGACCATACCGTCGAGGAAATACTGAAGTCTCTGGATCAGGTGATCAGCCGTGACAACGAACTTTGGCCGAGCCAGTTGGCGCCTTACCACCTGCGCAGCCTGCCGTTGTTAAGTGCGCTCGGTTTGGTTTCAGACATCAAGAAGACCCAACTCAACGTGCGCGATGCGACCGGTAACGAGCGCGTCGTAACCGTCGAAGCCGATTCCACTCATCCTAACAGTGTTATCTGGAACAATTTTCCGGCAGACTGGATCACGTTCGCACAGTCATTGCCCGCACCACTTCCGCTTTACTTGAAGAGCGCTAACACAAACTACTGGTTCGAATATCTGCCGGATTCGAAAGTGGTCTACTTTCAATACAACCGCGTGGTTGACGATAAGCAGGAGCCGCTTGCCGCCTTGACCGAACGTCTGTTCAAGTTCATCAACGAGCACGATGTCGAGAAGCTGGTGATCGACATGCGCTGGAACAACGGCGGTAACACGTTTCTATCGCAGCCGCTGCTCTACAGCTTGATCAAGAGCGATAAAATCAATCAAAAAGGCAAACTGTTCGTCATCATTGGCCGGCGCACGTTTTCTGCCGCGCAGAACACAACCACATTTTTCGAACGACACACCAAAGCAATTTTTGTAGGCGAACCAACCGGCTCGCGTCCTAACTTTGTGGGCGAGGAAACGCCGTTCGTCCTTCCTTACAGCAAAATAACCGTGAACATCTCGGATTTGTACTGGCAAAGTTCCTGGCCAATGGACTATCGCACCTGGATTGCGCCGCAGATTTATGCGCCGCCAACTTTCGCGGCGTATCGCGCCAATCGCGACCCGGCGATGGAAGCGATTCTTGCTTATAAGCAGTAAGAGAACCAGAAAACAGTAAACAGAGAACGGTGAACTGAAATAACGCTGTATCTAAAGCATTTTCTGCGCGAGGCGTCGGCTCAGTCCGTTCATCATCTTTCCAATGCTATCGAGCTGTATTTGTAACTCCCGTTGGCGACTTTCACTCAGATATCCGAGTCGAAATGAGATCAAGAGCTCTGTCTCAACTTCACTGGTCGAGCCTTGGGCGTTGGACAAGAAGTGAGAAAACTCTTTTAGGGATTTTCTCGCTGCGCCCTCGGCGATATTGGCGGACACCGAAACCGATGCTCGCCTGATCTGCGAAGTCAGGCCAAATCGTTCTTCTTTGGGAAAGCGTTCTGTTGTCTTATAGACCTCTACCACAAAATCAACCGACTTTTTCCAGACATTAAGATTTTCGTGGGGTCGCATGATGAATCCCTCCTTCTTCAAAAAACTACATTTAGAGGGTGATATTAAGCGTGCGTTGCTGGGTTTAC
>WNFS01008711.1_pt1 | contig 14970 bp, 15 predicted proteins | sample 5400141 | NCBI WGS metagenome assembly WNFS01 (sample SAMN13153358, study PRJNA577476) | soil metagenome | isolation source: 60 cm saprolite under Madrone tree | place: USA:California | collected 2016-06-14
CACGGAACGAGCCGAGTCGCCAAGGCCGTCCTGATCGCCGCAGTGCCGCCGCTCCTGCTGAAGACCGACGCCAATCCCGAGGGAATACCCATCGACGTGTTCGACGGTCTGCGTGCGGGCCTCATGAAAGACCGCTCGCAGTTCTACAAGGAGTTCGCCAGTCCGTTCTACGGCGCCAATCAGCCCGGCGCCAAGGTCTCGCAGGGCCTGTTCGATCAGTTTTGGACCTGGAGTATGCAGTCCGGTCTGAAGAACGCCTACGAGAGTATCAAAGCGTTCTCCGAGACCGACTTCACCGAGGACCTCAAGAAGATCGATGTACCGACTTTGGTGCTGCACGGTGAGGATGACCAGATCGTACCGGTGAAGAATTCTGCGATGAAGTCGGCGCGACTCATCAAAGGCGCCAAGGACGTCTACTACCCGGGTGCGCCGCACGGCATCACGGCCACGCACCAGGATCAGATAAACGCCGAGCTGCTCAGCTTCATCAAGGGGGAGAAGTACAATGTCGCCAACAGCTAAGCCGGCGATTACGAGCGGGAAGCGAATCCTGGGTGGCATCACGGTGATCGATACGCCGCTTGTCACCCGGGCATTGGAACTCGCGCGCACTCATTCCGAACCGTTTCTCTTCAACCATGCTGTCCGATCATGGCTGTTCGCGGTCCGGCTCGGACAGCTGCAGAGCATAGCACACGACGCGGAAGTCGTAGCCATTGGGACACTGCTCCACGACCTCGGGCTCACGAACAGCTTCCAGGGTCCAAAGCGTTTCGAGATAGAAGGAGCCGACGCGGCGCGAACATTCGCTCGCGAGCAAGGCCTCGACGATGGCCGCCTACAGTTGATCTGGGACAGCGTGGCTCTCAATTCCACACCTTCGATCGGTCTTTCCAAGGAGGCGGAAGTTGCGCTCTGCACGGCTGGGATCGGCGTTGAATTCGGGTTCCAGTACGACCGCATCCCAGCGGACGAAATGAAGAGCATTCTCGTCGAATTTCCGCGCCTTGAGATGAAGCGGTGCTTCGCAGATTCAGTTTGTCGCATTGTCCAAACCAAACCGGAGACTACTTACGACAACTTCGCAGCCGATTTCGGGGAACGTTTCACTCCAGGATATAAGCGGCAGTCCACGGTCGATTTTCTGATGGACGCTCCGTTTGAAGAGTAGCGGGAGAATTTGTATTTGCTTTGGAGGAGCACATGAGCGAACAAGACTTGGAAGTACTGATTACACTTGACGACCCCGGTGAAGATGACCTGGAAGAGGATACTTTCCACAATCTTCAGGCTGAAAATAACCGTCAGCCGTTTTCCAACAAGGAGAGTCACGACCAGCAACCCGATGATTCTTTGTAAAGCAAAGGCGCCCGGGGGGAGGAACTATGACAACGCGCGCAGAATTAAGCGCCGCCGAAGCATACGAGCATGGACACACAGATCTGATGCGAGCGGCCCTCGACGGAGACACTGAGACAGTAAGAGTTCTGATCTATCAAGGCGCGGACATAAACCAGAGAGACGACAACGGCCGGACAGCATTGATGTTTGCCGTTATGAACTCGCATTACGAGACGATGAAAGTTTTGCTGGAATCCGGTGCGGACGTCCAAGCCAAGAGTAATCAGGGAGGAACCGCCTTGATGGCGGCTGCAATGGTGGGTGATCTCACGATGGTTCAAGCTCTATTGGATAAAGGTGCTGACGTGCACGCCAGACTGCGGGAGACAAATGAGAGTGCCGTTACATTCGCGGAGAGTCACGGGCATGCCGAGATCGCTCTGCTGTTGCGCCAACTTGATTGAGAAACTGAAACTGGCCCTGCAGGGCGATTAACCAAAGGAGACTATGATGAACAAGATATTGTCGCTCGTGGTGCTATGTCTCATGACGGGCACGCTGATGGCCCAACAGCCCGCCGCCAGTCAGGCCCCACAGGCCTCGGTGACGCCGCTCACTTCGAAGGATCTGCCCGATTTTCCCGGCAAGGAAGTCTTGATGATCACAGTGGATTATCCACCGGGCAGTTCGGATCCCATTCACCGGCACAATGCACACGCGTTCGTCTATGTGTTGGAGGGCTCGATAATCATGCAGGTGAAAGGTGGAAAAGAAGTCACGCTGACACCGGGCCAAACTTTTTATGAAGGCCCCGACGATATTCATGTCGTGGGCAGGAATGCGAGCAGTACGAAGCCGGCTAAGTTCGTCGTGTTCTTAGTTAAGGACAAGGGCGCTCCGGTAGTAGTGCCGGCGCCGGAATGAAATCAACCGAACCGCAAACCAACTCAGAGTCTGTGTCTGATATCAGCAGTTAATTAGGAAGGAGATGGAAGAAATGAAGGAATCAACTTTCAAAGGAGTCGGCGGACTGCACATTTTTACCCGCTCGTGGCAGCCCGAAGGGAAAACACGCGGCGTGGTTGTAATCGTCCCCGGGTTTAATGCGCATAGCGGACAATATCTGTGGGTCGGCGAGCAATTCGCGGCGAAAGATTTGGCGGCTTATGCGATCGACTTGCGTGGGCGCGGGCGTTCCGAAGGCGAGCGTTGGTACGTTGAAAAGATGGAAGATTATACCGACGATGTGGCGGCGCTGGTCAGAACCGCGAAATCGGAAAATCCTGGTGTGCCGGTGTTCGTTCTTGGTCACAGCGCCGGCGGTGTCGTTTCGTGCATTTATGCGCTCGACCATCAATCAGAGATCGACGGATTAATCTGCGAGAGCTTCGCATACGATCTGCCGGTGCCCGGGTTCGTCCTTTCGTTACTCAAGGGATTCGACTACATCGCGCCGCACCTCCATGTCTACACTTTAAAGAACGAACACTTCTCCCGAGATCAGCTTGTTGTCGATTCGATGAATAATGACCCGCTGATTAAGGGCGAGTCTGAGCCAACGCAGACCGCGAAGGTGATGATAGATGCCTCTCGTCGGCTGAATCGAGAATTTCCGCTCATCACACTTCCCGTACTCATTCTGCACGGCACGGAGGACAAGGCGACGAACCCGAGCGGGAGCGAGTTCTTTTACGATAACGCCGGCTCGACGGACAAAACTCTGAAACTTTATCAGGGTCACTATCACGATTTGTTAAATGATCTTGATAAGGAGATCGTGATGGCGGACATTAACGGCTGGATCGACGCGCGTGCTCCCGCAATACGAGCCAAGTCCGCGGCACTCTGATGAGTTTGGCTTTCACTAACATCAGGAGGATTTCAATATGAACTGCTGTTCGCATTTGTTTGAGATTGGCAATGTTACTCCGATAACTCCGAACGGCTGTGAAGAGTGTTTGAAGTTGGGCGACCAGTGGTTGCATTTGCGGCTTTGCGTAACCTGCGGTCACGTCGGCTGCTGTGACGATTCAAAGAACAAGCACGCGGCAAAGCATTTTCATTCAACCAATCACCCGTTAATCAAATCCTTTGAGACGGATGAAGAGTGGGGCTGGTGTTACGTCGATGAACTACTCCTCGAATCAGTTCCAGGATCGTTGACGGAAGAATGGTGCGGTGTGCTCGGAGCGACGTCCTGAGAAACCAACCTTGGATGCCCGAACGGCGGCGCAAACTGTGATGGTTGAGGACAGAGACATCAACTCAAATCTATCGGAAATGGAGACGTCAATGAGTAGCGTACAAATCGAACAAAAGAGCTATGAGATGCCCCCGCGAGAGGGGATCAGCGTGGCGTTTTTTCTCACCGTCGCCGACATCGAGCGATCGGCTCGCTACTACGAAAAGGTCTTCGGCGCTCGCATTCTCAGCCTGGGTGAGGGCGGCGCGCCTGCGTTCCTTCAGCTGGCGAATATCTGGATGATTCTGAACGTTGGAGGCGGGCCGACCCCGGATAAGCCGACGGTAACGCTCAACGTCCCCGAGCCGAATCACATCAACAGCTTTATGAATTTCCGCGTTGCGGATATTCAAGTGTGCTACAAATTATGGAAAAGTCGAGGAGCGGAGTTCATCACAGAACCAATACCCAAACAACGCGAGACGCGCTGCTACATCCGCGATCCTGACGGCTATATTATCGAGGTCGGACAGAGCACCTAGCTCACCTACGGTTAACGCGGCGGCCCGGTCAGCCTCAACAAGGTGTTCGAATCGACCAGTCAACAGAAGTAATTCTTCAGCATGACCTCTGCGTTGGGCGACAAATTTGATGGCGCACGCGTTGTACATACTGTGACGTTCGGTCCAACAAATTGTTCGACGAGATAACGACAATCTTCATTCACGTCTCTAATGCTATTCAGCCGCCCGGGGCGTCTGCAGGCTCGGGAAGTAACGGACCACGAAGAACAGATACAAAAGCCAGAAGGCAAGCCAGACAGACGCGACGATACGGAGCCTAACCAGGAACAGGACCAGAGTTGGCGCCAGGAACATCGTGGTGTAACCGAGAAGCCAGAAGCGATCCGCTCGCCGCGCTTGCAGGGTCCTTTCGGTGTCACTCATCGGTCCGCCAAGCGAACACCGATAGTAGTGCAACGTCGCGAACACAAGTGAGAAGGTCGCGACTCCCATCGCAATCAGTGTGGCCTGAAACAAGACGGGATTGATCCTGCCGCTCTCGAACCTCGGGTACAGGAAGAACAGCATGAAGGTGAAGATCGCGATATTCGTCCCGGCGAGCGTGTACGACCGGGTGACGTTGACTGCCGCAAGATCTTCTCTCATCAAATGCCTCCAATCTGATGACATGCTCGCGGCCTGAGGGGCCGGCTTTTCATCACTGCTCGTTGATGTTGCCGTCGTTTTTCGAACGAGAATATCCCGCGTCGTCAACGCACGGAAGTGAAAATGAGAATGTCACCCCCGGACCGTTATTCGGCGTGGTCCATAAACGACCACGGTGGTTCTCGATGATCGAGCGGCTCACGGAAAGCCCGATTCCCATACCGGCGGACTTAGTTGTGTAGAATGACTGATATAAGCGGTCTAGGGCTTGTGGTTCGAAACCTACGCCTGCGTCTCGCACACTCAGTCGAACGCCGTGACCTTCCTCCACTTCAGTTGTGAACCGCAGTTCACGTGGACGATCATCGACAGCGCTCATGGCATCAGAGCCATTCCGCAGCAGATTCAGTATCACCTGTTGTAACTGAATACGATCACCAGTTACGAAAGGAAGCTCGGCGGCAAATTCGGTCCGAGTAATCACGCCGTTATGCTCCAACTCGGTGCGCGAAAGCGCGATTACCTCCTCGGTCGCTTCATTCAGATCGATTAACTCCGTGGCTGCGTCCTTATTAGTGAACAGGGCGCGCAGTCGAGTAATCACATCAGCAGCGCGGCGGCCGTCACGAATTGTACGCTTCGTGGTTTCGCGCGCCCCGTCCACGTTGGGCGGCTCAGCGTCCAACATTCGCATACACGTGCTGGCGTTTGTAATGATGCCCGACAACGGTTGATTGACTTCATGCGCGATCGAAGCTGTCAGGGCCCCGAGACTCATAACGCTGGCGACGCGCGCGAGTTCTGATCGTGCTCTATCCAGGGCTTCATCCGCCAGCCGGCGGGCGGTGACATCCCGAACTGCCGCGATGTATTCCAGTTGGCCACCTGAATCCCGAGTAGCTTGAGCCACCGCATGCATATACTTAATCGACTCGTCAGGCATTAGCAAACGGTACTGCCATTCAAAGTCATCGGCGCCGTTTCGGGCCTGCTCGACCATTTTCTCGTACCAGGTGAGATCTTCCGGATGCACACGCGTACGAATAAGCTGGAGCGTGACGTTCATCCCCCGATCGAACTCATAGATGCGATAAAGCTCCTCCGACCATGTGATTTCGTCGGTCGCAACGCGCCAAGAAAAACTGCCGGTTCGGCTGAGCTGTTGCGCTTGCGCGAGAAATGCAGCGCCGCGACGAAGTTCCTCCTCAATAGTCTTACGGCGGGTGACATCCGAAGTAAATCCCACCATTCGCAGCGGCTCGCCCGCCTCATCAAAGAACATTCGGCCATTCGTTGAGAGCCAGTGAAGGCTTCCATCAGGCCAGACCACGCGATACTCGGCGGCAACCTTTCCGGTTTCATGAGCGTGCTGAATCGCATCGACGACCGTGGGCCAGTCGGGCGCGTACATCATCTGTTTCCACGTTCGATAGGTTCCGTCAAAAGTGCCTGGAGGCAGGCCGAATAAGGCCTCTTGTTCAGGCGACCAGTTGTTCGTCTCCTTCTGAATGTACCAATCAAAAGCCATCGCACCGGCGGACCTCTGCGCGAGGTCGAGCAACTCCTGCTCGGCCTCCAGTTGCTCTACGGCGCGCTGACGCTCAATCGCCACCGCCGCCAGATGCGTCATCTGTTCTATGACATCCTGTTGCTGCGGGGTAGGCTCGCCGGGTTCACGCGAATACAGAGCAAAGGTTCCTAAGACGGCATTTTCCGATGATAAGATCGGCGTCGACCAGCACGCCCTCAGCCCATAGGACAGTGCAAGAGGACGCCAACCGTAGGCGTCCCACTGTAAGTCCGAACCGACGTCGGCGACGATGACCTGCTCCTTCAGGAAGACTGCTCTGGCGCATGGACCCGAATCGGGATTGACGGGCCATCTCAGAATCGCTTCGTTGTAACTAGATGGCAGGCTGGGTGCCCTTGCGAGTTCTAACGAGGTATCACTTGTATCCAGCAACAAAATTCCGCATATGCATCCACTGGCAGTTTCTTCCACCAACCGGCACAAGGCATCCAGAATTGAGGTGAGCGTATTTCCTGCGGCTACCATTTCAAGGAGCCGTTTTTCCCCGGCGAGCAGCGCCTCCGCCCGCTTACGGTCCTCGATGTCGAACGCGGTTGCATACCATCGATCTATTCTTCCTTGATCATCGAGCAGAGGATTATAGCGGACCAGGAACCAGCGATATTTGCCGTCCTTACCCCGAGCGCGCTGCTCATATTCAAACGGTAGGGGGTGTTTGAGCGCCTCCTTGCGCTCCTCGCGGAGCCTTTTCACATCGTCCGTATGGTAAACCCGAGTGCGAAAGTCCTCTGTCTGCACATCCTGCAGGTTGATACCGTGGTAATCCAACACCGCTTGATTCACCGACAGTACGGTCCCATCAGGTTGCGACACTTGTATCAAGGTTGGGATGGTGTTTATTGTCAGACTCAAATTGCGTTCTGCAGACCGTAATGCTTCTTCAGCTCGCTTACGGTCATCAATATCGATCTGCAGGTGAAACCAATGAAGGATTCGTCCTTGTGCATCTCGTAAAGGTAAGCCAAGCACATTGAACCAGCGATAGACGCCATCATAGGCAGTGCCCTTTTGGTGCGCCGCCATTTGCGCGGCCACGGTGCGTTCAAGGTCATCTGGATGAACGACGTCGGAACTCTTCCAACCCTTCAATTGCTCAAAGGTCCGGCCGAAATATTCAAGGGTTGGCTTATTGACCGCCTCGACCTCACCGGTCGGTGAGGTGATCGCAACGGGAACCGGAATGCTCTCAACGATCAAGTTAAAAAGCTCCCCTTCGCGCAGCGTCTCTTCCGCGCGCTTGTGTTCGGCAAGTTCTCGTTTTAGTTGTTCGACAGACGCGGTCAGTTCCGCAGTGCGCTGAATGACGCACTCCTCAAGCTCATCAGCGAAGCTCTTTTGTTTCGCGGGCGAAGCTGCTGCGGACCTCTTCATGGCCGATCCCTCTGGCTTCTGTGATTACAGTGAATATCTCAAAAGGGAGTACTCAAGTGATGGGGATTCTATCCCCGAACGCCTCTAATACCAAGGTATCGATCGATACCTTCGTTTAATAGATTTTTCTCCTCAGGCGGAGTGTAATCCTTCCGCACGCAGCAACAGGACAATAAGATCGGAACATCATTCAGGAAAAATCGTCGTTCGCCTGAAAGGAGTGGCAACAATGACTCAGAAATTTGTGCGTTATAGTCCCGAGGTTGAACAGGAGGAGCCAGATTTCGAACAAACCTTTCAGACGGTCCTCGATTCGATGAAGCAGCATATGCGCGGCTCGCTCGAATCCGAAGGGATCGGCCGTGTGGTGCGCGACGCCCATGCCAAGGGCTACGGTCTCGCGCGAGTCCGGCTTCTTTCACGGCTGTCATGTTATCTCCTTCGCTGAATACGCTGATCGAAAATGATTTGTGGAGGTATGAGCACCGGATGATCACCAGAACACATTGGGCACAACTTGCCTCAGGAAGCTCCGCAGGCGTTTGCAAAACCAATCGTCGATGTCGACAGTTATTAATCTTGGGAAGACAACGCGGACTCTACATCGAGGCTCTTAGCGAACAGTAGTAAGTATTGTCACAAGCGCAAAGCGTGGCGAAGAGATCGGATCTAATGGATAGCCGAAGAAACATGTTAATCGGAATTGTTGCCGGCGTCCTTATTGTAGCGGCCTTGAGCTACGCAACGGGGTTGACGAAGCTGATACGCAGTTCGTTTGGCAGCTCCTCCGAATACAAGAGTTCGGAATCTGCTGCTGCTCCGGAGTTGGCGACTGGTGATTGGATCAACTCAGCACCGCTCAAGCTCAACGAACTGCGCGGTCGCGTCGTCCTAATCGAGTTCTGGACTTTCGGTTGCATTAACTGCCGCAACACGTTGCCGTTCGTTAAGTCCTGGCATGATCGCTATCAGGACAAAGGCTTGATTGTGATTGGCGTGCACTCACCTGAGTTTGATGAAGAACGGAAAGTCGAAAACCTTCGCCGTGAAGTTACTTCTCTCGGGATTCGTTACGCGGTAGTTACTGATAACGACTACCAAACCTGGAACGCCTATCACGTCGAAGCGTGGCCGACCACCTTTCTGTTGGACAAGCAAGGACGAATTCGATGGATGCACGAGGGTGAAGGAAGCTATGACGAGGCCGAACGATTGATTCAGAAGTTGCTCGCCGAAAATGCCACATAGTCACTTCGGCAATTCTTCCGCGATGAAGTGAGTGATCCTCGGTGGTCGAGCGCCAACGTGAAAAGCTTGAACGCGCTCTTCTGCTTTCCTATCTTCGGCGGTTACTCGTTCGTGCTGGCGCAAATGCTCGCCCCATGATTCGGTCACAAAAATCTCGAGGTATCGTTCCTGGTCAGCAGAGTCGCGCAGCAGATTCCAACGAATCGCGCCGTCACGCAGACGAATTCGTTTCATCTCTTTCATCACTTCCAGAAATTCTTCAGCAGTCTTCGGATCGATCTTGTATTCAATCGAAGTGATTGCTGGTCCTTCATCGGTGTTTGTGTCAATCACCACCACCGGTTCCGGCCAGTGCAGCGAAGGAGTCAGCGACAAACTCTTCTTGCCCGCCAGACGATAACGCCGCGTTACTGGCAGACCGATAAACAGGCCCGCGGCTGACAACACCAGCGCGTTCGAGATGCCTGCTCGTGCCGCGATAAAACCCCAGAGAGCGCTACCACCGGCGAGGCCTCCGGTAAAAACCAGAAGGTAAATGGCCATAACGCGCGCGCGTACCCACGACGGTGTGGCAGTCTGAGCGGAAATGTTCAAGGCTGACAAGACCGATATCCAGGCTATGCCGCCGATTACCAGCGCGAGAGCGAGCAAGGCAAATGAATGGACATAAGCGAGGGCAATCGTGGCCAGAGCAAATAAGGCAGTGCCTCCCGCCACTAATTTGTTCATGGCGATCCGATCTCTGATTCTTGGCAACAACCACGCGCCTGCTATTGCGCCGAAACCGAGACAGCCCAGCAGCACGCCATAAGCAAACGAGCTCAATCCCAAACCTCGGCGAGCCTGCTGAGGCAACATCGCCCACAATGCACTCGCGCAGATGATGAAAGCTCCGCAGCGAATCATGACTGTTTGAAGTTCCGGCGAATGACGCAGATAGCGTGTGCCGGCGCGCATTGCGCTGATGATCTCTTCGGATGGAAGTTTGCTGGAGCGCTGAGCGGGCTGCCAATGATAGACGGCAAAGAATATTGCCAGGAACGAACCAGCGTTCAGAAAGAAAACAGCCCAAGCGCCAAACGCTGCCACGATCAGTCCACCCACTGCCGGACCAAGTGCGCGCGCGATGTTAATAGAAACGCCGGTCAGCGAAAGGGCCGCAGGCAAGTCTTCTGCAGGAACCAACTCAGGCGTGATTGCTTGCCAGGCTGGATTACTTACAGCCGAACCGATGCCAAGAAGAAAAGTGAGCGAGAGCAAACGTCCGGGAGTTATCAAGCCCAACAAAGCCATTGCGCCCATTGCCGCCGCGATGATAGCCATCCAGGCTTGCATCACTAACAACAAGCGACGGCGATCCACAATGTCTGCCAGCGCTCCGGCGGGCAAAGCTGCTAACACTACCGGGAGATTACCCGCGGTCTCAACCAGGGCTACCAGCAGAGGCGAAAGCGTCAAGGAAGTCATCAGCCAGCTCTCGCCCACATCCTGCATCCATGTGCCGATGTTGGACACGACACTCGCGATCCAGAGGGCACGAAAGATAGATATGCGTAGAGGACTCCACGCAGACGTTGGTGGAGTCGGGCCACCTTTCGAATGGGGCGCTTTGATTGTCTTTTCAGCTTTCGCCATTTCGGACGCGAAGACTTTAGCACTGTGAATTACGTATTGCTTAGCCCCGTCGAAATGTGAACTCTCCATTACGTTCGCATTTCCAGAGGAGAGTTTGGGCATTTAGTTGGCTTCGATGTGATGGAGGACTGTTTGCCAGCTGCACTCTCGCGATTTCCTCAATGATTCCGACGAAAATGAAATGCGCAACGGACTAAACTCCGTAGCGTAAATGCACATTCGATCTACGACTACTTGTAACTTGTTGATGTGATTGGTGCCGAGGGTGGGAGTCGAACCCACACGACCTTACGGTCAACGGATTTTAAGTCCGTTGGAGACGGCATCACTTAGTCTTACCAAACGATACGAACCAGTATTTACCGGACTTGCAGCCGTCAAAGTCATGCTTCGTCCGGTTAGGTCTCACTACAGATTATCGTCATCTTAGCGTCATCCGGGGTGTCCTGAAGTAAATGAAACCCACACGTGGCTCGAGCCGCCCCACTGAGGGTAATGTGACTGTGACTCCAGACGAATCGAAAGGGCTTGCAGTTCGGTCCAATCAGCGTGACATCTCCTTGGGACAGCATCCATCTGACTGACCAAGCCAGAAGACCCTATTCTCGGATGACCGCCTTTTTTTCGCGCGAAGAATTGATGCCATCCGCCGCAGTCTAATTTGCTATACCTGCTAAGTCGTGTACATTTAGGCAAGAATTGCGAAAAACATGTTGCGCTCAAAGGAATTGAGGTTTAATCTCAGCGCGTTTCGGTTGTTTCTCACTTGATTTGCCTCGGAGTCATCGTCGTCACGGGACACACAACTACCGAGCCGCCAATGGACCCACATCAGACGGCCAAGAGATTCGAATTAAACCGAAACTTGTTAGAACATCGAGAGCGCGCTTTGCAGCAGATTCAGCGCGACCTCTGCTAGTGATTCACTTGGCACGGCGGAAGCCTGTTGGTCACTTGGCGGCGTCTCGATGGTTACCGTTGCCGCAGCTGGCGGCGCTTCTGGTGCAGGCGGAGTCTCCATAATACCCGCGAGCGCACCCGTAGCGAGCATGAGCGTCAATACTGCGACCATGCTGAGTTGTTGAAGTCTTCTCATAGTTTTCTCCTGAAAGGTGATTGGTTTGTCCTGAATATCCAGGTCTTGAGGAAAGCATCCTAGCACTATCGTCAAAAACGCAAAGATCATTACCGACACAAGCAAAGACCACCCTCACATGTATTTAGCAACTGACCTCTTACGCGAACTAGATAACCCCGACCTTTCCGAGAATGAACGTGCTCTTTTGCGCTGTCGCCTTGCCAGACATCAAGAAAGGGCGGGGGACTACGGCGCTGCGACGGAAGCTTTAGGCGAACTGTGGAGCGGAGTCGGAGCGCGTCCGAGGCTCAAGGGACTGGACAATGAAGCTAAGGCCAGTCTTCTTTTGCGTGTCGGTGCGCTTACGGGATGGATCGGTAGCGCTGGACAAACGGAAGGTGCGCAGGAAGCTGCCAAGGATTTGATCAGCGAGAGTCTTAGAACCTTTGACGAGTTAGGCCTGAGAAACAAGGTCGGCGAGGCGCGTAGCGATCTCGCGCTCTGCTATTGGCGCGAAGGCGCGTTTGATGAAGCCCGAATAACGTTACAAGAAGCCCTGGATGAATTTGATGAAAGTAATGTCGAACAGAGAGCGGTCGCGCTAATCCGAAGTGCATTAGTTGAAAGAACGTCTAACAGACTAAGTGAAAGCCTCCGTATTTATAAAAGCGCTGCTCCGCTTTTTGATGAAATGGACGATCATCTGCTCACGGCAACTTTTCATAACGGCTTTGGCAACGTGCTGAACCGCCTCAGTTCGGTCGAGGAGCGGAAAGATTATGTTGACTTGGCCCTGATCGAATACGCAGCCGCAAGTTTCCACTTTGAGCGGGCGGGACACGAACGATATCAAGGATGCGTCGAGAACAACCTGGGATTGCTATTTAGCATCATTGGGAGATTCGAAGAAGCCCATGAGCATCTTGATCGAGCTCAGGTGATCTACACGCGACTCAAGGACGATCACGTCGCGCAGATCGATGAGACGCGAGCGCGGGTCTTGCTTGCGGAAGGACGAACGGTCGAGGCGGAGAAAACCGCGCGCGCCGCAGTGCTTAGACTTGAGAAGGGTGATGAACTGCACTTGCTTGCCGAGGCGCTGACGACGCATGGCATCGCCTTGGCTCGACTTGGTCATCAAGCGCAGGCGCGAGAGGTTTTGGAGCGAGCGGTTAGTGTGGCTGAGCAAGCTGGCGACTTTGAAGGAGCGGGCCTTGCCGCGCTAACACTCATCGAGCAACTAGACACAAATCTATCCAACGAAGATATCTGGATCACGATCCATCACGCCGGAATACTGTTGGAAAAGACTCATGACATCGCCACTCTCAGGCGACTAGCCAAAGCCTTTCTCGCGCTGCACAGGGTTCTTGCGCCGAACGATTGGATGAACTTTTCCTTGCGAAACGCAGTCCTTGGGTATGAAGGTCATATCATCAAACTCGCACTGAAGAAGACAGGCGGCTCCGTGACAGCGGCGGCTCGCTTACTCGGATTCCGACATCATCAAAGCCTGATCACTTTAATTGCCAGTCGGCATAAGGAACTAATCGAAACAGGGGCAAGAGCGCCGGTTCGATCGCGCAGACGTCACCTTATTGTTCACCCTAAGCGCGCCAAAAAGAAGAAGGTTCAGGCGGAGCGCACACAAACCTCATCTCGGATTTCCATTTTGCACGTGGAAGACAATCAGCGAATAGCGAAACTGGTCAACGACATGGTCGCCTCTGAGGAATGGCGTGTGGAGCTTTGTGCCGATGGCTATAGCGCACTCGACAAACTTACGGGCAAAGATCACTACGATCTGCTTCTGGTGGATAACGATATTCCTGGACTGAGCGGAGTGGAATTGGTAAAGCGCGCCCGAAAACTTACGGATCGTAGCGGCATGCCAATCGTCATGCTTTCGGGAAGTGATTGCGAGGCCGAAGCCTGGGGAGTAGGTGTGAATGCTTTTCTGAAAAAGCCAGAACAGATTGGTCAGCTGCCATCGACGATCGGGCAATTACTGAAAACCGAAATCAAGAAAGACTGAGGAACAAGAGCAGCGTTCTCAGCGTCTACGTGAACTACTCTTTGTTGGAACCTAAAAGGAGTTGCCTCAATGAGACGTACTCACCGTCTACTCGCGAGATCAGTTCGCTGGACGAGTCTGTGTATCTGCTTTGCGCTTGTCCTCTCATCTTTCGTTGTCGCATCCCTTGCCGATTTCGGTAATGATTCGACGGCTGCCGTCAACTATCTGTATTCACCGCTGCCGGAAGGAAATGGCTACACGTATAGTCGAAGTATTACCATCGACCACTCCAAGGTCCCTAATAGCGATCAATCTAACTTTCCGATCTTAATCAGCGGCACTTATTCCTACCTGGCTACAGTTGCCAATGGCGGCAACGTCCAAAGCCCTAATGGCTATGACGTTATATTTACTTCCGATTCAAGCTGCGCTACAAAGCTCAATCATGAAGTTGAATCCTATAACGCCGTCACGGGCGCGGTTAACTACTGGGTCAAAGTCCCCGCGTTGTCGCACACGAACGACACCCCGATCTACATGTGTTATGGCAATGCGTCGATCTCAACCTCACAGGAGAACAAGAATGGGGTGTGGGATTCTTCCTTCCTGAACGTCCTCCATTTCGCCAACCCAACTACCTTTAACGGTGCGGATTCGACAGGCGACAGCAACATCGCGACCCTCGAGTCGCCGGCCAGCGCGGCTACCGGCAAAATGGGAGGGGCTCTTTATTCGAGTACCGGCGATGTCAATCGAGCGCATGGCTACAATCATGGCTCAAATAACGTCACCCTTTCGGCGTGGGTGAAGACCACCGATAAGTTGGACATCATTGATGAGTTCGGCGCCAACAACGATCTGCTCTACCTGATGGTTGGTGATCCGTTTGGCCTGAGTACATCGTTCGCTCACAAAGCAGTGATCTTTTATGGAGAGACTAATGACTTCAACTTGCCAGCAGCAGTGGGAACGACAAACGTTGATGACGGTAACTGGCACCATATTGTCGGCATTCGAGACGAAACGAATAAACAGTTGCGCATCTACGTTGACGGCGTGCTGGAAGGCACCACGACGTACACGGGACTCTCGACGTCCAATCCAAGCGGCGTTAACTCCAGGATAGGCCTGGGACTTGGTTATGGACTCGGTTACGTCGACGAGTTTCGTGAATCGCACACCTCAAGGTCTGCCGACTGGATTAAGACTGAATATAACAATCAAAGCTCGCCTTCTACTTTTTATACAATTTCTTCGAGCGGTGCTTACACATACCGTCGAAGCATTACCATCGATCACGCCAAGGTTCCCAATAGCGATCAGTCTAACTTTCCG
>WNFS01005265.1_pt1 | contig 14969 bp, 9 predicted proteins | sample 5400141 | NCBI WGS metagenome assembly WNFS01 (sample SAMN13153358, study PRJNA577476) | soil metagenome | isolation source: 60 cm saprolite under Madrone tree | place: USA:California | collected 2016-06-14
AGGCGCAGGCCTCTAGCTCAATGCGCCTCGTCCCAATTGTGGGCGGCGCGGGCCTCGACCGCGAGCGGCACGGAGAGGGAGAGCGCTGGCATCGGCGCCTGCGCCATGACCTTTTCGATGACCGGTAACGTCTTCTCCACCTCCGCGTCGAGCACCTCGAACACGAGCTCGTCGTGAACCTGCAGCAGCATCTGCGCAGACAGTTTCGCCTTCGCCAGCGCCGGCTCCATGCGCACCATGGCGCGGCGGATGATGTCGGCGGCGGTGCCCTGCAGCCGCGCGTTGATGGCGGCGCGCTCGTTGAAGGCGCGGATCGTCGGGTTCGGATTGGCGATGTCGGGATAGTGGCACTTGCGGCCGAATAGGGTAAGCACGTAACCGTTCTGCTTGGCGAAGGCCTTGGTCTCCTCCATGTAATCGCGAATGCCGGGAAAGCGCTCGAAATATTTCTTGATGTAGGCGCCCGCCTCCTCGCGCTCGATGCCGAGCTGATTGGCGAGCCCGAACGCCGAGATGCCGTAAATGATGCCGAAGTTGATCGCCTTGGCGCGGCGGCGAATCTCTCCCGGCATGCCTTTGACCGGGACGCCGAACATTTCCGAGGCGGTCATGGCGTGAATGTCGAGTCTCTCCCGGAACGCCTTTTTCAGCGGTTCGATGCCGCCAATCTCGGCAAGGAGCCGCAGCTCGATCTGCGAATAATCGGCGGAGACGAGCTTATAGCCGTCAGCCGCGATGAAGGCGCGGCGAATCTTGCGGCCCTCCTCGGTGCGGATCGGAATGTTCTGCAGGTTCGGCTCAGAGGAGGACAGCCGGCCCGTGGGAGTGGCCGCCAGCGCATAGCTGGTGTGGACGCGATGGGTCTGCGGGTTGACATAGCCCGGCAACGCGTCGGTATAGGTCGATTTGAGTTTCGAGACCTGTCGCCAGTCGAGAATTTTCCGCGGTAGGGCATGACCCTGCTCGGCCAGGTCCTCGAGCGCGCGCGCCCCCGTCGACCACTGACCGGTCTTGGTCTTGGTGCCGCCGGGCAGCCCGAGCTTGCCGAACAAGATGTCGCCGAGCTGCTTCGGGCTTCCCGGATTGAGCGGCTCACCGGCGAGCACCTGGATTTCGGCCTCGAGCGCGCCGGCGCGCTGCGCGAATTCGCCCGACAAACGCGACAGCACCTGGCGATCGATGGAAATGCCGCGCCGCTCCATGCGCGCGAGCACCGCAATGAGCGGCCGTTCCAGCGTCTCGTAGACACTGCTCACGCGCTCCGCGGCAACGCGCGCCTTAAGCACTTGCCACAGCCGCAGCGTGATGTCGGCGCTCTCGGCGGCATATTCGCCGGCCTTCTCGATCTCCACGCAATCGAACGCGAGCCTGGATTTGCCCGAGCCGGTAAGCTGGTTCTGGTCGATCGGAGTGTGACCGAGATAGCGCTGCGACAGTGACGCGAGCGTGTGATCGGAGCGCCCGGCATCAAGCACATAGGACATCAACATGATGTCGTCATGGGGCGCGAGCTCGATGCCGCGCAAAGCAAACATCTGCACGGCGAACTTGAGGTCGCGGCCGATTTTGAGCACCTGCGGGTCTTCGAGCAGCGGCTTTAGCGCCGCGAGCGCCGCCCGCTCCTCTATCTGAGCCGGCGCAATCTCGCCGGCGAACAGGCTGCCGTCGCCGCCATCGCCACGCTTGCGGTGTGCAAGCGGAACGTAGCAGGCCTCGTTCGCGGTGAGGGCGAGCGAGAAGCCGCATAAGCTTGCCTGCATCGGGTCGATGCTCGTGGGCTCGATATCGATCGCGACGGTGCCAAATTCACGCGCGCGGGAAATCCAGGCGACAAGAGGTTCGAGGTCGCGCACGATCTCATATCGGGAACGCTCGAGCTTGGCATTGCGCGCGGCAGCAATGCGCGCGGCGGCGCGCGCCTGCGGCGTGAGCTCGGCTTGCGCATCGTCTGCCTTGCGAGCCGGGGCCTCTCGCGGTTTGCCGACCGCGCCCGCTTTGGCGCTGACAAACGGAAGCGAAGCCTGTTCCGCCGCCTTCGCTTGCTTCGGCGCGCCGCGCGCCATGAGCTTCCCGTCTGGCTCGATCGATCCCGGGTCCATGCCGGCGAATTCGGCCACGCGGCGAGTGAGCGTGGAAAATTCCATCGCCTTGAGAAAGGCGATCAGCCGCTTGTAGTCGGGATCGTGCACTGCAAGCTCGGCGAGCGGCACCTCGAGCTTGGCGTGCGTATCGAGCGTGACGAGCTTCTTCGAGAGCCGCGCACTTTCGGCGTGCTCGATCAGCGCCTGACGTCGCTTCTCCTGTTTGATCTCGCCGGCGCGCGCGAGCAGCGTTTCGAGATCGCCGTATTCGCCGATGAGCTGCGCGGCGGTCTTGATGCCAATGCCCGGCACGCCCGGCACGTTGTCGCTCGAATCGCCCATCAGTGCCTGCACCTCGACGAGCTTCTCCGGCGGCACGCCGAATTTCTCGATCACCTCGGAAATGCCGATCCTGCGATCCTTCATGGTGTCGTACATGACGACGCAGTCGTTCACGAGCTGCATGAGGTCCTTGTCGGAGGCGACGATGGTCGCGGTGGCGCCCAGCTCGCACGTCTCCCGCACATAGGTCGCGATCAGGTCATCGGCCTCGTAGCCCAGCTGTTCCAAGCAAGGGATGTCGAAGGCGCGCACCGCCTCGCGAATGAACGCGAACTGCGGACGCAGATCGTCGGGCGGCTCCGGCCGGTGCGCCTTGTAATCGGCGTACATCTCATTGCGGAAGGTTTTCTCCGACTTGTCGAACACGACCGCGAGGTGGGTGGGCCGCTCCTCGGGCTTCATGTCGCGCAGGAGCTTCCACAGCATGTTGCAGAAGCCGAGCACGGCGTTGACCTGCAGCCCGTCGGATTTGCGGTTGAGCGGAGGCAGTGCGTGATAAGCGCGGAAAATGTAGGACGAGCCGTCGACCAGGAAGACGTGGTCGCCTTTCTGCGGCGCCCGGGCGACGGACGCGGCGCTCTGAGCCTGGGCGGCGGCTTTGCTTGGCATGGTTTCGACTTAACACTTGATGGACGATTTCGCCACCGCTTCCGCGGCGCTATGCACGGTTCTTCGGCGCGGCTTCCCTCGTCCGCAATGAGAATGCAAAGTGGCGGCGATGCGCGCGCGCGACGAGCCGCTTCCGATCGATCCGGCACTGCCGGAACTCACAGCTGCGCTGCGCGCTCAATCTGCCGCGGTGCTGGTGGCCCCTCCAGGCGCCGGCAAGACGACGCGGGTTCCGCTGGTGCTGGCGGCGGAGCCTTGGGCCGCGGGACAGAAACTCATCGTGCTCGAGCCGCGCCGGCTCGCCGCGCGGGCTGCGGCCGCGCGCATGGCGGCAACACTCGGTGAGCCGGTCGGCGCGAGCGTCGGCTACCGCGTCCGTTTCGGCTCCAAAGTCTCCGCGGCGACGCGCGTCGAAGTCGTGACCGAAGGCGTCTTCACGCGGCTCATTCTCGACGATCCCTCGCTTGCGGGCGTCGCGGCTGTTCTGTTCGACGAGTTCCATGAGCGCTCGCTCGACGCCGACCTCGGCTTGGCGCTTGCCCGCGACGTGCAGCAGGCCTTGCGACCGGAGCTCAAGCTCCTGGTCATGTCGGCAACGCTCGACGGCGCACGCGTCGGCAAGCTCCTTGGCGATGCGCCGGTGATCGAAAGCGCCGGCCGCGCCTTTCCGGTCGAGACGCGCTATCTCGGGCGCGACGCGCGCGCGCCGATCGAGCGGCAAGTCGCCGATGCCGTGACGCGCGCCCTGCGCGCCGAAACGGGATCGCTGCTGGTCTTTCTTCCAGGCGCCGCCGAGATCCGCCGCACCGAGACGCTCTTGCGCGAGCGCATCCATGATGAAGCCTTCGACATTGTGCCGCTCTATGGCGCGCTCGACGCCGACGTCCAGGACCGGGCGATCGCGCCGGCGTCGCCGGGCCGGCGCAAGATCGTGCTCGCGACCTCGATTGCGGAGACCTCGCTGACCATCGAAGGCGTGCGCGTGGTCGTCGATTGCGGGCTGGCGCGCGTGCCGCGCTACGAGCCCGACGTGGGGCTCACCAGGCTCGAGACCGTGCGGGTCTCGCGCGCCTCCGCGGAGCAGCGGCGCGGCCGCGCCGGACGCACCGAGCCTGGTGTTTGCTATCGGCTATGGGACGAGCCGCAGACCGCCGCGCTTGAGCCCGCCAACCGGCCGGAAATCCTCGCCGCTGATCTTTCCGGTTTCGTGCTCGATCTCGCGCATTGGGGCGTTGCCGATCCCGCTTCGCTGCCCTTTCTCGATTGCCCGCCGGCAGCGGCCCTCAGCCAGGCCAAGGCGCTGCTCGGCGCGCTCGGCGCAATCGATGCGGCGGGGCGCATCACGCAAGAGGGACGCCGGTTGCGGGTGCTGCCGCTGCCGCCTCGGCTCGCGCGCATGGTGGTCGATGCGGCCGCGGCCGGTGCGGCGGAGCTTGCCTCCGACATCGCCGTCGTGCTCAGCGAGCGCTCCCTCGGCGGCAGCGACGTCGACATTAGCCATCGCCTCGACGCGTTGCGCCGTGATTCCTCGCAGCGTACGCGCGAGGCGCGCGCAATGGCAAAGCGGTGGTCGCAGATGGCGCGGGCAGGAAAACCGGCGCAGCAGGGGCGGGGTGGAGATGAGTTTTCGGTCGGCGCGCTGCTTGCGCTCGCCTACCCGGGCCGCATCGCGAAGAATCGCGGCGCGGGCGGCGCGTTCCTCTTGGCCAACGGCCGCGGCGCCAATGTCGATTCCGCCTCCGCGCTCGCGCGCGAGCCGTTTCTCGCCGTCGCCGAGATCACCGGAACCGCGGCGCAAGGGCGCATCGTGCTGGCGGCGCCGCTCGCCCTTGCCGAGATCGAAGCGCAATTTGCCGCCCGCATCGAAAGTCGCGACGAGATGGTCTTCGACGACGCGAGCGCGAGCTTGCGCGCACGCCGGCTGCGCCGTCTTGGCTCCATCACGCTTGCCGAACAGCCGATTGCGGTTGCGCCGGACGCGGCGAGCGCGCGCATGCTCGTGCAAGGCATCGCGCGGCTCGGCATCGCGCGCCTGCCATGGACAGAATCGCTGCGGCAATGGCGCGACCGCGTCATGTTCCTGCGCCGCACCCTCGGCGATGAATGGCCGGACCTCGGCGATCCCGCTCTCGCTGCAAGCGCGGCCGAGTGGCTCGCCCCGGCGCTCATCGGCAAGACTGCGCTCGACGACCTCGCAAGCGGCGAATTTGCGCACGCCCTGCAGGCCCTGCTGCCCTGGACGTTGCGGCGACGGCTCGAGGCCGAGGCGCCGAGCCATTTCAGCGCGCCCACGGGTTCTGCGCTGCCGATCGATTATGCGGCGCCCGAGGGGCCGCGCCTTGCGATCAGGTTGCAAGAACTGTTCGGCCTCGACCGGCATCCCAGCATCGCCGCAGGACGGGTGCCGCTCGTGCTCGAGCTCTTGTCGCCGGCCCATCGCCCGGTGCAAGTGACGCGCGATCTGCCCGGATTCTGGCGCGGCAGCTACGCCGCGGTCAAATCCGAGATGAAGGGCCGCTACCCGCGTCATCCATGGCCCGATGATCCGCTGTCCGCAGCGCCCACGCGCCGCGCCAAACCGCGCTCGCGCTAGGGGGCGCTGCGTTGTCATTGGCGGGCTTGACCAGCGGGCGATGCATCCGGGATGCGGAACGAAACCAATCTCTCGGGAAAGCGTTTGGCTAGGGCTGTCGCGCTTTTCCCTGCGCCGCGCTTGCGCTATGAGGCGCGTGCGCATAAGGCGCCGTCAGGACCGGTGATGTTCCCCAAGCCGAAGCCCGCACTCAGTCCCAACACCTATGCGTATGAATCCGAGCCGCTGGTGAAGGCGACCGGCTTTCGCGAATACGACGTGCGCTGGCTGCTCGAAAAGGAAATCAACCTGATGGGGGTGCAGGCGCTGGGACTGGGGCTCGGCACGCTCATCCACGAGCTCGGCGTTGCGCCGCGCATCGTGACCGGGCACGATTTCCGCGCCTATTCGGCGTCCGTCAAGACTGCGTTGACGAACGGGCTCATGGCCGCGGGCTGCAGCGTCACCGATATCGGTCTCGCGCTCACGCCGATGGCTTATTTCGCCCAATTCGCTCTCGACGTGCCGTGCGTGGCGATGGTGACGGCCTCACACAACGACAACGGCTGGACCGGCGTGAAGATGGGGGCCAACCGCCCGCTCACCTTCGGCCCGGACGAGATCAACCGGCTCAAGACGATCGTGCTCGAGGGGCGCTACAATCTGCGCGGCGGCGGGGCCTACGCATTCGTCGAGAATTTTCCGGCCCGTTACATCGCCGACCTCACCGACCGGCCGAAGCTCAAGCGCCGGCTCAAGGTCGTCTGCGCCTGCGGCAACGGCACCGCCGGCGCGTTCGCGCCGCGGGTGCTCTCCGCCGTCGGTTGCGAGGTGGTCCCGCTCGACTGCGAGCTCGACCACACCTTTCCCAAATACAATCCCAACACCGAAGACATGAAGATGCTGCACGCGATGCGTGACGAGGTGTTGCGCGTGAGGGCGGACGTGGCACTCGGCTTCGATGGCGACGGCGATCGCTGCGGTGTCGTCGACAACGAGGGGGAAGAAATTTTCGCCGACAAGGTCGGGGTAATGCTCGCGCGCGACATTTCCGCGCAACATAAAGGCGCAATCTTCGTCGTCGACGTGAAATCGACCGGCTTGTTCATGACCGATCCGGTGTTGCGCGCGAACGGTGCCAAAACCGACTACTGGAAGACCGGTCACTCCTACATCAAGCGCCGCGTCAACGAGATCGGCGCGGTTGCCGGCTTCGAGAAGTCGGGCCACTTCTTCTTCAATGAGCCGCTCGGCCGCGGCTACGACGACGGGCTCGTCTTTGCGCTTGCGGTATGCGACATGCTCGAGCGCAATCCCGGAAAAAGCATGGCCGATCTCAAGAATGCGCTGCCCAAGACCTGGTCCTCGCCGACGATGTCGCCGCACTGCGCCGACGAGGTCAAATACCGGGTGGTCGACGAGGTCGTGAAGCACTTTGAGCAGGCGAAAGCGCGCGGCGAGAAAGTGGCGGGAGAAGAAATCCGCGATCTCGTCACGGTGAACGGCGTGCGCCTCACCGTCGCGGACGGCACCTGGGGACTGGTGCGCGCCTCCTCCAACAAACCGGAGCTGGTGGTGGTGGTTGAGAGCCCGGTGTCGGAGACGCGCATGCGCGACATGTTCAGGGCGATCGACGGCGTGCTGCGCACGCATCGCGAGGTCGGCGCCTACAATCAGACGATTTGACGCGAAACGCGCCCTAGGCGCCTCGGTTCGCCCGAGCTATCTCACGCGCGGGGGGCGTGCCGACATCGAGCGCCTGCGGCGCATCTCTCGCCGCGCTTTGTTGCCCGCTACGAGCGCGAGCGGCCGTTGCCGACGGCGTGAGCGGTACTGTTTCGCGCGCCCCGGCGCGTCTTGCGCGTGTCGGAGTGCGCGTTCAACACCTCGATCAGGGCGCGCACCTTGGGCGACAGCGTGCCCTTGCGCCAGATCAGGCTGGTCTGCGCCCGGGCGAGTGCTGCGGGCAGCGAATGCGTGCTCAAAAGCTTGGCGTCCGGAAACGTGGTGAGCACGTTGCGCGGCATCAGCGCAATGCCCATGCCCGCAACGGCGCATCCGAGCATGGCGTGGTAGGAGGTTATTTCGACAATTCGACCCGGCATTTCCCCATGGTGAGCGAACCAATCCTCGAGCCGCTGGCGGTAGGCACAGCCGGCCTCGAAGGCGAGCACGGTTTGCGGTCTGGCATCGCGCGGCGACTTGATTGGCGGATGATCGGCGGCGGCGATGATCACCAGCTCCTCCTCGTAGATCGCGACCTTCTCGAACGGCCCGTCGGCGATGGGCTCGGAGGCGAGCGCCGCGTCGAGCTCGCCTGAGAGCACCGCGGCGGCAAGCTGCTTGGTATTGCCGGTGCGCAGCTCGAACGTGACCTCGGGATAACGACTGAGATATTCGTTCATGGGTACGGGCAAGCGCATCGCGGCCGTGCTCTCCCCCGTTCCTAATCGCAACAGCCCGCGCGGCTTGGCATCGTGCACCGCCTCGCGCGCTTCCCGCGCCAAGTCGATGAGCCGCTCGGCGTAATCGAGCAATAGCTTACCCGCCGGCGAGACATGGAGCCGCTTGCCCTCGCGCACGAACAGGTCGACGCCGAGCTCGCTCTCGAGCTGGCGCACGCGCGTGGTGACGTTGGATTGCACGCGGTTGAGCTTTTCCGCAGCCCGCGTGACGCCGCCGGCTTCGACAACGGAGCGGAAGATATGCAGGTCACTGAGATCCATCGTTCTCACCTAGAGATTATTGTGATCATTATTATTCATTTTACGTGATGTTGTGGCAGCAGTAAAGGTGCCACCGAGAAATTGAATTGAAGGAGGCAGACCATGTGTGCCATCGATGTAGATGCGCTTGATTACAAGGGCTTACCGCCTGAGCAGTGGGACCGGCTGCGCCGGCAAGCGATGCATCGCGCCCACCTCGCCCGCGGACGGGCGCTGCGCGATGTCATCGGGGGCGGGGTCCGCGCGCTGCGCGCGGCTGCCGCAAGCGCGCTCATCCGCGCGGTCGCCGAGGCGACCATCGCGGCAGCCCGCAAATGGTGGCGCGCCTACGCGCTCTGGCGCGAACGCAAGGCGGCGGTGCGCGAGCTTCATGCGCTCGACGACCGCACGCTGCGGGACATCGGGGTAAACCGCTCGGAGATCGAGTGGGTCGTCTACGGCCGGGATGCGACGCGGCTGCGGGACGCCAGCATCGCAGCGAACCGCTCGCGCCGGCACGACGCGCGCACCGGCGCGTCCGCGCGGCCGCAGCAAACGAGGAAGCGCCCGATCACGAAGAGCGCCGCTTAGCTTGGCACGCGCTCGCTATCCCACCGTCTCCTCGAAGGTCGCGCGGAAGGCATGCGCCGGATAGACGCCGAGGATTTTCATCTCTTTGGAATAGAACGCGAGCTCCTCGAACGCGAACACCAAGCTGCGGTCTTCGGGATGACCCTCGACATCCGCATAGAACTGCGTGGCGAAGAAGTTGCCCTCGATCATGTAGCTTTCGAGCTTTGTCATGTTGACGCCGTTGGTCGCAAAGCCGCCGAGCGCCTTGTAGAGTGCGGCGGGCACGTTGCGCACCCGAAACAGGAACGTGGTAATGACCGGGCGGCCATCGCGCGTGGCCCATTTTGCATCGCGCGAAAGCACGATGAAGCGCGTGGTGTTGTGGTCTTCGTCCTCGATATCGTGCGCCAGGATGTCGAGCCCGTAGATCTCCGCGGCGAGGCGCGTGGCGATGGCAGCGCGCGTCTTGTCGCCCATTTCGGCGACCTCGCGCGCGGAGCCCGCAGTATCGGCCGCGACCACCGGCTTGACGCCGAGTTTGCGGATCACTTTGCGGCATTGCCCGAGCGCGTGCACGTGGCTCTCGACCGTTTTGATGTCGGCGAGCGTTGCCCCCTTGGGGGCGAGCAGCTGGTGGCGCACCGGCATGAAATGCTCGGCGACGATGTGGAGCCCCGAGTCCGGCAGAAGATGGTGAATATCGGCGACGCGGCCGGCGACCGAGTTTTCGATCGGGATCATGCCGAGCGCGGCCTCGCCCGCGCTGATGGCCGCGAACGCGTCCTCGAACGTCGCGCACGGCACCGCCTCATAGTCCGGGTAGACTTCGCGCGAGGCGAGATGGGAATTCGCTCCCGGCTCGCCCTGGAACACGATCTTTTTGCCTGTCATGGCCGTTCCGGTACGCACGCGGCTGCTCCGAGTCAACGGCTCCAGGGCGCTCGTCGGTAGCCCGGATGAGCGAAGCGAAATCCGGGATTCGAACCGCGGCGGCAGATCGCTTCGCCCATGCGGGCTACGACTGCTTATTACGGCGTTCCTTTCCCCGCCCGAGAATTTTGCGCGCCCGCTCGAGATCGGCGGGCGTGTCGACCCCGAGCGGCATGCTCTCGACGATGGTCGCGTCGATGCGCATGCCGGCCTCGAGCGCGCGCAGCTGTTCGAGCTTCTCGCGTTGCTCGAGCGGCGAGGGGGGCAGCGCGACGAAACGCGCCAGCGCGGCGCGGCGAAAAGCATAAAGCCCGATGTGGTGATAGAGCGGGCCCTCGCCCGCGGGTGCCGTGGCGCGAGTGAAATAGAGCGCGCGCAGGCGGTTCTTTCCGACCGGCGTGCCGACGAGCTTCACCACGTTCGGATCGCCGCGCTCCTGCGCGCGCGTGATCTCGACCGCAAGCGTGGCGATATCGACCGCCGCATCGGCGAGCGGGGCGATGGCGGCCGTCATCACCGCGCGCCCGCCGGCCTTCTCGACGCAGGCCGCGATCACCTCCGAATCGGTCGCCACCACCACCTCGCCGACGCGGGCCGCCTGCGCGCGCCGCATGACGTGGACGATCATCGGTTCGCCGGCGATGTCGAGGAGCGGCTTGCCGGGAAGCCGCGTCGAGGCCATGCGCGCGGGGATGAGAATGAGAACGTCGGCCATCGCTCCGCCTCGGCCGGCCCGGTCCGCATACAGGATACAAGATAAAGGAGTGCGCCTCACCCTGCGGAGGGCAGCTCAAGCGCGTTTCCGCGCGTTTTCAGCGCGCGGTGCGGCCTATCTTGAAGGGTGAGACGCGCCATCCTCATCCTTCGAGACGGGCCCTCACGCGCCCCTCCTCAGGATGAGGATGAGCGTGTGCTGCCCGCTTATACGGGTTGCCAGAGCCGAGGCAAACCGGCTATTTGTGCGCCGCCGCAAACCGCGGCTGCCCGCCCCTTCCATCACGCTGCGCGCGAGCTTCGAGGCGATGGACTCCTTTGAGGTGAATAAGATCCTTGGTGCGATCTTGGGCACCTGCCTGGGCATACTCGCGATCAACATCGCCGCCGGCGCGATCTTCGCGCCGGAGAAGCTCGCCAAGCCGGGCTACGAGGCCGCCGTGCCGGAACAGGCGCCGTCCGGCACACCCGCCGAGCAGGAAAAGCAGCAACCGATCGAGCAACTCCTCGCCAACGCGGACATGAAACGCGGCGAGAACTCGGCCAAGAAATGCCAGGCCTGCCACACCTTCAACAAGGGCGGGCGCAACCTGGTCGGGCCCAATCTGTGGGGCGTGGTCGGCCGTCCGAGGGCATCGGAGGCCGGCTTCAATTATTCCGCCGCGATGAAGGCCAAGGGCGGCAATTGGACGATCGAGGAGCTCAATCAGTTCATCACCAATCCCCGCGGCTCCATTCCCGGCACCAATATGACCTTCGCCGGCATCTCGCGCGGCAGCGAGCGGGCCGACGTCATCGCCTATCTCAACTCGCTGTCGGACAACCCGGCGCCGCTTCCCAAGGCGGCGGAGGCCGCAGGTGGCGCAAAGCCGCAGTGAAGGCGTCCTCCATTTGAAGGATGATGGCGGCCGCTTTATCGCGTAGTTTAAGTTTTGGTAATGATGGGCTTGAGCGGTCCACAGCCGTGGCGAAGGCGCGGGCGCGGCTTACTTATGATAGTCATAAAGTGATGGTGAAGTGATCGTCCCGACGCGCCGCCTCTCGGTGCCGATCCATCCGAAATCGGACATCGTGCGGCCAATGCGTGCGTCGGTTTCGCCCCGGAGGTTTTCCTTGCGCCTGACCCGCCGATTCCTCCTCCGCAGCGGCCTTCTTGCAGCTTTGTTCCCCATCTTCGAGCGTGTGCCGCGTCTCGGTGCCGCGGCGCACGCGCAAGCTCCAAACGGGGAGGGCAATCTCGAATGGCGGCACGGCTTGTCGCTGTTCGGCGAACTCAGATATCCGGCCACCTTCAAGCATTTCGATTACGTCAACCCGAATGCGCCCAAGGGCGGCAGCGTGCGGCTGATGGCGATCGGCACCTTCGACAACTTCAACGAGGTCGTCTCCGGACTCAAAGGCTCGATCGCGGCGGGAGCCGGCATGATCTCGGACAGCTTGCTCGCGCCCGCGCTCGATGAAGTATCGACCGAGTATGGGCTCATCGCCGAAGCGGTGAGCCACCCGAAGGACTTTAGCTCCGCCACGTTCCGTTTGCGCGCCGCCGCGCGCCATCACGACGGCAAGCCGGTGACCGTCGACGACGTGATCTTCTCCATGCAGGCGTTCAAGACCCACAATCCGTCGCTCGCGGCCTATTACCGGCACGTCGCCAAAGTCGAGCAGACCGGGGAGCGCGAGGTCACGTTCGTCTTCGACGCGCCGGGCAATCGGGAAATGCCGCAGATCGTGGGGCAGCTCAACGTGCTGCCCAAGCATTGGTGGGAGGGGACCGACGCCTCGGGCAGGAAGCGCGATATCGGCGTGACCACGCTCGAGCCGCCGCTGGGCAACGGCGCCTACCGTATCAAGGAGTTCGTCGCCGGCCGCACCGTTGCCTACGAGCGTGTGAAGGACTATTGGGCCAAGGATCTCAACGTCAATGTCGGCCGCGACAATTTTGACGAGATGCGCTTCGAATATTTTCGCGATGCGACGGTCGCGCTCGAGGCGTTCAAGGCCGACCATCTCGACTGGCGCACCGAGAACATCGCCAAGAACTGGGCCACGGCCTACGATTTCCCGGCGGTCAACGAAAAGCGTGTCCTGCTCGAGGAATTTCCGCAGCGCAACCGCGGCATCATGCAGGGTTTCGCGTTCAACACGCGGCGCGACAAATTCAAGGATCCGCGGTTGCGCCGCGCATTTAATTTCGCCTATGACTTCGAGGAGATGAACAAGCAGATCTTCTTCGGGCTCTACACGCGCATCAAGAGCTATTTCGAAGGGACCGAGCTCGCCTCATCCGGCCTGCCGCAAGGTCAGGAACTGGAAATCCTGGAAACGGTGAAGGACAAAGTGCCGCCGGAAGTGTTCACCACCGAGTACACCAACCCGGTGGGCGGGAGCCCGGAGAAGGTGCGCGCCAATCTGCGCGAAGCGATGCGGCTCCTCAAGGAGGCGGGTTACGAAATCCGCAACCAGAAACTGGTCAACGCCAAGACGGGCGAGCCCTTCAGCTTCGAGATTCTCACCGAAGAGCCGAGCATCGAGCGTATCATCCTGTTCTACAAGCCCTCGCTCGAGCGGCTCGGCATGACTGTCAATGTGCGCACGGTCGATGATCCGCAATACGAGAACCGGCTGCGCAACTGGGATTTCGACATGATCGTCGCGTCCTGGCCCGAGTCGCTCTCCCCCGGCAACGAGCAGCGCGATTACTGGGGCTCGCAGGCCGCCGACACGGCGGGCTCGCGCAACTACGTCGGCATCAAAAATCCGGCGGTCGACGCGCTGATCGATCGAGTGATCTTCGCCAAGAATCGTGCCGAGCTCGTCGCCGCCAGCAGGGCGCTCGACCGCGTGCTCTTGTGGAATTATTACGTCGTGCCGCAGTTTACCTCGGACAAGATCCGCAGCGCGCGCTGGGACCGTTTCAACCGGCAGGATCCTCTGCCCAAATACGGCGCATCAGCCTTCCCGACCGTATGGTGGTGGGACGCCGAAAAGGCCGCCAAGATAGGAACACGCTCATGACCGACATCCGCAATGTCACGCGGCGCGACACGCTGGCGCTTGGTGCCGGCGCGCTGGCAGTGAGCATCGCCGCTCCGGCCTTCGCCGACGAGGGCCCCGAGCGTCACGGCATGTCGTCCTTCGGCGATCTCAAATATCCGGCGGCTTTCAAGCATTTCGACTATATCAAGCCGGACGCGCCCAAGGGCGGCATCTTCTCCCAGGTCGGCTCGAATCGCGTCTTCAATCAGAACTTCCTCACCTTCAATTCGCTCAACATCTTCATCCTCAAGGGCGAGGGCGCGCAGGGCATGGAGCTCACCTTCGCCGGCCTGATGGCGCGCGCCGCCGACGAGCCGGATGCGCTGTACGGCCTTGCCGCCCGCGCGGTGCGCGTTTCCGCGGATGGGTTGACCTACCGGTTCCTGATGCGGCCCGCCATCACCTTCCACGACGGCAGCCCGCTCACCGCCCACGACGCCGCCTTCTCGCTCAAAATCCTCAAGGAGAAAGGCCACCCGATTGCGCAGCAATTGCTGCGCGATGTCCGCGACGCCGAGGCGCCCGACGACGCCACCGTGCTCGTCCACTTTGCGATTTTTTCGCGCGAGTATTATTCCAAGCATCCGTTCGACGAGACCACGCTCGAGCCGCCGCTCGGCAGCGGGCCCTACCAGGTCGGCCGTTTCGAGACCGGCCGCTTCATCGAGTACGACCGGGTCAAGAACTGGTGGGGCGCCGACCTGCCGGTCGGGCGCGGTCAGAACAATTTCGACGTGATGCGTTACGAGTTCTACCGTGATCGCGACGTTGCGTTCGAGGGATTCACCAGCAAGACCTATCTCTTCCGCGAGGAATTCACCTCGCGCATCTGGGCGACGCGTTACGACTTTCCGGCAATCCGCGAAGGGCGCGTCAAGCGCGACGTCCTCCCCGACGACACACCGTCGGGCGCGCAGGGCTGGTTCTTCAACACCCGCCGAGAGAAGCTCAAGGACAGGCGGCTGCGCGAAGCCTGCATCTATGCCTTCGATTTCGAATGGACCAACAAGAACCTGATGTACGACAGCTACAAGCGCACCCATTCGGTGTTCCAGAACTCCGACATGGTGGCGGTGGGCAAGCCCTCGCGCGAGGAGCTGGCGCTGCTTGAGCCGTTCCGCGGCAAGGTTCCCGACGAGGTGTTCCGCGAGCCGTTCGTGCCGCCGGTCTCCGACGGCTCGGGCCAGGACCGCGCGATGTTGCGCCACGCCAGCCAGCTGCTGCAGGAGGCGGGCTTCGTCGTCAAAGACGGCAAGCGGGTGACCCCGCAGGGCGAGCCGATCAGCGTCGAGTTCCTGCTCGATGAGCCGTCATTCCAGCCGCATCACATGCCGTTCGTCAAGAATCTCGGCACGCTGGGGATTGAGGCGAACCTGCGCATCGTCGACCCCGTGCAGTACCGCAAGC
>WNFS01003652.1_pt1 | contig 14964 bp, 16 predicted proteins | sample 5400141 | NCBI WGS metagenome assembly WNFS01 (sample SAMN13153358, study PRJNA577476) | soil metagenome | isolation source: 60 cm saprolite under Madrone tree | place: USA:California | collected 2016-06-14
GAAGCGATCCGGCAGGAATTCTTCGCTCTGCTCGATCGATATTTGTGGAATCCCACACCATCTGGATGAAGGGCAATTTGTTGCAGGACGCGCTTTACACTCGGCCCGAAATGCGCGAATGGGGCATCCGCATCGTCGAGGACCGCAACGGGGCCGATATCTATATCGATGTCACGCGGCCCTTCCTGACATACGACTGGATTTTCAAAATGATTAACCCGAAAACAGGCATGGTCCTTGGCACGGGCAAGGTCACCGCAATTGACGGTCCGGCCGCGGCGCAGCGTCTGGCCATCGATATTGTCAACCAGATTCGCAGTGTTCGTCCTGTTCCGACAACGCCGTGATATGTGTTAAAGCCGTGCACCTTGCTTTTCTAGTGGGGATCCATTCATGTCCACACCGACCGGGCTGAATCTTGGAGCTTCGACCTATGTGCCAGTATCCAAGCCCACTTTCACTCTACAGCCGGTGCTAGGTAATCCTGGCTTGGCTTTCTTGCTCTCCCTCCTTCTGCCAGGGCTCGGACAGTTCTATTGTCGCAAAAATTCCCGTGGTGCCTGGACACTGGTTGTTTTCCTGATTGCTCTGGGCGTCAACATTTGGCTGACGCCAATGCTCGCAGGCACTGCTGGCGGTGTCGCAGCCCTCGGGCGGGCAGTCCTGTTGCGCGTTGCCGTCTTCCTTTACGTGTTCGCTTTCCTCGATGCCTACTTTACCGCCCGCGAAATGACCGCCGGCACCGATCCCTTCATTGCAGAGAGCCCGCGGATAGCCGCGATCCTGAATCTCCTGACTCGCGGCTTCGGCTATTTTTATCTGGGGCGGCGCACCGCTGGTTTTGCCATTTTTTTCGGGCACGGCATTTTCCAGCAAGTGATTTCGAAAAACGTCAGCCGGGAAGACCAGTCCGGAGGCGGACTCTTCATGGAAGCCGTTCTTGCAGGTCTTGCTATCCACGCGTACGGCATTGCCCGAAAGCGCGAGAAGGAGATCCTCGCCACGATCGAACCGTCTCCCCAATTCGCCGCTATGGGAGGCCTTCCCTCCGCCGTTCCCATCGGCCTGGCGGTTGTTTTCGCCGCCGCGTACCTCGGATTAGCTTGCATCGGGTTTTTCCTGCCGGATTACTCCGCGATTGATCAAACACCGGCGCGCATCTCACCAGAAGATGAACAGACCGTCTACACGAATCCAGAGTATGGCATCGAGTATAGGGCTCCAGCCGGATGGACCCTCACCGATCAGGATACGAAGCATGTGGTCCGTGCTCGCCGCAATGACAACGTTTGCGCCGCAGATTTGCGGCTCGCTGCCTGGTCTCCAATCGTGCCTCTCGGATCCTATGTCCATGCGCTGTCTGAACAGCTGGCGCAGCCCGAGAACAAAGGGAGCCGCCTCGGACAAATTTCATCCGCCACGCTCGGAGGCATGCCCGCCCGAGACATCGTCATCACGATCGATCAACAAGGAAACCCGCTTAACGAACATCAGATTGTCGCCCGCAAGGGGATGACCCTCTATGTCCTCACAACGGATTCTTTGACGGAATCGACCGCCGATTGCCAATCGGATTTCCGCTTCATCCAAGAACACCTCGGGTTGACGAGATAACCTCTAGAACAGCTGGCTCGGTGCCCCACGGGCCGATTTTGAGCGTGGGGGTTTTGGCATCCTTCAGTTTGCTTCTGGACTCAGTGCATTTTGTCGTTTTCGAGGTGCGTCGCGAGGTCGCTCTCCTCAAGAAACCGGGGCAGGAGTGAGGCGAATTTTATTTAGCGATGATTCCTCGGATTCCTGGCCCTGCTACCATCCTGCGATGCGCAATCTGTTTGTTCTCATCCACCTTTATATATGGAGAGATCGTTAGCTGACAGAAGACAGCAGCAATTTGTGCGATTCGAGGCCATTGTTGGACCGAATAGACCGACAAACGATGCTGATGGCGTGGAGGTAGCGACTGTACATGCTTGAGAATCCCACGGTTATTTCGCGTGGGCGGGTAGCTCAGATAGGAGAGCACCTGCTTGGGCAGCAGAGGGTCAACGCGAAGTGCAATTCCTCTTACTCTTTTTAATTCAGTGAGATGGCGCGCCCGGGGAGACTCGAACTCCCGACCCTCTGCTTAGAAGGTACGCAGTACAAAACTCTAAGTGCCGCTTCTGGTGTCGCTTACAGGGGAACGCGTCATTTATCTCGCTCTTGAAGTGGACCGAAGATGGACTGAAATGACTTTTGAAAGAGCAGCGGAGTTAAGTGCGGGAACTAGGCGGCTTTCGCGATTCAAATTGACGTGAACGGCGTTAACCAGGCGCTAGTCCCTGCATCTAAGCCATCGAACTCTAAGATCAACCTATGCGGTGACCGGGAGGCTCTGTGGGGTTTGATGACACGTCTGAGCGACTGAAGCAGCTCGTACAAATTGGAAAGACTAGGGGCTACATCCTCTACAACGAAATCGACGAGTTTCTGCCTCTGGCTCCAGAAGCGGACGCACACCTGGACATCGTGTTGACTGAGCTAGCCATGAATGGCATCGAATTCTTGAAGAGCCCGGGGCCAGATACCCTGCTGACTTAACCGAAGACGACAACGTCTTTGTCGCGAAAGACCTCCAGAAGCTCATCGAAGAGCTCGACAATTCTTCGCCGATAAAGATGTATCTACGCCAGGTGATGACCATACCACGCCAAACGCGGGAAGAAGAAATCGAACTTGCCAAACGCATTAGTCACGGCGGAGAGGACGCCGAAGATGCAATGAGGCAGCTCATTGAGGTGAACTTGCACCTAGTGGTGGCCATTGCCAGGCGGCATGCCGGGCCTAGTTACGGCCTGCTCGAATTGCTTCAGGAGGGCAACATCGGCCTGATGCGGGCCGCGGAGAAGTACAAGCACACGCGAGAGTATCGGTTTTCCACATACGCCATCTGGTGGGTTCGACGGTCCATTTTGCAGTCCAAACTTGAAAATTAGAGATACGGGTTACATAGATCCTGCAACGGCCCGGAAAAGAGCACATTGGGTTTGCGCAGTGCTTGTTTAGTTCGCCTTCCCGTCTATTTGAACCGCCAACTTTCGCGCCGGATTCCACTTGTCCGCGATCGCTGTTACTCAAGACTTAGGCTGTTTGCGACCGATAGAAAGACTTTTCTTGGACTGCTTTCCGCCTATTTTCGATTGCTTGCGCTTGCTGACTAAGCCCAAGGGCATTCCATCGCAACACGGCACAACATGTATCGCGACCCCGCCCTGGTGGCACGCGCAGTTACAGTCCCGTCTGTGTTTCATTTCACAGCCTCACCAGGATTGTCCCACACAGCGTGATTCTAGCCTCAACCTAGTTTCCGGTTTTGCTGTTTACCAGGAGCAACTTCGTCCACAGGCTACTCGCGTGCGTTGAATTTTATTGTGGCATTCTAACTAACCTGTCCGAAACAACGCTTTTAAAGGGCTCTTGGAGCGGGTAAATGTACCAAAGGCCACAACGCAACAAGCTCAGGTAGTGCAAGATACTTTTGCGCCGCTTAATGGGGGAGTCTGGAAGTCGAATGTGGATCGCTGGGGCAACTATAGTCACGGGATTCAGATATCCGATAATGCCTTTATGTATTTTACGATAATCAACAATGCAGACGTAATACGGAACGGTACCACTAACCGGCAATTTGATACTGATCTGGGTCACTTTTGGACGCGTTGTGTCCCAGTTGATTTAACGGGCAAAATTCATAACGGTGAGTTTACTGTCGATATTTGCCGCAACGTGGGTGCAGTCACCTTTACGATCAGTCGAGACTCTCAAACAATATCTGAATATCATGAGGCCTCCGATGGGGTGGCGTCTTACGAATATGTTTTTAAGCGCCTAAAATAGTGAAGAGTAGTTTCGACTTTCTTCTTCAGGCTCCATACGTTGATGTCGCAGAATTGCAGCTGCCAGAACATGGGTACTTCACCTGTCCGGGATGTCTATTAGCAGCTATACCCACCCCCCTTCTTACGTGCGATGAATCATAAGGTCTGATTCGGTGATAATCCACAACTTGTCGCCTGCGTTTGTGCGGTAGGCGCTCAAGAGCCGGAACCCGTGCTCAAGGCTGTAGTCGTTTTCCTTCCGGTCCTCGTCGGACAAATCGCCCCACTCGCGGTTGACATGGCGGTGGTGGCGCGCAAAGTGAGGGCTGGCGTTACTTTCTGGAAATTAGGAAGGAAGAAGGCGAGCATTGACCAACAGAGAGCGCGATGATGGAAACACAGCCTGAAAGGCAGGGAAGTATGGACGATTTGAAACAGAGGGAATCTATCTTTTCGAGCGAAAGCACTGTGGCCGCGACAGAGGAAAGTCAAGCTGAGGCAAAAGAGATTGCGGAGTCTCTCGCAGGCAAACGTGCCGCAGAGTCCCCCAAGCAATCGCAATACTCCCCGGTGACGGTTTCGCCGGAGATCGCAACGCGCGGCTCTTCGCCGGCAGGCGACTTTCTGGGCTTTCTCAAGCAAACGAAGCAGATTTGGCTGATGGTTGGGGGAGCGATTTTCGGGTTGATCGTGTTGGTCACTCTGGGCGGGCGGCTGCTGAACTGGGCCAGCAACGTAAAAGAGAGACGGACCGAGCAGGCGGTCGCCAGCGTGACGCCGGAAAGATTGCTGGCGCGTTGCGGTCAACCGGTGGAAGACGACACGAAAGAAGTGTATCCGATCCTGATGCGCACGATGACCTACCAGATCAGCAGGAAGGAAGCCTACGTATTTGAGTTCAGCAGAACAGCGGAAGAAAAAAGCGATTGGGTGTTTTTGTCGATGAAGGACGCGAGCGGCAAGAGTTACGATACACCGGAGGAGAAAGTCGCCGCAATGTCCTGCCTGGATTCGAGGAAGTAAGCGCTTTCGCTACTCACGCCCAGGAAAAACCGTGCTTGGAAAGCGGCAGCGAGCGTATACGCTTTCCTGTAGCCGCGACAGCTTCTCGTTTTCCAGTGTTTCTAGAGGATGGTAAGCGACTTGGACTAAGCTGCTCCGTGGCAATGTTTGAACTTTTTCCCACTATTACACGGACAAGGGTCGTTTCTGCCCACCTTCTTTCCCGAAGGCATCATCACCCTACCGCGAAGGTGTTTCGATAATTTCTCCAATATCGGGTCGGGCTTCCAAGGTGCTTTAGTAAACAGCATCGCGTCCGCCAGTCTATCACTTGTCGCAAGGCAACCGAAAGCAAGCCAGTTACGCGACTCTCTCTTGCCGCGGTAATGGTGGTGGCCATATTCGCCTTTGTTCTGCTGCTAATCTCGCGATTATTCCCTTCTGGGGCTGGTTGGGCTGGCGTCTGCGTCGCGATCACTTGCTTGTACGCAAGCGCATTCGGTGCATGGGCGTTGCTTGGAAACAAACCTGACAAAAATGTTCGCGCAATACAAGGCGACGTCGTGCAACAGCATCCCCTAAGGGACAACGTTCTGTATTTCGCAGTCGCAATGGCGGTGGTCACAGTAGCTCTTGCTGTGACGATACATGATAGCGATAGAGGGATACATCGCAATCTTAAGAACGACTGGTCTGTTGGATTAGGGAGTGCGTGCGTTGCATTGGGCTACGCTGCTAAAGCGTTCTGGATTTACCGCAGGAACTGGCGGCTCTGGGCGGTCATTGCAGCACTATTCGCCCTGTTCACGGCGATAACAATTCCGTTCCTTTCCCAAATGGAAAAAGTGCCTTTGCTGTTTATGGGGCCGCTGGGGAATATCGAGCTGCTTATCGCGTTTGTTGCACTTGACCGGTTCATCGGCGGGCAATCGCGTCGGCGACCAAGTCCTGAGTAGTGCCGTACTCGGAAAAGTGGCGGCCACGGGCGAGAAACGCGCACTGAGCCTGACCCCAGGTGATCGATTGATGAATGGATTCGACCGGATGCATAGAATGCAATTCGGCCGTAATTGTGTGATTCGAACCATTGTTGGACCGAATGGACCGACAAACGATGCTGATGGCGTGGAGGTAATGACTGTACATGCTTGAGCATCCTACGGTTATTTCGCGTAGGCGTGTAGCTCAGTTGGGAGACGCCCTGCTTTTTGGGCAGACGGTCAACGGTGAGGAGCGATTCTTCTTATTCTTTTCAATTCAACGAGATGGCGCGCCCGGCAGGACTCGAACCTGCGGCATTCTGCTTAGAAGTTACGCAGTACAAAACTCTAAGTGCCGCTTCTGGTGTCGCTTACGAGGAAGCGCGTCATTTATCTCGCCCTTGAATTGGACCGAAGTTGGACCGAATTTGATGTCCAATCAATGCGCGAGAAGTTGAACCAGCTGGGCGAGACATCACTCCGCTATACTGCAGGCACATCTACCGATAGGCCAAGGGCTTAGAACCGTGGAGGGTTGCGTTTGCGAACATGCCGGGGGTCAATGATCTTGATGTGGTTCCTTGGCCTCGCCTCTTTGCCTGCACTCGCCCAAGTGTCGCGAGAAACGCCCGCTAAAAAGACCGCAATCGATGGTCCCGGTTTCCTTGCGCTAGACAAAGAGGGCCATCTTTTTGTCGCGGAGATTTACGGTAACGTAGTACGTCGCATGGATTTCCGCACGAAGACGATGTCCACCGTTGCCGGTAATGGCAAGCCTTGTTGTTACCGAGAAGGCGCGAAGGCGACCGAGGTAAGCTTGGAATTTCCACGGGCACTTGCTCTGGATTCCTCAGGTAATCTCTTCATCGCGGAGGGAGAGTTCATCCGTAAAGTTGACGTACACACCGGTTTGATCTCAACTTTTTCTGGACGCGGGAAATCAGGAGACACAAAGGAAGGGCTATCTATCGAGTCTGAGAGCTTTCAGAGGATTACAGGTCTTGCAATCAGTTCTGCGGGTGAGATGTATATCGCAGATGATATTCAGGGGAAAATTTTCAAGTTCGAGGGTCAAAATAGGAAGGTCTCTCGGGTTGCAGGTTCTGGCGGGATGGGATTCTCTGGAGACGGCGGGCCAGCCCTAGACGCTACTTTTCGATTTATTGAATCGATTGCATTGGATCCTGCGGGAAACCTGTTCATCGCCGACGCCGAAAACTGCCGGATTCGGCGCGTCGATCACCAAACGGGCGTGGTCAACACCGTAGCAATAACAGGTGACTCAAAGCAGGAATGTCCGCCGCGACCTGGAACTAATCCTCCGCTTCCCACGCCCGACGATCTTGCTGTCGGGCCAGACGGCAACGTGTATTTCCTCGAACCCGCCATGAACGTTGTGGTGCAATTGGATAAAGCAAACAATCTGTCGATTGTTGCTGGAACCGGCGGCATTGGCTTTAGTGGAGATGGCGCTCTGGCGACCGACGCTGAATTGAGTGGCCCTTCAGGACTCGCAATCGATTCAAACGGGAATTTCTTTGTTTCCGACTGCCGAAACAACAGAATAAGGAGAGTCGACGCGCAGACGAAAATTGTCAGTACAGTTGCAGGAAACGGTTTTCCGCATACTATCCACGCCGAAGAATAGCCTTCGAGCCAGAACAGCTCCACGACCTGCTAGTCTCCGCGTAAGTCCTGATTGACAGCGTTCACGTCGATGTGGAATCCGTCGCGAGGGCCTGCCGGTCAAGTGGACGGGAACCGCACTAACCAGATGGGGAATCTAGGAATGCAAAAGTATCGATGACTCGGTTGATTTCCAATTGGCTTAGAGTTTTGCTTAGGGTTCCTCGAATTCTAAGCACAAACAATCTGTCTTTTGAGTCGAAAAAAGACAGGGTCGCCTCTTCAATATTTTGGGGATTATTCACTGGCGAAAGGCCGACAACTTCAAACCCGCGAAGGTTTGGCCTTTCAAACGAGAATATTTCCGGCTTGAACGGGTCGTGCTCGAAATAGATTCCTTTTTGCTTCAACAGAACTAAGGTCCGCGCAAACTTCGGTCTTGATTGAAACGGTGACAACTGGGCAGGCGTCGCTGAGAGAAGAGCTTTCAATTGTTCATACCTTGATTTTGGAAAGCCCTCTATTAAAGCCATCTTCCACACGTTCGAGTCAACGAATTGACCATCGATGAACCCATCGACATAGAATTCACTAGAGTTAAGAACTCTTATCGTTTGCCCTGTCTTGAATTGCACCTCGGCCCATCGACCCTCGTTTCGTTCTAATTCCACATCCTGCCAGGGCACGTCGAATCGACATCCGAAGTACGAAAGTGAAGTGCCATTTGCAGAGTCTTTGTCCAATTTCAGTAGCGCCCGTGGTGTTGCACTTAAATGACCACTGAAGTCTGCGGCAGGCATCGCACTACGAATTCTGAAATAGCTTACAAATTGCGGCCCATAGCGAACAGCAAACAGTAGTGCCGCAAGTAGGGAAACCGAGAGAGCTATCAATCGAATTTTCTTACTGACGAAGGCCATCGCTTGCAGTCCTGCGTTTGTAAAGCCCTGGTTTATTTGGACACCAACGACTATAACGAAGTGCCTGAATGAAAAGAAGATAACGCGGAATCGGAATTTCCAGTGTTTATAGGTCCGGTAAACAGCGATACCCTTCCATCTGGAATTTCAAGTTTCCGAGCGCACAAACCAGGCACTGAGAGCGAAATTTCAAATCTGAATTTGCTTATGTCCAGAAGCAAGGTCAGTAGTTTTTTGATCGAGGGATTTACTCTGCGAATCTTTTCTGGCTCCGCTCGACTTGCTTATATCCGGAAGGAACTTCAAACAGGGTCGGGTCGAGCGCCGCTTTCTCAAGTACGGTAGCCTCTAATTCCTCGGTGTAAGCGGACATTGCCCGGGTGCCGTCCGAAAAACCCGTTGTAATCGGTAAAGTTCGCGTTTCCTTTACAGGCAATCCTATTTCTCGCGCGCCGATATCTACGAATTTGGGCTTCTCGATTGGCAACTGTTTGCCGCCGAGCCCGGCCCTGGAAGAAACAAAGCCACCATGCCCGATTCCCGGCAACGGTTTAGGATCGCAGGAAGTCCTACGGTCGATGTCGATGTACCAACCATCGGTAACGGACTCCGACGGCTCCGAGTTCGACCCTTCAAGAGGCGTTTGCTTCCTGGTAGTGATTATGTGCCTTGCCGTGTAGCCAAACATTTCCTGGCGCTCGCCCGTGTCGACGGTCGTAGTCTCGACGCGCAGGGTGGGCTTTGCAGCCTCAGCAGTCTTCGATTGGTCGCCTGTCGGCTGCGCTGCCTTGGGCGTCCAGCGTGGCAGCGGGTAGGGCGACGAGCTGTATTCTTCTGTTTTGGGATGCAGCAGATAACTCTGCTCCAAGTCGCACCGGACAATCAGTATGCTGGAGAGTTCGACGAGGCAGACTACGTGCTTACCGAAGGAATCACCAAAAACCACCGCATTCCCTGATAATGAAGTAGAATTTCGCTCCAGTTATGTCCACTATCGATATCCAATCATTCCGATCTGTATTTCACGGTCAGGTTTTTGAGCCAACGGATGTCGGCTATGACGAGGCCCGCCAGATCTGGAATGCAAGCGTTAGCAAACATCCTGGGGTGATCGCTCGGTGCTCCGGCGCTGCTGACGTGATTGCCGCGGTCAATTTCGGGCGCGCGAACAATCTGCCGACGGCTATTCGTAGCGGCGGCCACAATGTTGGCGGCCGTGCGCTCTGCGACGACGGCTTGGTGATCGACCTGTCCCGAATGAGGTCCGTTTTCGTGGATAACGCAACCCGCAGAGTTCAAGTACAAGGCGGAGCGACTCTTGGTGATATTGATAGAGAAACGCATGTCTTCGGGCTTGCAGTCCCGTGTGGCATCGTGCCCAAGACTGGTATTGGTGGCCTGACTCTCGGAGGTGGTGTTGGCTGGCTGATCCGTAAATACGGGATGTCCATCGACAATTTGTTGTCTTCGCAGGTGGTCACAGCCGACGGAAAAGTGCTCACTGCCAGCGCTTCTGAAAACGACGATCTCTTCTGGGCGCTCCGCGGCGGAGGTGGAAATTTCGGCGTTGTCACCTCTTTCGAGTTCCAGGCCCATCCGGTTGCGACGGTTTTAGGCGGCCTTCTCCTCTATCCTCGGGCGATGGCCATTGACGTGATCCGCCACTTCCGTGATTACATAGCGTCTGCTCCGGACGAACTCACGGCCTACGCCGCTCTGCTTCACGGTCCGGATGGTTCTCCGCTGGTTGGAGTGATCCCTTGCTATTGCGGCAATGTTGCCGATGGGGAACGCGTCCTGCAATCTTTGCGCAAGTTCGGTAGCCCCATTGTTGATGGTATCCAGGCCATGCCCTTTCCCGCGATGCAGTCGCTGCTTGGCCCATCGTTCCCGGACGGGAATCGCAATTATTGGAAGTCCACGCTACAACGGGAATTGTCAGACGATGCGATCTCTGCGATTGTCGAGCACGCAAACCGGTTGAGTTCCCCTCTTTCCTTTGTTGTTCTCGAGTATTATGGCGGCGCCGCAGGCCGGGTTTCGAGCGAAGCCACCGCATTCCCCCATCGCAATCTGCCGTGGGATATCTTGTTTCTTGCGCAGTGGACCGATCCGGTGCAGACGGACATGCACCGCGAGTGGGCGCGATCCGGCGAGGAAATACTACGGCCTTTCTCGGAGAACGCACACTTGCTTTCTGCGCTCGACGTCGAGGAAGAAGACGTCATTAAGACAGCATTCGGTCCGAACCTGCCACGCCTGGCTGCAATCAAAAAGAAATACGATCCCACCAATTTCTTCCGCGTGAATCACAATATCAACCCAGTGACACAAGCAGGCGGGGCATGAGAGGTCGCAAAAGTGCTCGTTGGTCGCCAGCTGTCTGGACAGATCGCGATTGTTAGGTATTGTCGGAAAACCGGAAATAATCCAGATGTCATTGAGCATATCAGTAACGATAAGTTGCTTCCGACCTGGATCTCACTGGGACTTCTGACGCTGATCTCTTCAAAGCGGAGGTATCCCAACGGCATCAAGGAGTTGCTTTATGTCCGCGAAGAACGTTCGGCAAAGGTTGGCGAACTGGGGAGCGATGGCTTTTGTTGCTGCCGTTCTGTATGTTTTTATCATGCCAAGCTATCGGCAAGGCGAACCGTCCGTTGCAGGGAAAAAGGCGGAGGACTTCTCTATGCCTGTTGGAGGGCGGAAGGCGCGGCTCTCCGAGTTCAGAGGCAGAGTAGTGGTTCTCAACTTTTGGGCCTCGTACTGCGGTTCTTGTGTGGAAGAGTTGCCAGACTTGGACCGGCTTCAGGAGCGAATTCGTTCTCGCGGTGGTGTGGTCCTGGCTGTCAGTGTCGACGAGAACTGCGCAAGCTATGAAGACTTTTTGAAGAAACATCCCGTCCGATTTCAGACCACATGCGAGCCGACCAAGAAAGTATCTTTGGACTATGGCACCGTAATGATTCCGGAAACCTATGTAATTGACCGCGAGGGCTTCATCGCGCGAAAGATCATTGGCCCACAGCAGTGGGATTCTGCAGAGATGACTGGGTATTTTGATGCCACTCTCGCTCGGAACTGAGTTTGCCCTGTTGGCTTTCCGTAGGAGTGAGGCTAGACCCATGGCGAGGTCGTTCTCCCGCAGAAGTCTGGCATTGTTTTCCATGGTTTTTCTTACTGCGGTATTTTCTGCTGCGGCAGATTGGCAGCACGACGACCTCAGCGAGCAACAGCTTGGCAGCGTACACTTCCCAACCTCCTGTAATCCAAAAGTTCAGAAGAATTTTGAGCGCGGAGTTGCGTTGCTACACTCTTTCGCGTTCGAGACCGCAGAAGCTACGTTTCGGCAGGTTGCGCAAGACGATCCCCACTGTGCGATGGCGCACTGGGGGATCGCTAAGACGTTCAGCCGCTGGGGAACACCGACTGCCAAACAGGAGCAGGACGGTTGGGAGGAGATCAAGATTGCGAAGTCCCTTCACGCCAAGACGGCGCGCGAACGGGGCTACATCGGCGCGCAGGCTGCGCTCTATGCCCACCCGAGGAAGAAAGACAACAAGCGAGAGCAGAAGTACCTGAAAGCGATGGAAGCGCTCTACCGTCGCTATCCTGGCGATCATGAAGGCGCGGCTTTCTATGCACTCGCACTGAAGGATTCTGATCGTGACGACGACCCAACCCATGCCAACCGGAAGGCGGCCGCGGCAATCCTGGAAAAGTTGTTCGTGCTGGAGCCGAACCATCCAGGAGTAGCTCATTACCTGATCCATACGTACGACTATCCGGGAATGGCCGAGTTGGGACTTCCAGCGGCGCGGCGATACGCGCAGATCGCTCCGGCAGCGCCGCACGCGCTGCACATGCCATCACACATCTTTGCCCGTTTGGGGATGTGGCAGGAAAACATCGCTTCCAATTTGGCGTCGGTAGCTGCCAGCCGCAACGCCGCGTCCAGGCACATGGGGGATGAAGGGCACCAATACCATGCGATGGAGTTCCTGATGTATGCCTACCTGCAGAGCGGTCGCGAGGCAGAGGCACAGAGACTCATTGAGGAAGTCACGTCTTTGCCGAAAATGAAAGACATGTATGGAGGTGGTTACGATCCGCAAATTTCCGCTCTGACGATTTACTCAGCATTCCGCGCGCTTGAGCTGCATCATTGGAAGGAAGCCGAGGCTTTGCCCCTTATTTCCCCGGTCGATGACTCCGACGTGTCCGTCACCTACAGGGCGCGGGCGATTGGAGCGGCCCGCAGCGGAGACTTAGCGACGGCACGTGCGAACGTGCAGGCGATTCAGGACCTTCACGCAGTGCTGGTGAAGGAGAAGAAACTGCCGATTGCCATCCATGCGGTGGAGGAGGATCAACGCGTGGTTTCTGCCTGGATCAACCACGCCGAGGGCAAGAACGATGAGGCTATCAAAAGCCTTGGCGAGCTTGCCGCGAAGGAGCAGGGAATCTTTGCGCCAGACGGAGGGATTGCGGCGCACGAAATGCTGGGCGACATGCTTATGGAAATGAATTCTCCGCAGCGGGCACTAAAAGAATACGAATCAGAGCTGCGTCTTAACCCTAATCGTTTTGATTCTCTCTCCGGTGCTGCTCTCGCTGCAGAAGCGGCAGGACAACCAAAAACCGCAGAAAGGTATTATGTACAACTCGTGAAGGTTTGCGAGGGTGGGAACTCGGAGCGACCCGAATTGCTTCGGGCACGATCGGTTTTGGCGGCAAGTGGACAAACGGGAAGCCAACAACCGGAATTCTAAATCGCTGAATCCTTCGGCCGTCAGTTGAGGTACTGAGTCGCCGCAGAAATGAAGCGAAACTTTCAAGATGCCGCCACAGGTCGCGAAGGACCTACCGATGATTGGATCGCGCTGGCTGTTCACCAAGTTGCAGTTGCACGAGATGCTCTCGGCCGAGTTGTCGAGGAGTCTGTCCTGCTGGCGTTGGGACGTCGGCAAGTTTCTTAAGCAGCTGCTCGTCCGCAGCCAAGCCATCTTCCACGGCGGATAGCTCTGCGTCGGCCAACGGGATGTCCTCGCGCAACCGCAGTAGGTTCGCTTTGGCTTCGAGAAGCTGCGCTTTCGTCGAGTCCTTTGGTAGATAAAACGACCTAGTCCGGCTCTCAAAACTCAACGAACTCTGCCCATAAAAAAGTCTTGACACCAACTACCGTAGTAGTAGTATGAGATACGAGCGTAGTAGAGGCGAGATGGCCCAACCCAAATTAACCAACCTCGAGCTTCAAATCATGGAGACGCTGTGGACCCGCGAGACGGCCTCCATCCGCGAGATTCAGGAAGCCTTCCCCGAAAAAGGCAGACCTGCCTACACGACCATCCAGACAACCGTTTACCGACTGGAAGCGAAGAAAGCCGTGCGCCGCGTCAGGAAGGTCGGTAACTTCCACATTTTCGAAGCCGCCGTCACCCGCAATGCCGCACAGCGGAAGTTGATCGACGACCTGCTGGCGCTGTTCGGCGGGCGCACACAACCCGTAATGGCGCAGCTGATTGAATCCGGCAAACTCACGCTTGAAGACGTGAAGGAAGCGGGGAAAATTCTCCGTAAGCTTGAGAGAAAGGACAAATCGAAATGATCCCGAACTATTTATCTGCGACGTGGACCGCTCTTCCTCCGGCGCTCGGAAATCACTTATGGCAGTCGACGCTATTCACTATCATGGCCGGATTATTGACATTGATGCTGCGAAAAAACCAAGCGCGCGTTCGCTATTGGCTTTGGCTGGCAGCTTCGGTGAGATTTCTAATTCCCTTTTCGTTGCTGGTCGGCATTGGGAGCTATCTGCCGTGGCCACGCCACGCGGCAGGAACGAAAGCTGGCTTTTACATTGCGATGCAGGAAGTCAGCCAGCCCTTTACTCAGCCAACGATGCCTATGGTTCCTCAGGGCATTGCCTCGGCGGGTCAAACCCATCTGCTTCCTGCGATTCTGGCAGCGGTGTGGTTCTGCGGATTCCTGGTTGTCATTTTCCAGTGGTACTTCCGTTGGCGGCGAATTTCCGCGGCCATTCGAAAATCGGTGCGCTTAGAAGATGGACGCGAAGTACAAGCCCTGCGTCGTTTGGAGCGTATTGGAGACATGCGGAAGGGGACCGAAATGTTATTGTCACGGACTTCTTTGGAACCGGGAATTTTTGGCATTATCCGGCCTCTTTTGGTGTGGCCCGAAGGAATCTCTGAACGCCTTGAAGATGCGCATCTGGAGGTCATTCTCGCACACGAACTGTGTCACGTGCGCCGTCGCGACAATCTGGCCGCCGCGCTCCACATGGTGGTGGAAGCCATCTTCTGGTTCCACCCGTTGGTCTGGTGGTTGGAGGCGCGGATGATGGAGGAGCGCGAACGCGCCTGTGACGAAGAAGTCCTGGAATCGGGCAGCGACCGGCAGGTCTATGCGGAAAGTATTTTGAAGATCTGCGAATTCTGCGTGGGATCTCCGCTGGCTTGTGTGTCGGGAGTTACGGGTGCTGACCTCAAGAAACGGATCGCCCGTATAATGACTGGAGGTTTTGTGCGCAAACTGGATTTTAGCAGAAAGCTGTTGCTC
>WNFS01002138.1_pt1 | contig 14960 bp, 15 predicted proteins | sample 5400141 | NCBI WGS metagenome assembly WNFS01 (sample SAMN13153358, study PRJNA577476) | soil metagenome | isolation source: 60 cm saprolite under Madrone tree | place: USA:California | collected 2016-06-14
CCGAATTGTAAGAAACGATGGGAGACGATCTTGACAGGCAACGGGCCAAACGAGAGCCTCGGCCCCGTTCCGGGACCGCCACCATTACCTGATGATAGCGCGCAAGCTTTGCGTCTGCGGGCGGACCACCCAAGGATCACGCGGCTTTCCCGAAAAGTCCTTGCCGGCGGCACCGCTCTGGCTTTGCTGCTCATCTCTGGCGCGGTACTGTGGGCGCTGAGGAGCAACGGCCAACATAATCCGGCGCCCGACGAGCTTTACAGCACCGATCGTCACAACGTTGCAGATGGCCTGACAACGTTGCCGCAGGATTATGCCGGGATTCCCCGCGACGCTCCCCGGCTTGGGCCGCCATTGCCAGGCGACCTAGGGCGTCCCCTCGTTACGGCCGAAGGCCAATCAGCATCGTTCGGCCTTGATGCTGAACAACAACGTGCTAACCAGGAAACTGAGGCGGCACGGACGAGCAAGGTATTTGCGTCGACCACTGCACCCGTTGCGTCACCGCATGCCGCATCCCAGGAAACGGCGACCAAGACTACGCCATCTACTGATGAAACCTTCACTCAGAACGGGCAGGATAGCAAACTCCTCTTCGTCAACGCCCCTGTCGATCGGCGGACTACAGCGCCCGATCGGCTCTCACGCCCAGCATCACCCTTTGTCGTGCAGGCGGGCACGATCATTCCTGCGGCCCTCATCACGGGCGTTCGCTCCGATCTTCCCGGTCAAATCACCGCGCAAGTTTTGGAAAACATTTTTGACAGCCCAACCGGCCGTGCCAAGCTCATCCCGCAAGGGGCGCGCCTGATAGGGATTTATGATAGCCAAGTGGCGTTCGGGCAATCGCGGGTGTTGTTGGTGTGGACACGCTTGATCATGCCGAATGGTCGCTCGATCGTATTGGAGCGGCAACAGGGGGCTGACGCCGGTGGTTATTCCGGTCTGAAGGATGAGGTTGATAATCACTGGGCTGAGCTGTTCAAGGCAGCGCTGCTGTCGACTATCCTCGGCGTGGGAGCGGAGCTTGGCTCTGGCGCAGATAGCGGAAGTAACACCGATATTATTCAGGCGCTCCGATTGAGCGCGGCGAATTCGCTCAATCAAACTGGGCAACAGGTTGTTCGACGCAACCTGAACATTCAGCCTACATTGACGATCAGGCCAGGCTTCCCAGTGAGGGTGATTGTGAATCGCGACCTGGTACTAGAGCCCTATAGAGGGTGACTCAGATGAGTAAACTGAAGATAGGCCTCATCGAAGATGATAAGCCGGTGACAATAAGCACTAAATTGCCGGCTAGCGTTCACCGGGATTTAATTGCCTATGCAGAAGTTCTCAAACGTGAGGGCGGACGGGCAATTGATCCGAACTCGCTCGTTGCTCCGATGTTAGCGCGATTCATGGCAACCGATCGGGCGTTCAGAAGGGCCCGCAGACTGATTTAGAATGATGACGGGTAGCGTCGTTTCAGCAAATTCAAAAAATTGTCCAGCGCAGGATTCTCGTTGTCTTCCCGCCAGTTCGCAGAGAGGCCAATCCGAGCTGAACCGGTACCATCTTGAATCTCCCTGTGAACAACGCCGTCGTAGTTCGTGCCTAGCGAGGCTTCGAGCGTGAGGCCAACTCCTAAGGATGCGCCGACTAAGCTTTCGATACTCTCACGGCTCACATCGTGCCATACGGTTCTAGGTCTATCTTCCGGTGCAATGAGTTTTGCGGTGATATGGTCCTGAAATGCTGGCCCGGGGTCGTGCCGGCTCAATAGGAGGGTTTCGCCGCCGAGATCCGTCCATGACACCGCTTGGCTTGCGACCAATCTGTGGTTTTCGGGTAAGGCGACCAAAATACGTTCGCTCCAAAGCAACATCGACTTCGATCCGAGTAGGGCTCGTTCGCCGGTCACAATTGCAACGTCTATGGCTCTGTTGCGTAGAGCAGTCGTGAGACGGGTCCTCGAACCCTCAATCATGGCGATCTCGATCTGCGGAAATTGCTGCGTGTACTCAATGACCGTCGCGCGAAAATTGCCAGCGCTAAGTGACGTATAGAAGCCAATTGAAAGGCGACCGGACTCGCCGCGTCCAGTCATATGGCCTGACGTCACTATGCTGTCGACCTGTTCCAAAATACTCCTTGCAACGCGTAAGAAGCGCCGCCCGAAATCGGTTGCCCGCACGCCGCCGCTATATCGATCGAAGACAGGAGTGCCAATCGTATGTTCAAGCTGGCGAACGCAACGGCTCAAGGTCGATTGTTGAATTAGCAAGGATTCTGCGGCGCTTCGAAAGCTACCGTGATCTGCCGCGGCAACGGCGCAACGCAGATGTTGAAGATTGATTGCATTATAGGATCGCGGCGTTCTTAAGTTGCGTATTGGGATGCGCGCCATCGAGTGCTCGTCTTGTTTGATCCATAAAGATCTACCGTCTCTTAGCGGAATAGGTAGGAGAGCAGGTCGAACCAGCAGTTGTAGTTGCCATCAATTCGCGAAAGTCGGATTTCGCGATCGGCAGCCGCCGCGACGTCGATGAGTGTATGAAACAATCAGTGCATCGCAGCGATCATCGCGGTACTCGCAGGTTGATTTGTAGGTCACCGGAGGTGCCGACTCGGCCGGCAGCGGCTTGCATAACTACGAGAGATTGTCGAGAGGTGTCTAGATCGCCGCATCGATACTTCCTCCTTCGTCGGCGGCCGAGTTCAGATGCCTTGTGCATGCTTGGTCGATCGGCTTGGCGTGACAGCTGAGGCTCGAGGCCGATCGATCGAGTCCCCTGGTCTGGTGCGAATCTCTGAGCGTCAAATTTTGACTAAATTGATGGACGCAAGCGAACCGAACGGCAGCGAGGCCAGAGGTCCACCCACATCGAGCGCGCCGAGGTCGACCGGAAAGTAACCGGTCTGTTCTATAATCTTGCGAACCTCGACCTTCGCGTCGGCATCGTCGCCCGAATAGAATAGGGTACGCAGCCCGCCCGACACCGTCGACCCCGGCAGGACTTTGGCGTCGAGATGATTGAATGCCTTGACCACACGGGCGCTCGGAACGAGCCCGCGGAACACTTGGCTGGAATGCTTCCCGCCTAGATCGATCGCCTTGATACCGTAGGCAGCGAGCGGATTGTTCGGGTCCTTCGCGTCGGGGGAGTCCGGGTCGAGGAACGCGACGGGATTGGTGCCGTCGATAACGATGCGGCCGTTCCAGGCAGGCAGATCGCCTAGCGCCTTTTCGAGATCGACCCAACGCACGGCGACCAGGACGATATCAGCGCTCGCTGCTTCCTTTGCGGTGCCGGCCTTGATCGAAGGACCGAGTTCTTTAACGAGTCCCCTTAGCGACTCCGGACCGCGGCTGTTTGCAATCGTTGCGGAAATCCCGCTCTTTGCCAGCAGTCGGGCCACGTTGGAACCGAGCGCGCCTGCTCCGATGATACCAATGCTCATTCTTTGCTCCAATATTGGACGATATGTCATAGTTGACATATCGTACATAATGGTCGATACTGCGTACCGCAATCGGGCGAACACATCGAGTTGATCGTTGGCTCTGCGTGGACCTGACAAGCGTCGCCACGCCAGAGCTCGTTCACTGGCCGGAGGGAATGATGAGGATTTCTCTGATCGGTGCGACTGGCAATGCCGGATCGCGAATTCTCGCCGAACTTGTAAGCCGCGGTCATCAGGTCACGGCCATTGTGCGGCATCCAGAGAGAGTGCCAAAATTAGACAACGTGATCGCCAAACTAGGCGATGCCAATCGCGTCCATGATCTCGCATCGATGCTCAAAGGCCACGACGTCGTAGTCAGCAGCGTCCATTTCTTGGACGGCCAAGCCGATAAGCTAATTGACGCCGTGCGCCAAGCCCGCGTGCCTCGCTACGTCGTCGTCGGCGGTGCCGGTAGCCTTGATAATGGCAAGGGCGTCAATCTGATCGATGCGGGCGGCGTGCCCGAACCATACAAGGCGGAATCACGCGCAGGCTGCGCGTTCCTCGACCAGCTGCGGCAGACAAGCGATCTCGACTGGACGTTTCTCTCGCCGTCTGCACAGTTCGTCGCCGGAGAGCGCACTGGCGTTTTTAGACTTGGAACCGACACAGCGCTACGCGATGCAAATGGTCGAAGCTGGATCTCTTACGAGGACTATGCTGTTGCGTTGGTCGATGAGATCGAACAGCCGCGCCATTCCAGGCGCCGATTCACGGTAGGCTACTAGTGCAACGCGAAGCCGCAAACGCGCCCCCCGCTAGGTCAACGCCGCGGAGCAAGTTCTCAAGCGTCCGCGCGAGGCTTGGCAACATTCTTATCGAGCAGATTTACGAATCGACAGACCTAACCATCGAGTTGCAACCTATCTAGTCTGCTTCGATCACTCGCGCTCGTATTGCGAAGGAAACGGTCGCGCATCCCGACGAAGCAGCCATCATGGGAGGACTTGCATGAGCGTTTCAAGGTCAAGAGAATCAACCATCAAACGGCATACAGCTTCGATGGCGCGCGCACTGGCATGGTTAAAGAACACTTCCTCCTGCACTGTGCCGGAATCGGTATTCACCACGATAACGCCGGTCCGTATTCCCCGTTACGCTCAAAGTGAACGCGGCAACGAACACGCAGCCGGACAACGCCAAAATTCGCGCCGACGGCGATCGGATAGATTGCAGAGCCGAAGCTGCGCGAGCGATACGATGACATTGGGTTGGCTGTTCGAGCGCAGTGGCGAATAAGCGAGGGGAGAACGTGGGTAACCTCACACTTGCGAGTTTGGGCGAAAGAGTCGGGCATGAACTCGGACTTTCCGATTGGGTCGAGATAGATCAGCCACGCATCGACGCGTTTGCCTCCTGCACCGGCGATCACCAATGGATTCATGTCGATGTTGAAAGGGCGAAGCGGGAAAGTCCTTTCCGCGGTCCAATCGCGCATGGCTATCTGACTTTGGCAATAGTGGCGTCGCTAGCGATGCAGGTCGGCATCATCCCGAGCGATGCCGCCGCCGGGCTCAACTACGGGATCGACAAGGTCCGTTTTCTGGCGCCGGTGCCGGCCGGTTCGCGCGTGAGACTCCGCGTTGTGCTTGCCGCGATCGAACAAAAAGAAGGTGGGCAGGTGATCATGAAGACCCACAACACGTTAGAGCTAGAGGGATCCGAAAGGCCCGCCCTAATCGCCGAAACGCTCGCGCTCCTGATTCCCTGATCGGGAGCACATCGGCAATGAGACATCCTGAACCAATCTCACTTATGGAAGGGAGTTCTGAAGCTGCGTCCATAAATGACACAGCGTTCGGCGATGCAAAAGATCGAACCGGAGGACTATGCTTTAGCGTTGGTCGACGAGATCGAACGTTCGCGCCATTCCGGTGTCGATTGATGGTGGGCAACTAATGCAGCGTGAAGCCGCGATCGCGGCGCAAACCGGCGGACGACAGCATTCAATTCGGACAGCGTTTGGGACCCGAGACGGGGAGGCAAATAATGGTTACGGCAAGGATCGCGTTGTCAGCCACGATGGTTGTTGTGTTATCAATCTGCGCAAGTCGCGCAGAGAAGCAGTATGATCCAGGCGCCAGCGATACTTCGATCAAAATTGGCAACACGATGCCGTACAGCGGTCCCAATTCGGCCTTCGCCGTCATAGGCCGGACGGAAGCGGCCTATTTCAGGATGATCAACGATCAGGGTGGAATAAACGGGCGCAAGATAGACTACATCTCATATGATGACGGCTATAGTCCGCCCAAAACAGTGGAACAAGTTCGCAAATTGATCGAAGGCGACGAGGTGCTATTGCTCTATAGCGTTCTCGGTACGCCCACCAACTTGGCCGTCATCAAGTACGTCAACGCCAAGAAGGTGCCGCATCTTCTGATCGCGTCCGGAGGGACAGTATTCGGGGATTACCGGCAGTTTCCATGGTCGATGGGATTTCAGCCTCACACGCAGGGCGAAACTCGTGTCTATGGACGTTATGTCGCGCAGAACTACCCCAACGCCAAGATCGGCGTTCTCTACTCGTCCGACGGACTCGGTCGCGACAACATCGCGGGATTCAAGCACGGGCTAGCCGACAAAGCGGGCAACATCCTCGTCGAGCAGACTTACGAAGCCACAGACCCGACCATCGATTCGCAACTGGTCAAGCTCCGCACCTCGGGCGTTAACGTGTTTGCGAACTTCACGACACCAAAGTTCGCAGCGATGGCGATCAGAAAGACCGCAGAGATGGGGTGGAAGCCGATGCATATCTTGCACGGCATCTCGCTTTCGATCGAAGCGGTTCTTAAGCCAGCCGGGCTCGAAAACGCGAAGGATCTCATCACCTCGAACTATATGAAGGAGTATGGCGACCCGGCCTGGGACGACGATCCCGGAATGAAGAGGTTCGTCGCATTTCTCGACAAATATCTGCCCGGCGAAAACAAGCACAACTCCAACATCGCTTACGCCTATATGTCGGCGCAAACCATGGTGCATATCCTCGATCAATGCGGGGATGACCTCACTCGCACCAACGTCATGAGGCAGGCCGAGAGTCTTAGAGATCTTGAGCTTGACGTCCTGCTGCCCGGGATCAAGGTGAATACTTCGCCGACGAATCACTACCCGATCCAGCAAACTAGAATGCATAGATTCGATGGCGTTCGCTGGCAGGGCTTCGGGCCCATCCTGGAGCTTGACGGAAAAGCGTCTCAGACGCCAGAGCAGCCGCACTAGAGGCGCCTGACTTCAGTTCTATCTCTCTCAACCACAGGGAATCGTCATGAACAGGACGCTGACTGGAAAAACCATCTTCATCAGCGGCGGCTCGCGCGGAATTGGTCTCGCCATGGCGCTGCGTGCAGCCCGCGATGGCGCCAATATTGCAATCGCGGCCAAGACATCGGAACCACATCCTTCGCTGCCTGGGACCATCGGTACGGCAGCGCGACAGATCGAGGAAGCCGGCGGACGAGCGCTACCGCTCGTCTGTGATGTCCGAGACGAAGAACAGGTCGAGGCAGCGGTTACCGCGACTGTCGCCCGGTTCGGCGGCATCGACATCTGCATCAACAACGCCAGCGCCGTAAGGCTGAGAACGATTCTCGACACCTCCATGAAGCGCTACGACCTCATCAATGGCGTTAACGCGCGCGGTACCTTCCTGGTCACGCAGAAGTGCCTGCCGCATCTCTTGAAGGCCGAGAATCCGCACATCCTTGCGATTTCGCCACCGCTCAACATGGAGGAACGCTGGTTCGCACCGCATGTTGCTTATTCGATCTCAAAGTTCGGCATGAGTCTCGTGATCCTGGGCGTCGCCGGCGAATTTCGTGGACGCGTGGCGGCCAACACCCTTTGGCCGCGAACGGCCATCGATACCGCCGCGATGGCGGAGTTCAAGTCACATCTTGATATCGGTTCATTACGCTCACCGGAGATCATGGCCGATGCTGCCCATCTGATACTCACCTCCGACGCGAAGACTCTGACAGGTAATTTTTTTGTCGACGATGAAGTGCTCACTGCTCATGGCGTCGTTGATCTCAGTCGCTATAATCCGCCTGGCGTTGCCGATATCGACATTACGCCCGATCTGTTCGTGCCTAGTCTCCTGGATCTCTCGTGGAAGCGTGAACGAGGGGCGTCCTAGCCTTCTTATGAAGAAGCGGCGCTCCCGGCGCGCTTGGCACCGCGCGATTTCGGCTCGGGTGTCCCGCTTTCTGCAACCAATTCCCGAGAACGCGCGACTAGTCCCGACGCGAGAGCGTCATCCACGCCGAGCAAGCGCAGACTGACCCGCGCAAAGCGCTCTTCATGTTCGGTAATATTTCCGGTCTGAGCAAGTGCCGTCAGTTCCGCGATGAGAAGCCACGGAAATATCCTGAGCCAATATTCGTGACCGCCGGCCGGCCGCAATACTCGAGCCGCCACTGCTGCACGCTCAGCGTTCACCATGAATGGCGTAGCTACCTTGTAAAATTCGTCGACAAAGACGTAGGGACGGCTGAGCAACCAACGGATCGCCGGATCCTGCCACAGCGTGCGCATGACCACCCGCGCACCGACGCAGGGAAGCAGCTCTATACGTTCCGACTTTTCCAGGATGCTACCCGTGCGGTCCGCGACTCGCTGTAACGAGGCTGCAACAAGCGCTGCGACGACCTCGTCGATCGATTTGAAGTGATTGTAAAACGAACCATACGCGACGTCTGCCTGTTCGGTTATGTCGTTGACGGTCGTGGCATCGACGCCCTTGCGCCGAAAAATGATTTCGGCCGCAGCAAGGATGGTGTCGCGTGTCCGCTGGCGTCGCCGCTGGTTACGATTGGCAATGGTGGGCGTATCGCCCTTGGATGTTTTGGCCATCGAATCTCTGAATTGACGCAACAGGCCCGCCGAGCGGCACATTGCGTCAAGGAGTAAGGGAATCGGGTGAAATCCTAAAGTTTGGCGACCCTACCATCGTTGCAGCTGGACGTCGATTCCATACAAATATATATGATATGTCATTATTGATGCAAGGTATAATAAATAGTTGTTGAGGCGTTGCCTGGGCGAGCGACTTCGCAACACCCTCTCGCGCCAGCAACGTTGCGTCCGGCTTTGGCAGAGGAGACGATTTGATGAGCGAGGTTGGCACTACGTACGGCGAGAGCACCTTGATCGCGCGGTGGGCGAGGGCTTGGAGTACGCAGGATAGCTCACTGTTTCTGAGTCTTTTCGCCGAAGAGGCCCTCTATCGCGATATCGCTTTGGACAAACTGTTCCGCGGACGAGAGGCCATCAAGGCTTTCTTTGAAGGGACGTTCGTAACGTTTCCGGATTTCAAGATGGAAATAGAACACTGCGCGGTCACCGAGCAAGCGGAGGCCGGCGAATGGGTCATGTCCGGTACATTTCTGGGCGATTCCTTTGGTGCGCCACCGACTGGAAAGTCGTTTCGGGTCCAAGGCTGCTGCTTCATGAGGATCGTCGACGGGCGAATCGTCGAACATAAGGATTATTGGAATCCGGCGACGTTTGATCGGCAGGTCAAAGTCTGACCCCGAAAAACGCCAGCTTACGGGTTCGCTGCTCAGAAACGTCCGCTACCAGCTCCTTCGGAGTCAAATTTTCACAAATGAACATCTCATCAGTATTGACACATCGTCCAAAATTGTGTTTTACTGCTCCCATCAAATGAAGATGCGCAACTGGTCAAACAGGCGGGCGCATCAGGCGCAGCCGCGGAGGAGAGCATGAAGCACGTTGGGCATTTCATCGCCGGCGAACTGCTGCCGGCACACGACGGTTCTCAAATCTTCAATCCATCAAGTGGGACGCCGACCGCCGTCGCGGCGATCGCGACGCCGGATGAGGTCGACAGGGCTGTCGCTGCCGCCCGTGCAGCGTTTCCGGCCTGGTCCACACAGGGCCTGCAAAATCGCGCGACCGTAATGCTCGAATTGCGCGCGGCGCTTCGGGGCGCCCGTGATGAACTCGTCGATATCGTCGTTGCCGAGCTGGGCAAGACACTTGCCGATGCCGGTGCCGAGGTCGATCGGGCCATCGAGGTGCTGGGCCAGTTGGCCTCGATCGGGAGCTGGTATGGCGGCGCGTTCAGCCCGAGTGTATCGCGTGGCGTCGACGCGATGGAGGTTCGCTTTCCAATTGGAGTGGTCGTGGCGATCAGCCCCTTTAACTTCCCGGTGCTGATCCCTGTCGTACAGAGCGCAATGGCGCTTGCTTGCGGCAACACCGTTGTCCTCAAGCCAAGTGATCGCGATCCATCGGCCACGCTCCGCATCGCCGAGATATTTTCCCACGCTGGACTTCCTCAAGGTGCGCTCAACGTCGTGCTCGGTGGCAAGGCAGTTGTTGACCGTCTGGTCGAGCATCCCGACGTTGCAGGTATCAGCTTTGTTGGCTCCACGCCCGTCGCGAAAGCGATTCGCATCGCTGGCGTCAGCCGCAACAAGCGCGTCCAGGCGTTCGGCGGGGGCAAGAACCACATGGTGGTGTTGCCAGACGCCGACCTCGACCTTGCAGCGGACGCGGCTGTGTCGGCTGGCTACGGTGCGGCAGGGCAGCGTTGCATGGCAGTTTCCGTAGTGGTCGCAGTCGGAGCGACCGGTGACGCGCTCGTCCAAAGGATCAAAGACCGGCTCGCCGGCTTGCGCACAGGCGATCCCGCTGAAGCTGCTACCGAGGTCGGCCCGCTGATTACGGCCGAAAGCCGCGACCGGATCGCGTCCTATCTCGCCAACGCGGCATCCGAAGGTGCGTCGGTCGTGGCCGATGGTCGCGGCATCGAGACAAAGTGTGGCGGATGGTTTCTCGGCCCGAGCCTGGTGGATCACGTGCGCCCCGGCATGACCCTGCATTCCGATGAACTGTTCGGCCCCGTCTTGTCGGTCGTCCGCGCCGCCAACTATGAGGAGGCCGTCGCGATTATCGCTGGGCACCCGCTCGGCAACGGGGCAGCGATCTTTACCAGGGACGGCGGGCTTGCTCGCCGGTTCGTGGATGAGGTTGAGGCAGGTCAGATCGGTGTCAACGTGCCGATTCCCTTCCCCGTCTTCTTTCATAATTTTGCCGGTTGGAAGGACAGCGCCTTCACCGAGACAAAGCTGTTCGGTCCGGGCGCACTTGCCTTTCATACCCGAACGAAGACCGTCTCGGCGCGCTGGCCCGACACGAGCCCCACCAAAGTCGATCTCGCCTTTCCGACGGCGAGATGAGCCTGGAGGCCGCGCGCATGCGTTTTGTTGGCTACATCAAATCCGGTGGGCGCGATCCGCAAGACCGCATGATGGGTGTGGTAATCGGCGACATGGTCGCGCCGCTAGCCGCCATCGATGCGTTCTATGACGATCTATCGGGCTGGAAGCAGCGCGCATCGAAACTGAAAACAGGTGAAATACCGCTCTCAGGCCTGCAGCTCGCGCCGCCGGTGCCTCGTGATGCGAAGATCGTTTGCACTGCTATCAACTACGTCAAGCACGGGGCGGAAGCGAAATTACCGACGCCGACTTTCCCAAACCTTTTCGCGCGATGGGCGTCTGAACTCGTCGTCGACGGAGCGCACATCCCGGTGCCGGCCGCCGAACCGGACGGCCTCGACTGGGAGGTCGAGCTCGCCGCCATCGTCGGCACCACCGCCATCGATGCTGACGAGAAGGCCGCTGCAGCGAGTATATTCGGATATACGGTCGCCAACGATGTCAGCGGTCGCGCGGCGCAGCTTCAGTCGGTCACGTTGAGCACCGGTCAATGGGCGCTTGGGAAGAACGTGGACAAGAGTTGTCCTATCAGTTCCTTCATCGAGACGGCGGACGCTGTCTCCGTTGCAGATTTGAAGCTCGAAACCATCGTGGACGGGCAGGTCATGCAGTCCGGCACCACAGCAGACATGGTGTTCAGCGTTCCGCAGCTCATCGCCTTCACGTCCCGCCACGTCACGCTGCGGCCGGGCGACGTCATTCTAACAGGGACTCCGGACGGCGTCGGGATCGGCCGCAATCCGCGAGTCTACATGAACCCGGGCGCTTCGGTCACCTCGCGGATCGAAGGGCTCGGGAGCATCACCAACAAAATAGTCGACAGCACACATCGCAAGTGACAGGACCAGGGAGGATCGAATGGCTGGCGTTGAACGTACCATCAAAGGGCCGGTTGCAGTGGACACCGCCGTTCCGGACAGCGCGTTGACGCGCGAGCAGATCATCGCGCGCAATCTGACGGTGGTCGAGGCACATTTTCATAATGAGACACCAGAACATGTCGAGAAAGCGATCGCGCTTTATGGCGACACGATCAGCTGGGAGGCGCCCACGCGCGGGGTCGTGATGAATGACAAGGCCGCGATCCTCGAGGCCTATCGCGGGATCTTCCGCACCGTCGCCTATCGTCGCGTGGTGCCGTTGCGCCGGTTCGCGACCGAACAATTCGTGTTCGATGACCAAATCGGCCACATCACTATCGTTGGCAATGAGATGCCGAATATTCCTTATCCCGTCGGCTCCGAACTCGCCGTGCGCCTGACCCATGTCTTTGAGATGAAGGACGGCAAGATCGTTCGCGAAATCGCCTACGAGATGTGGCGTGAGGAGGGAGCTCCAAACGCAGTCGATTTCATCCCGCCGGGCACCAAGGAGATCGTGTTCACGCCTTCTGGCACTACGGCCTGAAGCAGAGTTGGTGTCGGAGACTTCGGCGAAGGAATCGGCCATGAAGCCCTCGGATACATCGCTGATTGAATCCCGGCGTATCCAGGAGGATGACGTCCGTCAGCTATTCCTGGATGCGCGCACGCACATCGTCTGGCTCGACCAGCCGGTGCCGGATTCCGTACTCCACGAGATCTACGATCTCGTCAAATTCGGTCCGACGAGCATGAACACGCAGCCGATGCGGCTATTGTTCCTCCGCACCGCCGCGGCCAAGGAGCGCCTCAGGCCGCATCTTGCTCCTGCAAACGTCGACAAGTCCATGACGGCTCCGATCACGGTCGTCGTCGGCTATGATCTCGCCTTCCATGAGCATCTGCCGAAGCTGTTCCCACACAATCCGAATGCGAAGAGCGTGTTCGAGGGCAAATTGCCGTTGATTGAGACGACCGCTTTTCGCAACGGCAGCCTCCAGGGGGCTTATCTCATCATTGCCGCGCGTGCGCTCGGGCTCGATTGTGGCCCCATGTCGGGGTTCGACAATGCCGGGGTGGACCGCGAATTTTTCGCAGACACTCAGGTCAAGTCGAATTTCCTGTGCAACCTCGGCTATGGCGACCATTCGAAGCTTTTCGCGCGTTCGCCACGCCATGAATTCTCCTCTGTCTGCAGAGTTCTTTGACTGTCCGCATTGGACGCGTGGCGGTTGAGTTGGCGTAAGGCGGGCCTAAGAGTGGTGGGTACCCGAACGAACCGGATCAAGCGCTACATCGACGCGCGTGACGCGTTTCGTGCGCCGATTACCAAGTTTTTCGAAGGAGCATGAAAACGATGAGTAACTCGAAGCAACAGGCCGGCGGCGGACCCGCAGAGGCGGTGGACGCGTCCGAACTCGACAGGCTGATGCAAGCCAACATCGCGCGTGTTTTCAACGAGCGAAATCCGGATCGCCGCCTCGCAGCGCTGGACGAGCTCTACACGGAGAACGCAACCCTCTGCGACCCCGAAACGGCCGCGACCGGACGCAAGGCTATCTCGGAAGCGATTGACAGCTTGCACCGCATGTTGCCGCCCGCTTTCGTCTTCACTTCGGTCGGACACGCCGCGGGCCACAACAGCGCCGGTCGTCTCTTCTGGCAGGCAGGTCCGCCCGACGGCCCCGCGGCCATTACGGGTGTGGATGTCGCTCATATCGAGGGCGGACGGATCAAGCTTCTCTACGTTTTCGTTGATCCGGCCGCGCGCTGACGGGCGCTCTGGAATTCTTGCCCAATCTGTAAGCTGTCGGGGCAAAACCGGTCCAGGAGTGGAAAGCGCGTGCGAAACTCTTTTCGTTCCGGAATCCGACTGCCTGTCCGATCTGTTTGATCGGCCGCTCGGTTCGGCGCAGGAGGTCGGCAGCTTTGTCGCGACGAGTTTCATCCTTCAGCGCCTGGAGCGATGTGCCTTCCTGGTGGAGCTGCCGGTAGAGAGTGCGTACTGAAAGGTTGAGTTCTTGTGCCAGCGAATTGGCTGAGTGAAAGCCGCGCTTCAAGCGTTCGCGCGCCCGCTGGGCGAGGAGCCGGTCGCGCCGGTACCTCAACACGGTTAGCGGCAACGCGCGCTTCAGCATCGTCGTCATCGACTGCTCATCGCGCCGTGGAGCGAGGTTCAGATAGCGCGCGTCAAAGCGAAATCCGGTCCAGTCGGAACTGAAGCGAACTGGCCCTGGCGAGAAGAGGAGCGGATATACGTCCGAATGCAGCGGGGCGTCGAACGCGAAGGCTGTTTCGTCAAGAGCAATCCGAGAGTCGATGAGCCAGCAGGCGTAGCCGATGACGAACCGCAAGCTGGTGATGAGGCAAAATTCGCGCATCGGGCCCAGATCGCGCTTCTCTTCGACAACTAGTTCGGCCACCCCGTCGGTCAGGGTCAATTTGTGAACGATGTCGTCGGTCAGGAGTCGGTGATGACGACACCAACGTTTCAACGCGACACCAAGCGTCGGGGAGGTCAGCGAAGCCCGGCACAGCATGCCGTAGCTGCCCCAGGGTAGCCGCCGGCTGAACCACCCAAGTGCCTCGTCGTCGAGTTCCTGCATGGCTAGGCCCGAGATCGTTTCCATCTGCGACGCGGTGATCCGGCCGTTCGGCAGACATAGCAATTCTGGCGTGATTTGTGCCTGCCGGAGCGACGCGTCCGGATTCTTTCCATACCTTTCGTAGGCCAAAACCATGGCTCTAACGAAAGCGACTGGTGTTGCGGCAACCTGCTTCATTCCTCGATCTTGGCACGATTTGCAACTCTATTGGCAACAAAAATGCTCGATCGGGCCGTACTGCTTCCCTCATTGGCAAGAGCCAAAGGGAAGGGAGAAATGGTCGCACGGAGGCGAACTCGTGCGTCCGCGGCACAGTCGTGCTCCGCGAACAGGGCGTCCGCAGGACCTGCACGAGCCTCAGAAGTTCATCAAGCGCGACGCATGACTGACGACCTCAAGCTGAACGAAACCAAGGTAGCCGAGGTCTCGGCACTCAATTCAGGGAGATTTCGATGAGCCACGTGGCGACGCTAAACTTTTCGCTTGGCCAAGATATCGAGATGTTGCGCGATACCGTCAACAAATTTGCGACGGATGAGATTGCCCCGCGTGCCGCTGCAATCGACGAGGAGAACCTTTTTCCACACGACCTCTGGCGCAAGTTCGGAGACCTCGGTGTCCTCGGACTGACGGTCAGTGAAGAATATGGTGGCGCTCAGCTGGGGTATCTCGCGCATATGGTCGCCATGGAGGAGATTTCGCGAGCCTCGGCGGCCGTCGGCTTGTCCTTCGGTGCTCATTCGAAC
>WNFS01002140.1_pt1 | contig 14954 bp, 13 predicted proteins | sample 5400141 | NCBI WGS metagenome assembly WNFS01 (sample SAMN13153358, study PRJNA577476) | soil metagenome | isolation source: 60 cm saprolite under Madrone tree | place: USA:California | collected 2016-06-14
GCGAACTTGTCGAACGGCGGCATGCCGGTGCCGGGCAGGCCGCATTTGATGGTCATGATCAGGGCGGCGCGGTCGAGGCGGGTTTCGCGCAGATTGGCGCCGTCCGGCATCTGCGTATCCATCTTGCGGCCGTCGCCGGCCCAGCCATGGCAGGACTGGCAGTTGCCCTTTTGCCGGAACAGACGGGCGCCCTCGGCAATGTCGCTGGCGTCCGGGGTTTGGGCGGCGACATAGGCGGGTGCTGCGAACAGTGCGAGGGCGAGCGCTGCGAATGTTACTCCCGCTTTTCGCATACGCGATGGCCGACTATCTTGACAGATCTGATGCACGCGTTTGCCTCCAAGCGTTATCGATTGGTTGGCCCATCATACTGCTTGGTGCAAAAGGATTCCAAGCCGTGAACATCGTAGGCACGGCGCGCAAGCGCGCGCCTTTGCCCACCCTACAGCGGTGGATCAATCAATCCGATCGGAATACGCCATAGAACACAACCTATGACGCTCGCGGAGACTGTCGTGGCACCTCGGTATCATATCCCGTTGATCCTTTGCGTGGTCGTTTGGATAGCGTCGCCAGCCGACACCCAGCCGATGCGTCGCGCGACGATTTGGGACCTCAAGATCGGCGCGCCGATCGCCGAGCAGCCCGACCCGGGCGAGTTCCGCGGCTTTGCTTGCGGCTCCAACGGCGGGCCGCCGCGCGCACCGCTGACCGGCTGGGCCGATTTCAAGCGCTGTGCGGCGGAACGCGACGGATTGCGCGAGGTCTATTTCGAATACGACGATGAGCTCGAATACATCGCCCGTGCCCACGACAACGACCGCGAAATCTCGCGCTGGGCCGGCACCCATGAGGTCACGTTTCCGGTCATCACCAGCGCCCTGTTCGACGACGCCGGCATCCTTAGGGGCGTCCGCATGGTGACGGATGCGCGGCCGGAGCACAAAAACGACATCACCGAGGCCAATCGCAAGAAGCGCGAGGAAGCCTACACGCTCGGCACCGTCATGGCCTCGCGTTTCAACATTGATCCAACGCAAGATTGCCAGGCGCTGCCGCTCGCCGAGGGCGAAAGCGCGGTCGGCTCGTTGTTCGTCAAGCGCGTGTGTGAGCGCAACGACCCCGCCGCCGGGCGCCGCATCGTGGTCCGCGTCAACCTGTTCCGCAAGCCGGGCCAGAGCGGCTACAATCCGCAATTGCCGACCCAGTTGACGCAGGGACAGTTCGAGAGCTCCGCGCGGGTAGAGATTTATCAATTGGGCCAGTGAGCTTCGAGTGCCTTTCGATTCACTCTAACGGTGTCATTGCCCGGCTTGACCGGGCAATCCAGTATCCCCGGTCAGTGGTTACTAGATCGCCCGGTCAAGCCGGGCGATGACAAGGCATGATGCACCATCAAGGCTCCTTCGTCCCATCCGGCATGATGGTGGCGCGGTAAATCGCGCCGTCGAGCTTCGCCTCATAAAGATTGGCCTGGCGCAGATTGGTTGCCGCCAGGTTGGCGCCGCTGAGATCGGCGCCGCGCAAATTCGCGTGCAGGGCGTCGGCATCCGTGAGGTCGGCCCCGTTGAGCTTCGCGCCGGTCAGGTCGGCGCCCATCAGGCGCGTTTCGACAAGCACCGCGCTTTCAAGCTTGGCATCGCGGAGCATGGCTTGGTCGAGCGCCGCGCCGGTGAGGTCCGCGCCCGTCAACACCGCATTGTCGAGGCGGGTCTTGCGCATATCGGCGTTGCGCAGCGTCGCCTTGGCGAGGTCGCAGCGCAGGAGCCGCGCCGTGCCCATCAGGGCTTCGCTGAAATCGGCTCCCGCGAGCTTGGCGGCATCCAGGATCGCGCCATAGAGCATTGTCTCGTTGAGCTTGGCGCCGGTCACGTCGGCGCGGCTCAGATTGGCCTTGTTGAGATTGGCGCCCGAAAAGTCGGCGCCGGCGAGCTTGGCGCCGATGAGCCGCGCGTCGTGAAAGTTCGCGTCCTTGAGATTGGCTCCTGCGAGATTTGCTCCGATGAGGTCACGGCGCTTGAAATTGGCACCGGACAGATCGCAGCCCGGGCATTCCTTGACGCGGCCGGCGAGAAAATCCTCCCGCTGGTCCGCCTGCGCGCGCCCGCAAGGACCCGTCGTCGCGATCGCTGCCGCGAGAAAAGCGACAGCGAGAGGGCGCGGATGTAACATCAGCTTTATGCTCAATTCACGGTGACGGCGAGGCGCTTGGCGAGTTCGCCGAGGCGTGCGGAATCGTCACGCAGCATTTTGGCCATCTCGGCCGGGGTGCTGCTCGCGGGCTCGGTGCCTTGCTCGGCGAATTGCTTTCTCGCATCCGGCAAGGTGGCGACATTGGCGATCGTCGCGGCAAGCTTGTCGATGATCGGCTGCGGCGTGCCGTTCGGTACGAAGATGCCGCCCCAACCGACCGCGTCGAAACCGGGGTAGCCGGATTCGACGACGGTCGGAACCTCCGGCAGCAATGACAAACGCGTGGTGCCGCCGATGGCGAGCGCGCGCAGCTTGCCGGAGCGCACGTGCGGCATGCGACCCGCGATCGGCGCCATGGTCCACTGGGAGTCGTTGTTGACCACGGCCTCGATCGCCGGACCGCCGCCGTTGTAATGAACCACCACCGGCTTGATGCCGGCCATGGCGATGAACATTTCGCCGGCGAAATGCCCGGCCGTTCCGGCCCCGGCGGTCGACATCCGCAGCTTGTCCGGGTTGGCTTTGATCAGGGCAACCAAGTCCTGCACCGTCGCGACGGGCAGCGACGGATTGCTGGCAAGAAGCGTCGGCTGAACCACGAAACGGGCGACGGGCGTCAGGTCCTTGATGGGATCGAATGCGACCTTCTTCACATGCGGCAGAAGCGCGAGATTGCCGGACGACCCATAGATCAGCGTGTAACCGTCGGGCGCGGATTTTATCCCCTTCTCGACGCCGGCCTCGAGGAAGAGATTCTCGTAGGTCACCGGCTGGGCGAGCGCCTCACCGATCCGCTGTCCTATGATTCGCGACAGGAGATCGGCGGCCGACCCCACAACTTCCGGAACGATGATCCGGATCGGCTTCGTCGGGTAATTCTCCTGCGCAACCGCCGGTAGCCCGAGTTGTGCAAGTGTCACGGCGGCGACGGCTGCGGCAGCCAACGTGCCAATCATCAATCGACGTTTCATGGGGACTTAACCCTCCGGTGTGCGCTAGAGCGTTCCGATCATATTGAACCATTGCTGCGGAGTCATGGCCGGGCTTGTTGTCCCGGCCATCCACGTCTTGCTTACTGCCCCCTCCCTACCCTCCCCCGCGCGCGGGGGAGGGTAGGGAGGGACGCGTGGATGCCCGCGACAAGCGCGGGCATGACGCCGCATAGGCGGTGTGCTTTCGGCGAATTGCCATTTCGGTGGAACTGGCGACGAAGAACCTGCTAAAGTTCCGAACGGGAATTTGCCATATCTTGCGCCATCTTGCGTACCAAAAATCACCCATGCCACTTGGTCTTGGAGTCGTCGTCATGTTCATGTGCAAACCGCCCGGGCGCCTGTGCAGAGGGGCTTTCAGCGCCGCCTCTGCTGTGCTCGCACTCGCAACGGTCGCGACCCTGCAAGCCTTCGCGCAGGGGAGGGAGCAAAGGCTGCCCGCATTCACGCAAGAGCAGGTGGAACGCGGCAAGTCGATCTATCAGAGGAATTGCCAGGACTGTCACGGCTCGACGCTCGACAATGGCGAGTTCGGCGGCGCCCCGCTCAAGGGGTCGTATTTCCGTCAGCATTGGGGCTCGGGCGACGTCTCGGCGCTGTTCGGATATGTCAACACATTGATGCCGCCGGACCGGCCCGGCCAACTCAGCGAACAGTCCTATGTGAACCTCACGGCCTTTCTTCTGAGCAACAACGGCTATGCGGCCGGCACCGAGGAACTGACCGCCGACCAGGACGCGCAACGCAAAATGACGATGAAGAAATAGGCCATGAGGGCGCGCCAGAGCGGGGCGGTGGCGGCGTGATGGATCTGACCCTGCAGCAACTGGTGCTGCGCCTCATTGCCTATGTGTTCATTGCGGCGGTTCATGGCTTCGCGGTCGCGGCAGTGGCGGTCGCGCTCGGCGATCAGGGCCCGCGTTATGATGGACGGCTGCGCGTCAGCCTGCTGGCGCATCTCGACATCATCGGTACGGCGTCCGGCGTGCTGTTTTTGGTCGGATGGATCAGGCCGATCGCCATCGATCCTCTTGAGCTGCGGTTTGGTCGCATCGGATTGGCGGTGGTGGTCGCGGCCGGCGCTGCGGTAACCTTGATCGGCGCGGTCGCGCTGCGACTGGTCCGCCCGTTTCTGTTGCCCCTGCTGCCCGACACGGCCTCGGCGACAGCATTTGCATTGATCGAGATTGTCGGAGAGCTCAGCGCATGGTTCGCGCTGGTCAACATCTTGCCGCTGCCGCCGCTGACGGGCGCCCATTTGCTGGCCGCGGCGGCACCCGCGTACGGCAAAGTCATCGCCAAGATCGCGCCTTATTCGGGGGTCGCGCTCGCACTCGTGGCGGCCACCGGAGTAATCACGAATGTTTTAGGCCCGGCCTACCGCATCCTCGCCAATTCATTGTTACATTGATGAGTGTCAGCGAAGTTACCGAACATGACCCGATTTGCCATTGCGTCCTTGATGCTGGCCGGCAGCGCCCTGGCGACGCTCGATCCGGCCCATAGCCAGGGCGTCCAATACCAATTCACGCCCCCGCCGCCGATCAAGACGCTGCCGTCATCGTCGGCGCCGAGCTATCCGCCGATCCCCGACGTGGCGCCGCCGGTGCCGGCCCCGAGGCAGTCGCACCTCGCTCCCTACCGCGTGACACCGCCGCTGGGCCTGTCGGATTCTGGGTCGACACGAACCGTTCACACGGCGCGCGGACGGACGATTTTCGTGCCGTCTTCGCCGGGGGAGACGTTCGGTGACCGCGTTTCCAACTGCGCCCACGCCGGCGCATCCGCCGGACTGGGCCCCAACCAGCTGAGCGCCTTCATGGGCCGGTGTGCGAATTAGCGAGGCAGTCGCCTCAGACTGACGAGACATGTTGCGGGGCGGGACCAAGCACCCACCTCATCCTGAGGAGCATCGCGTAGCGATGCGTCTCGAAGGATGGAACGAGTCAGTGCCTGGGTCCATCCTTCGAGACGGCCGCGCAAGAGCGCGGCCTCCTCAGGATGAGGTCCGTTGGAACTTAGCCCTCCTACAAGACCCAACGTTTGATGCTCGCTGGCCCAGCTGATTGGTTTTCTCCATTCGATCGACTAGCCTTCGGCGTATGAGGATATGCTCCAGGCCCGCCGGTCACGGACAGAATGTCCAAACATAATCCCCCGCCCGCCATGAGTGACCCGCAGCGCCCCAACACTTACGTCGGAGCACCGATCGAACGCGTGGAGGATTTGCGCTTCCTGCGCGGGCGCGGTTGCTATCTCGACGATCTCTCCCTCTCCGGCCAGTGGCACGCGGCGTTTGTCCGCAGCCCCTTCGCGCACGGCGCTATCCAACGCATCGACACCCGCAAGGCGCTCTCGATCGGCGGCGTACAGGCCGTGATCACGGGCGTCGATATCGGTCCCGCCATACCCACGATCCCGTTCCGCCGGCCGAACCCGACCATTGCGCCCTACGCGCAGCCGGTCATCGCCACGAGGGTCGTGCGTTATGTCGGCGAACCTGTCGCCATGGTGCTGGCCGACGAGCCGGAGCTTGCCGAGGATGCGGCGCTCGCGGTCGAACTCGATATCGCTCCCCTGCCGGTCGTCGCCGATCGCAACGCCTCGGTAGCGGGCCGCACCTTGCTGTTTCCCGACACGGCGAGCAATTGCGCCACCACTTTCACAGCTGCGACCGGCGATGTCGAAGCCGCGTTTCGCGACGCCCCCTACGCGCGGCGGGAGTCTTTCCGGGTGCAGCGCCAAACCGCCTTTCCGATGGAAACCCGCGGGCTCATCGCCGAATGGGATGGCGAACGCCTCACCATGTCGGGGGCTGCCAAACTGCCGTTCTTCAACCGCCGTGTCCTCGCGGCCATGATGGAGCTGCCGCAGACCGCGGTCGACTACGTCGAATTCGACGTCGGCGGCGGGTTCGGGGCGCGGGGCGAATTTTATCCGGAGGATTTCCTCTGCGCATTCGCGGCGCGCCGGTTCGGACGCCCGATCAAATGGGTCGAGGATCGGCGCGAGCATTTCATGAGCATCGCCCATGCGCGCGAGGCCGAAGCCGAAATCGAGATTGCGCTCGAACGCGACGGCACGATCCGCGGCATCCGCGGCGAAATCTTCGTCGACATCGGTGCTTATGTGCGGCCGAACGGCACCACGCCGGTGCGCAATGTGGCGCAGTTCCTGGCCGGCCCCTATCGCGTGCCGCACCTGCGGCTGGCCGCTCACGCCTTGGTGAGCAACAAGACGCCGACCGGAACCTTCCGCGGGCCCGGCCGCTTCGAAGGCGCCTTCTTCTGCGAGCGGCTGCTCGACCTCGCGGCCCGCGACCTCGGCCTCGATCGGCTCGATATCCGCCGCCGCAATCTCCTCACGGCGCCCGAGATGCCGTACCGGCTCCCCCCGATCGTCCCCGACGACGGCCTCGGCAAAACCCAGTGCGACAGCGGCGACTACACGCGCACATTCGACCGCTGCATCGCGGAGTTCGGCTGGGCCGAGAAGGTGCGCCTGAACGGCAGCTTGATCGATGGCCGCTACCACGGCGTTGGCGTCGCCTGCTTCATCGAAGGCGGCGGCTCGGGGCCGCGCGAGCACGCCCGCATGGCGGTGGAGGAGGACGGCACAGTAGCGGTCTATGTCGGGTCGTCTTCCGTCGGCCAGGGCATCGAGACCATCATGGGGCAGATCGCGGCCGATGCGCTGCACGTGCCGACATCGCAGGTCAAGGTGCTGCACGCCTCCACGACTTATCTGCGCGACGGCGTCGGCTCCTTTGGCTCCCGCGCCACCGTGATGGGCGGCTCCGCCATCGTGGACGCGGCCAACAATCTGCTCGCGGTGCTGCGTGCCGCTGCCGCGACGCGGCTCAACGTTGCGTCGCAGGATCTCCGGCTCGGCGAGGGCATCGTGGAGGCCGGCGATGGGCGCAAGGTGAGCTTCGCGGAGCTCGCGGGCGGCAAGCTATCGGTCGAGGGCCTCTTCGAGAGCTCAAGGGCAACCTACACGTACGGCACCGCCGCCGTTCATGTGGCGGTTGATCCGCGCACGGGCCATGTGGAGATTCTCGATTATCTCGTCGTCGACGATGTCGGCCGCATCGTCAACCCGGGCACGCTCCATGGCCAGGTGATCGGCGCGGCGGTGCAGGGCTGCGGCACCGTGTTCGGCGAACATCTTGCCTATGACGCGCAGGGCCAGCTTCTGGTCGCGTCGCTGGCGGATTACCTGGTGCCGCTCGCCACCGACTATCCGAACTTGCGCGCCGTAACGTTGGAAGAATATCCCTCGCCCAACAATCCGCTCGGCGTCAAGGGCGCCGGCGAGGGCGGCATCATCCCGGTGGGTGGCGCGATCGCCAACGCGGTCGCGGCGGCGCTCGCCGCGTTCGGGGTCGAGCCTCGCGAACTGCCGCTGTCGCCTCCGGCGGTGTGGCGGATGATTGAAGAAGGGCGTGCGCGAGGCGGTTCTGCGTCGCGATGAGGTGCGCGACCGTATTGCGATCGCGCTTGGCCGTGGGCTACAACCTTCCAATACGATTAAGAATCCTGGGAGGCGGACGCGCCATGAAAGTCTCTTGCGTTTGCGGCATCGGCGTTTCGTTCGCCGTGGCGCTCACTTCGGCAACCGCCGCCGCACCTGACATTTCCGGAACCTATTGGGCGACGAGCTACAGCCCGACGATCCAAGTCCTGGGCGGCGGCGAGCCGCCGCTCAACGCGGCCGGCAAGGCCGCGTACGAGAAGATCCAGGCGGGCTTGAAGGACGGCTCAGTCGTCGACAAGGCGCGCCGGGTCTGCGTGCCCGACGGCGTGCCGCGCGTGCTCGCGACGCCTTATCCATTTGAGATCTTCCAGGTGCCGACGGGCCAGGTGACGTTTCTCTACGAGATGAACCATCAGGTGCGCGTGATCGTCATGGACAAGCCCCTGCCCCCGCGGCAAACCCTCATCGTCGATGCCAAATACAACGGCCATTCGGTCGGCCGCTGGGACGGCGATACGCTGGTGGTGGAATCAGCCGGGTTTAACGAGTGGACCTTCCTGGATGCGAGCGGCCTGCCTCATGGTGACGCAATGATGACCGTGGAACGCATCGTCAAGGTCGGCAATCAGCTGGAAAACGTGATCACGATCCACGATCCCGAAATGTATGAGAGGGATTGGCAGGCGCGTTTCGTCTACGACGAGCGCAACGACGTGCGGCTTGCGGATTACGCCTGCAACGATACCCATCGCGATCTTTCCGGCGTGAAGGGCGTGCGTCGTTGAATAGTTTTCATAACAGACCTCATCCTGAGGAGCGCGCTCCTGAGCTTGTCGAAGGATGCGCGCGTCTCGAAGGATGGCAGCTTGCGCGGTCGTCGCCTGTTGCCATCCTTCGAGACGGCCGCGCGACGCGCGCGGCCTCCTCAGGATGAGGTTGATGTTTGTTGGTGCGACCGCAACGCTGCGATTCGATACGAAAGGGAGCTGCCGATGACAAGTGGTCTGCCGCGCATGAGACACGCGCTCGCCGGCGCGATCGCGCTGGGCGCGCTCTGCGGCGCTGCCGCGCTTCTCCCAGTGCTCGCGGCGGAGGCGCCGCGAACCGGCGCGCCCCCGGGCCTCGACCTTTCGGCCCCCGGTGTTGCCTGGGCCGGGTTCGTGGCGCCGAAGGAGCCAAATTACGCGATCGCGCGCCTGTTCAATGACTTTGCTAACCCGGCGGCCGGCCTCGGCCCGGTCACCGACGGTCCCGACCATCCTTACGCCAACAACGAGGTGGCGCGGGAGATGCGCATCCAGCCGACGTATCGGGTGGCGGACCTCAACAACGCCGCCGGCAAGAACCTCAAGCCCTGGGTCCGCGAAGCGCTTGCCAAGCAGAACGAACTCGTGCTTCGCGGCCGCAACGGCGAGACGCGCGAAGCGCGATGCTGGGAGACCGGCGTTCCGGCCTTCCATCTCAACCCCGGCCTCATGCATATCATCCAGACGCCGCGCGAAGTCGTGTTGTTCCTCACCGGGCGCGCCCGCCACATCTGGCTCGACGTGCCGCATTCGGCCAATCCCAAGCCGTCCTGGTACGGCGAATCGGTCGGCCACTATGAGGGCGACACGCTGGTGGTCGATACGATCGGCTTCAATGATCGGACGTTCGTTGATTCCTACCGCACGCCGCATACCGACAAGCTGCACGTGGTCGAGCGCTTCCGGTTGATCGACGGCGGCAATACGCTCGAAGTCGCATTCACGGTCGACGACCCCGGCGCCTTCGATCAGCCGTGGTCGGGGACGCGAAACCGTCACCGTGTGGTCAATCCCAACGCACGGCCGGTAGAATTCGATTGCCCGGCCTTCAACGACGACTATTTCAACATCGGCCTCGAACCGGTGCCGACTGCCGAGAAGCCGGATTTTTAATGTCGATTAAAACGCTGTGAACTAAGGACTCGTCGGGAGTAATTTGCGTCACTTATATGTCATCGCCCGCGCACGCGGGCGATCCAGTAACCACTTGATTCGCCGTGAGTTACTGGATGCCCCGCTGTTCGCGGGGCACGACAAGACTGTGAGTCACTCGATCAGGACGAATCCCTAACTCGCAATATCTGCGTGACGGGTTGCGTTCGGAACCGTACTTATTTTTCAGCGTTCTCCTCCGAGCATGTACGGAACACTCGTGAGTGTGGAGAACGCAATGGACCGGGAACACATCAAAGGCGCCACCGATAAGGCCAAGGGCGCCACCAAGGAAACCGCTGGCAAGATGACGGGAGACGAGAAGCTGCGTGCTGAAGGCAAGCTCGATAGGGCGAAGGGCGCAGCGCATAAGGTCGCAGGCGACATGAGGGAAGCGACGCACCAGGGCCAGAGGGAAGCGACGCACCAAAGCCCGAGGGAAGCGCCGCACCAAAGCCCGAGGGAAGCGCCGCACCAGGGCTCGAGGGAAGCAGCGCACCAGACCCCTAGGGAAGCGCCGCACCACAACCCGAGGGAAGCAACGCACCAAACCCCGAGGGAAGCGCCGCACCACAACCCGAGGGAAGCAACGCACCAAACCCCGAGGGAAGCGCCGCACCACGGCCAGAGGGAAGCAACGCACCAAACCCCGAGGGAAGCGCCGCACCACGGCCCGAAGACCACGCACGAGTAGGCACGCTTCCGAGCGGCAACAAATTGCCGTCGCCGGGCTTGTCCGGCCACCTCGATTATTCCTGCTGTGCCTCAACGTTCGTCGTCGCCGGGACAAGCCCGGCGACGACGCGGGTTAAGTGATTCAATGCGATCGAAATCCGCTCTAATGTGCCGGCGGTGGGGTCGAGGCGGGCGTTGAGGTGGCCGGCCCTTCGCCGGCCATCAGGAGCCAGGCTTCACCGTCCTTGGCGCCGTCGTAGTGAATCTCCTTGCCGAAGTGCGTCACGTAGCTGCCGGCGGGTAGCGGGACCGTGGAACCGGGGTCAAATTTGTCGCCGGTGCCGACCCACCAGGTGCCCTTGAGCACGGTGATCATCCGATCATTGGGATGCCAGTGCGGCTGGCTCATTTGTCCTGGAAGCCATTTGAACATCAGCACGTAGGGACCGGGCTTGGCTGGGTCACCATACAGAACGGCGGTCTCGTTGGTGCCGGCGGCGTTGCGCTGCCACGGGATCTGATCGGGCAGCTTGATGGTGATCGCCTTCGGGTTGAGCTGCTGTTCGGCAGCGTTGATCGTGCTCAGCCCAGTGGCTGCGACCGATAGGGCGATCGCCGTCATCGTCAGCTTCACGTATTTCATGGTTTTCCTCCGGGATTATCGCTTGGACCACTGCACAGGCTCGTAAGCTCAACCGTATCGTCGCGCAACGGGGACGCGCTGACAAGATGGCTAAAGTCCTCTGGATGAGCGAGGGCATAGTCCTTATGCTAGGTGATCCGGCCGCCGCACAGACAGCGCCGCAAGAACACGGAGGGGGGGCATGGCCATGACGGTCGATTACACGCGCCGCAAGCTATTGAGAACCGCAGCGACGGGTGGCGCCGCCCTGGCAGTCGCCGCGAACGCGGCGCCTTCGGCCGCGCAGGCGCCCGCGCGGCGGCCGAACATCGTCTTCATCCTTGCGGACGACATGGGTTATGCGGACATCTCCTGCTACGGGCGCCGCGATCTGGTGACGGGGAATATCGACCGCATCGCGGCTCAGGGTGCGAAATTCACGCAAGGTTACGCCAACTCCCCGGTCTGCACTGCCTCGCGCGTCGCGATCATCACCGGCCGCTACCAGATCCGGCTGGCGGTGGGCTTGGAGGAGCCGATCTCGGCGCGCACCGAAAAGGGGATCGGTCTGCCGCCCGAGCATCCGACGCTGCCGTCGCTGCTGCGCAAGGCTGGTTACGGCACAACGCTGATCGGCAAATGGCACCTTGGCGCGCTGCCGCTCTTCAGTCCGCACAAGAGCGGATACGACCATTTCTTCGGCTTTCGCAGCGGGTCGCTGGATTATTACCGGCACACCACTGGCGTGGACGTCCCGGATTTATGGGAGGAGGACAGCCGAGTCTCGCAGGAGGGCTATAGCACCGACCTGTTCGGTGATCGCGCCGTAAGGGTGATCGGCGACTACGCGCGTGCCGGGCAGTCGTTCTTCCTCAGCCTGCATTTCAACGCGCCCCATTGGCCCTGGGAGGCTCCCGGCGATCAGGCCGAATCCGAACGTCTCCGCGGCCGGAGCCTCAACCACTGGGACGGCGGCTCGCAGGAGACTTATCGCCGGATGATCGCAGCCTTGGACGGCCAAGTGGGCCGCGTCCTGCAAGCGCTCGAGGACAATGGGATTGCTCGCGACACCATCGTGATCTTCACGAGCGACAATGGCGGTGAGCGCTTTTCCGACACCTGGCCGTTCAGCGGCAAGAAAACGGAATTGCTGGAGGGTGGCCTGCGCATCCCCGCCATTATCTCCTGGCCTAGCCGCATTCCGGCCGGGCGCATCAGCGAGCAGGTCACCGCGAACATGGATTGGCTGCCGACCCTGGTCGCCGCTGCCGGCACGGCGCCGGACCCGGCCTATCCGGCCGACGGGATGAATCTGCTGCCCCACCTGGCCGAAGGTGCCGGGGTGGTGGAGCGCAAGCTGTTCTGGCGTTACAAGGCGCTGTGGCAGCGCGCAGCACGGATCGGCGACTGGAAATACCTCAAGATCCTGGACAACACGTTCCTGTTCAATGTGGTCGAGGATCCGCTGGAACGCGCCAACCAGAAGGAACGGCGCAAGGATATCTACGAGCGGCTCGTGGCCGAGTGGAATGCCTGGAACGCCACAATGCTCCCCGAAACCCCGACGAGCGCGACCGGCAACTTCACGGGCGCCGAGATGGCTGATCATCTCGGGATGAAGCCAGTGAGCCTTGATCCCGATCCTGGTCTGCGGTGAGGGGCCCGCTATCCCCCGATCTTGGAGAAATCCGCGACCGCGCGGGTGGCGGCGCGAATCTGGTTGAGGAGCTTGAGCCGGTTCGCCCGCACCGGCGCGTCGTCGACATTGACCGTCACCTTGTCGAAATAGGCGTCGACATGCGGGCGCAGCTTCGCCATTGCGCTCATGGCGGCGGCGAAATCCTCGCGCGCCACGGCCGCCATGGCTTCGGCGGCGGCGGTGTCGATGGCACGCGCCAATTCCCACTCCTCGGCCTGGCGGTAGAGCTCCGCTGAAGGCTCGCCGGTGTATTCCGTCTTGTCGCGTCGCTCCTCGATGCGAATGATGTTGGTGGCGCGCTTGTAGCCGGCCAGCAGATTTTTGCCGTCCTCGGTGTCGAGGAATTTGCCGAGGGCCTCGACGCGGCGGACAATGAGCAGGAGATCGTCCTGGCCTTCGAGGGCAAACACAGCGTCGACGAGATCGTGGCGCGCGCCCTGTTCGCGGAGTTGGACTTTGAGGCGGTCGGCGAAGAAGTCCAACAGCTCTGCTGCCACCAGCCTGGCCAGTCGAACGTGTTCTTCAACTGGCGAAGGCTGCTTGGATGTGCTTGACGAATTGTCGGCTGGAGTAACTCTCACAACCGGCCGCTTGCGGAGTTCTTCAACGCAAATCGATTGCAAGCGTAGGCGAATTTGATTTTCCAAGATAATGCGAATGATCCCTAACGCGGCCCGCCTTAATGCGTATGGGTCCTTGCTGCCTGTCGGCTTCTCGTTCACTCCCCAAAAGGCAAGCAATGTGTCCGCCTTATCAGCCAATGCAATCGCAACCGACACCGGATCGTTCGGCACACGATCTGCTGGTCCGAGCGGCTTGTAGTGATCCTCACATGCCGCCGCGATGCTCTCCTCCTCACCCTGTGCCCGCGCGTAGTACTTTCCCATAAGCCCTTGCAGCTCGGGAAACTCGCCCACCATGTCCGTCAACAGGTCGGCCTTGGCAAGACGCGCTGCACGCTTCGCCTTGTCCATGTCGGCGCCCACCAGCGGCGCAAGCTCTGCGGCCAGCCGCTCGATGCGCTCGATGCGCTCCCATTGGGTGCCGAGCTTCTCGTGGAACACGATGTCCCTGAACTTCGGCAGCCGGTCTTCGAGCCGTGTCTTGAGATCGGTCTCGTAGAAGAACTTCGCGTCGGCGAGCCGCGCCCGGATGACGCGCTCGTTGCCCGCAATGATGGCGACGCCGCCGTCCGTCGCCTCGGTGTTGGCGACCAGGATAAATTTGTTGGCGAGGCTGCCTTCACCTCGCGCTAGCGTGCGCACCACGAAGCACTTCTGGTTGACCCGGATGGTGGTGCGGATCACCTCGGGCGGCAGGCGCAGGAAGTCCGCATCGAAGGAGCCCATCAGCACCACGGGCCATTCCACCAGGCCCGCGACCTCCTCAAGCAGCGTCTGGTCCTCGACCAGCTCGAACCCTTGCGCAAAGGCGAGGTGCTTGGCGTCGGTGAGAATGATGTCCCGGCGCCGCGCCGGATCGAGCACCACCTTGGCGCGTTCGAGCTTGGCGGCATAGTCGGCGAAGTGCTGGGCGTGAATCACGCGCGGTGCCAGGAACCGATGCCCGCGCGTCGCGTTGCCGGCCGCGATGCCGTCGACGCTGAACGGCACGATGTCGGGGGTCTCGGTTTCCGGCCCGAACGTCGCGATGATCGAATGCAGCGGCCGCACCCAGGCGAGCGCACCGGAGCGCCCCGAACGCTCGCCCCAGCGCATCGATTTCGGCCACGGAAAGGTCCGGATGACGACGGGCAGGATTTCGGCGAGCACGTCGATCGCGGCGCGTCCCGGCTTCTCGATCAGGGCCACGTAGAAGTCGCCCTTCTTGGGGTCCTTCTGGATCGCCGCATCGGCGATCGAGGCGAGCCCTGCACTCTTGAGAAAGCCCTGCACGGCCGCCTCGGGCGCGCCGACCCGCGGGCCCTTCTTTTCCTCCTTGAGGTCGGGCTGGCGCGCCGGAATGCCCTGCACGGCCAATGCCAGCCGCCGCGGCGTCGCGAACGCGGTGGCGCCCTCATAGACGAGTCCGGCATCAAGGAGCCGGTCCGTCACCATTTTGCGCAAATCCTCCGCCGCCCGTGCCTGCATGCGGGCGGGGATTTCCTCGGAGAACAGTTCGAGCAGGAGATCGGGCATCAGGGGCTCGCGGCCAGCGCCTTATGGGCGCCGCTGCACAGCGGCTGTGTCGCGGTCTGTTTGCAGGCGCAGAACCACACCTGCTTACTCTCGGGCGCCATCCACTGGACGGGCGAGAACGAGGAGCCCTTGTGCGAGCCGTCGCAGAATGGCTGGGAACGCGACGTTGGGTCACAGGCCATATATTTATATAAGCCTGTT
>WNFS01003651.1_pt1 | contig 14949 bp, 10 predicted proteins | sample 5400141 | NCBI WGS metagenome assembly WNFS01 (sample SAMN13153358, study PRJNA577476) | soil metagenome | isolation source: 60 cm saprolite under Madrone tree | place: USA:California | collected 2016-06-14
CATCGTTGCCGGCGCGGTCCTCGAGGACGAACGTGAATCCGCCGGAGTTGCCGACACCCGGAATAGCGGGCGGGGAAAACCCGAAGGCAATTGCCGCAGGCAACTTGCTCAATTCCTGGTTGAGATGCGCCTTAATCGCTTGAAATTGTTCGGCTCTCGTCTTGCGCTCATCCCAAGGCTTGAACGTGACAAAGAAGAAGGCGTTGTAACTGGTGCGCACGAAGCTGAGCAAACTGAAGCCGACGACGCTGGTCGTGTATTGAACCCCTGGCGTATTCGCCAGAATCTTTTCCACATCAGCCGCGGCTGCGGTCGTGCGTTCCAAGGAAGCGCCATTCGGGAGCTGGAGATTGACGAAGGCATAACCCTGGTCTTCGTCTGGAAGGAAGCTGGACGGCACTCGGTTGGCAAAAAAACCAGCCGCCCCGCCAAAGGCCACCAGCAACACGACAACCACGACGGTCTTTCGTAGCAGTGTCGCGCTCCAGCGGACGTAGCTCTCGGTTGCACGCTCGAACGAGCGGTTAAACCAATCGAAAAACCGCCTCAGCAATCCTCGGCTCTGTGTCCGTGGCCGAAGCAACAGTGCGGCAAGCGCGGGACTCAGCGTAAGCGCGTTAAACGCGGACAGAAGCACTGAAATCGCGATCGTGGCGGCGAATTGCTGATAGAGCCGGCCGGTAATGCCGGGAATGAACGCCGTTGGCACAAAGACCGCCGAGAGAACCAGCGCGATCCCGACCACAGGGCCGGAGAGTTCGTCCATCGCTTTCAGGGCCGCGTCCTTCGGTGTCATGCCCTCCTCGATGTGCCGCTCCACACCCTCGACCACGACGATGGCGTCGTCCACCACGAGGCCGATCGCCAGCACGAGACCAAAGAGAGAAAGCGTATTGATGGAGAAACCGAACACCGGGAAAAGCACGAACGTGCCGACTAGCGAGACCGGCACTGCAAGGAGTGGGATCAGCGTGGCGCGCCAACCCTGCAAGAAAAGGTAGACCACAAGGATCACCAGCGCGAGGGCGATCAAAAGCGTTACGACGATTTCCTTGATGCCTTCCGTGACCGCGCGCGTCGTATCCAGCGCTATGACGAAATCCATGTCTTCCGGGAAGCGCTCCTTCATCTGGGCCATTAGCTTGTTGACGCCTGCGGCTGCCTCAACCGCGTTCGAGCCCGGCAATTGGTAAGTGGCAATAATGGCGCTCGGTTTCCCATTCAGGCGGCCCGCGACGCTGTAGTCCTGGGAACCCAGCTCGATCCGAGCGACGTCCCGGACACGCACGATCCCGCCGTCGGGCGTCTCGCGGAGGACGATCTGTCCGAACTCTTCCTGCGAGACGAGACGGCCTTGCGCGAGAACCGAATAAGTAAATTCCTGGCCCTTGGGCGCAGGTTCGCCCCCTGCCTTCCCTGCCGGGTTAACCGTGTTTTGCGCTTGAATGGCGCTGACGATTTCAGGAACGGTGATGCCGAGCTTTGCCAATTGATCGGGCTTTACCCACAGCCGCATTGCGTATTGGCCCGCCCCGAATATCTGCACGTTGCCAATGCCCGGCGAGCGCGTGATCGGGTCGCGGAGGTTGATGTAAGCGTAGTTCGCCAAAAACTTGGCATCGTAAGTTCCGTGCGGCGAGTAGAGACTGACCAACATGAGCGGGGACGTTACAGATTTTTGGACAGTAACGCCGTAATTGGTAACATCCGCGGGAAGCTGGGATGCGGCTTGCGTCTCGCGGGCCTGGGTGAGAATCAAATCCGTATTCGGATCCGTTTTCACGTCGAAGTTCACGATCAGGGTCGTGTTCGAGTTGCCTGTAGCATTGAGCGAATACATGTAATTCATGTTTTCCACGCCGCTCATCTGCTGCTCGATGGGAGTGGCCACTGCCTGCTCAAGCGTTTGTGCGTCCGCACCGACGTACGTCGCCTGTACCTGAATCTCCGGGGGAGCGATGTTGGGGAACTGCGCAACGGGCAGACTGAATATGGTAATCGTGCCGACGATCACCATGACGATGGAAATCACCATCGCGACGATGGGACGGTTGATAAAAAACTTTGACATCGGATTACCTTGCCTTGCTTTCCGCTGCAAACGGCTTGGGGTTCACCTGCATGCCCGGACGAACCTTCTGCACGCCTTCGGCAACAACTCGCTCGCCGCGCTTCAGTCCGTCAGCGATAATCCAATTGGTGCCCACACGGTCGCCGACCGTAACCGCGCGGATGGTTACTTTGTTCTCGCCGTCGATGGCCGCGACTTGATAACCGCCTTGCAGCTCCGATACTGCGCGTTGAGGCACAAGCAGCGCATCCTGCTGGATTCGGACGGCCGCGCGAACTTTGCCGTACCCGCCGGGACGCAGAATGTTTCCAGGATTGGGGAATAGTCCGGCGATCCGAATTGCGCCTGTGCCTTGATTGACTTGGCGGTCGGCAAAATAGATTGTCCCTTCATGCCCATAAGTGGTGCCGTCCGCCAAAATGAGTTCGAGACGCACGCGCTTGTTCGCGGCCTCGCGCGTGGCGTCGGTCGGGAACCGTCTATTCCAATCGAGATACTCGCGCTCGCTGACCGTGAAATAAACCTTGATGGGATCGACGGTGGACACCGAAGTCACAGGCCCGCTGCTCGGATTGACCAACGCGCCCACCTGAAGCTGCGCCTGTCCAGCAATGCCGTCGATGGGCGCAATGAGCCGGGTGAAATCTAGGTTGATCCTGGCCGTTTCCACTGCCGCCTGAGCTGTCTTGATCTGGGCTTCGGCCGTGGCCACTGTCGCCTTCGCCGCCATGTTGTTCTGGACAGCGTTGTCTAGGTCCTGCTGGCTGGCAGCCTGCTCTTTCGCCAGTGGAGCGTAGCGGTTGACATCAAGTTCGGTCCTGCCTTGCACCGCTTGAGCATTGGCAAGCGCGGCCTTCGCCTGCGCCAACTGCCCTTCGGCTTGATCGAGCGCCGCTTGAAAGGGGCGCGGATCGATCTCAAACAGCAACTGCCCCTTCCTGACAAATGCGCCTTCCTGGTAGCCTTGTCTCTGCAAGTAGCCCGAGACCTGCGCTCTGACGTCGGCATTGGTGAATCCGTCGAGTGTGCCGATCCACTCGCCAAAAATGGGAACATCCTTCTGCTCAACTTGCACGACCTCAACGTCCGGAGCGCCGCCCGGCTGCGCGCCCGATACGTGTTTTGGGCGCAGCGCTCCTATGATCACGCCGATGATGACGAAGAAAAGCCCTCCGCCTATCCAGAGTTTGCGTTTTGTAATTGTGCTCATGGTTCGCTCCGACAGTGAAACCTCCCAAAATAGAGGTTTCTTGCTTCCGACTCACGTGGGATGGATGAATTGATGCTCCGCCTGACGAGGAGGATACAAACAATCCTCCAAAGCTAATGATAGCGCTCAGACTGCATGGGCCGCTTCCGCGGGGAAGCGCTTGGCTGCGAGAACCCCCAGGACAACAAAAACCAACATGACCACGACCTGCGTCCCCAGGAACGGCGGCTCTGATTGCGTAGGCGCCAGGGCCTTGAGCGCGGGAACTTTCATGAGTCACGAAAATGGTAGCCGCTCATGTGCCAGTGGAAATTTCTAGTTTTCAGATAGAGCGCAAACACGTCAGCCAGGAGATGGCGTAGCTCCTTGGAGATCCCCACCACGCCTTCGCGGTCGAGGTCAGGCGCCGGTTCGAATTCGCCAATTGGCGATCTGCCAGAATCAGTTGCCTTGCTCTTGCTCATTGTTTTCTTCCTTCGCATGAATTGTTTGGAGTTGGCCAAACCTGCAATTCGGCTACGCCGCTACGTCAAGCCGTGAAGCTCGCTTCCTGGGTTGCGTTCGGCATACGGTTCTTAAGACCTTGGAATTACGGAGCGCCCGTCTGCCATGAAACAGGCGGCCTTTTGCTGCCGCGACGGAGATGCCCATGATCCCCGCTGTTCGCTTCATAGAGTGCTCCTGCAATTGCCCCAACTCAAGCACCTCGCGAATACTGGGTCGAAGATCGCCAATTGCCTGTCGCAGAGCTTCTTCTCGCTCGCGCTGAAGGCAAACACTTTCGGGGTTCGGAGAGGAATCGGGCACGTCCCAGAATGACGGGTTCCCGGACGGGTCAACGGAAGCATCGTTGTAAACTTCGCGCCAGCCGCGTCTCTTCCGCAGAAGCATCAACGCCGAGTTGATTCCGATACGCGTGAGCCAAGTTGCGAAACTTGACCTGCCATCAAAGTCCCTCACGTGAACAAACGCTCTCAGCAGCGCGTCTTGAACTGCATCTTCCGCGTCTTCGCTATTTCTCGTTATGCGATGCGCAGCACGAAAGAGCTGCGGCGCGTATCGCTCGCAAAGTGTGCCAAAGGCCATCGAGTGCCCTCTCTTGGCAGCTTCCAGGAGCCTGTTTTCAGCAGGCTCCCGAGGTTCCAATGCGGCAGAGCAAGCCTTCTTTTTCCCGTACGAAGTCGCTGAATTTTCCAAGATCATGTGCCCCCACACCCTGCAGCTTTTTCTCGCGTTACAGTCTGTGGGTTCAAGCCTGGGAACACATCACTAAATGGAATGGTTTTTGCATACCACTGTAAGGGTGACTCGGAGTACCACTTTCGGTCGGTGGAATCGTCGTTTAGCAAGCTGGTGTCCATACCGCGTCTAAAGAAACGGCAGTCAAAGCGTGGGAAATCATTCCGGCGGGCGCGATGCGGGCGGAATCACAATTTCACGCCGTCCGAACAAGTGGCCATCACAAGAAAAAGCTCCCGGCCCGAGTAAGGCAATCGCGGCGGCCGTAATGATCATTCCAAAAGCCACCAGCCTGGCGTCGTTCACGCTCCAGGAAGGCGCGGGAAACCATGAAAAAGCGATCCCGAGGAAACATAGCCCAACCAAGAGTCCTGCAATCGGCGTGAGAAATCCGGTCACCACAGCTATGCCGCTTGGAATCAAAACAAATCCAAGCAACCACTTGCCCGAAGGGGGGTTGGACGGCCCCGAGAGATAGAAAATACCTCCAGCGACCGCAGTGAAACCAACCGCGACCCGCAGCAGGAGTAGGCCTACGCCGGGCCGGCCACCCGGAAACGTGGAATACAGTCGTTGCAGCGCGTACCCCCCTTCGCGCCCTCAGAAAAGTGCTTCGACTCAAGATATGCAAATGTGCAGACCGCTGAAACCCCACATTGCGGCATCTTTTCATACCACCTTTGAGGTATGGGTTTCCGTGCGGGCTCCGCTTCCTACAGTTCGATGATTCCGCGGCGGATGCCAATCGCTACAGCTTGCGTGCGATCACTTGCCCCGAGCTTCTCCATGATGTGCTTGATGTGAACTTTTACAGTCTCTTCCGTGATGAAGAGCTTTCCCGCGATGTCCCGATTTCGGTTTCCCTCGGCAATTTGACTGAGGACTTCGATTTCACGCGCCGTCAGGTCTTCGTCGCTCAAATGCTCCACGAGTCGTGCGGCCAACTCTGCGGGGATGCGCTTCTTCCCTGCATGGACCCCGCGAATCGCCTCAACCAACTCCTTGGGCGGCATGCCCTTGAGCAGGTAGCCGCGGGCTCCTGCTTCTAGGGCGCGTTGGATTTCCACGTCGCCTTCGAAGGTCGTCAGCACGACGATGCGCGCTTCGGGGAATTCAGTACGGACGGCTATCATCGCGTCGATACCACTCTCGTCCGGAAGCCTGAGGTCCATGAGAGTTACGTCGGGCTGGTGTTTTCGAAATTGCTGAATGGCCTCCTGGGCGTTGGAGGCCTGAGCTACGAGAACCATGTCCGGTTGCTTGTTGATGATCGCGGCAAGGCCTTCGCGGAGCAGAGGATGATCGTCTACGCTGAGAATACGGATTTGAGTTTCTTTTGTCATCGAGCGCGCTCGTTCCCAGATTGGGCTTCTTCGTTTCTCCGCTTTCCCCGATAGAGCCTGGATAACCATTCGGCGGGGCGATCATCCGACCGAAGCTCAAAGGCGATTGGGCCGGGCACAGACAGCTCGACCTCTGTTCCAGAAACTGCACGACTTAGGACTCTCAATTCCCCACCAATTCTTTCGCTTCGTTCCTTCATCCCAGACAAACCCCAGTGTCCGTCGCGTCCAGAGCGCAGAACCTGAGTATCGATTCCGTCACCGTCGTCGCGTATTAGTACGCGCAGGTGGCTCGCGGCGTATTCCAGTTCCACTTCGATTTCACTTGCGTGAGCGTGGCGGAAAGCATTTGACAGCGCTTCGTGGCCGATAAGGTAGACTTCATCGCGGATGAGGGCACGCAATGGTCGAGGCGTACCCTCAACGATAACGCGAAAACCGGTTTGAGCCTGCATTGGGAATTCCTGCCGAATCTGGGAAAATGCTTGTTCGAGATCTGGAGAACGGAGCTTCGACGAGCGCAGCCCCCGAACTGCGTTCCGTCCCTCTGCGATCACCTGATCCATCAGTTCGAGAACCCGGCCTACAAAAGGTTTCGCAGGCGAATCGACGGCGAGATGATCATCCGCCACGTGCAACTGCATGGAGGCGCTCAGAAAACCCTGCAACAGAGTATCGTGCAGTTCCTGCGCGATGCGAGCGCGCTCCGCGAGTCGTTCTTCAAAGCGCGCATTCATCTGCTTCGTAAACTGGAGCATCCGCAAACGAAAGAACGTCGCTACTGCGAGTGCGAATGCGAGCGCGCTGCCTAGCAGAAACCACCAAGTCTGCCAAAAGACCGGCCTGCCCTTCGTAATTGCCACCACTATCACTCCAGGGCCTTCGCTTGGTAGAACGTCCAGGGTCGCCTGCGGGCGATATCCTGGATCGACGAGCAGGGCAGCATAATCCGTTCCGAAATGTGTTGAGTTTCTCCACTTCGAGTCTGATTGAATTCTTGTAAAGGGTTGGTCCGCCAGTGGTTGCACCCACCAGCGTCCCCACCGGGCGAAAAGAACAATTTGCTGTCCTGGGAGAGCCCGTATGACGCGGCCTTCAATGGTATCCAGTTTGTCCGGCCCACCCTCGCCTGCCAGGGGAACCTTAGTGAATTCGATGGAAGGTCCGGAAACGTCTCGCCAGGCCCGACAACCACTCAACAGGACGCAGAAGAGAAGGAGAAGAGCTCTTTCCCTGGCACGACTATTTGAGAATTTATGCGCGGTTCCCTTCAGCTTCCAGCGGTTGAGCCAACGAAAGCAAACCCGCCTGCGGCAGGGAGCGAAGCGCGTCATCGCTATCCTCGGCGGCGCGGTATCTTCCGTCCGCTCACAATCGTGGAACGCGATCATTTCTTGAAATCCATCCCATCCTACAATCTCGACCCTACATTTGCCAGCCTTGCTGTCCATTGCTCATCGAGCCTTAGCGCCCCTTGGCGCGCTCACCTCTGAGGGCCATACAAGTCGAAGACGCCTTTGCAACCAAGTGCCCGCCTTCATCCGTGATTTCGCACTCCACGTAGCCAATGGTGCTCCCTCGTCGCACGACTTTGCCCTCTGCCTTCAAATGAGCCTCCCAGACGGGGCGGAAGAAATTGATCTTCAATTCGACCGTTGTAAAGGATTCTTCCGGCGCGAGCGTACTCGCGAACGCCATTCCCATAGCGGCGTCGGCAATGTCGCAAACAATCCCGCCGTGCAGTGTCCCCATGGGGTTCGCGTGCTGTGGTCCAGCTGCCAACATGACCGTAGCTCGTCCAGCAGCAATCTCTTTCGCTTCGAATCCAATCAGACGCGCCACTGGCACGTCGTTTGTCTTCGCACGCGTCCTAAAGTCAGGCTTCAATGGAATCTCCGGAGCACTCATGACTTTTTCACCCCAGTCTTAGATTCCTTCGCTCGAACGTTCGTTTCGAGGTATTCCTCCAGGTGACGGCACACAAAATCGAGACCGTCGTTCCTCCGCTGCAGCCGGCTTACCATCAAGCTTCCTTCCAGGGTACTGACAATCAGCATAGCCAAGTTCGCAGAATCGATGGCCGAGTGGACCTCACGCCTTCGCTTCCCTTCTTCAATAACGGATTGAAGCCGCGCAAGCCAGCAATCGAGCGCCCGTCGGGCTTTCCTTCGCAACTGTGGATGCCCATCATCTGAATCGATGGCCGTGTTGAGCAGTGGACATCCTCCCGCTACAAGCCCAGCCCGTCGGTCCCGAAAGTTCCGCACCAACAGTCTTAGCCGATCCACGGCATTCGGGACGTCTTGGGTTCCCTCGAACCGCGTATCTATCGCCAGCTTCCAGGCGTAGTCGAAGGCCTCCGTCGCAAGTTGTTGCTTGCTCTCAAAGTGCCGGTAGATCCCGCCCTTTTCGAGCCCTGTCGCTTGCATAAGGTCAGACAGGGCGGCGCCGTCATACCCCCTCTGATTAAAGATGGGCGCCGCCTTACGAATGATTTCCTGCCGGGTCTGCTCGCCTTTGCGCATATCCGCCTTCCTGCCATATCAGCTCTGCGACCAAGCGGTCGCTAATTCAATTCTACCACGGATTAGATGCGACCGATCGGTTTCTTATTGCATCAAAGCAGCCAGGAAGCTTCATGAGCGTTCCCGCAATCACAATGTCCCTTCCCAACGGGGCCGCAACGCGGTCCGCAGTCAATCCCTGGATCGTAGCCATCGTCGTCACACTCGCCACATTCATGGAACTGCTCGACACAGCTATCGCCAACGTCGCGCTGCCGCACATCGCGGGCGGTCTCGCGGTCAGCTACGACGAAAGCACGTGGGTGCTCACCAGCTATCTGGTGTCCAACGCCGTTGTGCTGCCGCTCTCCGCATGGCTTAGCCGCGTCTTCGGACGCAAGCGCTATTACATGACTTGCGTGCTTCTGTTCACGGCGAGTTCTTTGTTGTGTGGATTAGCGCCCAGCTTGGGGTCGCTGATTTTCTTCCGCGTCTTGCAGGGCGTTGGGGGAGGCGGGCTTGCGCCCGTCGAGCAAGCCATTCTGGTGGACACGTTCCCACCGAACAAGCGGCCCGCGGCTTTTGCCCTCTATAGCATGGCCATCGTGACCGCGCCGGCGATAGGTCCTCCGTTGGGGGGTTGGATCACCGATAGCTGGAGTTGGCGCTGGGTTTTCTTCATCAACATTCCTATTGGAATACTGTCGCTTGTCCTTACCAAGCGTTTAGTTTCCGATCCACCCGAATTCACCCGCCAAGTCCAAGCGGCGCGCCGCGATGGCAGGCTCAAGATTGACGGCCTGGGCATTGTGCTTGTGGCTCTGGGCTTTGCGTGTCTTGAGGTGGTGCTGGACCGCGGCCAAACGGAAGACTGGTTTGAGAGCAACTTCATATTGATTTTCTTCTCTGTGGCGGTAGTCGCTCTCGTCATTGCCGCTGTCTGGGAATGGCGTCACCCCGATCCCGTGGTGGAGATTCGGCTTCTCGGCGAACGCAACTTCGCCATCGCCAACTTCTTTTATTTTTTGTTCGGTTTCACCCTTTTCGGATCGACCGTACTGATTCCGAAAATGCTCCAGAGCCTCTATGGCTACACGGCGACCGACGCGGGCCTTGTCCTCGGTCCGGGAGCGATGGTGATCGTTGTGTTGGCGCCGGTGATGGTAAGGCTGCTGCCAAAAGTCGGTGTGAAGCCGATGATCGCGGTGGGGTACATCATTTTCGCCCTGAGCATGTGGTACTACGCCAATTTCGATCTTGGCACCGACTACAGGCATGAGGCGCTTGCACGCGCGATCCAGGGGCTGGGCATCGCGCCTCTCTTCATTCCCGTAAGCCAGCTCGCGTATTCCTTTCTGCCAAAAGAGAAAAACAACAAAGCGTCCAGCCTGACGAATCTATTCCGAAACCAGGGAGCCAGCTTTGGCATCGCGTTTGCCACCGCGGTCGTGGCGCGCCGTACCCAATACCATCGATCCGTGCTCGTCGCTCACGCCACTCCGCTCAACGCGCGTTACCAGGAAGTGTTGGCAAACCTCTCCGCGTATTTTGCTAGGCATGGTTACTCTGCGGCTGACGCATCGATCCACGCGCACGCGCAATTCGGCCGGATCTTGGATCAACAGGCTTCTTTCCTGGCATCGCTCGATTGCTTCTGGCTCCTTGGCTGCGCCTGCCTGATCGGAGCGCCACTGGTTTTCTTCACACGCAACTTCAGGTCGGCCGGTCCTGGCAGCTCGCACTAAGGGTCGAACCCCAACAAAATTATCCGCAAACAGAGGTAGGAGTCGAGCTTATCCAACGGAGCGGGCTTATTGCAGCCGATCGGAAGCTCGGAGCTTTTTCAATGCCATGGCAGCCGAGTGCGACCTGCCCCAGTGGCACATCGTGTCCAGCAACGGCCGCAGAGATCTTCCGAGAGGAGTAATCGCATATACAACTCGCGGGGGTGTGTCTGCGTAAACGGTACGTTCGACGATTCCCGTGCTCTGCAGATCGCGGAGTTGCTGGGAGAGCGTTCGTTGCGTGATTCCGGTAATAGCGCGCTTTAGTTCGGAAAATCGCTTGGTGCCTTGGAAGAGTTGCTCGAGAACGGCTGCCTTCCAGCGTCCACCGACGATGCGTGCGGTGGTTTCTACCGGACAGAGTTCTGGACGCTTTGCCATGATGAACTAGTTTCATATTGTATACCATGTATCTCATTAGCGCCACGTATTCCCATGTAACTATGCTCGTCTCTTCTTCATCTATCCTGACTACGGTGATATCAGGGCTGGATTTCCAAGCAGCGCGGCAGGTCTCCAGCACGAATCGTCGAGGCCCGGAACGGGAAAGCCAGGGAATAGCTTCGGAGAGGGACATGCAACTTGAACAAAAGCATCGATGGAAGAGTATGACGCTCAGGGGCGTGACGCCGCGGGGGATCATGGCCATTGCTCTGGCGACTCTTGCCGGCGTAAATGCCGGGTGTTCCAGTTCAGCTCAACCTAAGGCTCCCGCGCTGCCGGAAGTGAGTGTAGCCGAAGTCATTTGCAAGCAAGTCGGCGACAGTGACGAATTCACCGGCCGCCTTGAAGCCGTGAATGCCGTCGAGGTCCGTCCGCGCGTTTCCGGTTATCTGCAGAGCGTGCATTTCAGAGAAGGCGCGATTGTTCAACAGGGCGACCTCTTATTTCAGATCGATCCACGTCCCTTCCAGGCAGAAGTGGACCGTCTAAAGGGCGATCTATCGCAAGCAAAAGCGCAGCGTTCGCGAGCGCAAAGCGATTTCGAGCGCGCCGAAAGGCTTCACAACAATGACGGCATGTCAGCCGAAGAGTACGACCGGCGCGCCGCAGTCCGCAACGAAGCCGAAGCTCGCATCGCATCCACGGAGGCGACGCTTCGAGGCGCGCAACTGAATCTGGAGTTCACGCGTGTCACGGCCCCGATTACGGGTCGCGTGGGGCGAGCGGAGATCACCGAAGGGAATTTGGTCGAAGGCGGCGCCGCGCAAATCAAGCCCCTGACCTCTCTCGTTTCGCTCGATCCCATCTACGTCTACTTCGATGTCGATGAGCAGACCTACCTGAAGTATGCGCGTGTCACGCAAACCCACGGGACAACTTCGCACGAACTGCACGGCGAAGCGCTGTTAGGCCTGGCGGATGAAGGCGGATTTCCTCACGTCGGCCAGGTGAGCTTTGTGGACAATCAGGTGAGCTCTTCGACAGGAACGATTCGCTTGCGGGCCACTTTTGCGAATAGAAACTTGGCTCTAACGCCTGGGCTCTTTGCAAGGATTCGGTTGCAAGGAGGCGGGGCGCGCGGTGGCTGCCTGACAAGAGACGAGGCCGTCGTTACGGATGACGGAAGGATTGCGGGTGGTGCGCGATGGCTTACACCAGGGCGACATTGTCGTGGTCAGCGGTCTCCAGCGCGTGCGTCCCGGAGCCACAGTAACACCCAAGAAGGTTTCCATGGCGACCCAAGCTAACGCATTGGGAGACATATCCACACCATCCGCCCTTGTAGGTCATGAAGAGAGTTCACGCGAATCGAAGGCTCGGGAATAGTCCGGAACCGCCATGAATATTTCCAATTTTTTCATCAAGCGTCCCATCTTTGCCGCCGTAATTTCTATTATTATTTTCGTCATCGGCGCTCTCGCCTATTTCCGCCTTCCCTTGAGCGAGTATCCGGAAGTCGTACCGCCCACTGTCGTCGTACGCACAAGCTATCCGGGCGCCAATCCCACTGTCATTGCGGACACCGTGGCCTCGCCGCTGGAACAACAGATCAACGGCGTTGAAGGCATGCTCTACATGTTTTCGCAGGCGACAGCCGACGGCGTGATGACTCTGACCATCACGTTCGGCCTGGGGACGGACCTCGACAAAGCGCAAGTGCAGGTGCAGAACCGCGTATCGCAGGCTCTGCCGCGATTGCCGCAGGAAGTCCAGCGCCTCGGCGTAACCACGGAAAAAACGTCGCCGGATTTGCTGATGGTTGTGCACTTGGTGTCTCCCGACAACCGCTACGACATGTTGTACCTTGCAAATCTCGCCATTCTCCAAGTCAAGGACGAGTTGGGCCGCCTCCCGGGTGTCGGCAACGTCCAAGTCTTCGGCGCCGGCGATTTCAGCATGCGTGTTTGGCTCAACCCAAACAAATTGGCTTCGCACAACTTGACGGCCACCGACGTGGTCCAGGCCATTCGCGAGCAAAACGTGCAGGTTGCGGCCGGCGTGCTTGGCGCTCCGCCGACAAGTACAGGAAGCACAGCGTTTCAATTGCTTGTAAATACCCAGGGTCGACTTACGACGGAGGAAGAATTCGGCAACATCATCGTGCGCGCCGCTAAGAATGGCCAGATTACGCGCATACGCGATCTTGGCCGTGTCGAACTGGGCTCCAGCACATACGCATTGCGCAGTTTGTTGGACAACAAGCCTGCTGCAGCTATTCCTATTTCGCAGCGGCCGGGTTCGAACGCGCTCCAAACCTCGCAACAGGTACGCGACACGATGGAACGCCTCAAGAAATCATTTCCCGAGGGCGTGGACTACAAAATCGTTTACGACCCGACGGTTTTCGTGCGCGAATCGATTCAGGCGGTAGGCCACACCTTTATCGAAGCGCTGATCCTGGTGGTTCTGGTGGTCCTCGTCTTCCTTCAGACTTGGAGGGCGTCGGTCATTCCGCTGCTCGCTCTTCCCGTTTCGCTAGTTGGAACGTTTACGATCATGCTGGCGCTGGGCTTTTCGCTTAACAGCCTATCGCTGTTTGGGCTAGTTCTGGCTATCGGGATCGTCGTGGACGATGCCATCGTCGTCGTCGAAAACGTGGAGAGAAATATCGCCTTGGGCCTCGAACCCCATGAAGCGACGCGACGCGCGATGCAGGAAGTCAGCGGACCGATCGTTGCGATTGCTTTGGTATTGTGCGCGGTTTTTGTTCCCACGGCGTTCATCGTGGGACTCTCCGGCGAGTTCTACAAGCAATTCGCGCTGACTATTGCCATCTCGACGGTGATTTCCGCGTTTAATTCGCTCACGTTGAGTCCGGCGCTCGCGGCGCTTCTCCTGAAGTCTCACGATGCCAAGAAAGACCGCTTCACGCGTGCCATCGAATTTGCATTTGGCTGGTTTTTCAAGCTATTCAACCGTTTTTTTGGCCGCGCATCGGGCGGTTATGGAAAGCTTGTAACGCACACATTGCGTTCCAGTGCGATTGCCGTTGTGGTCTACGCCGGCCTGATGGGGCTTACCATTCTCGGCTTCTCACGCGTGCCCACAGGATTTGTTCCCACCCAGGATAAGGGATATCTGGTGGCATTCGCGCAGTTGCCGAATGGCGCGACGCTCGATCGCACCGAAGATGTCATTCGCAGAATGTCTGACATTGCGATGAAACATCCGGGAGTGCAGAACGCCGTTGCGTTTCCTGGCCTGTCGATCAATGGCTTCACCAACAGCCCCAATTCCGGAATCGTATTCACCCCCTTGAAACCCTCAGAGGAGCGAACCTCTCCTGAACTTACCGCCAATGCCATCGCGGCGGATTTGAACAAGCAATACGGCTCCATTCAGGAAGCTTTTATCGCCATCTTCCCTCCGCCCCCTGTTCAAGGAATTGGCACGGTAGCCGGGTTCAAGCTCTACATTGAAGATCGCGGTGGCATGGGCCTGGAATCGCTGTACAAAGAGACGACTTCGACGCTGCAGAAAGGCAACCAGACACCGGGGCTTGCCGGAGTGTTTTCCAGCTTCGACATCAACGTGCCGCAAATCGATTCGCACGTGGACCGCGAAAAAGCTAAGACCTACGGGATTCCGCTCGGCGACGTGTTTGACACTATGCAGGTTTACCTGGGTTCGCTTTATGTCAACGACTTCAACCGTTTTGGCAGAACTTACCAGGTGAATGTGCAGGCGGAGTCGCCGTACCGGTTGGAGCCGGAAGATATCAGTCACCTGAAGACAAGAAACGTTGCCGGAGAAATGATTCCGCTCGGATCGGTCGTCAGCGTTAAGCCCATTTACGGACCGGACCGCGTGATGCATTACAACGGATTCCCAGCCGCGGAAATTAACGGTGCGGCTGCACCGGGATTCAGCACCGGCCAATCGGAAGCCGCCATTGCCGGGATCTTGGACGGTCAGTTGCCAAATGGAATGAAATACGAGTGGACGGAGCTTACCTACCAGAAGATTCTAGCCGGTAACACCATGGTTTACATTTTCCCGCTTTCTGTTTTTCTCGTATACCTCGTGCTTGCCGCTCAGTACGAAAGCTGGTCGTTGCCTCTCGTGATCATCCTGATTGTTCCGATGACTCTGTTCTCCGCCATCGCTGGCGTCTGGCTGCTGAATGGCGACAACAACGTCTTCACACAGATCAGCTTGATTGTTTTGGTTGGGCTGGCTTGCAAGAACGCCATCCTTATCGTGGAGTTTGCCAGGGAGAAACAGCTTCAGGAGGGCATGAACAGATTCGATGCGGTCCTGGAAGCGTGCCGCTTGCGTTTGCGCCCTATTCTAATGACTTCTCTTGCCTTCACGATGGGCGTCATTCCTCTGGTGCTGTCCACTGGAGCTGGAT
>WNFS01005734.1_pt1 | contig 14946 bp, 18 predicted proteins | sample 5400141 | NCBI WGS metagenome assembly WNFS01 (sample SAMN13153358, study PRJNA577476) | soil metagenome | isolation source: 60 cm saprolite under Madrone tree | place: USA:California | collected 2016-06-14
TCCGTTATGCCCGTCGTTATGCCCGTGACGGCCTGCGACTGACCCAAAACTGCCCCACCTGAGCCAACGCGAGAACGAAAACCCCTCGGCAAGTTATTGACTTACCGAGGGGCTTTGCTTCACCGGGAGCCCTTACAAGGCCGAGGTCAGAGGTTCGATCCCTCTTCCGCCCACCAATTACTACAACCAGTTAAGTAGCACGCTCCATCACACTCTGCCCGCCAGTGTAAGACTTCCTGAGCTACTTCACCGGCACGGGCGAGCGGCTGGCTGTTGTCGGCGATCAAGCACCCAATGACCCGCCCGTGGTCCGCTAACGGCCACCACGAACGCACCAGCCGAGTCCGGGCACCAACACGTCCGGGGTGACGGCGATCGAAAAGTGGCCATTGCCCTCGTCCGTTACGATCAGAACCCGATTCGAAGGAAATTGGTCGGACGTCCAGTATCGATCCCCTTGAACCGACGGCAGAACGAATGGATGACCGGGGGGGAGGATGATAAAGCTGCCAACGACGCCGTTCTGCCACTCAATGAGACTTGTCAATTCCGACGAGGTGGGAAGCCGCCAGCCAAAACGATTCCCCCGGCTCGGATTGTTGATGTTGCAGAATTGATCGTTGAGCGTCCAACTCGTCTTGAAGGCATCCGGCGCCTTTTGCCAGACGAGGCCCGTCTCCCGATCCAAAACCGCCTCGTTGTTCCAGTCCGAGAGAACGACGAACCGTGCAGACCCCTGGCAGTTTTTGGTCCCACGACGGCGTCGGGTAATAAAACCCGTTGACCGCCTGCGCAGGGACGCTCGACAAGACGATGAGCATGACTGGCCACAGGATGTGCCGACTGACCGTCTTCATGGCCGTCCTCCTGTTTGAGGGACGCACTACAACCCCTTCGCCGCTTTCATCACTTGTCTTTTCGCCCTCAGAGCCAGACGCTCTGCCTTGTGGGGCGACCCCGAATTATTCACGGTGTGAATCGCCCTGCGACTCGCCTTGACGGCGCGGCGGATCGTTTGGTCCATCCGCTTCTTCCACCGTGATACATGCTTCCAAGCGCCGGCCTTGCCGAATCTGATCCTCAGTCCTTTCATTATGGTGCCCTCCTAGCTCCAACCTCTCACGGCAGGGCTGGATTCCGGAAGCAATTCCTAACTTCAACGAACTTCCTCGCCGACAGATCGGAGTTCATGTGAGGCGAGTCTAGGAGAGAGTGCGCCTGGTTGGGTTGCCGATTACCACCCGGGACAGGGAACGCAGCGCGATCAGATGGGAATCAAGTCCTCTTCAACGCCTCCCACGCCGCACGATGCACCGCTCGCCACGGCGTGCGCTCCCACGCCGTACCCGTGGCGCTCGTGGGCGAATGTTCCATCCCGCTCATGTAGAACGTCGCACGCCGGCGGTGGAAGCACTTTCGCGCTCTCAGCGCGGCTCGTACGGCAGAGCAACATCAATCAGTAGGCAAACTCATGGTCCTCCTCGTCTTTCCCAGCCAGGACGATCTTCCATACCGGGGCAAAAGAGCCAAGCCCACATGGCGAGTTCACACAAATTAGTCGCGAAGCAAACGGCCCCAGTCGGAGTTCCCCGTGCGGCGGTAGTTGCCACCGCCCGACGTCTACTACCCGCTCTGCGGGCCTGAGCACACCATAGCCAGCGGAGACGCTTCCTTCTACGCGCGTGAAAGTTATCGTCGAGCCACTCGTTTCTTTCAGAGCCGGCACGAACGAATACCAGCTCGAGTTCTGTCCCAGAACGGCGTTGCCGGACACGTTCATTTCTACCGCCTGCCAGGCCACAGGGCCAGAGATGCCGGAGGTCTTGACTCCTAGGGACGCGCAAGCCGTTACGGGCAGAATCAGAATCACCGCAACGGCGCTGCGTCCCTTCATTGACCAACCGCTTGTTGCTCGCCGGGTTCCTTACTTGTCGTTGAAGAGCCCGAACAGCCACTGGCCGATCAGACCCATGACGGGGGGCAGCAGGACGCCAGGAAGACAACGCGCGAGGGTCAGCGGCCAGCCCAACAACGGCGCCTCGTAGGTGAGCATCCTGATCGGGCTCACCAGCGTCTTGGCCGTGAGCAGGGCGATGAGCGGTCCCGGCGCGGCGCCGCTTCGAAAGAGATTCGCGGCGACGGGGAAGAGCAGGTAGGGGCCTCCGGGAATCGCCAGCCCCGCCACCCAGCCCACGAGAATGCCCTGCGCCATGCGGTCCGCCCCGAGCCAGCGGGAGAGAACGGGCTTGGGGATCAACACTTCGAGGAGCCCGGCCAGGAGGAAGCCGAGCAGCAACTCGAGCCACACGCTCCTCACGAGCTTGCCGGTCGCGAGCAGCCCGCGAACGGGCAGCACCGGGTCCGTGGCGAAGGCGACGACCAGCGCGACGACCACGAGTCCCGTGAGGATCCAGGCGCTCAGGTCCACGCGCCGTGTCACTTCCGTGCGGCCGGCCGCGGCGTCCTGTACTCGAAGCCGCCGTCAGGCGCCGAGAGCGCCTGCTGGCGCGCGGACTCGATGAGCCCGTGATCGGGTGACAACGAGCACGCCGGGTCGGTCGCTGCCGCGTTTCGCGTCAAATAGAATGCCTGGCACCGGCAGCCGCCGAAATCGATCGCGCGGCGCTCGCAGCTCTTGCACGGCTCGGGCATCCAGGCCTCACCGCGGAAGGCGTTGAAGCCCGGCGAGTCGCGCCAGATCGCCTCGAGCGGGCGGTCCTTGACATTCTCGAACACGAGCCCGGGCAGCGTGTGAGCCGCGTGGCAGGGCAGGACCAGGCCGTCGGGGCTGACGACGAGAAAGCGCCGGCCCCAGCCGTCCATGCACGCCTTCGGGAACTCGGAGTAGTAGTCGGGCATGACGAAGAGAACTTCCATTTTGCCGCGTAACCGCGCATGCGCCGCGGCGCTCGCCCGTCGCGCCTCGTCCAGCTGGGCGGCGGTCGGCAGCAAGGCGCGCCGGTTCACGAGTGCCCAGCCCACATACTGCGTATTGGCCAGCTCCAGGCGGTCCGCCGCGAGCGCCTCGGCCAGCGCGACGATCTCCTCGATGTGACCGAGGTTCTCCCGGTGCAGCACCACGTTGAGCGTCAGGGGGAATCCGAGCTCCTTGACCCAGCGCGCCACTTCCAGCTTCCGCTCGAAGGCGCGCAACCCGGCGATACGGTCCGAGCTCGGCGCCGCGACGTCCTGGATCGATACCTGCACGTTGTCGAGTCCGAGGGGGCGGAGGCGCGCGAGGCGCTCACGGCTCAGGGGGATGCCGCTCGTGATGAGATTGGTGTAGAGGTCGACGGCCCGGGCGCCCTCGATGAGGGTCTCCAGATCGTCCCGGAGGAGCGGCTCGCCCCCCGTGAGGTGGAGCTGGACGACCCCGAGCTCCTCGGCCTCGCGAAACACGCGGAGCCAGTCCGCCGTGTCGAGCCCGTCCGTGTGGCGCCCGTAGTCCACGGGGTTCGAGCAGTACACGCAGCGGAGCGGGCACCGGTACGTCAGCTCGGCGACGAGCGTATACGGACGGTTCTCGTCGCTCACGGCTCGCCCTGCATCAGGCCGCGCTCGGCGAGCGTGGCCAGGAATGACATGACCTCGCGCTCCACCTGCTCTCGCGGTTGGGAGGCGTACTTTTCCGCCAGCCGCTCGACGATCGCGTGGACGGTGTGCTCGCCCGTGCACAGGGTGGCGATGTCGGCGGCGGTCGGGTTCAGCACGAGCCCGCGCTCGGGGTAGAGCAGGAGATACCGTGCCGTCTTTCGATCGAAGCGGATCCGCGCCTTTGCGGCGAGCCGCGGCCGACTGTCCAGGGCGATCACGCGCGGGCGCCCGCCGGTCCCCACCCGGGCTCGATGTACGCCGCGTAGGCGCAGTCGAGGAGGTGCCAGAGCACCTCGGTCTTTCGGATGAGCGCGGCCACACAGCGCTCCTGGAGCTCGTAGCTCCGCGCGTGGCGGACCACGTAGTCGATGGCCTCTTCCGAGTCGCGGCGCGCCCGCGGCACGCGCGACCGGAAGTACTCGAGCATGTCACGGCTCACCCACGGATAGTGACGCTCCCACGCGAGCACGCGCTTCTGCATCAGGTCCGGTGCGAAGAATTCCGTGAGCGACGAGGCCACCGCCTCCACGAGGCTCCTCTCTCGCACGAGCTGGACGTAGCCGTCGCAGGCGAAGCGGACCCCGGGGAGCACCGACCGACAGCTCGCGACCTCGTCACGGTCGAGACCCACCCCCTCGGCGAGCCGGAGCCAGAGCTCCAGGCCGCCGTCCTCGGCGTCGTGGTCCTGGATGCGATGGACCCACATCCGCCGGAACGCCGGATCCTCGGACTTCGACAGGATGATCGCGTCCTTGATCGGGATCCGCGTCTGGTAGTAGTAGCGGTTGAGCACCCACTGCTGGAGCTGAGCCTTGGTCAGCTTGCCGTCGTGCATGAGCACATGATAGCGATGGTGGTCGTGGTAGCGGCGCTCGCCCTCTTGCCGGATCCACTCGATGAACTCCGCCCTCGACAGCGGCGCGCGCGGGGCCGGGTCAGTCATAGCGTGATCTCCATCCCGTCGTAGGCGATCTCCCAGCCGGCAGCCGTGACGCTGGCGCGCTCGGGCGAGTCTTCGCGCAGCAGCGGGTTCGTGTTGTTGAGATGGATGTAGATCTTCCGCGCGGCTCCGAGCTTCGCCAGCTGCCTGGCGCTGCCAGCCGGACCGCCGACGGGGAGGTGAGCCATATCCTCGGCCCGCTTTTCGCCGAGGCCGAGGGCGCGCAGCTCGTCGCTCGACCAGAACGTGCCGTCGAAGAAGACGCAGTCGGCGCCGTCGAGGACCTGGCGCACCGACTCCGTCAAGGCGCCCACGCCGGACACGTACGCGAGGACGCTCCGGGTCCGCTCGTCGATGATCCTGAAGCCGACGTTGTCTTCCTGATCGGGCGGCATGAGCCCTTCGAGGTGCACGGGCGGTTTTCCGGGCACAGGCACGGCCTCCACGGCGAGCCCGCTCTCACGGCCGTCGACGCCGAACAGCTCCTCGCGCCGGCCGGGCTTGAGGGTCCGCCACGTCACCTGTCCCGGGAAGCGCTCGAGCGTGCGATAGAGCACGTTCTTCTCGGTGAAGCCGACGCGCACGCGCTCGGTCGCGTAGACGAGCAGCGGGTGGGATTCCCTGAGCGAGAGGAGCCCCAGGCAGTGGTCCAGGTCACCGTTCGTGAGCAGGAGCGCCTGGATGGGCGATTGACGACGGTCGCGGGGATGAAGCGACGGAAAGCCCTCGATCTGTGCTCGGATCTCCGGCGAGGCGTTCAGGAGAACCCAGCCCCGGCCGTCGGCGCTGATCGCCACAGATTCCTGGCTTCGCGCCTCGGCGGCGAGCGTGCCCTCACGGATCCCGCGGCAGTTCGGACAGCCACAGTTCCACTGCGGGAACCCGCCCCCGGCCGCCGAGCCCAGTACCCGGATCAGCACGAGAGCCCCCCGGAAACGGCCCAGCCCTTCCCGCGGCGAAGCGAGAAGGGCCGGGCGAAACGATGACGCCGGCTAGGTCCTAGAAGCGGTCGTCCGGATCCCGGTCGAAGTCATCGGGCTGGTAGGAGTTGATCTCCGCGTCCATTTTCACTTCGATGAAGGCCGGCGTCTCCCAGGTCATGGCTCGCACCCTCCCATTTGCAGAATTCGCCTGACCGGATCCAGGCGGCGCAATGGTAGAAGAGTCGCTAGGCGGCGTCAAGTCATTTCGATCGGGGGCATTTCGATCGGGGGTGGGCGCGAGGGTGGCGACGATGACCGAAGGCCAGCCACGGATTCTCGCCTTCGCGGGAAGCCTGAGGGAAGGCTCCTTCAACCGGAAGGTGCTGCGCTACGCGATTCTCGGGGCTCGTGAGGCTGGCGGCCATGTGGAGGAGCTCGGTCCGGAGCATCTCACGCTGCCGCTCTACAACGGCGACCTCGAGGAGAACGGCTCGTTCCCAGAGCCGGTTGAGGCCTGGCGCGCGAAGATCCGGCAGTCTGACGGATTGCTCATCGCCTCACCGGAGTACAACCACGGCGTGTCGGGTGTCCTGAAGAACGCGATCGACTGGGGGTCGCGCCCTCCCAACGTCTTCCGAGGGAAGGTCGCGGCGTCCTTCGGGGCGACGCCCGGGGCGCAGGGCACGGCGCGAAGCCAGATGAACCTCCGAATCTGCCTCAGCGCGGTCAACGTCTGGGTGGTCCCCAGGACGGTGCTGATCGCGCACGCCAGCGCGGCCTTCGACGCGACCGGCGAGCTCAAGGACCCGCGGCAGGTCCAGGCGCTCACGGCTCTGGGGCGCGCCCTCGTCCAGGCGGCTCGCTCCGGTCTCGCGGACGTCTAGCATGCGCGTCGTGACCAGCGCGCTCAGACCCGAAGCAGGCGGCCGGCGTTGCCGCCGAAGATCTTCTCGCGATCGGCCGCGCCCAGACCGGTCTTCATGACGACGTCCCGCGGCCGCTCGTACCCCATGTCGAAGCAGTAATCGCTGCCGAGCATGACGCGATCGGCTCCCACCAGCCCGACGAGGAACCGGAGGAGCTCCGGCGAGTGAACGATCGTGTCGTAGTGGAACCGGCGCAAATACTGGCCGAAGGGCCGCTGCGCCGCGTCCTTGACCTCCTCACGAACCGTCTGGCCGTGCTGGAGGCGACCCCAGAGGTACGGCAGCGCCCCACCGGCGTGGGGGAGAACGACGTTGAGGCGTGGATAGCGGTCGAGCACACCCCCGAGGATGAGACTCGCGGCCGCGAGGGCCGTATCGAACGGGTTGCCGAGGAGATTGCTCAGATAATACGAGCGTAGCCGCTCGGCGCCGATCACCGTGACCGGATGGAGCAGCACCGGGAGGTTGAGCGCCTGGCAGCGTTCGTAGACGGGGAAGAGCGCCGGGTCGGAGAGCTCGCGCCCTCCGACGTTGGTCGGCAGGTAGACGCCCCGGATCGCACGGCCTCCCGCCACCCGCTCCAGCTCTTTGAGCGCGAGCGCCGGATCCTGGACGGGCAGGGTCGCGCAGCCCACGAAGCGGTCCGGGAACGCCGTGTGGGCCTCTGCCATCGCATCGTTGACGAGCTGGGCGAGCTGCGCGCCGCGCTCCGGCGGCGCCCAGTGCACCATCGGCACCGTCAGCGAGAGCGCGTGCATCGTGACGTTCTGGCCGTTCATCCGCTCGAGGCGCTTGTCGAGGTCCCAATAGGTCACGTCGAGCGCCAGCCGCACGGTCCCGCGCACGAGCGTGGGGACGCCCGATGCGGAGAACTCGACCTGGAGATCGGGCGGGCCACCCTCTTCGGCGAGGGACTTGAGGAATTTTTCTGGGAAGAAGTGGGCGTGGACGTCGATCGCCGCGGCCGGCGTGGTCTTGCGCTGCGCCGCAGCCGTCCGTGCGCCAGCGAGCGAGAGGATCGAGGTGCCGAGGCTTGCCAGTCCGAGAAAGGCGCGCCGGCTCACGGTCACAGCCGAGGACGCGAGTCCAGTCATGGGTCTCCTCCTTAAGACGAGTTTCTTGCCACTGGCCATCACTGATCAACCCCACCGTTTCGTCCCTTCTCGGACACTCGCGCGTCACGGCGTTGACGGGATGGACCCAGCTCGGCCGGGTGTATCCATGCGCTTTATTGCGTCTGCGCGTCTGGCAGGCGTCTTGCTCGCTCCCCTGCGGGACGATGGCGAGAAGAGCCGGCACGCCGCTGACCAACCCGCTCGGGAACGACAAGAAGCAGGACCTCGTGAATTTCCTGCGGGCGTCGTAAGGGCTACCGGGGGCTCATGGACGCGATCCGTCGTATCGGCCAGCCTACGTTCGAGCGCACCGGCGGGGGACGCGATGAGCGTGTGTCCGTCCGCTTCAAGCTGAACCGCGAACCCGACATGACGTGGATGGACTGCTTCAAGTCTCACGCTGCGTCCAGCGCGCTCGGCGGGGCCAACGCCGTGTTCCGCGGAAACGAGGTCTGTATCGAGGTGGCAAAGCCGACCGGCGTGCCGGAGGTCGCGACGGCCGTGGATTGCTTCATCGAGTGCGCGAACCTCAAGCTGCGGTCCTTCCCGGGCCGGGCTCCCGAACGACGGTCGACACCGTCTCCGCTCCGACCGAGGGTGCGCGGCAGCTTCTGACCGCTCAGGCCCGCGCCGCAGGCCTCGCTCGCCTCCGTCCCCCTCGCTCAGATTCGGCCTCGCTCAGGAGGTCATCTCCAACGTCTGCTTCGGGGGGACGAAGCGTCACCGTCCGGACCGCGGCTCAGCGGCCGGCGACGCGCCACGCATCGATGACGGACCACAACGACACGGCGAGCAGCGCGACCAGCGGCGCGAGCAGCGCGGTGCCCGGGCGAGCGAGCGCCTGCGGGTCGGTCGGCACGGCCCGGCCGGTGAGCCAGCTCAGGACGAGGCCGAGCGCCACGAAGACCGCCCCCTTGAACGGTTGACGGTTGTAGAGCTGGCCCAACCCCGGAAAGATCCCCGAGAGGACCAGCGCGACCGTCTTTCGTCGGCGCGCGGCGGGCTCAGGCATCGTGGCGCGTCACGGTCACCCCGGCCTTCCACACCTGCTTGATGCGCGCCGAATCTTGAAGGATGCGGACGTCGCGCAGCGGATCGCCGTCGACGACGACGAGGTCCGCCCACTTGCCCTTCTCGATCGTGCCGATCTCCGCCTCGAGCGCGAGGCACTCGGCCGCGAGACTGGTGGCCGCCTGGAGCGCCTGCATCGGGCTCATGCCGGCGGCGACCAGGTGCTCGAGCTCCAGCGCATTGTTCGGATGCCCGTGCCCTCCCGCATCGGTCCCGGCGACCACCTTGACGCCCGCGGCCAGGGCGTGTCGCACGGACTCCAAATGATGGGTACGGAGCGCCCGCGCACGCTCGCGCACGTGCGGCGCCGTCGACTCGCGGTGGTATTCATAGACGGTCAAGGTCGGGACGAAAAAGATGCCGCGCTCGACCATCATCGGAATCAGCTCGGGGTCCTCGTCGAGGTAGCAGCCGTGCTCGATGGAGTCCACACCCGCCTCGATCGCCCGCCGCAGGCCGGGCCCCCCGACCGCGTGACACATCACCCGGCGCCCGAGGGCGTGGGCCTCGTCCACCAGCGCCCGCATCTCGTCCGCGTTGAACGCGGCGTCCTTCGGGCCGTGACCGGCCCGCGAGCTGGCGCCGCCGGTCGTGGCGCACTTGATCACGTCCGCGCCGGCGCGGACCATCGCCCGGACCGTCGTCCGCACGCCCTCGATGCCCTGGGCGACGCTTGGGGGAAGGCTCGGATCTTGAAGGAATGGCGACGCATGGCCGGACGGGCTGACGCGGTCGCCGATCCCGCCGATCGGCGAGATGATCCCGAGCGACAGGACCAGGCGCGGCCCCGGGATCAGCCCCTCGTGGACCGCGAGGCGGAAGCCCGCGTCGAGCCCGCCGGCGTCGCGCACCGCCGTGTAGCCTGACGTGAGGATCTGGCCCGCCACCCGGGCCGTCCGGAGGTGCCGGGTGCTCTGCGGCTCGTCGAGGCCCCAGCGCCGGTCTCGATCCGTCCGTTGTGGATCACCACGGCCGCGTCTCGCACGGGTGGCGCGCCCGTGCCGTCGATGAGCGTGCCGGCGCGAAGAATCTTCATAGCGTCCCTCCCAGGCTGGTGCCAGCCGGCGACCGGCCGTCGTCAACGGCTCAAACTCTACCGCGAATCTTTGCCACTTGACACGGCGGCCGTTCGGCCTAGGCTCTTGGGCCGACGGCAGATGAGCGGCCACGCGGGCCGCTCGGAAGGAGGTCGGCGATGCCCCACTATCTCAGCGACGAGGAGCTCAAGCGAACGGCGCCCGCGGAGGTGGCGTCATTCAGGTCCCCGGTCCCCACCCAGATCGTCTCGAACGGCGAGTTCAATCCGCTGCCCCAAACCCGCGAGCAGCAGCGCGTGGAGGCCCGTATCAAGGAGCTGGCCGACGACCTGGGGCGCCGGCACGGGATGGACCGACGCCAGTTCCTGGCCTCGAGCGCGGGCATGGCGGCGGCCTTTCTCGCGATGAACGACGTGTTCGGGCCGATCTTCGACGTCAGCCGGGCCGAAGCGGCGAACCCCGAGGTGGCCGCCCAGCGGGCAGGCATGCTGTCCGGGCAATTCATTTTTGACGACCAGACCCACTTCGTCCGTGACGACTTCAAGCAGGAAGGGTTGCTGGGCCTGGCCCAGTACGCCAAGCAACACTGGAACCCCGCCCTCTGGGGGGAGAAGACCCTCGCGCGCTTCAAGCTCGAGAACTACCTCAAGGAGATCTTCGTCGACAGCGACACGAAGGTCGCTTTGCTCTCCGGCGCGCCCTTCGACGACCAGACGTGGGACCTCCTGTCGAACGACCAGATCGCGATGGCGCGCGCCGCGATCAACAAGATCGCCGACTCGCGCCGCCTCCTGGGGCACGCGGTCTTCACGCCGAAGCGCCAGGGCTGGATGAACGAAGTCGATCGCGCGATCAGCACGCTCAAGCCCGACAGCTGGAAGGGCTACACGATCGGCGACCCGCTCTTCCCCTCGAAGACCACGCGGCGCTGCGGTCGTTCCTCGAGACCCCTGACGCGGCGCTGGCGGAGTTCGAGCAGACCGGCCGCATCAAGTGGGCGACCGACCTCGCCGAGATCCCGGCGAAGTACGGCGTGACGAACGTCTACGGCGAGCTCGGGACCTCGTTTGCCAACTCTGCGGTGGCGAACCCGCGCTTCGCGGCGGCGTTCATCGGCACGCTGGTCAGGGGGATAGGCGCCGACCACGTCGTTTGGGGCAGCGACTCGGTGTGGTACGGGTCGCCCCAGTGGCAGATCGAGGCGCTGCGCCGTCTGGAGATCCCCGAGGACATGCAGAAGAAGCACAGCTTCGCCCCGCTCGGCCCGGCCGACGGGCTCGTCAAGAGCACGATCTTCGGCGGCAACTCCGCGCGCCTGTACAAGCTCGACATGCGTTCCGCCCAGGGCGCGATCACGCGCGACAAGATCGCGGCGATCAAGGCCGAGTACGTCGCGATGGGCGGCACGCGCAGCAACACCCGGTACGGGTATGTCTACCGGGCGACCGCATGAGCGACTGAGCGGACGAACTCGAGAAACGCGGCGGCGATTCGCTCGGCGAGCTCGGCTCTGGCCTGGCGCCGGCCACGCAGCAGATCGTGGCCGGCGCCCTCAATCGGCAGCAGCGCCGTCTGTGCGGGAATGAGCCCGCGTGCCGACTCGAGCTCGTCGAGCGCGCCGAACGGATCCGCCGAGCCGTGGACGAAGAGCGCCGGCGTCCCGAGGCCGGGGAAGTGCGCGGTCCGGGGTTCCCCGGCGCGGCCGGGCGGGTGCAGGGGATAGGAGAGCAGGAGGAGGGCGTTGGCGAGCCCGGGCTCGCCCGCCGCGAGGATCGACGCCTGGCGGCCGCCGTATGAGTGGCCGCCGAGGAATACGCGCCCGGGCGCTGAGGCGCGCACGGCCTCCACGGCGCCCCGCAGTCCCTCGCGATCGCGCGCGGCGCCGCCCGGCGCGGGCGGCCCCGTCGGGCGCGCCTGACGGAAGGGCAGGTCGTAGCGGAACACGGTCAGCCCGCGCGCCCCGAACGCGTCGGCGAGGGCCACGAGCAGCGGGGCGCGGGCGTTCGAGCTCGCGCCGTGGGTCAGGACGATGCCGTCGCCGCCGGGTGCCACGACCTCACGAGATGCGACGGTAGAGGACGTGGCGGCGGTTCCGCGTGTACGGGCGCACCTGGCCGGGCCAACGCCCTTGGTCCACCGCCTTCGCCCAGGGGTCGCTCGTCAGCACCTCGGGGCCCTCCACCTCGTAGAGCGCGTTGTAGAGGGGTTCCTGCTCGACCACGATCGTCTTGCGCTCGCCGGCGAGCACCATCGTCAGCTCCTGCCGCTTGAAGCGCGCCACGGCGATCACGCCCGGCACCTTGAGGAGCAGGGGCACGTGCTCGCCGTCGTAGACCTCGTTGAAGAGCCCCTCGCGGGTGGGGTCGACGTCCATGGCGGCGCTGAAGAGGTAGCGGGTCTGGATGGGCATGGCGGTCTCTCCTTTTGATCGGGGACTCCCTGGGCCCGTGTCCCGTGATCGAGACGGAGCTTATCAGGCAGCCGCCGGCCGCGCGCGGCAGAACGCGAACAGGGCGTCGTAGACCTGGAACTGGCGGGCCATGTCTTCTTCAAGGTCGGCGCCTTCACCTTCGGAGGCGGCCTGGCGATTCTGGCCTTCGTCCAGGACCAGGTGGTCCACCAGCTGCAGTGGCTGTCGCCGCGGGAATTCTTGGACGGCCTGGCACTCGGTCAGCTCACGCCGGGGCCAGTCGTGATGCTCGCGGCATTCGTTGGTTATCGAGTCGGCGGTCTCTGGGGGTCTGTCGTGAGTGGTGCCGCGATCTTCTTGCCCTCGTTCGTGCTGATGCTCTCCGTCGTGCCCGTGTTCGAGCGCGTCAGGAGGATCGCGTGGATGAACGCTGCGCTCAGGGGGGTCGGCCCCGCGGTGATCGGGATGATCGGGGTCGCCCTGCTCCAGATGCTGCCCCAGGCGGTGCCGGACCTCGTCACCGGTCTTCTGACCCTTGCGACCGTGGTGACTATGACGGCTTGGCGGCTCGGGCCGCTCGGCGCGGGCGGCGTGTGAGCCCATGACGTGAGTCACGGCGCGTTTCTCGGTCGGGCGAGCCCCGGATGCTAAGATAGCGCGGGAGGGCTGCCATGACCGTCGGCGGGGTCGTCTTCGTCCTCGTAGTCGCCGGGCTCGTGGTGCTGATCATCGCCGGCTACAACAAGCTCGTCGGCCTGCGCGTGCGGTCCGACGAGGCGTGGTCAGACATCGACGTCCAGCTCAAGCGGCGCACCGACCTCGTGCCGAACCTCGTCGAGACGGTGAAGGGCTACGCCGCCCACGAGCGGACCACGCTCGATGCCGTGACCCGCGCGCGCGGCGCCGCGGTCGCCGCGCAGACGCCGGAGACGCGCGCGCAGGCGGAGAACGCGCTCACGGGCGCCCTCCGCCAGCTCATGGCGCTCGCCGAGGCGTATCCGGACCTCAAGGCGAACGCGAACTTCGTCCAGCTCCAGGGGTCGCTCGGCGAGCTGGAGGAGGCGATCCAGAACTCGCGCCGCTACTACAACGCGGTCGTGCGCGACCTCAACACCGCGGTGCAGACCTTCCCGTCGAACTTCATCGCGTCCTTCTTCCAGTTCCACCCGCGGGGATACTTCGAGCTCGACAGCCCCCGAGAGCGGCAGGCGCCCCGCGTCGCGTTCGGGAGCTGAGGGTATCGCTCGGGCGCTCGTCGCGCTCGCGGTCCTGCTCGCGGTGGTTCCGTCGCCCGCGGCGGCGGCGGCGCGCGGCTTCACGATCGCGAACTTCGTGACGAGCGTCCAGGTCAAACCCGACGCGAGCCTTGTCGTCCGCGAGGACATCACGTTCGAGTTCCAGGGCGCGCCCGCGGGCGTCTATCGCACGATTCCCGTGCGCTACGAGCGCGCCGGCCTGGAGTTCGCGTTGCGGCTGGACGGCATCGGCGTCTACGACGAGGCGAGCCGGCCCCTCCGCCAGGAGATCGCGTACGCGGGCCGGTATGTCCGGATCAAGGCGTGGGTGCCCGGCGCCACCGACACGAAGAAGATCGTGACGTTCGTCTACCGGGTACGGCGCGGGCTTCTGAGGTTCGAGGACCACGACGAGCTCTACTGGAATGCGACGGGCGACGAGTGGGAGGTCCCGATCCAGCACGCCGAGGTGTACGTCAACACGCCAGCCGGCGTCAGCGACAAGGAGGTCCGCACCACGGCGTACACGGGACCGCGAGGCTCGGCCGCGCAGGATTTCCGCACGGACCGTGTGGGGGGCTACCTGCGGATCACCGCGACCCGACCCCTGCGGCCGCGCGAGGGCATGACGGTCGTCGTCGGCTGGCCGCCCGGCTACATCGGCCGCCCCTCGCCGCTGACCGAGGCGCGCTGGCTCGCGGGCGACACCTGGCCCCTCGCGCTCCCGCTCCTGGCGTTCGGCTTGGGCTGGCTCGTCTGGTGGGGCTACGGGCGCGACCCGGCGCGCCGCTCGGTCAAGCCCGAGTACGAGCCGCCGCCGGGGCTCATTCCCGCGGAGGCCGGCGCGCTCGTCGACGAGAAAGCGGAGCCGCGCGAGGTCCTCGCGACGATCGTGGACCTGGCGGTGCGCGGGTATCTGCACATCGAGCAGATCACGACGGTGTTCGGCCAGCCCGACTTCATGTTCAAGCGACTCAAGCCGATCGGCGGCGATCCGAACCTCACGGACTTCGAGCTCTTCGTGCTCGCCAAGCTCTTCTCGGCCGATTGGGTGCTCAACATGCGCCTCCTCTCCGAGGTGCGCCGCGACTACGACCACGTCTTCCCGCCGATCCGGGACCGGCTCTACCGACTCATGGCCGAGGACGGCCTCTTCCCCTCGTCGCCCTCGCGCATGCGGCGGGACTGGATGGTCCCGGGCGCGTTGCTGCTCGTCGCCGCGTTCGTCCTGCCGGGCTACTGGCCCTCGTGGCTCGACGCCTACGGCCTCGTGCTGCCGATCGCCATCGGCGCGAGCGGCCTCGTCCTCCTGGGCTGGTCGCGCGCCATGGCCCACCGCACGTGGCGCGGCGTGCAGCTCTTGGCGCGCGTGCGCGGCTTCCAGGAGTTCCTCGAGCGCGCCGAGAAGGACCGGCTCGAGCGCATGCCATCCGACACGCTCCACCGGTTCCTGCCGTGGGCGATCTCGCTCGGCGTGACCGAGCGCTGGATCTTCAACTTCGACGGCGTCAAGGTGGACCTCCCGGGCTGGTACACGGGCCCCGCACCGTTCTCGCTCGACAGCTATCACTCCGGGCTCACGCTTTGCGGACGGACCACGACGGAGGCGATCCTGACGAGCCGGACGGGCGGCTTCGCGAGTGGCGCGAGCGGATTCGCCTCGAGCGGCGGCGGATCCGGCGGGAGCGCGGGAGG
>WNFS01004262.1_pt1 | contig 14945 bp, 15 predicted proteins | sample 5400141 | NCBI WGS metagenome assembly WNFS01 (sample SAMN13153358, study PRJNA577476) | soil metagenome | isolation source: 60 cm saprolite under Madrone tree | place: USA:California | collected 2016-06-14
CCGAGGTAGAGAAAGTCTGTGTTGCGGAAGAATTGGCGGGCCAGCGTTTCGTACACGCCGGTTTCGTCGCCTTGCAGCACCATCTCGATCTTGTGCGGGATGCGCGTAAATTCCTGGAGCAGATGCTTGGCCGCATCGCCCGTCATTTTCCCGCGCACTTGGCCGAGGTGCGCGGCGAGCAGGAGCAGCGCGGTGAGCTGCGCAGTAAATGCTTTTGTGGAAGCGACGCCGATTTCCGGGCCGGCGTGCGTCAGGATCGTGCCGGCCGCTTCGCGCGTGACCATCGAGCCCATGACATTGCAAATCGCCAGCGTCGGCGAACCCTTCAGTTTTGCTTCGCGCTGTCCAGCCAGCGTGTCGGCGGTCTCCCCGGACTGGCTGATGCACACGGTCAGCGTCTTGCTGTCGAGAATTGGGTCGCGATACCGGAACTCGCTGCCGTAATCCACTTCCACTTGCATGCGGGCCAGCCGCTCGATCATGAATTTCCCGGCTAGCCCGGCGTGCCAGCTCGTTCCGCAGGCTACGATGCGCACTTGTTGGAATTCGCGGAACTGTTGCTCGGTAATCTGCATGTCGTCGAGGAAAATCTTTCCCGTGTCCTGCGAGATGCGGCCGAGCAGGGTGTCGCGCACGGCGCGTGGCTGCTCGAAAATCTCTTTCTGCATGAAATGCTTGTAGCCGCCCTTTTCGGCCATGATGGGGTCCCAGGTGACGTGTTGCGCTAGGCGTTTGACTGGCCGGGCGTCGTGGTCCATCACGGCGACACCTTGCTGCGTGAGCACGGCGATGTCTCCGTCGGCGAGGAAGAAGATTTCTCGCGTGTGCTCGAGCAGGGCGGGAATATCGCTGGCGACGAAGAATTCGCCGTCGCCGAGGCCGATGACCGAGGGCGGTCCCATGCGGGCGGCAACGATCTTGTGCGGGTCTTTTGCCGACATGAACACCAATGAGTAGATGCCGCGCAGCTCTTTCAGCGAACGTCGCACGGCTTCCTCAAGCGGCGCATTCTTGGAATGTTTTTCCACCAGATGCGCAACGATCTCAGTGTCCGTTTCGGTGACAAACTTATGTCCTTCGCGCTGCAACTGCTCCTTCAGCTCCAAATAATTTTCGATGATGCCATTGTGCACCACGACGATTTGCCCGGTGCAATCGCGATGCGGATGCGCGTTTTCTTCGGTGGGGCGGCCATGCGTGGCCCAGCGGGTGTGGCCGATTCCATAAGTGCCTTCGATGGGGGATTTCTGCAGGACCTCTTCGAGATTGCGCAATTTTCCCGGCGCGCGGCGAACTTCCAGCTTGCCGTCCTGCGTTACGACGGCGATTCCCGCCGAGTCATACCCGCGATATTCCAGCTTGCGCAGGCCCTCGATGATGACGGGAACAACCTTTTTTGGCCCGATATAACCGACAATTCCGCACATGGGGCGGTTTCTCCTGGGAGAAGCTAGTCTTGAAAGCGTAGCACGGAGTTTTTGAGTCTAAATCCGAGCACGCGAGGGGTCACAGAAAGTTAGTCTACGATCTCAAATCGATATTCCTCGATCACGGGATTGGTGAGCACTTCTTTGGAAATGCGCTCGAGCTGCGACTGCGCTTCATCACGGCTCCAGCCATCGAGATTCAGCACAAAAAATTTCCCCTGCCGCACGTCGCGAACCTGCTTGTAGCCAAGCCCGGAAAGAGCGTGTTGGATGGTTTGTCCCTGCGGATCGAGAACGGTGCGTTTCGGCATCACCCAAACATGTGCTTTCATACCGCCAGTATAACAGTGGCAAAGCCATTTCTGGTTGTCCGCCTTGGGTTCCGCGGTTCCGCGAACCAAATACGGTACGCGGATGATTGCGTCCGGGTGTAGATTGATCGCGAGGACCGTGTCATGACACCAGAAACCAAGCGCAGCGGAGCGAGCGATAACGAGGTGTTGCCTGCGTTGCCCTTGGACTCATGGAAGGAGACGCTGGAAACGTTGCACATGTGGACGCAGATCGTCGGGAAAGTGCGGCTGAAATTGTGTCCGCTGGTCAACCAGTGGTGGAACGTGCCGCTGTACGTTACCGCGCGGGGCATGACTACTTCGGCGATGCCCTACGAGCAGCGCTCGTTCGAGGTGCAGTTTGATTTCATCGAGCACAAGCTCACGATCGAGGCCAGCGACGGCCGCGTTGTGACCATGCCACTCGCGGCCGAGAGCGTTGCGGAATTTTACAAGAAGTTCATGGCCGCGCTGGCGGAATTGGGCGTGAGTGTACACATATGGACGATGCCGTGTGAGGTTCCCAATCCCACGCCATTTGAGAAAGACCGTGTTCACGCGGCATATGATCCGGAGGCCGTGCATAAATTCTGGCGCATCCTGGTGTGGGTTGATCAAATATTGAAGAAATTTCGCGCTGGCTTCGAGGGGAAAGCCAGCCCAGTACATTTTTTCTGGGGAAGTTTCGATCTGGCGGTTACGCGCTTCTCCGGGAGGGTGGCGCCGGAGCGGCCGGGCGCCGACTCCATCACGCGGGAAGCCTATTCACACGAAGTTATACTCGTATGCTGCGCCGGAACCGCCGGGATTTGCGGAGCGCCGCGTCCGGCCAGAGGCGGCCTTTTATCACCCGCAGATGAAAGAGTTTTTGCTCATGTACGACGACGTGCGAGCTGCGGCCTCTCCGAAAGCCGCACTAATGGAATTCCTGCAAAGCACGTATGACGCGGCGGCGGACTGCGGGAAGTGGGACCGCAAAGCCCTGGAACGGTAGAGGGCACCCCTTTTAGCGAGATTCGGCTTGGGCGCAAAGGAAGAGGACACCCAGAAATGGCTGTCCCGCTGGTAAGCCTGCATCTCAGTTCTATGCAGGTCCTATTTCACCGGCAAGCCGGTAAACCGTACGCCTGCGCTGTGAACTTTGTAGCGGACATTCAGCCCAATCAGCAGCGCCGTGATCGACTCCACGATGCGGGCGTTCTCCAACTTTCCGCCGTTCAGCGCGCGCACGCCGGGAATCTTTGCCGCGAGCTCCATCGCCACTTGCTTGGCTTTTTCATCGTCGCTGCAGACTAGCACGTCGCAATCGAGCGGCGCATCTCCCGCCAGCAACTCAGCGCCCAGATTTTGAAACGCAGCGGCAATGCTGACTCCCGCAGGCAGCAATTCCACGGCCGCCTCCGCCGCCGAACCCTGCCAGACGCCAAGCATACGCATCGGCGATCCGCCGACGGTCGCGGCCAACGGCACCGTGGTGTCAATCACCACAGTTCCCGGCTTCCACACGCTTTTCAATTGCTTCAGCAGTGCAGCCTGGCCGGAGAAGGGAACCGTGAGCAGCGCGACATCGCACTGCGCCGCGGCCGCAGCGTTGTCCGCGCCTTCGATCTGCGCCGCGCCATCGATGCCAGCGCGGAGCTGCTGCGCCGCTTGCTCCGCGCGCGATGCTTCGCGGGAACCGATTACGATGTGCTCGCCCGCGCGCGCCAGGCGGTTCGCCAGCCCGGAGCCCTCCGGCCCGGTGCCCCCCAAAATCGCAATCTTCCGCGCCATCGTGGCACTCCTTTTTTACCTGCCGCTTGGCGATGATTATACGCGACCCAAGGGCGCGACCTTGCGCCTAGTCTGTGCTATCTTCAAAAACTTCCACCATGGCGCCGACAACCCCGACTACATCCGAGTTCAGAATCGCGCTTGGGCAATTCGCGACCGGAGTTACCGTGGTCACCGCGGAGCGTGCCCCGGGCCGCGTGCACGGCATGACCGCGAACTCCTTCACTTCCGTTTCGCTGGAGCCGCTGCTGATCCTGATCTGCGTGAACCAGAACGCGCAATTGCTTCCGCTCGTGAAGCGGCAAAAACGTTTTGGCGTGAACATCCTGAAGGGCAATCAGCGAGCAATCTCCGAATATTTTGCGCGCACCGAAGAAAGCGACGAGACGGAAAAACGGCTGGGCATTCGGTATCGTTGGACGGAAACGGGCATCCCGCTCCTAGAGGAGGCTCTCGTGCATCTCGCGTGCAATGTCGTTGCCTCCCATGCCGCTGGCGACCACACCATCTTCGTTGCGGAAGTTGAGAGCGTCGAAGTGTACGACGGCGAGCCGTTGCTGTATCTACGGGGCAACTACCGCCCCGTCGCGCGTTAGGCTACCCGCTATGCGCCATTTCAGTGGTGCCCGCCGAGCGGATCGCGCTTCACTCCATATTCCGTTCCCCACTTGTCGGTCATATGCGAGCGAATCTCCCACAGCTCGGGGAAGAATTTGTGGCGCATGCCTTCTTCCAAAATCTCCACGGGGCGGCCCTTCAGCGATTTCGAGCCGAACCCGATGGTGCGGTGAATCAACTGCATGTGCTCATAGCGGAATTTCTGGAACAGCTCATCGAATTCCGCCAGGGCTTCCGCGACGACGTAGGCGTCGCTGTGGGTGTACTCCGTGTCGTAAATCTTCTCCAGCGTCAAGCCGTGCTTATCCAGATAATGTTCCTTGAACGAGCTCCAAATCGGCTGGTACATCTTCAGCAGCACGCGAAATCCCGGCGATTCCTGCCCGCTGCCATTGCCGAGGCGCAAGCGGATTTCCTGATATTCCTTGGGCGACATGATCTCCAGCAAGGCGATCTGCTGAATCATCAATCGCTGCACGGTGTGCACCCGGCGGAAGAGCGTGAGCACGCGATTCGTATTTTCCTGATGCAAATAGTCGTCGATGTCGAGCAACGTGTACGCGATCAGCTTCATCCACAGCTCTTCGACCTGGTGCACGACCTGAAACTGCAGTTCGTCCGCGTTGCACAGTTCCTCGAATTTCGTCTGGCAGGAGAGTAGCGTTTTGGTGTTCAGGTACAGTTCGTAATCGAGCGTGCCTTCGCCGCTCATAATCTCGTAAAACTGTTCGCGGTTCACAATCCCTCCGGCGCGTGTCATCCTGAGTCTATCCGATGAGGATAGGCGAAGGATCTCAGCGTACGCAATTCGCCAGATTGAACTAGGAAGGTTCTACCAGACCGCGCTGCTAGCGTTCCGAACTCCCGGATGGGCGCGTCTGCTCGGCATCGCCCACATCTTTGCGGTGGCTTTTCACTTCGCGCAACGCGTACACCGGCTTGTTTTGCGATTCGTAGTAAGTGCGCGCGATCAATTCGCCGAGCAATCCCATGGACACAAGTTGCACACCGCTGATGAACATGGCCACTGTCATCAACATCAGCGGACCATGCTCGGTCATGACGTCCACACGGTTGACAAATTTTTCGACCGCCAAGTAGATGGCCAGCAGCATTCCCACGGTCGCTCCGCCGAAACCCAGCAAGCCGAAAAATTGCAGCGGCCGTGTCGAATAATCCAGCAGGAATTTGACGATCACCAAATCCAGGAAAACGCGTATCGTGCGCCCGATCCCGTAGTTGCTTTTCCCGCTCTTGCGCTCGCCGTCCGTAATCGGCACTTCCGTGATACGCGCGCCGGTCGAGCTGGCCAGCGCGGGAATAAACCGGTGCAGCTCGCCGTACAACTGAATTTCCTGGATAATCTCGCGGCGATAGGCTTTGAAGGTCGTACCGAAGTCGTGCAGCTCCAGCCCGGAGAGCTTGGCCATCATCCAGTTCGCCGCGCGGCTCGGCACCTGCCGCAGCAGCCAATGGTCGCGCCGCGCGTAACGCCACCCGCTGACCAGATCGTAGCCTTCTTCAATTTTCTCCAGGAAGCGGGGAATTTCTTCGGGGTCATGCTGCAAATCCCCGTCCATGGAAATGATTACGTCGCCGCGCGCGAAATCGAATCCCGCTTTCAGCGCGGAAGTCTGTCCAAAATTCCGCCGCAGCCGCACGATATTCACGCGGCGATCGTGCTCGTAGATGTCGGAAAGCACCTTGAAGGAATTATCGCGGCTGCCGTCGTCCACAAAAATCAGCTCGTAGCTCTCTCCGATGGAATCCATCACCTCGGTGATCTTCATGTACAGAGGTGGAATGTTCTCCTGCTCGTTGAAGAACGGGACGACGATGGAATATCGAACGCTGGATTCGCTTCTCATACCGTGCTGGCCAAGAAGGCATAGTCTATCAGGCGAATCCCCTGAGAAGCGACAAGATTTCGTATTTCCTTGTCGGTCAGGATTTCCACCTCCTTTTGCCGCGAGGCCTGCAGCCGCGTCGCCGTTTTCCGGAGAGCCTCGTCAGCATATCCCGGGTGGCACATCAATTCGGTTGTGCCCGCAGGCAAGCTGCGCAACAGGCGCGCTACTCCCTCCCTGGTCAACTCGCCGGTCTGCGCGATCCCGCAAAAATGGTCCGCCGTCGACACTCCCGCGCGTTCCACCTGCTTGCGGGCGTCGCGTGCCAGCAACTTGAGGCCCCGCGCTTGCACTCCCTGCTTGAGCACCACCGAGGACCGCAGTTCACCGGTGGTAAGCGCCGTCCGCAAGGTTGACGCCTCGTGCGACACGCGAATCGCTCCGATGCCGTGCCGCTTGGCCAGCCGAAGCGCAATCTCGAACAGTCCGGGCAGCATGTGCACGTGCTTGTGACCATCCAAGTGCGTCGGCTCGATTCCCGCATCGCGCACCTTGGAGATTTGCGCGCCCCACTCCATTTCCACTTCGCGCAGGGAGAGCCCGCGGGTCGCGATCTTAAGCAGCAAGCCATCCGGACCGCCTTCGAATTCCCCGGCATCGTTCAGCAGGCTCGGGACCGACTTGTGCGGCGCCACCGGTAAACCAGTATTCAAATTCAGGTGCACGCCCACGCCGAGCCCGCTCGTGGCGCGCGCCAGTGCGACCGCCTCGGCAAACGCCTCTCCATTCGCAAGAAGCGAGGCGCTGGTTACAATCCCGTTGCGATGCGCCTCTGCGATGCCGCGGTTCACCCCTGCGGTCCACCCGAGGTCATCGGCGTTCACGATCAGGTTCCTGGGCACCTGTACTGTCCCTTCGCGCAGCCCTGTCCGTTGGGCCAGCTACCCAGTACTGCGCCGCCGCGCTTTTGTACCATTGACCCTCTCGCTCCCCAACTTTAGCATGGCCATTTAGAGGCAAGTATGTCCGTTCACACCAAAGAGCCGAAGAAAGAACCGCGGCCGCAGACGAAGCTCGGGGAAGCCCGCCACAAGGAGCAGCGCCGCGGGCATCGCATGAATTCGCGCGTGCCCGTGCGGCTGGAGTGGGATTTGCCCTCCGGCAAGCGCGTCAAGGCCGAAGCGCACACGCGCGTGGTCAACCCATATGGCTGCATGGTTGTTCTGCAGCACGATCTGCCGCTCGAGCATCGCGTTGCGATCACCAATGTGCCCATGAGCGCCAGTAATGCTGCCGTCATCGTGTGGAAGAGCGACGAGCGCCCGGAAGGCGGCTGGGAATACGGCGTGGAGCTGGTGGCTCCGGCCATGGATTTCTGGGGTCTTGAACTATGACTCTTAAGCCTCCTACACCCGGTCTAAGGCCGGCAATTCCGCATTCCTCCGCGCGTCCGGCCGCTCGCACGCCCACGGCCGAGGAACGTCGACGCTCGCAGCGCGTCTTGGTGCGCATGCCCGTGATCATTCACGTAGCCGGCAAAGTGCTGCCGGGTAACACGCATACCGTCAGCGCCGGCGGAGCTATGGTCATTCTGAAGGAAGGCATCGGCGAAGGTACCAAAGTCACAGTAGAGAATCCCGCCACCAACGCTAAGGTCGAAGGCAAAGTCATTCGCCCGCCGCAAATGAATCAAGAGGGATCCTTGGTCCCCGTCGAATTTGTCACACCGTGCCCGACGTTCTGGAACATCTTTTTCCCGCCCCATACTACTTAGATCCCTTTAGGGCTGCTCTTTTTCCCTTGGATTAAAGAAAAACGGCCCCGATTTTGGGGCCGTTTTTCTCCTTTTGTATGGATCGCTACTGAATTGTGACTGTAGTTGCTGAGGATGTTGAGCCCATGTAATTCGCATCCCCGCTATACACCGCCGTAATGCTGTCCGTGCGCGATCCGCCGCCTCCTGAACCGCTGCAGCCTGCGATTCCCGCCGCTAAAGATGCAAACAGAATCAGGCCGGCCGCGGCGTATCCAACCCGCCTGCCGACCGACAAACGCCGCTGCATCGCCAGCAACACGAGCAGCAGCACGGAGACAATCCCGAGCGGCAGCACGGGAACCTGCGGCCGCGTTCGCGGCTTCGCGAAGGGAACAAATTCCGCAAGCGTGGTCGTCAATGTAGCGGTGCAAGATGCTGCGCCGCTCGAGCTTACGATCCCGCTTGTGCCGCCGTAGTTCACCGTCCCGCTGATCGCTGTGCCGCCGTTCTTGAATTGCACAGTTCCCGCTACCCCGGAACCGCACGGCGGCTCCCCGTTGCTTGGAGTGCTGACCGTCGCCGTCAGCGTCACGCTGCCCCCTGACACGATGCTTGTCGGACTCGGTGTAACGGCAATGGACGTAGTCGCCTGCGTAATCGTCACCGAAAGCGCGTTCGACGCCGAGGCCGGCGCGTTGTAGCTGCTATTCGCGTCGGGCGCATACGTCGCCGTGATGCTGTAAGAGCCCGGCACCAGTTGAATTGGTTGGTCCTCCGCAAATCCACGATCGTTGAGCTTCGCCATACTCGTTGCGTTGGGAGTTTGCGCGCTCGGAAAATCGTTCAGCGGAGCTCCTGGATTCTTAAACAGTTGGATCGAGCCCGTCGGGCACACAAACGAAACAACACCAGTCGAGAAGTTCTCGCATGGCGATGGCGGCGTTGTATTCGCGTTCTCCACGTCCACTCGCAAAATGTACGACGACCCGTAGGGCAGTGGCGGGGAGGATGTACTCAATACCGGCGTCGTACCGTTCGGTCCCGTAAATGTAACGAAGCTCAACAGCACCTGGCTGTTCTGCTTCGGTACGGTCATGTTGATCGGCGAAGAATTGTTCCCTGAGAAGTTTCCGTCGCCGCCATAGTGCGCGATCAAGTTGTAAGCGCTGCTTGCTGCAGGTAGAAGACTGGTCGTAATGGTGTAGGTTGCTGTCGCCGATAGAGTCGTTGAGTCGACCACCATGCCAGTGCTCTGGTCCTCTAGAAGCACCGCTCCTGTCGGAGTTGCGGTCCCCGAGGCCTTTGTGACCGTTCCCGTGAAGGTCACGCTAGCGCCAATCGTGGACGAAGTTGGGCCAGCAAGCGTTAGTGTAGTCCCGATGAGGCTGGGGGACGCCCACTTGGCGAGCAAATTTGTGACGTTTACGGTGCCCAGTCCTGTCGCCAGATCATATCCCGCCACTGCGTTAAAGGCTGGCGTCGAGCCGCCGGTCGTGGTCGCCATGATGCCAAACTGTCCCGAAGTCGTATTGCTGCAGTTCGGGCTAGCGCCTGTGCAAGCCACGGAGTTGTTGCCCTTTATGATGTCGTAGAAGACGCAGCTATTCGGGAGAGTTGCAGTGCTCGAACTGCAGACATTGGCGGCGGTCTTCGCCAGCGAGTACAAGACGTAATTCGCCACGCCTTGCCGTTGCCCGGTCTGCTGATTCACCAGCGCCATAATTGCCGCGAAGGTTGGCGTTGCGGCGGATGTTCCTCCCACTGCCTGGAAATCGTGAAATGGCGTGGTGGAGGTGAATTTCGTCAGGTTGCAGCCGGTGTCCCCGGTAGGATCCTGGTCCGACTGGCAGACAATGTAAAAGCTCTTGGACGTCCCGGTGGTTGCCCCGCTATCACTCGAGAACAGAGAGACATCAGGGATATCGCGGACGTTATCCGCCGGAGTTAATCCCTGCTGCCACGTGGGCTTCGGGTATCCAGCAACGCAGGCGCCGCTCGTTGTGAGCGTTGCGCAATTGCTCGGGCCGCCGCTTCCTGCGACAACATCGATACCGCTGCTGGAGTTGCTGTTAATGATCGTGGCGGTGCATCCGGTGATCGTTCCTGCTGACGCACAGGAATCATTCCACGTTTTTTCCGGGATGTAACCCAAGGCTGAGGCTGGAACAGGGGGAGTGGTGGTCGAAGTGTTCGTCGTATTCCAAAATTTCGATTGATTGCCGACGTCGTCGAAATCCGTGCCGCCCATCGCGATGTTGAACGGCGTGGACGCGATTCCGTTGACCGCCAGTCCTAGGGTTGCGGCATCCTGGTTCGCCGGAGCAGTGGCGGGGTCGCACGCCGCCGAGCCGTTATCCCCGGCCGAAATCACCACGGTAATTCCTTCCGCCGCCGCCTGCTGCCATATAGAGTTGTAGAACGCGTTGCCGCCAGTTCCCAGCCCAGCCTCGCACGCGCCGTAGCTTTCGCTCAGGATCGGCGCCACATTGTTATCCACGATGTATAGGGCCGATCCATCAATTCCGGCCGTGCCGTCGGTCTGCGTCATCTGGGTGGTCACAAAGTTAATCGTTGCTGCAGGGGCAACGGCGCCCGCCCATTCCACGTCCAGGTCCGATTCGCCCTCATCGCCATCCACAAGGCCAGGATCGGGGCCATTCAGAATGACATTCAGTTGTCCAGACGTGTATGCCGGCAATCCAAACATGGCCCGAAAATCGGTGACGTCCTGCAGATTGATATTGCTCTGCCCTACTATGGCGATACTCGTTCCCGCGCCAGTCAAGGTTGTCGGAACGCTGTAAATGGCCGCGAAGTCCGCAGGCCCCACTCCAAAAAATTGCCCGTTAGCGTCCGTGTACGTAAATAGCGGCCGGATTTCGCCGGTTTCCATGCGGCGGAAACTCCCAAGCTGCCTCGCCTGAGCCTTGGGATGAAAATTATGCAGCGAGCGAATCCCGCGCACCACGGGGGCGAGCGCCGCGGGAATCTGCGGATCGCTCACATTCGCGAAGTGCTCTTCACCCTTTACGTTGAACTCGTGAATCTCCGTGCCAAACGCGTTGCGCACCTGCCCCGCGTTGCCCGAAAACTCCAGGACCACCTTACCCTTTGTCACCTTGATGTTCTGGAATCCGTGCGCGGTCAGCCAGTCGGTTACCGCCTGCACATCTGCGTCCGCTGGACCAAACTGCCTGCCAAATTGTTCCGGGGTCAGCCAGGCATGATAATTCGGAGAATTCTTCGATTGCTGCTGCTCCATCAATTGTCGCAGCGCCGCCTCCTGCTCCGCGCTGCGCTGCAAGACAAGCAGGATGCGCGTTACGGGCTGGGCGTCGGCCACCGCGCCGCGATCAAACTCCGCGCGTGCCTTCGGATGCACGTTGCCGTGCAGCACCGTGCGGTTGGTATCGTCCACCGTGTCCGTGACGCGCGCCAGCACGCGAGCCTTCTGCTCCGCTCCGGATTGCGCCGCGGGTGTCTGCGCGACGGCAGGAAAGCAAGAAAACGCCAGCAGCAAAGCACCAGCCAGTACACCTCGACCGAAACCAGTTTTGTGGATGCTCATAATCCGCCCGACTGCAAGTATTTTTCGTACTATCACGCAACAGGGAACAACGGCAACCCCAAGCTACAGAAGCAGGCTGGGGAGATAGATTTTAATCCCAAAGGGGCTGGATGCTCATAACCCGCTCAAGCGCAAGATTTGCATGTACCTCAACAACAAAAATCGATCGACGGCGACCCCAAGCTACGAAGCCTGGTAAAGAGATAGATTCAACCCCATATTGGTTGCCTGCGTTCCCGCTTCTCTGTTGGCGCTTTGCTCATCAGGAGACACGTGCGCATTCGCCCGCGCATCAAACTCGTCTTTAACTCTTCCCTTAATTTCCCGCGTAAGTTCCCGTGCCGGGCCGGATTCGCGCGCAGGCAAGCAGGCCGCCGCGAAATAGGGCGTTGCCTAATTCGCGTCACGCCCGCGGATTTCCCCCTTGCCAGTTCTGCTGTTAGTGACTAAGATACCCCCTCGCAGTTACGAGGGTCATGGACATGCCAAAAGAAAAGCCGCGCGTAAATATCGGCGAAGTCATCAAAACCTACCGCAGCCAGCGGGGATTGTCGCAAGGCGACATCGAGCGCCGCACCGGCCTGCTCCGCTGCTACCTCTCGCGCGTGGAAAACGGCCACACCGTTCCGTCGCTGGAGACGCTGGCCAAAATCGCCGAAGCCATGGATATTTCGCTCGCCGACTTTTTCCCCGGCACGGAAACGCCGCGCGATCGCGAGACGCAAAAAATGCTCGGCGAACTCTCGCAAGACGAAATCCGCTTCCTCGGCGAAATCAAGCGCTTCAGCACCACGCTATCGGATGGCGACAAGCGCCTGGTCCTGGCCATGATCCGCAAGATGGCCACCCTGGTCCCGCCACTGGCGACAAAGAAGCCCTTAGCGCGCCGCCCCACCGCCTAATGCTCGAGACCTCATGAAGCCGAGACGGAAGGCGATTCTGACCGAACTCCCTCAAGGTTTCCTTGACGACCTTCCCGAAGAAGACCAGAAGGCGATCCTAGATATCGTTGGCAAGCCGATTCGCTTTGTGGGATTCGATGATTTCGGACAGGCTGAACTCGAATTCCGAGAAGCCAACGGAACACTTCACTTTATCTACGTTGCACCAAAATTTATTCGAACTGTTAAATAGCAAGAGCTAGCTGCTCTGCCCGCGGATAATCCGAATGGCATCGGGCAATGCTGCCTCGCCCCGACCAGCACCGTTTCCCTGACCATCCGCGTCTTGCGGCACCACGTCGCCTTCGCCTGGCGCCAGAAAGAGATTCGTCTCCACGGCGTGTTGCTTCGTATACAAATCGAAATACCGTCCTCCCTGCGCGTACAGCGACTCATGCGTGCCGCGTTCGATGATTCGGCCAGCTTCGACCACCAGGATTTGCTCGGCGCGCCGAATCGTCGAAAGCCGGTGCGCGATCACGAACGTAGTGCGGCCGCGCATCAGGTAGCGCAAGCCCTCCTGAATCAGCGCCTCCGACTCGGAATCGAGGCTGGAGGTAGCCTCATCGAGGATGAGGATGCGCGGGTCGGCAAGGATCGCGCGCGCGATCGAAACGCGTTGCTTTTGCCCGCCGGAGAGCTTCACGCCGCGTTCACCGACGACCGTGTCGTACTTTTTCTCGAACGACTCCGCGAACTCATCGACGCGCGCGATGCGGCAAGCCGCCATGATTTCCTCTTCGCCGGCCTCCGGCCGCCCGAACGCCACGTTCTCGCGAATCGTTCCGTCGAACAGAAATGTTTCTTGCAGTACGACGCCAAGCTGCGTTCGATAGAAAGGTCGACTCCGTCCACCAGCACGCGTCCGCTTTTCGGCACATAAAACGCCGCGATCAAACCAATAACGGTCGACTTTCCCGCGCCGGACGGCCCCACCAAGGCCGTCACCGTCCCCGGATCGGACTGAAAGCTCACATCGTGCAGCACTTCCTTACGCGAATCGTAAGCGAAGCTGACGTCTTCCATCGCGACGTAGCCGGTAATCCGATCCAGCTTTACGGTCCTGCGCGGATCGGCGTCTTCCTGCGTCTCGTTCAGGATTTCCCGCGTGCGCTCCAGCCCGGTGATAGCCTCCGTAATCTGCGTCCCAATGGCCACAATCTGGAAAACCGGCGCAACCAGCAAGCCTAAGAAAACGTTAAACGCAAAAAATTGCCCCAGCGTCATGCTGCCGGAGAGGACTTTGTGGCCGCCAAATTCCATGATCAGCGCGCTAACCAACCCCATCAGCCCGGCGCCGGAAAGACTCATCAACGACGTCGCGGTCAGCGTCTTCAAAACGTTGTCCAGCAACCGCTGCACTCCGGCCGAAAAAACTTTTTCCTCGCGTCCCTCGGCATGATAACCCTTCACCACGCGCACGCCGCCAAGAGATTCGGTCAGCCGGCCGGTCACCTCCGCATTAATTTTCGGACGCGCCCGGAAAATCGGCCGAATGGTCTTGAAAGCCTTGCTGATAAACCCTCCAAAGACCAGCAGGATCCCAAACGCGAGCCCAGTCATCAGGACGCTGGTGTGAATCAGATACACCAACGCAAAAATCGAGGCCGGTTCCAATCAGATTTCGCACGCCTTCGACGTCGCTCATGATGCGAGAGACGAGCACGCCCGTTTTGTTCGCGTCATAAAACGAAATAGACAGCCGTCCAATGTGCGCCTGCACCTGTCGGCGCAGCTCGGTAATCATTTTCTGCGCGGATTTGGAAAGAAGCTGCGTCAGCGTAAACGAAGTGAGCCCCTGCAGAATCGTCGCGGAGAGGACGGCCAAGACGATGGGCGTTAGTAACTGGATTTCGCGCTTGCCGATGACATTGTCAACAAAATATTTCGTGGAAGCCGGCAGCACAAGTCCAGCGACGCGGTTCACCGCCATGAGCACGAACCCGAGCGCAAGCAGCCCCCGCCGCGGCTTGATCAGCGCCCAAACGTCCGGAAGATTCTTCCAGGCGTTCTTGCGCTTTTCCTTTTTCTGTTCGCTTTCCGTGCTCATTTGGATTCGCCGAGTATCTTATCCCTTTGGATGCGGCCGACCGCGCAAAAACTATACAAAACGCGACTAGCCGTTCGGCTAGGTAAACACCATTCTTAGCTGATGACTGGGAAAGGGTTCTCGCTAATCCGCGGCAGCTCCGCCACGGGGAAGATGATGGGCGGCGGCAGGGAGGTCAAGGTTCAGCACGCTGGAAATGAACTCGCTCAGCGTGATGCCCAGATGGCCCCAAAGCCGGCGCTTCAAGCTGGTGTAATCCTGCGTGCCGGCGAAAAGGTCGCCCATCAGTTGCCGGAACACTGGGCTGCGCCGCAGAAACTGCACCATGCGCGTGGTCACCGCGGTCCCCAGGAACGACCCGCGATAGAATCGGCGCACGATGCGCGCGGCAAATTCCAGCTCCGCCGAAAACGCCGCCTTCACGCGCCCCGGATATTTTTCCGGACAGCCTTCCGCCAGCGCCTGTCCGAGCAATTCGCCGGAGCGCATGGCGTAAAAAAGTCCTTCGCCGGTCAGTGGGTCGACCCAAGCCGCCGCGTCGCCAACCATCGCCCAATTCTTGCCCATCACGGTGCGCTCCGAAAACGTGCGTTCGCGCGGCGACGGCAAAACGTGGCTGTAAAATTGCGCGCC
>WNFS01002144.1_pt1 | contig 14939 bp, 12 predicted proteins | sample 5400141 | NCBI WGS metagenome assembly WNFS01 (sample SAMN13153358, study PRJNA577476) | soil metagenome | isolation source: 60 cm saprolite under Madrone tree | place: USA:California | collected 2016-06-14
GTGATGCAGCCGCGGCCGCACTGGCCGCAGTAGTGGCAAGGCAGGCGGCCGTTGAGCGAACGCGTGATGATCGCGAGGCGCGAGGGAATGCAGATGATGTTGAGCTTGTCGCAGGCCTTCTTGACCATCAATTCGGTGCAACGCGGTTTGGGAGGAGGAAGGAAGACGCCGTCGGGCGCACTTGAAACGTTTTCTTTTGTTCCGAAGACGCCGATATACGCTTCGGTCTTGTCGTAGTAGGGCGCGAGGTCTTCGTAAGTGATGGGCCAATCGTCGCCGAGGCCATCGCGTGTGGCGGATTTGAAATCGATGGGAGCGAAGCGCAATGCGATGCGGCCCCAGTGATTGGTGCGGCCGCCGACGATGCGCGAACGAAACCACTGGAAATTTGCGCCCGGCGCCGAAGTATAAGGCTCGCCCTCAATCTGCCAGGCCCCGTTCGGCGCGAGGAACTCGCCAAAATTCTCGCCTGCGTGCCCGCCCACGCCCGCGCCGCGGTGCGGCGCTTCGTACGGCCACATGAGCATCTTGAAATCTTTTTCGGGATTCAGGTTTGGCCCGGCTTCGAGCAGCACGCAGTTGAGGCCGCCTTCGGTGAGAACTTTTGCCGCCATGCCTCCGCCGGCGCCGGAGCCGATGATGCAAACGTCGTACTGCTTTGGAGATCGGATCACTTGGGACATGCGGTGCTTTCTCCCTACAAGTTATTTTTTTTCAATTCAGATACCGCGAAATCGCAAGCGCGCGCCGTCAGAGCCATATACGTGAGCGAAGGGTTCACGCACGCTGCGGAGGTCATGCATGCGCCATCGGGCAGGAAGAGATTCTTCGCGTCGTGGGCTTGATTGTGCTCGTTCAGAACGGACGTTTTGGGATCGCGGCCCATGCGCGCGGTGCCCATTTCGTGAATTCCAAGACCGGGCGTGGAAATTTCCTGATAGACGAAAATTTCCTTGCCGCCGGCCGCCGCGAGCATTTCCGCAGCCTGCACGGCAATATCTTTCGACATGGCGTGTTCGTTATCGCGCCACTCAAAGTGAATCTTCAGAGTGGGGATCCCCCAGGCGTCGAGCTTTTCTTTATCCACTTCCACGTAATTGCTGTGATAGGGCAAGCACTCGCCGAATCCGCCCATTCCCATGCGCCAGGGGCCCGGCATCTTGAGAGAGTTTTTGAAGTCCACGCCGATTCCGGCACGGGAGGCGGCTGCGGACCAGCCGTCGCGGCTTCCGCCGCCCTGGTACCCATAGCCGCGGATAAATTCTTTTTGTTTTGTTTTGATATTGCGGAAACGGGGGATGTAGATGCCGTTGGGGCGGTTGCCGAAAGGCATTTTGTCTTCATGGCCGGGCATTTCACCGCCGGCGCCCGCACCCATGTGGTGATCCATCAAGTTGTGGCCGAGTTCGCCGCTGGAGTTGGCGAGGCCGTCGGGAAATTCCGGCGTCGCGGAATTCAGCAGAATGCGCGTGGATTCGAGCGTGGAAGCGCAAATGAAAAAGACGCGGGCCTTGAATTCCAGCGCGTTCTTGGTTTGCGCGTCAATCACGCGAACGCCGCTGACGCGACGCGTTTGGGGATCGAATGTGAGACTGTGAACGACGCTGTAAGGGCGAATGGTGAAACGGCCGGTTTTTTGCGCGGCGGGGAGAGTGGAACTGAGGCTGCTGAAATACGAACTGGTGATGCAGCCGCGGTGGCAAACGCCGCAGTAGTGGCAGGCAGCGCGGCCTTTGTGCACGCGCGTGAGCACGGCCGAGCGGCCAATGGTCATGATGCGATCGTCGAAATTTTTCGCGAGCGCGTCGCGGAAATCCTGTTCGACACAGGTCATTTCCATGGGCGGGAGAAATTTGCCGTCGGGCAATTGCGGCAAGCCTTCGGCTTGGCCGCTGATGCCGGCGAACTCTTCCACGTAGTCGTACCACGGCGCAATGTCCGCGTAGCGGATCGGCCAATCCACGGCGATTCCGTCTTTCGAATTCGCTTCGAAATCGAGATCGCTCCAGCGGTAACTCTGGCGGCCCCAAGTGATGGATTTTCCGCCGACCTGGCGGCCGCGAATCCACGAAAACTTTTTGCCGGGATCGTAGGTGTAAGGATTTTCCTTATCGCTGACGAAAAATTTGTTGGAGTACTCATCGCAAGCATAAAAGACCTCGCGCTGGATAGGTTGCGTGCGCTGGCGTTCGGCGCGGTCATCCCAGCCGCGGTATTTCAGGTCATAGACGGGAACGTGCTCGACGTAATCCTGCTCCGGAACGATGGAGCGCCCCGCTTCGAGGACGAGAGTGTTGAGTCCTTTTTCGGTGAGCTCTTTTGCGGCCCAGCCGCCGGTGATGCCCGAGCCGACGACGATTGCGTCGTAAGTATTGGTAGCCATATGGATCTCCCCTATGCCTTTTTCTCTGCGGGCAACGGCACACAACCATGCTGGGCGCCAGGAATGATTTGCAGATTCAATTCTTGCGAGAAGCCGATTTCGGAAGTGTAGTATCCGTGAACGGTGATGCCCTTAAAGACGTTGAAAAATTCGCCGCGCAACTGTTTATCGCGCTCTTCCGGGATGGTGTTGCCATGGCGCATCCTGCGGGTGCGCTGCGTGGCGACGGATTCATCCATGGAACGGAGCAATGTGACTTGCTGGGCGGGCGAAGCGTCGACGAAATTCTTCCCGAAGAGGTCGTTCGTTTGTTTGTCCACTCCGGCGAGACCGTCGAGAAAATTCTTGCGTTCTTCGGCGTCGGCCCATTCCGTGAGGATGACGTCAATGAATTCGTTGACGCGCGCACCTTTGGCGCCGGGAGTATCCGTTGCGGGAATGATTTGATCGGTCATGGCGACAACTGTGTCGTTCTGATGCGGGTTGAGCGTGCGCAGCGTGTATCCGGATGCGGGGTGCGCGCCCTGGAAAAAAGCAAAAAGATTCGTGGGCAGGGCAGGCAAAACACCGCCAGCCATGAGCAACCTCAACGCTTCACGCCGTTGCATAATTCCTCCCTGACTTTACCGGACGATTCGAATGCCTTAGCACGAGGGGCGCGCGTGTTATGAACCTCGCGCGGCATCCGGGGTCATTCGCCCAAAAGCTCTTTGCGCACGTTTTTCAAAACGTAAGCGGCGCGCTCGACCCCGACTTCTCCCGCGAGAATGGGATCCTCATTTTCAATACTGAGAATGCCTTCGAAGCCGACGTCCATGTAAGCCTTGACGACGGACTTCCAAAGACTGGCGCCGTGGCCATAGCCGACGGCGCGGAACGTCTCCGAGGCCAGGTCAAGTTCGTTGGTTTCAAACGCAAAGTTCAGCACCCCATACTTATTGACGTTCTCGGGAAAGAAAACGGTGTCCTTCATGTGGGCGTGGAAAAGGGCGCCCTGCTTGCCGAGAAAGTGGATGACTTCGACCGGATCGCAGCCCTGCCAGAAGAGATGGCTCAAATCGCAGTTCGCGCCAATTTCTTCGCCGACGGCTTCGCGGAGTTTCATTAAGGTGCGAGGGTTATAGACAGCGAAATTGGGATGCATTTCGAACGCGAGGCGCTTGATCCCGTGCTCCCGGGCGTATTTCGCCTGTTCCTTCCAATAGGGAATGATTCTTTCTTTCCACTGCCAGTCTTGCATCTGCGCATATTCGGGAGGCCAGCGATAGGTTATCCAATTCGGCTGGGTATCCTGCGGAGTGCCGCCCGGGCAGCCGGAAAAGCCGACGATGACTTTTACGTCGAGGATTTCAGCGAGGAGGACGGTCTTGCGGAAGGTATCGATGTCTTTCTGGGCATGCTTGGGATCGGGATGAATGGGGTTGCCATGACAACTGAGAGTGGCGACGCGAATTCCTTTGTCTTCAAACTTCTTTTGCCAAGCCTTGGCCTTGCCGCGGTCGGCGATGAGTTCATCGAGAGGACAATGACGATTGTTCGGATAGCCTCCCGTGCCGATCTCCATGGCTTCGAGACCGAGGGCGGTGACCTTGTCCAGCATGGCGTCGAGGGAGAGATGATCGTAGACGGGATCGAAAACGCCGATAGGAATCTTGCGCAAGTTGCCGGGAGGCCTCGGGGAAGGAGAATTTAGCGGCGGAGTTGCCGACTCTGCGACATCAGGGATCTTTGCCGCCCCGGGCACAGATGCGGCCAGCAATCCACCGGCGGCCGCAAGAAACTGTCTCCGGTCGATAGCGGAGTTTTCGCGTTGTTTCTTCATGCGTCTCCTCGGCAAACGCACCCATCAACTGAGCACCAATATTTCCGCCGCATTATACTTCACTCTGAAGGACAAATGAGCGGCAAAATCGTTTTTCTAGTTGATCCATGTGGATTGCATGAGGCGAAGGGGAACAGAAAGAGTGAGGGCTGCCAAGGCGAGCGACTGCTCTATGGGAGGACCCCTTGGTGTGCCGCGGAGCAACCTAAAAGCAAAAGAGGCGAGTCTGCCGGGCGCAGGAATTGGGCCTAAGCAGTGGCCAAGGAAATGAGCGGCAGAAAAAGGCCACCCATTGGACTCAGTAAAAAGCGGCATGAAGAGTGGAGAAATGTCAAAAGAACGAAGGCATTCGTGGGCTACTTATTTGAGACCGTCGCGGAATGATCTGCCGGCGCAGAAGAAATAGCTTGACGTGGAACAATCGAGATGCTATTTTTCTAGCAGATGTGCTAGAGACGTAGCACGCGAATGATAAGAAAACCGAAACTAAATAGTCTCACGCGCCGCGAGCGCCAGATCATGGACGTCCTCTACAAACTAGAGCGTGCCACGGTTTCCGATGTGCTCGGTAAGCTTGCGGACCAACCCAGCTATTCGACCGTGCGCGCGCAGCTCCGGGTGCTTGAAGAAAAAGGGCACGTGCGACACGAAGAACAGGGACTGCGGTACGTCTATATTCCGACAGTGCCGCGCGACGTTGCACGACGGTCCGCCCTTCGCCACCTGGTCGAGACTTTTTTTGACGGGTCCGCAGAAAAGCTGGTTGCGGCGCTGCTTGGCGGAGAGATTTCCAGAATCCCCCGGGAAGAATTGGACCGGCTAGCCCGCCTTGTTTCCAAAGAGCGGAAGGAGAGCAGACTATGAATTTGCGCGGCGGCTCCGAACTCCCATTTGCTTTGCTCATCGCATGTTGCCTGAAGGCCACGATTTTGCTCGCCTTCACGTGGATCGTGGTGGGCGGCTCGCGCCATCAATCCGCCGCATTCCGACATCGCGTTTGGGCCATGGGGGTTCTAGGCTTGCTCACACTCCCGTTGCTTTCGATATTTCTGCCTGCCTGGCACTCGGCAGCGCTGGGGAATATCACGGGCCTATGGGGCCCAGCGCACGCAATACCCGCTGGTCCCAGTTCCCCGACATTCCCTCCAACGATGGTCGACGCGAAGGCAGCATCTTCGCTAGCCGGCAGCTTGGCCAGCTGGGCACTGTTAGCCTGGGCAGCCGGCTTCTTATTCTTTGCCACCAGGCTCGTCGCGGGTCTTGCGCGACTTGCATGGATATCCGCACACGGTAAACATTTGCTCGAAGACAGTTGGATGCATACGGCATTGGAACTATCCAATTCCCTCAAAATCGCGCGCCCGGTGCGGTTGCTGCAATGCGACCATCCGGCGGCCATGCCGCTCACGTGGGGAATTCTCCGGCCACTCATCCTACTTCCCTCCGCTGCTGGCGATTGGCCCGAGGATCGGCGGCGCATCGTGCTTTCCCATGAACTCGCCCATATTGTTCGGGGTGACTGGCCTTTGCAGGTGTGTGCCGAGCTAGCCCGGGCTTTCTACTGGTTCCACCCGCTGGTTTGGATGGCCGCGGAACGCCTGCGCCAAGAGAGTGAATGCGCCTGCGACGATTCCGTCCTGAATTCAGGAATCCAACCTTCCGAATACGCCAATCAACTGCTGGAGCTTGCCCGATCGCTCCAACAGACGCGCGGTGCATGGTCCCCCGCACTTGGGATTGCACGCCCGACTAATCTTGAAAGGAGATTCATTGCCATGCTCACTCCCTCCGTTAATCGTCGCGGGTTGTCGCTTAAGTCCAGATTGCTAACTGCTGTCCTCGCTTCTTGCCTGCTGCTCCCGCTTGCGGCGCTTCGCATTCCCGCTCAAAACGTGTCTGGGAAATTCTCGGGAACTATCCATGACGTGAGCGGTGCAGCGGTACCCAACGCTACGGTCATTATGACCGGCAAAAAAACGAACATAGTCGAGATGACCACGTCGGACGCCGCTGGTAGTTTTGGTTTCAAGACATTGCCTGCGGGCGAATATGAGATGAAAGCGCTGAAGCGCGGATTCGATGAGTACAGAGCCCCACAAGTCGTGCTAGAGCCCGACCGCGAAGCCTCGATGAACGTCACGTTGAAAGTGGCGGCCGTGAGTGACGAAGTAGAGGTCGTGACGCAAGGAACAAGCAAATCTTCGCGCGCATCCGGAAAGCCGGCGCGACTTCGCGTCGGCGGCGACGTGGAGGCTGCAAAACGGACTAATTTGGTCACCCCGATCTATCCCGCGTCAGCGAAGGCGGGCGGCATCCAAGGTACCGTGATCCTCCATGCAGTCATAGGTATGGATGGTACTCCGCTGTCACTACGAGTCATGAACAACGAGATCGACCCGGAACTCGCACGTGCCGCTGTCGAAGCCGTCAGCAGATGGCGTTACCGCCCAACTCTTCTAAATGGCCAGCCCATCGAAGTCGACACCACAATCATGGTAAATTTCAAACTATTATCGTAGCGGACCGGCCCCGGCCAGGAGATCCGCGACGGATGATCAGCGCGGTTTCAATTCTTGAAGAGGGGGGATGGAAACAGCAACGGTCAGCGCGCGCTCCGGCGGTGGATTTCTGTGCTGCAATGCCTGGACGAGCATCTCGATGGCCTGCCCCGTATTGGGAGGAACATAGATGGTCGCAGCCAAAAGCCCGGTGCGCACCCAGGATTGGCCGGTCTTGGGCAAGCCGTCGCAGCCGGTAAAGGGCAGTTTCAGCCAGCGCTCCCGCTCCGATTCGTTCGTCAATTCTTCAAAGGCTTTCCTGGCCCCGACGGCCATGGAATCATCCTGCGCGCCAACCAAATCCACGGCTGCCCTTTGCGAGGTACTCAGTTTCAGCCAGGAACGGACGGCTCGCTGAGCGCTCTCTTCAGTCCATTGCGCTCTAAGCACGGTGACGTGAATATTGGACGGTTTCGTCTCCTGCATTCCCAAGGCGCGCTCTTTGGCCGCGGAATTCTCCGCCGGCCCTTGAATATAGAGGATCGCGCCGCCATGCGGCAGCAGAGCGGCAAACTGACGGCCCTGAATCCGGCCAATTTCGAGATGGTTGGAAGTCACGCCGAAAACAGGAGCGGAGGATGATTTGCGCAGTTCCGGGAGGTAGCTGGCGTCGCGATTCAGCACGGCCCATCCGATACCGGCGGATGCGGCGGCCCGGGCGACTTGGGGCAAAGCAGTGCCACCGACAGGTTCAAAAACAACGGCATCCGGCCTTTTATCCTCAGCAGCCTGGATGGCTTTCAGGATCTGGGTGCTCTGGGTAATCGCATCGTTATCCGCATAAACGATTTGGACTTCCGTGCCCAGTTTGCGGGCCATCTGCTCGGCGGATAGCGCCTGCTCGATCTGGTAATCATTGTCGTTCGTCGTAAGGGAAACCAAAAAGCGCAACTTTTTCATGGCAGTTCTAAGCCCCTCTTTGGACCCCATGCTAACGATACATGGGGCGGGGCCGCCGCAACGAGAAAGTGCAACAAGCGTTTCTTCAGCGCAAATGGCTTCTCGGTGGACATCTTATCTGTTTGGGAAAAAGAGGAGATGGGTACGATTCGTTGCAAAGGAGGTTGGCCGACACGGACGGCCCGCAGAGCGGTGGGGACAACGATTGTGGACCTCGTCACTTCGCGTCATTCCCCTGGCGATGACTTTGACTCTTGCGGGGATCGTGAGGCGATTGCTCTTCGTTCCCGCCGAGGCAGGTCGACTGCAGGTCCCGCCAGCTGTCGTTGTCGTAGTCACCGGGTCGCTCCCCATTAGTCCTTCGGCTGCTTTACCTGGGCTTGTCAATCAGAAATATTGATATTCTAAAGAAATATAATGATATTCTTGCGCCGGCAAGAATGGAGGGCAGGGAGCCCTCCTCGCTTGGAGAGAGTCGCCGGGGACGAGTTATATCCGTATAAATGTAGGACCATGCCGGTCCGCAGGCGAAACCTCGTGCTGGCCTGGTGCGTAGAATACTCGTCTGGTAAAGCCCAAGTTGAGCTAGAATCGCGGCTTAAGGGACGTCGGGCGAACCTGGCAGGATGCATTCTCGCGCTCGGGCGCGCCATTTCCCATATCCCAATTTTGGAAGATGCTCGAAGGTTTCTGTAAATGACGCCACCGCCGAGAAAGAAGTCTGGTCCGCACAACGAGGATAAGGTCACCTTAAAGACCATTGCGGAGCACCTCGGGCTGACTCCGGGAACGGTGTCAGCTGCCCTGAACAATTCTCCCGCAGCACGCTCGATACCCGAGCACACGAAAAATCGCATCATCGAGGCTGCGCAAGCGCTCAATTACCGGCCTAACTTTTTCGCCCGCACGCTGCGCCTCAAAAGAACCTATACCATCGGCGTCATCGCCGAGGAAATTGGCGACGCGTACGGCTCGATGGTGATCAGCGGCGTCGAAGAATACCTTCGCAAGAACAATTATTTTTTCCTTACCGTGATCCACCGGCATGATCCGCAGCTCCTGCAAACTTACGCGCAAATGCTTTTGACGCGCGGCGTGGAGGGCTTCATTACCACGGATACGTCTCTCACGGAGAAGCTTGCGCTGCCTACCGTCGCCGTGGCGGGGCATGAGCGCGTCGAAGGCTTGACCAACATCATCCTGGACCACACCCGTGCCGCGCGGCTGGCCCTCGAACATCTCCGCGATCTTGGCCACGAGGATATCGCTTTCATTAGAGGACAGACCATGAGTTCGGATTCCACCGTGCGTTGGAACGCGATCTGCGAGGTGGCGCAGCAACTCGGCATTCGCATTCGTCCCGAGCTGACCATCCAACTGGAGGGCTTCGATTCGACGCCCGGTATTGGATATACCTTCACCAAGCAACTCCTGGCCAGGGGACATCCTTTCACAGCACTTTTTGCTTACAACGACATTGCCGCTATCGGCTCGATTTGGGCGTTCCACGAAGCAGGCCTGCGTGTCCCGGAAGATGTTTCTGTTGTCGGCTTCGATGATATTCCCGGAGCAGCTTACGCCAATCCCGGCTTGACCACGGTGAGGCAGCCACTCATAAAGATGGGGCAAATCGCCGCGCAAACTGTCGTTGACCTAATCGAAGGACGCGGCGAGTATGCTCCGGAAATCGCCATCGAGCCCGAGTTTGTGATTCGTCAGTCCACCGGACCCGCTCCCGTCCGTCAACTACGGACCATCACAGCGGGCAGGCAACGCTTGCAAGAAGGCTACCTAGCCAAATAGGTCGTGGGCCACCAAAGAAATATCCCCAAGAACCACGTCTTGTTTCTGGGCAAACTTGCATAAGGTTCGACAGGTTACGACGTGGCACGTCCTTGACTTTAGTTTGGGACTCGCATACGTTGGTTATAGATGCGTCTTATCAGGCCAATTCTGCTGGTGCTGATGGCGATTGCCTTTGGTACGTATGCGTTCGACTGCTTAGCCATGTCGACGCCCGATGCGGCGATGCAATGCTGCGATACCATGCACTGCTCATCGCACGGCCACCGGCATAGCCAGGAATGCTGCAAGACCATGCAGGCCATGCATGCGCCCTTTGTACAGACGGCCTCAGCGCACGCTACGTCCTTTTCACCTGTTTTCGTCGCTGTGCTGCCAGGGTTTAGTGCGTCGCAAGTCTTGGATTCCCCATCGAAGGCCCTTACGGCGCATTGCCACGCACCCCCTGTCCCCCAAGCAGCGGCACCTTTGCCTCTTCGCGTTTAATCAACCTTCCAGTCGTCTCGCGGCTTCGCGGGCGGGTGTGCCTCGGCACACTACTTTCTGCTGGAAGGAAAAAATAATGGGATTTCGAAACGGAAGAGGTCGCGCGCGGCCTCGGGTGCTCGGACTGGTTCTTCTGTCAGTTTTTGCTTCGACGGCAGGTGCGCAGGGACCTGCTCCGGAGACAGCGCCTCCGCTGTTCCCCGGCGGTGGACTAATCTCCTACAACTCCGTTTTCACGACACGCGGCCCGATCTCCAGCCTGTCGGGGGATATTCCCTTAACGGCACGCCCTACTTTTTCGCACGAAGGTGATTTCAACTTCACTTGGGGGTTCCATCGCGATTTTGATTTGACGGTGCTGGTGCCCGTGGTGACCAGTCATTTCGAAATGCCAAGTGGGAATCCTCAGAGTGGCGGTACAGGTCTTGGCGACGCGATGGTACTCGTGAAATACCGCTTCTACCGACGGGATTCCAAACGAGGCACGACGCAAGCATCCCTGACGTTAGGGCCCAAACTTCCGACAGGCCGAACGAACTTGCCTGACACGAACGGAAAACGACTGCCCGCGAGTCTACAACCCGGTTCGGGTTCTACAGATTTCTTTGTAGCAGCGAATTGGACTTACACCGGGCTCTTCCATCTCAGGCGGCTTGTGGCCGACGAGGATTTTCATTCCCTGTTGCGCTCGCAAGGGACGCAGAAGGTCCGCCTGGGCAGCGATCTCCAATCGCGCTTCTGGCTGTCGTACCGGCCTTATGAATCGAAGAACGGGACCCGCGAATGGTTCATCGGGCCAGTGGTGACTTGGCTGCACTCTCAAGATGACCGCATCGCGGCAGTCACCCAGAGCGGGAGCGGCGGCGACGTGTTGCTCGCCGGTATCACGACCTACGTGGGCGTGCGTCCGGGAATGCACGTGTGGCTCGGCATGGACTGGGACGTTGCGCATTCGACGGGCGGCACGTTCATGCCCGTCCGCCGCCACATCAGTTTCGGAATTACCCGTCAGTTTCGGCTTCATTTCAAATGAAGGAAGAACGATGACCACAAGAAAACTCGCGTTGCTATTTTTGCTTAGTTCTGTGTTTGTGCCCGTTTCGCAAGCACAGATCAAGCACATCGAGATGCGCGTCGAAGGCATGACTTGAAACTTTTGAGCCTACGGGGTGAAGCAACACCTGGGACGCCAGTCTGGCGTTCAAAAAGTGGATGTTAGCTTGATCGATGGAAAGGTCGACGTTACGCCCAAGGAAGACGGCCAGATCGATCCCGCTCAGCTTCTCAAAGCGGTCTACGACAGTGGTGTGTCCGTCGCGGAGATGGACGTAACCGCACGCGGAAAAATAATGAAGGACCCTGGAGGCAATTTCGCGCTGCAGGTTTCGCCCAATCAGTCCTTTGCGATCGCACCAAATGATCTGCTCAAGACCGTCGAACCGCTCGCTGATTCGACCGCGGTCGTCACGATTCGTGGCGAGTTGTACCGCAAGCCCGCGGGGAAAAAGAAAGCAGACGCTTCGGCGCCGCTGAAGCTGCTGATTCTCGAAGTCCAGAAGAAGGAATAGATGCTAAGACCAAAACAATGTCTGTTATTTCTGAGCCTTGCTGGGTTTGTTCTCGCCGGATGCAATCAGCCTCCGGCGAGTTCCCTTCAGCCCAGACAGGCGGTAATCGCGGCAGGTGAGATTGGTTCACACCTGCCCGAGTTCTCGGCGAAAGACTTGCAGGGCCGCGAAATCTCGTCGGCTGACCTTCGCGGCAAGGTGGTACTCGTTGATTTTTGGGCCACTTGGTGTCAGCCGTGCAAAAAAGAAATGCCCGGCTACCAGAAACTCCTCAACCTCTACGGCTCACGAGGATTTGCCGTCATCGGATTCAAGTTCGATACCATGATGGATATGGAGGACCCCGCCCAATTCGCAAAGAAAATCGGAGTGCGCTATCCGCTGGCAGTCGCCCCAGACGACTTGAAACAAAAGTTTGGAGGCATCGAAGGTTTGCCAACAACGATGCTCTATGACCGCCAAGGAATACTGCGCAAGAAGGTCGTGGGATTTGAGTACACCGGCGTTATCGAGTCAGCAGTGAAACCGCTTCTTTGAGGACTACGCGTGGTCGAACTTGGAAGGCCCGGCCGCGCAAAATGGCATGAACCTTGCGGGCTTCCAACCAGGTTGAGCCCTGGGGTGTCCCGTGTGGACATTCTTGGAATGGTGCGCAAATCGGAGCTTCCTGCGGGCATGAAAGCGCCGTAGCCCATACCGCATCACAAACTATGTACAAACAGGACTTGGAGTAGAATTGTGAGGTCCCGGCGAAGCTAACGGCAGGCAACTATTGACAACTGGTTCCGGAATCGCCGACCGCGGCCAGGCGCAGCCTGCGGAACGAAAAATTGCAGAGTTTGAAGGGCAGGAGTTTTCAGAACGCGATGCCGAGCGCTCGCGAAGGCTGGCCATCGGCAAGATTCAGAACTTCGAATGCGAGCCCGGGCCCTGTTTTCAGGAGGCGCACCCGGTCCGAATGTTATTACCCGGGGCACAGCGTCTCGTTGACCTTGAGTTTTTCGCGCAGTGACACGGCACGCCGTGAGCGTTTTCAATTTTGGAGGGATGCCGCATGACTGTTATCCGAGGATTGGCAGCGATCATTTTGCTCTCACTGGGATACGTTTCCATTTCTTCGGGGCAGGAGAATAAGACCGTGAATCCGGCCCCCGCGCCGCCAAATCTATTGGTTCTGGTGTACCAGGAATTCCCATACGGCAAGGCAAACGCGCGCAATAAGTTAGAGGCCGCTATTGCGCGCGCCTGCAATCGCCTGGAAGTCCCCAATTCCTGGATTGCCTTGCAATCCCTGACGGGGGCGCGGGAGGCGCTCTCCTTCGATCCTTTTGACTCCTTCGAGCAATTGGAGCAGTCCTTCGACCGGTGGAAGAAGATCTACGCCGCGCATCCCGACCTCGCCCGGATGCAGGAAGAGGTCGATGCGCTCCTGACGAACGAACGCACGATCGTGGCGGTACGCCGCGACGACCTGGGCTATCGCACAGACAACATCGATTTGTCGGAAATGCGCTTCATGCGCGTGGTTGAGGTGCGCCTCGCACCCGGGCACGAGAGCGAATTTGTGGAATCGTTTAAAATCCTCAGCGAGGCGTACGAGAAAATCAAAGTAGACGCGCCGTGGTTCGTCTATCAAGTGAACTTGGGGATGCAATCGCCGGAATTTCTTATTTTCATGCCCATGAACGCGCTCAAGCAAAACGACGACCTGCTCTCATGGAAGGAAACCCTGCAGGAAGCGGAAGGCGAAGAAGCCATGAAACGACTGCAACAGATCGCGCGCGAATCGTATGTCAACACGGAAAGCAACCTGTACGTTGTCAACGGCGAGATGTCCCACGTATCAAAAGAGTTTGCGGCCGGCGATCCGAATTTCTGGACGCCAATGACAATACCAGCCGCAAAGCCCGCGGGGAGGAAAGGAACGGTTATTCCAGCGGCGGATCAAAGCACAGCCAAAGCAATCGTGCGGAAAACCGGGGAACAGTTACAGAATCGATGAGCTCTGGAGTTCGCGGACTCGACAGGAGCCGGAGAGCTAAACCGCAGAGAGCGCAGTCTGTCTTTCCGTTTTCGCCTGTTTTGCTTCTTTGCTCCCCGTCGATGTGAGGTCTTGGTTGCCGAAACCGATGCCGATCTTTTTCAAGAATGCGGTGGGAGGTTCGCCGCCGGCGAAGATCCAAACGTAATCGTTAGGGATTTCCTCCGTCTTGCCCTTGACTTCCAGAAGCACCGATTTTTCTTTAAACTCCACGGGAGCCGAGTTGAAAACGACTTTGACTTTGCCTTTGCGAACGGATTCTTCGATGCGCTGCGAGTTGCGCTCCTTGATGCGGGCGAAGGCTTCTTTGCGATAGGAGAGCGTGACCTGATTGCCGACCTGGTGGCCGAGCCCCATGGCGGCCTCGACGGCGCTGTCGCCACCCCCGACGACCAGGATTTTTTTGTTGATATAGTGATCCGCTTCAATCAGGCGGTACATGACTTTTGGAAGTTCCTCGCCCTTGACCCCGAGTTTCCGCGGGCTGCCGCTCTTGCCGAGCGCCAGCACCACGGAGTGTGCTCGATATTGGGCTTTGGCCGTCGCGACCGTGAAGACCTGGTCCTCGCCTTTCTTAATGTCTTCGACCTTCTCACCCTGCTTCAGCTTAAAATCCGCGCGCTGCAGGACTTTGTTCCAGAAGGCGATCAGTTCTTCCTTGCTAAGTTCCGTCTTCTTGAATTTTCCGTGCATGGGAAATTCCACCGGACTGGTCATCACCAGTTTCTGGCGGGGATACTTGGCCACGGTGCCGCCGATTTCTCCCTCATCAACCGTCAAGTAATTGAGTTTTTTCTCCGTGGCACGGAGGGCAGCGCTGATTCCCGCAGGCCCCGCACCCACGATCAGCACATCGTATACGTCCGGGGAGCGCCGTACGCCGCCCTGGGAGGCGTATTTATTGGCAATAGTATCGATGCAGTCGCGGCCCTGGTTGATGGCGTTCTTGATGAGCGCCAATCCACCCAGCTCACCGACGATAAACATGTTCTTGATGGTGGTCTCAAATTGGGGCGTCAAGTAGGGCATGTCGCCACCCATGCTGGGGCTGGCCAGGACCATGGTGATGGCCCCGACCGGGCAGACTTCCGCGCACAGACTGTGGCCGATGCATTTGTAGCCGTTCACGATAACGGCTTTGCCGCCCAACATGGCCAGAACATCGCCCTCGGGGCAGACCATAGTGCAGGCCGCGCAGCCGATGCAATTGTTGGCGTCGATATGAGGATGTTGGGATTGCGGGCCATCGGAACGCAACTTCCCCTTTTCCTCAGCCTCGAGGGCCAGTTCTTCTATCCTCTTCTGCTTCTTTAGATAAGAGCGCATGAAGAGGCCGATAACAATCACGGCCACAATGAAGGCGACAAGAGTATCCATA
>WNFS01002146.1_pt1 | contig 14934 bp, 14 predicted proteins | sample 5400141 | NCBI WGS metagenome assembly WNFS01 (sample SAMN13153358, study PRJNA577476) | soil metagenome | isolation source: 60 cm saprolite under Madrone tree | place: USA:California | collected 2016-06-14
CGGTCCAGCCTCTCATGCAAGACACTGCATGTACCGTGCGTGCAACCGTGAGTTCAGGGCTTTCATTTGAATGCGCGCGTCGATTAGTTCGCTGTCGCTACAAAACGCTTTGTTCTCGCTAATGATCCAGTGGAGACAAAAGCGCCGGGGGCCGCAGAGTTCGCCGGGCGCAGGTACAAATCCGGACTTAAATGCCTTGAACTGGTCACTGCTTGAAAATCGAGGCGGCGGTAATTCGCCGGCGGCGCATACCTCCGGAAAGGCCCATTCGGGATCTTCGGCATCGCGGAGCCGGGCCAAGAAATCCGTGTCTTCGATGAGGTTCCATGAGTGCTCCGGGAGTCCGAGCACGAAAGCCCAGTGATAATTGGAACGAGCCACACGTGCGTGTCCGAGGCGAAAGTCGCAATTCCCGAGGCGCAGCCGGAGTTCCCATCCGTCTCCAACTTGCCGGATCTGCTTTTCGTAGTGGCGCCGCGCGTTGTTAGGCTGTTCGGCCAACAGATAGAAGTCTCCGAGCGGACGGCCGGCTGGCGTGCGCAGTTCCTCAAATAACCTGCGATTGACGGCCAGAAGGCGGGAAAAGAAGTTGCGGCGCATAGAACCGGTATGGGACCTGGAGACGCCCAGGGCACCCAGCCTGGATTCCAGCTTCTCCCATACGCTGTAGCCGGAATCGAGATCCATACGCCGGCGCGCGAATTTCGATCCGATGCGGATCAACTCCGGCTCCCAGGCCAAACCCGATGCCGGCCAGATCCTGCGAAACTCCTGCAGCTTCAGGCTAGCCGCAGCAAAATCTAAACGCTCGATGGCCTGCCGGAGTTCAGCTTGCGCCAACGTCTGCGGTTCGAAAAGGAGTCCCTGCTGCATTCTGCCAAATCCTGGTCAAGCGAAGCCATTGGAAAAATGAAAACTGATCCCAAACACTTGCGGCGAAATTACCACGCGCACGTCATCGTTGCTGGTCACTTACGTTCACGAATTTGCGCGAGAACCGTTTCCCAGGGGATGCCGAGAGAGTCGTCGTGGTCCATTTCGGCCACGCGACGATCGAGTTCCTTGGCCGGGGCATCTGTGAGCGGTATTTTCGCTGGATCTGCGGAAAGGCTGTCCCAGAGTTCTTCGATTAGCTCGAGCCGCTCTTCGGGACTTAATTTGTTGATATCGATTTCAAGCCTGGCCATAACCGGAGTCTGGCACTTTCCGGCTCTGCTGACAAGAATGGCGTCGCAAAAAACTTGCGGTCAATAAGCATCTAAATAAACACGAGGCGTTCCCTCGAGCAGTTTCTTACCTCATTTTGAGCTGTGTGTGGCGAATTCTAAATTCCCCTGAATCCGCGGCTTTTAGCGGCATACGTTCCGTCATCGCCGAATCAGTTCTGACGAAACATCAGCTTTCTCATACTGAATCGGTCCTGCCGGCATGCACCCATTCTATGGGTTTGGGACCGCATGATTGCCCGACTCTGCTCTCTGTTCGTAAATCCGACGCGTCCTGCGTAGGAAATGTAGCTGTCGTTGCTCGGTGCCATCCATTCTCATATACTCGTCCCACTTCATTTGGTGCTGCGACGCTGCGGTTCCGGATTAGTGGATTGAAGGAGCTTATGAAACCAAGATCGCTCGTTCGATGGTTCTTCACGCTTTGTGCGGCCGTCCTGTCGATCGGGGGCGCCGCCGACGCCGCCGATGTGCACGTAATGATCTCGGCCGGCTTTTATGGGGTCTATTCCGAACTCGCCCCGGCTTTCGAGCGCGCGAGCGGCCACCATCTGGTTACGACGCGCGGTCCATCACTCGGGGACTCTCCGGAGGCGATTCCCACCCGCTTGGCGCGAGGCGAGGCCGCAGATGTCGTGATCCTGGATGGAGGGTCGGCCGACGAGCTCGCCAGGCGAGGATTGTTGCAGGCCGCCAGCAAGATCCTCCTCGCCCGCTCGCAAGTCGGCATGGTGGTGCGGGCTGGGGCCGCGAAGCCGGACATCAGCAGCGTCCAGGCGTTCCGGAAAGTGCTGCTTGCGGTGAAGTCCATCGCGTACTCAGACAGCGCCAGCGGCATCTATCTATCTACGACTCTGTTTGCGAAGCTTGGCGTCGCAGAGCAAGTGGCGCGCAAGACTCAAAAGGTGCGCGGGCCGCCGTCCGGCGAGCCGGTAGCCGCAGTCGTCGCGCGCGGCGAGGCGGAGATTGGCTTCCAGCAGGTCAGCGAACTGATAAACGTCCCTGGTGTTACTTTCGTCGGCACGATTCCGGCCGAGCTTCAACCAGACGTTTCCTTCGCGGGTGCGATCACCAGCACGGCCCGGCAGCCGGAAGCCGCCAGAGCTCTGATTCGCTTCCTCGCATCGCCCGAGGCGGCGACGACGATCCTGAAGGCCGGGCTAACGCCGGTCTCAGGACGGTAACCGGCGCAACCGAGCATTTCGAGCCGGAAATAATTCGCGCCAAACGACAATCAAGCCGGGCCCAAAACAGTCCCAATGCAGGTTCATCTGCTCGGGCGCTTTCGTATTGAAGATCATTCCGTCTTTGAGACCATCTTTTTCGTCACACGAATTCACAATGGCGTCTACGACTAACTTTTTATCCGCATCCGACAGCTTCGGATTTACGCCGTTCATCGCCGCGGCGAAGTAAGCCAGTCCGAGATTGGAGTTGCCGGTGCGAATCGCGGGATCACCGGACACGATGCCGTCAAAGTACGTGGATAGCGTTGCGACATGATCATCGCCTCGCCTCCGCCTGTGGAACAGCCAACATAGTAGGAGTGATCCGCCGGCTTCCCGTAAACGACGTCATGTCTCCACACGCCAGCGCCAGCGCAAAAATGATTACGTTCATCGTTTATCCCTCTTTATGTACTCCACTGTAGCTCATCCCGATCCGGGCGGCGAGTGTGCGGTCCGCATGGGAGCGGCCGATAAGCATGCATTGGTCCAGGGCCAGCTGATGACGAAACGCAAACTGCAGGACGAGTCCAGGCAACGGCTTGCGGCACCAGCAAACTGGTGGGCCCGCCGGGTGCGGACAGTACGCAAATTCGACGTTCATTCCAAGCAGCGCTTTAGTCCGCTCGAAACAAGCGAGCACCGCTGCATCGGTAGTTTTGCCTTCCCTGATCTGCGGACGCCAGGCGGTCGCAAGGAGTTTGAACCCGGCCTGGCGATAGCGGTCCAGCAGCTCGCGCGCGCCTGGTTGCAACGCAACATCGCCGGGCTCGAGTGCAACCGGAGCGCCGCTCGTGCTCAAGCAGAGCACGCCATCGTACTCGAGTACGATTGCTTTCTGATCAAAACCGGACAGCGGCCGCCGCACGAACGGACGATCTTCGATCTCCGTGAACCCTTCTTCGAGAACCGGCGGCTCGGCCTGCCGTTCGTACCGGAACTGCGCGTCGGGCCCGAAGAAGCGGTGATCGGATCTGCCGAGCGCGCGCAATTCTTCGGGCATGGGAAGTTTTCCATGCGCTTCGATCAGCCGGCAAACCGCATTGATCTGCGCGTCGGCAAGGCTGGTGGTCAATCGAACGCAACGCACGGCCACGCCATGACGTGCGGCACATTCGATTATGTCGTTGCGCGACTTCCGTGAGGCGTACGTGTTGTCGAGCACCCAATTGAGCTGCCCGCCGGCCAGGCCGGAGTCCAGTTCAGGCACCAGGTCGGCAAGCTTGCCGCCCGCCGTGTCGCGGTTCAACCGCTGGTAACCGCGGGCCACGAATTCCACGGCTGCGCTGCTCTTGCCGGCTGCAGGCATGCCCATCACCAACACGACCTCTGCATCCGTATTCGTCGGCTGCGCGCTGCGCGCTCTCGGCTTACGAAGCGAGCGGGCGGCGGGAAACCGCTCATCGAGCTGCATTCGATCGTGCTCGCTCAACTCGAGTGCAATTACCCGCTCGATGGAGCGAGCCGTGACTTCGCGCGTTGCTCCTGGAATCGGAACGATGTGGGGCGCCAGGGCGAGCAGCCAGGCCAGTGCAACTTCCTGCGGTGTAGCGCCATGCCGTGCCGCGATCCCGGCCAGCACAGGATCCCGCGCTATCCGCTTATTGCGGCTGCCGCCGAGCGGCCTGTAGGCAATCAGCTGAATGCCCTGATCGCGACAGTACTCCACTACGCCGTTGCGCAGGTTTTCATCATCGAACACGCTCAGGCTGACCTGCACGGATGCGACGTCAGCGATCCTCTGTGCAGCCTTGATCTGGTGAACGGTAACGTTTGACAAACCAATACGGCGAATCAGGCGCGCCTGCTGAAGCTCGGCCAGTGCTCGAACACTGGTCTCGAGCGGCACGCGAGGATCGATTGCGTGAAGCTGATACAAATCGATCGCAGAGACATCGAGTGCTCTCAAACTTGCCAGGCATGCGCCGTGCAGATGCCTGGCGCGGCCGTCGGGTATCCAGCGGCCGCCGGGCCGCACCAGGCCGCCTTTGGTGGCGACGGCGATGGTGCCGGCGTCGCCCCTCCAGGTCTTCAGCGCCTGCGCGACGAGCCGCTCGTTGTGTCCAGTCTCGCCATCATCGAGGCAATACGCGTCGGCGGTGTCGAGTAGTGTCGCGCCGGAGTCCAGCGCAGCATGGATGACTGCAACCGCACGCGCCGGGTCTCGCGGCTCGATGGTTGAGAGCCGCATGCAGCCGAGCCCAATCATGGTTCTAATGTAGCCGCCTCAAGAAAAACACTGTCCTGGTCAAAACGAGTATTACACTAAGCCTGGGCGGAATTGGAACAATGAGAAAATGAAGCAACTTGGCGCATCTTTGCTGCTGTCCGCGACGATCCTTATGGCACAGAACGGCACGCAGGTCCCTTCCTTCAAAGTTGATCCCATGTGGCCGAAGCCTCTTCCCAATCACTGGCTCGTTGGCGCGGTTGCAGGTGTGGCGGTCGATTCGAAAGATCACGTCTGGATCATTCATCGTCCATCGACGCTGCAACCGAATGAAATACGCGCGTCATATCGCGGAGCGCCACCCGTTCTTGAATTCGACCCGCAGGGAAACCTTGTCTCCTCATGGGGCGGTCCGGGAAAAGGATATGAATGGCCGGAGCTGGAGCACGGCGTCTATGTTGATTCGAAGAACAATGTGTGGGTCGCCGGAGCGGGGTCGAAGGACAACCAGATTCTGAAATTCACTCGCGATGGGAAATTCCTCATGCAGATCGGCCACAGCGGAAAAAACCGCGGCAGCAATGACACGGAGAATCTCGGCGGCCCGGCTTCCCTGGAAATCGATGAGAAGACACACGAGCTCTATGTTGCCGACGGATACGTGAATCATCGAGTCATCGTGTTCGACTCTGAGACCGGGGCTTACAAGCGTCATTGGGGCGCATATGGACGCAAGCCCGATGATTCGTACTTCCAAAACGCGGGCGAGCGCCTTCCAGGTCCATTCAATGGCGCGGTGCAGCATGAGGACCGGCCGAGCCAGTATGAGCCGAATGGCCCGCCGCCCCCGCAGTTCCGAGTCGTGCATGCCGTGCGAATTTCGAACGATGGGCTCGTTTATGTTTGCGACCGGACGAACGATCGCGTTCAGGTTTTCAAGAAGGATGGAACGTTCGTCAGAGAAGCTTTCATTGCCAAAGACACACTTGGAAGTGGATCCGTGTGGGATATCGCGTTCTCACCCGATGGCGCGCAGAATTTTCTCATTGTTCCGGATGGAACGAATCAAGTCATCCGAATTCTTCGCCGTGAATCTTTGGAGGTGGTCGGCGAATTCGGAGGCGGCGGGCACTGGGCCGGTCAATTCTACGGCGCCCACAATATCGCGTCCGATTCCAGGGGGAATGTCTACATAACAGAAACCTATGAAGGGAAGCGCTTCCAGAAGTTCGTGTATCGGGGTTCGCGATGAGCGCCGTTCAGCGACCGCTTTCCGCGCGCAGGTTGCGAGAAGCGCGGTCAGCGGTCACCGGCCGAGGGCCGTGCGGATGCGCGCCAGATGGTGCCAGCTGTGCCGCAGTGCGTGGTCCTCGATGACGAACTGAGCAGGATAGACGCTGGCAACATGGTTGACGATCACGCCGATCGAACGGCGGTCTCCCCCATTACGCGACAAGGGTGCATGCCACTCCGCTTCCGAGAGTCCTTCCGCAAAGGCACTCAGATCGGCAGCGCCTTCCTCGATGCGATCAGCCAGTGATTCAGCACGACGACCCATGGAACCTCCTGTATTCGTTCATTAAATATTCTGCTTTCAGTTCATCAAGCGAAGAGAATAGGTCAGGCAGCCCCGGAAAGTCATAAACTTGCTATAAATGTCCGGTTACGTTTCGGTAATGCAAGCGAATGAAATTGAAAAATGCCCTGTATTGCCATCCTTCCATTAAGAGGGGACAATAGTCCGCGCGCTGTAAGTTCCTAAGCCTGCCGTCAAACTTCGGTAACGTTCGGTGACCACAGTGGGGAACAAGAAACGAATAATCTTCGATCCCTTTTGCCTGGACCATGCCAACGGGCGGCTGTTGAAGGGCTCACAACCAATAATGCTCAGACCTAAAGCCTTCGCCGTGCTCGACTATCTCCTCGGGCATCCGGGCCGGCTCGTCACAAAAGAGGAACTTCTCAACGCCGTTTGGCCAGGGACCTTTGTCGGTGAAGCCGTCCTCAAGGTTGCCATTCGTCAGGTCCGCGAGGCTCTCGGCGATGATCCACAGTCACCGCGCTTCATTGAAACCGCACATCGTCGAGGCTATCGCTTCATTGGTCCCGTCACAGAGAGCGAGCAGACACCGGCACAAGAACAGGAGATCAGGAACAATCACGCTGCTTCGGGGCCACAGCTGCGTGCTGATGATTCTTCGCAAAGAGTTGTCGGCCGCGACGAAGCAATGTCGCGGATGCGAAACTGGCTCGAGAAGATGCTTGGAGGAGAACGTCAGATCGTATTTGTCACAGGAGAAGCGGGCATCGGCAAGACCGCTCTGGTCGACACGTTCGCGCGGAGCATCGCAGCCGATCGGAGCATGCGGATATGTCGAGGGCAATGTCTGGAACAGTATGGGACGAGTGAGGCTTACCTGCCGGTTCTCGAAGCTGTCGGGCGATTGTGTCGAGAGGACCGACAGCTTGTAGATGTGCTGCGCGCGCACGCGCCGATGTGGCTGCTGCAGATGCCTTCTCTGGTAAGCGCTTCGGATCGCGAGTTGCTGAGCCGAGAAGTGTTCGGAGCGACACGCGAGCGAATGCTGCGCGAGATGGGCGAGGCCCTGGAGGCGCTGACGGCAGACAAGCCGCTGGTGCTTATATTGGAAGATCTTCACTGGAGCGATTACTCGACACTGGACCTGATCTCATACCTGGCAAGGCAGCGTCAGGCCGCGCCGCTTATGTTGATTGGGACCTATCGGACAGCGGAGTTGATTCTAAGCGGGCATCCGCTCAAGGCAGTCAAGCGGGAGTTGCTGGCCAAGCAGCAATGCGAGGAGTTACCGCTGGAATACCTCAGCGAAGAAGCAGTTACCCAGTATTTGTCTGTTCGATTTCCTGCCAATCGATTTCCAGTACAGCTTGCGGGCTTGATCCACAAACGAACAGAGGGAAATCCGCTGTTTATGGTCAACGCGGTCGACTACCTGGTGGCGGAGGGGTTGATTGCCGAGCACGAGGAGGAATGTTGGGAGTTAGTTGTAGAGATCGAGAACGTGCAAGTGGGAGTGCCCGACAGCATCAAGCAGATGATCGAGAGGCAGATCGATCATCTCGATACAAATGAGCAGCGAACACTCGAGGCGGCAAGCGTGGCAGGAGCGGAGTTTTCAACGCTCTCGGTGGCGGCCGGATTGGGAGAGGATCAAGCATCCGTAGAAGAGCGGTGCGATGTTCTGGCGCGCCAGCGTCAGTTTATTCAGGATTGCGGCGTTCAAGCGCTGCCAAACGGAGAAGCGGTGACGCGGTACGGCTTCATACATGCTTTGTATCAGAACGTGCTGTATGAACGCGTTTCGCCGTCCAGGCGGGTCCAACTCCACCGGCGAATTGGCGAGCAGGGTGAAATGCTTTATGGCGAGCGCGCCAGAGAAATTGCGGCGGAGCTTGCGATGCACTTTGAGCGGGGGTCGAACTATAAGCAAGCCGTCAAGTACCTTCAGCAGGCTGCTGACAACGACATCCGCCGGTTTGCGTATCAGGACGCGGTCGGTCTCTCACGCCGGGGGCTGGAGTTGCTCTGGAGGTTACCGGACACGCCAGAGCGCGCCGAGCAGGAACTTTGTCTGCAGCTCACTCTAGGCGTCCCATTGATTGCGACCGAGGGCTATGCGGCCCCGGACGTCGGCACGGTGTACCTGAAAGCACGAGAGCTGTGTCAGCAGTTAGGCGAAACTCCGGATGTGTCTGAAGTTCTCTGGGGACTCCGGACATTTTACACCGTGAGGGCAGAGTTAGGGACCGCCCGCGAGATTGCCGAGGAATTCCTGCGCCTGGCTGAGCGCCTCCCGTACCCTGGGCTCGCGATGCGAGGTCACTGGGCCCTGGAGATCACCTTCATGCATCTGGGAGAGTTTGCTCTGACCATGGAACACTTTGAGAAAGCCCTCTCGCTCTACGATCCTGCGCAGCATCTCGATGATGCTTTCCTCTATGCGCAGAATCCCGGAGTCGCGATGCGGTGCTTTGCCGCCTGGGCGCTTTGGTTTCTCGGTCAACCCGATCAGGCTTTGGACCGGATCCAGGAAGCGCTGACCCAGGCCCGCGAGTTGTCGGAACCTCAAGGTCTGGCGCAACTCCTTTTCTTTGGGGCGATTCTTCATCAGCTTCGCCGGGAAGAGCGGAGGGCACAAGAGCACGCCGAGGCCGCCATCGCCGTTTCCCGCGAACACGGGCTGGCGCTGTATCAGTCGATGGCAACGATTACGCGGGGTTGGGCGCTCAGCGAGCAGGGGCTGGAGGAAGAGGGGATTGAACAAATGCGCCAGGGGCTCGCTGCGTATCAAGCAACCGGAGCTGAAGTAATACGTCCGCACTTCCTGGCTCTGCTGGCCGAAGCGTTGGGAAAGGCGCGCCAGGCTGACGAGGGCCTCCGTGTATCGGAGGAGGCGCTGGCGATGGCCCATCGCAACGGCGAGCGATACTACGAGGCTGAGCTATATCGTCTCAAAGGGGAACTGTTACTCATGCAATCCACAGGTCGGTCCGTTTCTCGGGCGGCCCCGGCTGGAAAAGCGGTGGTTAAGGCCGAGCCGCCTGCGGTCAGCAATGCCGAAGGCTGTTTTAATCAGTCCATCAAGATTGCCCAACGGCAGAACGCGAAGTCCCTGGAGCTGCGCGCTGTGATGAGCGTGGCCCGCCTCTATCAGAATCAGGGCAGACAGGAAGAAGCTCGAGGTCTGCTCGCACAAATCTACAACAGGTTCACCGAGGGAGTGGATACGATGGACTTGCGTGAAGCGAAAGCGCTGCTCGACGAGTTATCGTAAATCGAATCGAGAGTCCGGCTCTTACTGTAGCGGCGCTCTATGAGCGCCGGTTTTTCCTGAAATCAACGAAATACCGGCGGTCATAGACCGCCGCTACAGTAACCTTCGCATCTCCGTACTCGAAACCAGCGCCATCACTCCGAGTCCTGCTGCAAACCCCAGCATGCGTTCCCGCCGGTCCGCCGGCGTGCGTCCGACACGAATTTCAGGCAACAGGTCGGTGGCGGCGATGTACAGGAACGTACCTGCGGCGATGGACAGCACGATGGTTGTGCCAAATCTGAATCGCTCGGACGCAAGGATAACGCCGGCCGCTCCCAGAAATGCGGTCAGCTGAACTATTCCCAGGCCGAAGAGCGCCCGCGCGCGCTTCCATCCTGCGGCTCTCAAAAGGGCGTAATCGCCGACCTCCTGCGGGATTTCGTGCGCGATAACCGCAATTGCGACGGCAATACCCGCCTGAATCGAACTCAGGAAAGCCGCTGCAATCGTGGCGCCGTCACCGATGTTGTGCAGAGCATCGGAGATGAGGAGAGTGGGAGGCAGGGACCGACTCACGTGCCCCGGCTCTTCATGATGGTGGTGACCAATGAACCACTCGACAATTACCAGCGCCACGAATCCGCAGAACGTCCAGCTCAGCGCATCTCGCCCGAGGCCCTCGACGGATTCCGGCAGGACGTCCCAAAACACGGCGCCAAGGAGCGCACCTGCAGCAAAGCCGATCAACCCAGCTTGATGCCGGGCGAGCCATCGTTCCGAAAGAAGGCCTCCTGCAAGGCCGGCCAGACCGTCCAGGACCAATGTCGCAAAGATGAGCAGCCAGACTCGCTCCGACTGAAAACCGGTCATCGTTTGAACTTACCGGTTGCCTGCAAGGCCACGAGCTTGTTCACTTCCGATTCTTTCTGCAACAGATCCTTCAAAGTGATGCCCGCCAGGACCACGTCAACGGCGTGCTGAACGGAGCGCCAGAGGGATCGAACCGAGCAGTCTATGGAGTGCGTACAGATCCGTTCGAGTCCGACGAATTCGTCACAGAACCCGGGCTCGAAAAGGCGTCCGCCAAGGAAAGCCAGAACCTCTGCGACGCCGATCTTTTCAGGCGGGCGCGAGAGCACATAACCGCCAGTCTGTCCGCGAACACTATCGACGAATTGTCCCTGCCGAAGGACGCTCATCAATTTTCCGACATACGGAATCGACAGGCCTTCGGCTTCAGCAATCGCCGGAATCGTCACACTTTCGCTGCGTTCCGCGCTTGCCACTCGAAGCAGGCATCGAAGTCCGTATTCTTCCTGTGCGCTTAATTTCATATAGATCTGCTTTGATACTGTAGCGGCGCTCTATGAGCGCCGGTTTTTCGGCGGTCATAGACCGCCGCTACAGTAGACGTTACAGCAATCCAAGCTGGAGCCTGGCACCTTCCGACATCTTGCCTGGGTCCCAGGGCGGATCCCACACCACTTCAACATTCACACTTTTGACGCGCTCAATTGCGCTGACCTTGTTTTTCACTTCGCCGGGAAGCGATGTGGCAACCGGGCAGTTCGGCGTCGTCAACGTCATTTTGATTTGCACGTCCCCCTCATCGCTGACATCCGTCGAGTACACAAGTCCCAGTTCATGAATGTTGACTGGAATTTCCGGATCGTAGCAACTCTCAAGCGCTTCGATGATTTTCGATTCCAACTGGCTTTTTTCCAGCGAATTCACGTCGACACCTCCCCACGTCTCATTCCGTCGAGATCACGCCAGGCTCATGCTTTAACGCCGCGCGAAGCGTGTGCCAGGCCAGCGTTCCGCACTTGACTCGCGTGGGAAACTCGCGCAAGCCCGAAAATGCGGCCAGCTTACCCAACCGGCCGGAATGGGAATCGCCCGCGCCTGTTACCAGGTCATGGAATTCCGAAAACAACTTCTCCACTTCAGCGCGCGTTTTGCCTTTGATGCTTTCCGTCATCAGCGATGCAGAGGCTTTTGAAATGGCGCAGCCATCTCCTTGAAAGCTGGCATCGGCGACGACGTCACCGTCCATCTGCACGTAGACCTTCACTTTATCGCCGCAGAGCGGGTTGTAGCCCTCGGCGCTGGACGCAGCACGCCCGATCGGCCTGAAGTTTCTCGGCCTGCTGCTATGATCGATGATCAGTTCCTGATAAAGATCCGCAATATCATTCATAACTTAAACCACTGCTGGACCTGGCGGATACCGTCCGCCAATGCATCCAGCTCCGCTTTCGTGTTGTAAAAGGCCAGCGATGCTCTTGTTGTTGCCGGCACGCCGAAACGCGCCATTACCGGCTGCGCGCAGTGATGCCCGGTGCGAACCGCAATTCCCAGGCGGTCCAGCACCGTGCCCACATCGTGCGGGTGAATTCCTTCGAGAACGAATGATAGAACGGCCGCCTTTTCCCGGGCCGTGCCGATCAGGCGCAACCCGCGAATCGACTCGAGCAATTCAGTTCCATACGCGAGAAGGCCTCGCTCGTAATCAGTGACACGATCGATTCCGAGACGCGACAGGTAATCCAGCGCCGCGCCAAGCCCGATCGCTCCGGCGACGTGAGGAGTGCCGGCCTCGAACTTGTAAGGCAGTTCGTTGTAGGTGGTCCTCTCGAAGGTCACAGAGCGGATCATGTCGCCCCCTCCCTGATAGGGAGGCATGCGGTCGAGCAGATCCTCGCGGCCGTACAGTATTCCGATTCCAGTTGGACCGAATACTTTGTGACCTGAGAACGCGTAAAAATCGCAACCCAATTCCCGGACGTCCACGCGGAGGTGGGAAACCGCCTGTGCGCCATCAATCAGGACCGGCACATTCCGGGCATGAGCCATACGGATGATTTCCTGGACAGGCATCACTGTCCCGAGCGCGTTCGAGACGTGGGCAACCGCAACGAGGGCGGTGTTCGGTCCCAAACGGCGCTCGAACTCTTCCAGCATCAATTCGCCGTCATCATTGATCGGCGCAACCACAAGCCGGGTGCCGATCTGGTCCGAAAGCAACTGCCATGGAACGATGTTCGAGTGATGTTCCAGCGCCGAAATCAAGATCTCGTCGCCGGCTTTCAGATGCGAGCGGCCATAGGAGCTCGCAACCAGGTTGATGGCTTCCGTTGTCCCGCGAACGAAAACAATCTCGCGTTCGGCGCGGGCGTTGATGAAACGCTTCACGGACGTTCGCGCTTCTTCATAGGCCTTCGTCGCCCTCTCACTCAGCTCATGCACGCCGCGGTGGACGTTCGAACAATCGAGGCGATAGAAACGGTCTATGGCATCGATTACCGCTGTTGGCTTCTGCGTTGTCGCAGCATTGTCCAGGTAAACCAGCGGTTTGCCATGCACTTCCTGATGGAGGGCAGGAAAATCCTTTCGGGCGGCGGAAACGTCCAGGTCAAGCACGGGTTTTCGCTCAGCACTCATGATGCCTCCAATTTGCCTTCGAACCATTCGCCCAGCCGGATTTCCGATTGCTGCCGAATACTCGAAACACGAATTCCCTCGATGATCTCTGCGGCAAATCCCCGGATGAGGATCTGCCGGGCAGCCCGTTCATCGAGGCCGCGGCTCTTCAGGTAGAACATCGACTCGCGGTCGATCTGGCCGATCGTAGCGCCGTGAGCGCACCGAACATCGTCGGCGCGGATTTCGAGCTGTGGTTTCGTATTGATCTGGGCGTTCTCGGAGAGCAGAAGATTCCTGCTGCGTTGCAGAGCGTCGGTCTTTTGCGCGTCTTTGCGGACGATAATCGCACCGTTGAAGACGCCCTGGGCATGTCCGGCGAGAACGCCCTTGTACAGTTCCCGGCTTGTCGCATGGGGCTTGCGGTGGTCGATCTCTGTATGGTTATCGACAAGCCTCTGGCCATCTACAACGAATAGTCCGTTCAAAGTACACTGTGAGCCTTCGCCGTCGAGCGCGACACGGAGATCGTTGCGCGCCAGAGCAGCACCAAATGAGATCGAATGCGACGTCAGGCTCGCATCCCGATCGAGAGTGGCTTTGACTGTTGCAACGTGAAAGCCGTCGCCCGATTCGCACTCCATCTTGTAGTAATCGATCGTGGCTCCCGCGCCCGCGACAATTTCCGTGACGGCATTCGTCAGGTACACCCCGCCGGAGGCTGATAGAAATACTTCCGCCACTGCAACCTGAGATCTCTCACCGGCCAGAATCAGATTTCTGGGATACGTGGCCCGCGGCTCGCCCGCGCCGGTCGAGATGAAAACAAGATGTACCGGATGCGTCAGTATTGTGCCGGGGGAAATCATCACGCAGGCGCCATCGGCAAAGAACCCAGTGTTCCAGGCCGCGAAGGCACGATCGGAAGTCTCGGCGTATCGGCCCAGATGCGATTCCAGAATCGCGGCTTGATTTGGATCCGCAAGCGAATCCGAAAGCCCGGCCATGTGCAGCCCCAAAAACTCCCCTCCTAAGTTAGGTGGGGTGCCGTTCGCGCGTTCTTTAGCGAACGGCGGGGTGGTTCCAAATCCCAGGCCGGACAACTTCCGGTCGAGCAACCCATCGACAAATACAAGTCTTGGGCTTGGAAAGAGGTCAAGCTGTGAACGCAGCGGTTGGGGAATCGATGCGTTCACCTGGTTCACCGGCCGGAACGTGAGGCGACGGATCGGGGCCACATTCGTAAATTTCCAGTCTTCAAGCCGCGTCGTCGGAAGACCGAGGTCGAGAAACCGCTCCACCGCAGTTTTCCGAAGTCGATCAACCCAGGCCAGTCCTCGTCCCGGTAAACGGCCGGCGATCTCCGAGAATTGAGTGGCGTAAATATTCTGTTCCGTCATCACGGCGCTCATGCTTCCACCCCCGCCGGCTGCTCGAGCCAGGAGTAGCCGCGCTGCTCCAACTCGAGTGCAAGTTCCTTCGTGCCCGATCGCACGATGCTTCCGCCGATGAGCACGTGCACCCGGTCCGGCGCAATGTAGTTCAGCAGCCGCTGGTAATGCGTGACGAGAATAATGGCGCGTTCCGGATGCCTCATCGCGTTGATTCCATCGGCAACGATTTTGAGCGCGTCGATGTCGAGGCCGGAATCACTCTCGTCGAGAATCGCCAGTCGAGGCTCCAGCATCATCATCTGCAGAATTTCGTTCCGTTTCTTTTCGCCGCCGGAGAAGCCCTGATTGACCGATCGCTTGAGCATCGCGTCGTCAAGGTCCAGTTTCTGTGCATGAGTTCTCGCCACCGAAAGGAAATCCACTGCATCCAGCTCGGGGAGCCCGCGATGCGCGCGAACCGCATTAACCGCGGATCTCAGGAAGTAGAGATTGCTCACTCCCGGGATTTCCACGGGATACTGGAATGCCAGGAAGAGACCATTTCTTGCACGCAGTTCTGCCGGCATTTCCAGAAGATTCCGGCCTTCGAAGCTCAAGTCATCGGCGGTGACGCCATAGATGTCGCGTCCAGCAAGGACCTGGGCAAACGTGCTCTTTCCTGAACCGTTCGGGCCCATGATCGCGTGGACCTCGCCGGCA